>Ga0209542_10001797_pt1 | contig 49853 bp, 54 predicted proteins | sample RifCSPhighO2_01_FD_184028 | JGI IMG/M metagenome (GOLD analysis project Ga0209542, IMG submission 184028) | Soil microbial communities from Rifle, Colorado - Rifle CSP2_plank highO2_0.1 (SPAdes) (version 2) | ecosystem: Environmental > Terrestrial > Deep subsurface > Rock core/Sediment ...
CGGAAAGAGTCGGCTGGTAACCCACCGCGCTCGGGATACGGCCGAGAAGCGCCGAGACTTCCGAGCCCGCCTGGGTGAAGCGGAAGATGTTGTCGATGAAGAGGAGCACATCCTTGCCTTCGTCGTCACGGAAAGACTCCGCCATGGTGAGCGCCGAAAGCGCGACGCGCTGGCGGGATCCCGGCGGTTCGTTCATCTGGCCGAACACGAGCGCGGTCTTGTCGAGCACGCCGGATTCTTTCATTTCGTAATAGAGGTCATTCCCCTCGCGGGTGCGTTCGCCCACGCCGGCGAAGACCGAGTAGCCGCCATGTTCCTGGGCGATGTTCCGGATGAGCTCCTGGATCACCACCGTCTTCCCCACGCCGGCGCCGCCGAAGAGCCCCACCTTGCCGCCCTTCATGAAAGGGCAGATGAGATCGATCGACTTGATGCCGGTCTCGAAGACTTCCGCCTTTGTCGACTGCTCGTCGAAAGCCGGCGCGCTCCGGTGGATGGAGCGCTTCGCGTCAGAAACGAGCGCTTCGCCCCCGTCGATCACATCGCCCAAGACATTGAACATGCGGCCGAGCACCGCTTTTCCGACCGGGACCGATATCGGCGCCCCCGTTCCGGAAACTTCCGTGCCTCGCTTCAGGCCATCCGTCGGGCCCATCGCGACCGCGCGCACGCGATTGCCGCCCAAGTGCTGGTGCACTTCGGCCACGAGCTTCTCTTGCCCGTTCGCCATTTCCAGAGCGTCGAGGACCTTCGGAAGACTGCTCTCGCCTGGGAATTCCACGTCGATAACCGGGCCGATTACTTGGATGATTTTGCCTGTTGCCATAGGAATCTTGTTAATACTTCGGGATATTAGTGCTATTGACTTTATTCAAATAAAATGCTATAATATTAGATAGTTCATCGAAAACCCTCTTTTTGGGAGAAAAACCATGCTTATCGCCCGTACATTCAAGTATCTGGTTGTCGGCCTGCTGATCGGCTTTGTCGGCTACAGAACCTTCGGGATCATCCCCCGGTACGAGCTGTTCTCTTCGGAATTCTTTTTCCTGGGAGTTATCGCAGTCCTCATCCTCGCCATAGCCGGTCTTTTTCTCTATCGAGGGTTGCAGATTCTCATAACCAAAGAAAGTCCTTCTCCTCAAAGCGGTTCATCGTAACCGCTTTTTTCTTTTCCAAACAACTCACGTCCTTCAAGTCCTCTTGTTCTTTGAAGAACGGATCGTGGCTTGGAACTACCCCTGCACTGCCGCCATACCCGCCGAGAGCTCGGCGATCTCCTGGGTGATCTTCTGCTGGCGGAGCTGATTGTAGGCGAGCGTGTAGTCATCCGCCATCTCCTTGGCCGCATCGGTGGCGTTCCGCATCGCGAGCATGCGGGCCGACTCCTGCGAGGCGTTCGACTCGAGGATCGCGTGGTAGAGCTCCATCTCGATGAGTTGCGGGATCATGCGCTCCAGAACCGTTGCCGGCTTCGGTTCGATCAGATACTCGGCCGCCCCTTGCGGCTGTTTTTCTTTGCCGTTCATCTCATTCAGAGCTTTCTTCGTATCCTTGAGCGCTACCGGCAAGAGCGCGCGCACTTTCACTTCCTGCGACATCACCGAGAGGAAATCCGTGTACACCATGACGACGCGATCGACGCGGCCGCTCGTGAATTCTTCCATGAGCACGCGCGCGACCGGGCGCATCATTTCCGCAGTCGGAGACGCAAGCACATCCGGAAACGAGGCGATGATACCCTGGGTTCCATCATTCGCCCGGGCCAGCATGCGGCGCACGGCGGTTTCGCCCTTCTTCCCGATGGTAACGAACACCTGTTTACGGTCCGCATCTTCTCGGATCACCTGGCGCAGCTTCTTCAGTACCTGGGCATTGAAGGCGCCGCAGAGACCGCGATTCGAACTGATCACCACATAGAGCTCCTTCTTGATGGGACGCTCGGCCAGGAGCGGGTGCTTCTCATGGACGATCCCGCTCAATTGCTTGAGCACATGGATGGCGCTTTCGGCATACGGACGGATAGCCAGCACTGCTGCGACCGCCTTCCGCATCTTGACCGCGGATATCATCTCCATAGCCCGGGTGATCTTCCCCGTGCTCTTCACTCCCCTGATCCGCTGCTTGATATCCCGTGCGCTCGCCATACTGTGCTGGTTTTATGCCGTAAAGTTCTTGATGAATTCCTCGAGATACGCCTTGAGCAAGCCTTCCACTTCTTCCGAGAGCGCCTTTTCCTTGCGGATCGCCTCGAGTACCGCCTTGCCTTCATTCTCAAGCGAGGCGAGGAACTCGCGCTCGAAGCGCGCGATATCCTCTACCGGGAGAGCGTCCAGGTAGCCGCGGGTGAGCGCATAGAGCACCGCCACTTCTTCCTCGACGGAGAGCGGCGCATACTGCGGCTGCTTCAAGATCTCGGTCGCCCGGCGGCCGCGCTCGATCAAGGTGCGCGTCTTCTCGTCCAGATCGGAGCCGAACTGCGCGAAGGCTTCCAGCTCGCGGAACTGGGCCAAGTCGAGCCGGAGCGTTCCCGCCACCTGCTTCATCGCCTTGATCTGGGCCGCGGAACCGACGCGCGATACCGAGAGACCGACGTTCAACGCCGGACGGATGCCTTTGTAGAAAAGATCGCTTTCGAGATAGATCTGTCCGTCGGTGATCGAGATGACGTTCGTCGGGATATAGGCAGATACGTCGCCGGCCTGCGTCTCGATGATCGGAAGCGCCGTAAGCGAACCGCCGCCGTATTCCTTCGAAAGCTTGGCGCTCCGCTCCAAGAGGCGCGAGTGGAGGTAGAACACGTCGCCCGGATACGCCTCGCGTCCCGGCGGACGGCGGAGGATGAGCGAGATCTGGCGATAGGCGACCGCGTGTTTGGAAAGATCATCGTAGACGACGAGAACGTCTTTGCCCTGATCCATGAAGTACTCGCCGAAGGCGCATCCGGCATACGGAGCGATGAACGAAAGCGCCGCCGGGTCTGAAGCGCCGGCCACGACCACCGTCGTGTATTCCATGGCGCCGGCCTTCGAGAGCTCGGCAACGATACGCGCCACCTTCGATTCCTTCTGCCCGATAGCTACGTAGATGCAGATGATATCCTGGCCCTTCTGGTTGATGATGGTGTCGATCGCGACAGCGGTCTTGCCGGTCTGACGGTCGCCGATGATCAGCTCGCGCTGGCCGCGGCCGACCGGGATGAGCGCGTCGATCGCCTTGATACCGGTCTGGAGCGGCTGGTGTACGGATTGGCGCGTGATCACGCCCGGTGCGATCTTCTCGACCGGGTAGAACTTCTCCTTCTTGAGGGATCCCTTGCCGTCGATCGCTTCTCCCAGGGGAGAAACGACGCGGCCGACGATGTCCTCGCCGACCGGCACGGAAAGGATCTTCCCGGTGCTCTTCGCCGTCATACCTTCCTTGATATCGGCGATCTCCTGGAGGAGCATCACGCCGATCTCTCCCTCTTCCAAGTTGAGTGCGACGCCCAAGGCGCCGTTCTCGAACTCCACCATTTCGGACGCCATCACTTCCGAAAGACCGGAAATGCGCGCGACCCCATCGCCGACTTCGAGGACGGTGCCGATCGCTTCCGCCTTCGGTTCGCGATGGAAGGATTCGATGTTCTTCTTGAGTTCTTGGATGAGAGGGTTACTCATAAGTCAAAACGTGCTTAGGAATTTAGGGAGGCGGCGAAAGCCTTGAGATCGCGGGAGAGGGTTTCATCGTAGAGCGCTTCGCTCGTGCGTATCCTGAATCCCCCGATGACTTCCGGATCGATCCGGAAGGAGGATACGATCTTCTTGGCTTCCGGGAACAGGAGGGCCGCCTTGGCTTCGATCGCTTTCCGGATGGCTGGAGAGACTTCGCGGGCCGTCGTCACTTCTACCGACAGCACTCCGGACCGAGCCGCTTCCTGCTCTTCCAGTTCCCGCAGCACCGCTTCCGCCTTATGCCCTTCTCCGCGCCGGAAGAGAAACGCGAGAAAATTCTTGATAACTTCTTTCGGCTCATGGGTTTCCCCGAGTTCACGGAGCGCCTGGGCATATTGTCTCGGAGTAGGACGCATACGAGTGGTTAGGCGCGATTACGGATGACGGCTTCGTCTTTTTTCTTGTCGACGCTCTCGCGGAGCACTTTCTCTACGGAAAGGGCCACCAGCGCCGCTACCTCGGACCTGGCTTCTCCGAGCATCTTGGACTTCTCTTCCTCGATCTGCCGGCGGGCTTCTTCGAGTATGCTCCCGGCTTTGGCCTCCATCTCGGCTTCACGGGCCAGAGCGCGCTTCTTGGCATCTTCTTCGGCTTTGGCGAGGAGCGCGCGGCCTTCTTCGCGGGCCGCTTTCAGCACCTGCTTCTCTTCTTCCTGGATGCTCGCCAGTTTCTCCTGCGCGGCTTCCGCATCCTTGATCCCCTGGTCAATCCGCTTGCTCCGCTCTTCGAGGAAGTCGAGCATCGGCTGGTAGGCATAGCGCTTGAGTACGAAGAACAGGATAGCGAAGTTTACCGCCTGGGCCAGGAGGAGCTTCCAATCGATTCCGAGTTTCGCGAAAATTTCCATGAGCTTAACGCAACTGTTTTAGATGCAAAAGGCACATTTTTTTGCCTTGGCAAAAAAATTACCCGAAGAGGATCATGAGCGCGACCACCAGCGCATAAATCGCCACTGCTTCCGTCACGGCGATCGCAAGGATCATCGTGGTCTGCACTTTCGACTGCGCTTCCGGATTGCGGCCGATCGCCTCCAAGGCCTTCGAGGCCAAGATACCGAGACCGATGCCAGGGCCGATCGCTCCCAAGCCCATTGCCAGGGCGGCGCCGATTACTTTTGCTGCTTCGAGTTCCATATGACTATTCGTTAATTATTTATGAATTATCTTAGTAATTATCCATTGTAAAGCCATTTTTCATACCTGTCCAATAGTATTATAATTTCAAAATCCAAATTACAAATTACAAATCAAATCCTCATTTCCAATGACTGAATGATGATTTTTTAACATTCGGATGTCAATCATTGATTTGATATTTATCATTTGAGCTTTTTCATTGATCTAATGTTCCATCTCTACCGTCGCCATCTTGAGGAACACCAGCGTGAGCATGGCGAAGACCACCGCCTGGATGAACCCGACGAAGACTTCCAAAAAGAGAAACGGCAACGGGAGGAGGAACGGTACCAGATGGAGCATCACGGTCAGGAGCACTTCTCCGGCGAAGACATTCCCGAAGAGACGGAAGGTGAAGGAAATGGTCTTGCCGATCTCGCTCACGAGTTCGAGCACTCCCACCATCGTGCCGATCACGTAGGGCTTGTGGAATGGGCTTACCAGGAATTTCTTGGCGTAGCGCACCGCCCCGAGCGCCGCAATGCCGGTGAACTGGACCGTCGTAACGGTAATGAGCGAAAGTGCCAATGTGAAGTTGAGGTCCGCGGAAGTGCTTCGCAGGAACGGGATGATCGTGGCGTGGCCCTCATGCTCATGCGCGAGTCCGACCGTCCCGAGACCCGGCAAGAGCCCGGCCCAGTTGGAAAGCAGGACGAAGAGGAAAATCGTCGCGATAAGCGGGAAGAACTGGCGCGCCTGCTTCTTGTCCTGGGTCACACTCTCTACCAGATCCAGAAGCGCTTCGAAAATGACTTCGACGACATTCTGGAGGCCCTTCGGCACGGAAGAGAGATTCTTCGCAAGCCTGGTTCCCAGGATCATGAGAAGAGCGCTCACCAGTATGCCGATAAGAAAAGCGTTGGTGATAGGGAGAGCGCCGAGAGAAAACAGTTTTTCCGCTGCAATCGAAATTTCCATAATCGGAGTACAAAAAAGGGGCTTTACCCCGGGTCTTTAAGCGCTTCTATTGTATTCCAGGAATACCTATACGTCAATGAAAAAACCCTGCACAGCCATTGCTCTGCAGGGTTTCTCTGATTCCGGTTTTCCGGCCGCTATATCGCGTCATTCAAACGGATATATTCATTGATCCACTTCATTCCCATTTTCGTCTTCCCGACGAGAACACTCCTGCCATCATCCGGGTCACGGATCCTCGTCATATAGCCCAAGGCTTGAAGCGCCGATACCCCCCGAGTGATGACCGGCTTGCCCACGCCAAGTTCACGTGCCAATACCCTCACCGTCAGCGGATCCTGGTAAACATATACTGTCAGCATAATCGCTGCCTGTCGCTGGGTCAGGTCCGGCAGCGGCGAACGCACATAGGCGACGGTCAGACGCTGCAATCGAACTAAGTCTTCCTCATCTCTGCATGGAATTCCGGAAACAGACAGGACTGCTTCACTTGATAAAGGCTGTGCCATCAGATTTCTCCCTCTCTACTCGTCTCTCTGCGCTCAAAGAACCGTGTCATCTCTATACCCTGTTCCGGGATAAAAATCAAGCTTCAGGCGCCTGCCGGCCTCGGAGAAACACTTCCCGGAAATTCTTTCCTGTCTCACCATCGAGAGCGGAGCGAGTCAGTCCCAGGAGCTCGCAGGCTTTCTCGGCCGTATGGATAGCGTAGGCCGGCTCGTTCCGTTGCCCGCGGAACGCTTGCGGCGCGAGGAACGGGCAATCGGTTTCTATGAAAATCCTCTCCTTGGGGATAAGCTTCACGGTTTCCGTCAGATCATCCTTAGTTCCGGCCAGTTTTTTCTTCACCGGATAGGTGATGTTGCCGGTAAAGGAGAAAAAGATGTTCGGGATCTTGAGGAATTCCTGCGTCACTTCCGTATCGCCCATGTAGCAATGGAGGATAACCGCTTTCAACGCGGCTCCTTTCTCTTCGAGGATGGCCAGCATATCCGCGTAAGCGTCGCGGCAATGGATGATGACCGGAAGCCCGAGCTTTCCCGCGAGTTCCAGCTGGGCGACGAAGCCGGCTGTCTGCCGCGCCTTCGTCTCGGCGTCGATTCCTCCGTGACTCTCGGAATAGTCCAGGCCGCATTCCCCTATCGCCACCACTTTCGGATCAGTAGCGAGTCTTTCCAACTCCTGGATCCATCGGTTGTCCGTATACTGCGCAGCCTCCCGGAATTCATTCGGATGGATACCGACGGTCGCATACATGTCTTCGTAAGCCTGCGCGACCTCGAGCGCCTGCCGGCTCTCTTCGAGCGTCGTACCCACCACCAGCATCTCACGGATGCCGGCTTCGCGCGCCCGCGCCACTACCTGGTCGCGGTCTTCGTCATAACTCTTCCAGTAGAGATGTGTGTGGATGTCCTGCATACTTCAGATACGCTGGAACAAGGGCTCGGTCTTGCCCTCCCGAAGCGCTTTCTCTATCTTCTCCGAAGTTGCCGGGAGAAAAGGCTGCAATGCATACGCGATAACGGCGATGTCGGTAAGGAGTTTCTGAATAACCGACTCGAAACGCCCTTGGTCTGTCTTCGCAAGCTCCCAAGGCTTCTCGTCATCGATATACTTGTTGGCAGCCGCTATCCGGGCCCAGATATGCTGGAGAGCATCGGAGAGCTTCTGTCCGTCCAGCAATTCCGCGAATTCAGGATCGAAACCCTCCAGTTTTTGCGGCAAGAAAGGAGCGGCAAGCTTTTCCGAGAGTTTCACGACGCGCGAAACCAGGTTGCCGATGCCGTTCGCCAAATGCGCATTGTAGGTTTCTGTCATGCGTTCCATAGTCAGATCCACGTCATCCCCGAAGTTCCCTGCGCTCATCAGAAGATAGCGCGTCCCGTCAGTACCGAAACGTTCCAAGACTTCCTCTACGGAGATGGCGTTCCCCAGGGTCTTGCTCATCTTGCGGCCGCCGGAAAGGATGAAGCCGTTCACCAGGAGCTTCTTCTGGGTCGGCAGGCCGAGATGCATCAGGAGAGCAGGCCAGATAGTAGCATGGACCCGCAGGATATCTTTCCCGATCAGATGCACATCAGCCGGCCATTCTTCGGGAACATTTTCCCTGTTCCCGTCCCAGCCGAGGACGGTCAGATAATTTAAGAACGCATCTATCCAGACATAGGTGGTGTGGCTCGGATCAAAAGGCAGCGGTATTCCCCATTTCACGTTCTTCCGCGAGATAGAGACATCTTCCAGCGTCTCGCTCCCCAGAAAAGAAAGGATTTCGGCCTTGTATTTTTCGGGAGTAACGCACAGCTCGTCTCTCTCGATACGCGCCTGGAGCTCTTGCTGGATCACCGTCATCTTCATGAGATAGCTCTCTTCCTTCATCGGTTCCGGCGCACGGTCATGATCCGGACATTTCCCGTCTACGAGGTCGTCTTCGGTCTTGAATTGCTCGCAGCCGGTGCAGTAAAGGCCTTCGTAGGTTCCCTGGTAGATGATCCCGCGGTCATACAGATCCTGAAGCACGCGCTCCACGGCGGCAATATGAGCGCTCTCGGTGGTACGGATGAAGCGGGTATAATCGATCTCCAGCTTGTCCCAAAGATCCCGGAAAGCCTGTGCCATCTCGTCTACGAAAGCCTGCGGCTCCTTGCCCTCTTCTTCGGCTTTCTTCTGGATCTTGATGCCATGCTCATCGGTACCGGTCGAGAAGAAGACCTGCCTCCCGAGAAGCTTCTGATAGCGCGCGATGCAGTCCGCTGCCACCGTCGTATACGCATGCCCGATATGCGGACGGCCATTCACATAGTAAATGGGGGTGGTGATGAGAAATGGCTTCTGTTCTGGCATACAGGTGAATGATATTGACAAAACCTTGTTTTAGGTGTATAATATAAGATAGTTAATTTAACATTGTGAAGGGGGAAACTACGTGGATACCAATCTCGACGATTTCGCTATCCCGCCAATGCCGGCGCATGCTGGCCAAAAGACGACCGTCCGCCGCTACAAAACGCGGCTGGAAAAGGCTCGTGATTCCGCGTTCCGCATTCGGCATTTCTTCCGGACATTTCCGGAAAGACATCCGATTTCCCACGAACTGGTGTTCTGGGTGTTGATCGCTCTGACCATCGCCGTATACAGCCTCCTGTTTGTGGGACTGAACCCGACGCACGATCCTGTCTGATGTTTCCGGACCAACGCGTCCACCCTCTAAGGCCCGAAGCTTACTTAGCTCTCGGGTCTTTTTCTTTGCCAAAGTGCTTACTTTCCATTATACGCTATGACGCTGAACTCTCCTTTCACTTTCTCCGGATGCTCCGCGAAGTACGCGAGCACTTCCAAAACGCTCCCGCGGACGACCTCTTCATACATCTTGGTGAGCTCGCGCCCGACGATGAGGCGTTTCTCGCCGCAGCTTGCCAGGAGTTCCAGGTTTTTCACGAAGCGGTGCGGGGATTCGTAATACATCACCGGCACTTCGCTTGCCGCCACTTCCCGGAAGAACGTCTGCCTCCCCTTCTTGTGCGGCGGGAACCCGCGGAAGAGAAACTCGCGCATATCGATCCCCGCGACCGACACCAGCGCCGTGAGCGCAGAAACTCCCGGAATCGGCGTCACGCTCGCTCCTGCCGCAAGCGCCTTCTCTACCAGGACATTCCCCGGATCGGAAAGTCCCGGCGTGCCGGCATCCGTCACGAGCGCCATGTTCTCCCCCGCCCGGAGCCGCTCCACCAGCGCCGCCGCTTTGCGCTCGTCGCTGTGCTCATGGAAAGACTGGATGGGCCGCGAGATCTCGTAGTGCGAGAGAAGCTTCTTGGTCACGCGCGTGTCCTCGGCAAGGATGAGGTCGGATGCTTTGAGCGTCTCCAGAGCGCGGAGCGTGATGTCCGAGAGATTGCCGATCGGAGTGGCGACGATGAAGAGGGTTCCGGGATTTTCCATAGGGTTTTGCATCAGGCGTGCCGTTTCTCCAGGATATCGTCAGCGAAGACCGAGAGGATCATCGCGACCGGCACCGAGAGGATGATACCGAGAGGCCCGGCCAGCTCGAAGCCGATAAGCACCGCCAGGATGAAGGCGACCGGATTCAGCTCCGCCGAGCGCTTCATGACCTGCGGCGCGACGATGTGTGCCTCTATCTGGTGCGCGACGATATAGAAAATGAGAGCAGAAATGCCCAAGACCGGCGAGACCAGAAGCCCTACGATGATCGCCGGGATAGCTGCGAGGATCGGGCCGATATACGGCAGGATCTCCATCGCTCCGCCGAAGAGCGCGATCGCAAGCGCGTACGGCACCCCGAGAAGCGAAAGCCCGATCCAGTACAAGGCGAAGGCGATCAGGATGAGGATGAGCTGTCCGAAGAGCCACTGGCTGATTTTCCCCTGGATACGCGAAGCGATAGAGGTCGCCTGCGCATGGTATTCCTTGGGGGTGAGCATGAGGAAAAGCTTCTCGAGACCCTTCTCTTCCAGGGAGAGGTAGAGCGAGAGGAAGAAGTATCCGATGAAATGGATGAAGCCCCGGAAGAAATCCACCGTCGCGGAGAAGAGGTTCCCGACCCAGGCGTTCGTGCCGGACTCGATGCTCGCGAAGACCTGCTCTTTATCGAACACGATCCCCACCTGTGCGAAGTATGTCTGGATCCCGGAAAGGAAGACATCCAAGCGCGCTGCATACTCCGGCCAGGTCTGAAGGAAGCTTTTGATTTCGGCGTAGAAGAGCGGCAGGAAGACCGCCAGAAGCGCTACCCCGCCGAAGAAGATCACGGTATAGATGATGATCACCGCCGCCGTGCGCGAAAGCCCGTATCTGCGGAGCCTGGCTATCCCCGGCGAAAGCGCGATGGAGGTGAGCGCCGCGAGGAGTACCAGAAGCACGATGTCCCGGATGAGATACAGGACATACCCTAAGATCAAGAGAAGCACGAGGCGGAGCAAGAGCTTGGTGCCGATTTCTGTTGCCGCCTGGACCTGCATAGCGTGGAACGGTTAGAAGCGAAGCAATTTTTCCAATCTGGTTTTCTTGGCATCGGGGCTGATGACTGCCAAGTTCAGTTTTTTGTTCTGGAAGATGTCTTTGGCGACGCGCAGCACGTCTTCGGCCGTCACCTTGTCGATCTCTCTCACTTTGTCTTTGGGGAGGACGACCTCGTTCTGAAGGATTTCCTGGCCGACAAGATACTCGACGACGTCGTCCGAACCTTCGAGTCCGAGGGCGAGGTGGCCTTTGAGATTTTCTTTCGCTTTCTTGAGCTCATCGGCATCGACTTTTTCCGTGGCGATCTTCTTGTATTCGGAAAGCACGACCTCGAGCGCTTTCTCCAGGTTCTCATGCTCGACGCCGCAGTGAGTTGCCAGGTATCCGGCGTCCAGGAAGAGATCCGTGCTCGTTCGTACCCGGTAGGCCAGGCCGCGACGCTCACGCACCTCGATGAAAAGCCGCGAAGACATGCCTCCCCCGAGGATGGTCGCGAGCACTCCGAGGACGGCCCGATCCTTGTGGAACATGTCGTAGGCGCGCACCCCTACCACGAGCTGCGTCTGGTCGGTCTTCTTGTTCTGGACGAAAATCTGGGGTGCGGTCTGCTTGTCGAGCGCTTTCTTCAGAGCCGGCTTCTTGCCGACCCGTACGCCCTTGAAGATCTTCTCGATCTCTTTCTTCACCGTCTTCGGGTCGATCTTCCCGGCGACTCCCACGACGATATTCTCCGAGACATAGGCGCGGTTCAGGAATTTGGTGAAATCCTTGCGCTGGAAAGACTTGATATTCGACTTCGGCCCGGCGATGTCCCAGCCGAGCGGCGTATCGCCGTAGAGGAGCGTCTTGAAGTATTCCTGGACGCGGCGCATCGGCATGTCTTCATACATGTTGATCTCCTGGAGAATCGCTCCGCGTTCGCGGTCGATCTCCTCCTGCTCCAATTTCGCATTCAGGAAAAGGTCGGAAACCACGTCGAGAGCCGTGTCCCAATGCTTGGCCGCTACTTTGGCGTAGTAGCCGGTGTATTCCTCGCCGGTGAAGGCGTTGTATTCGGCGCCGAGTCCGTCGAGTTCTTTGGAGATATCGAACGCCGTCGGACGCCGCTCCGTCCCCTTGAAGAACATGTGCTCCAAGAAGTGCGCGAGGCCGTTCTCTTGGCGCGTCTCATAGCGCGAGCCCACGCCGGTCATGATGAGGACGGTGGCGGTTTCGGTATCCTGCATGGGTGCAAGAATGACGCGCAGGCCGTTTTTCAGGGTAAATTTCCGGTACTTCATACTATTTCAGATTTTCTGTTAGATAGGTTTTCAGTTCGTTTATTTTTACACGCTTCTGTTCCATGGTGTCGCGGTCGCGGACGGTGACGGCATCGTCTTCCAAGCTGTCGAAGTCGACGGTCACGCAGTACGGCGTGCCGATCTCGTCCTGGCGGCGGTAGCGCTTGCCCACGTTGCCGTTGTCATCCCACTCGCACTGCCACTCCTGTTTCAGGGAGTCATAGATCTCGCGCGCCTTCGCGACGAGCTCCGGCTTGTTCTTCAGGAGCGGGAAGACCGCGACCTTCACCGGCGCGATTTCCTTCGGGAATTTGAGCACGACCCTTTCGTCTCCTTCTTTCACCGTTTCCTCGCGGTAGACGGAGAGAAGAATGGCCAGAAGCGCCCGATCCACGCCAAGCGAGGGCTCGATAACGTGCGGCAATACTTTCTCATTCGTCTCCGGATCGAGGTAGCGCATTTCTCTGCCGCTCATCTTTTCATGCTGGGAAAGATCGTAGTCTCCCCGGTACGCCAGGCCGAAAAGCTCTTTCTGGCCGAAGGGGTACTCGAATTCGAAGTCGATGGTGCGCTTGGAATAGTGGGCGCGCTCCCCGTCCGGGATCTCGACGGCATGCGTCTTCTCGGAAGAGATTCCGACCGCCTTCATCCATGCTTCCATCGCTTCTTTCAGGTGATCGAAACGCTCGTTCCAATCCGACTTCTTCGGGTCGAAGAAGTATTCGATCTCCATCTGTTCGAATTCGCGGGTGCGGAAGATGAAGTTGCCCGGAGTGATCTCGTTCCGAAACGCCTTGCCGATCTGGGCTACGCCGAACGGCAGCTTCTTGCGGCTCGTGTTCAGGATGCTCGGAAAATCCACGAAAATCGCTTGAGCGGTCTCCGGACGCAGATACGCGATGTCGGCAGTTTCTTCCGTCGGACCCAAGAAAGTCTTCAGCATCAGGTTGAAAGTCTTGGGCGTGACCAGCTTGCCCTTGCCGCAGTGCGGGCAGGGCAGAGACATGTCTACTTGGTCAGCGCGGAAACGCTCATGGCATTCCCCGCATTCCGTCAGCGGATCGGTAAAGTTCGCCACATGACCGCTCGCTTCCCACGTTTTCGGATTCATGATGATCGCTGCATCCAGGCCGACCATGTCATCGCGGCGCTCGACGAAAAACTTCCACCAGTGGTCCTTGATGTTCTTCTTGAGCTGCGCGCCATAGGGTCCGTAGTCCCAGGAATTGGCGAGTCCTCCGTATATCTCGCTCCCCGGAAAAACGAATCCCCTTCTTTTGCACAGGGACTCTATTTTTTCCATGGTAACCGGGCTTTTTGTAGCTTCTGACATATAAAAAAAGAGACAGATCAATGCCTCATTTTAGCCATTTTTAGCGTGAGTGTCAAAAAATCCCCTACTTCTCCCGGAGTTTCTCCATCATCCGGAGATAGAAGCGCAGATTGTGGACGGAAGCCAGGCGGCCGGCGAGCGGCTCGTCGACGGTGAAGAGGTGGCGCAGATACGCTCTGGTGTAATGCGTGCAGAGGTGGCAATCGCAGAGCGAATCGACCGGCGAGAAATCCTCCCGGTGTTGTTCGTTGCCGATATTGATCGTCTCGTAGAAGCTCCCCTCCAGATTCAGATCTTCGCCCGTCCAGATGAAGAGCCTGCCATGGCGCCCCTCGCGCGTCGGGATGACGCAGTCGAACATATCGACTCCGGCTTCTACGGCGCGCACGATTTCCTCCGGCCGCCCCAGTCCCATCAGGTAGCGCGGCTTGTCCTCCGGAATGGAGGGCAAGGTCCAGGCCAGAACGTCCTTAAGCGTCTCGCGCGGCTCGCCGACCGCCACGCCGCCGATCGCATACCCGTCAAAACCGATTTCCAGAAGCTGCTTCGCGCTCTCTTGCCGCAAATCCTCATAGACCGATCCCTGGATGATGCCGAAAAGAAGCGGTCTCTTTTCCCTGCCTTTCACTTTTTCTTCGAAATGTTCTTTGGCGCGCTTGGCCCAGCGGGTCGTCCGCTCGAGCGAACTCTTGGCATACTCGCGCGTGCACGGGTACGGCGGACATTCGTCGAGCACCATGATGATGTCCGACCCGAGGTCCAGCTGGATGTCTATGGAGATCTCCGGCGAGAGGAAGTAGCGATTGCCGTTCTTCGGATCGGAAAACTCGACGCCTTCCTCGGATATCTTCACGCCGCTCATGCCGAAACGCTCTTTCGCGCGCGCCCCGAGCGAGAACACCTGGAAGCCCCCGGAGTCGGTAAGGATCAGTCCGTCCCAATCCATGAATTTGTGAAGCCCGCCGGCACGGGCGATGAGCTCGTTTCCGGGCCGGAGCCACAGATGATAGGTATTGCCGAGGATGACGCTCGCGCCCAATGCCTTCACTTCCTCCGGAAGCAGATGCTTCACAGCTCCCTTCGTCGCGATCGGCATAAAAACCGGAGTAGGCGTTACTCCGGATTTGGTTTCAAGTTTCCCTACGCGGCGCTGGCCGCTCGTGTATTCTTTTTCCCAAGACATAAAAGTTCTCAATTTCCCTTCACCGTGCCGTTCTGGGCATTCGGATTCGGGTCGTCGTTCACACTATTGTTCACTTCGCCCCGCTCCGCATAGACGTCGCGCGAAGCGAAGGCATCGCGCGCCCGGAAGATCGTTTTCGTGACGAGCGTGACGGGTTTTCCGACCTGGCTCTGGTTCGGCGTGATACCGACCTGGAACGCCAGCTCCTTCGGGCTTCCCGGCGAGAGCGTCCCTATCTCCCAGACAAGTTCATTCGTCCGTGCGTTGTAGCCCAAGGTCATGCCTTCCGGAGAAGACTTCCCTTTATACACCACCCCGCTCGGAAGGGCAACGATGACGCGGCTCGAGGTGATGTCGCTCGATGAGTTCTCCAGGCGCACGCGGAGCGTATAGGTGGTTTCCTGGCCGACAACCGGCGGGACCGGGCCGCTATTCGGAATGACCGTATCCGTATAGAGAGCCGAGACATTGAGCGCTACCAGCGCCCCGAGCTTGATGAGAAGGAGATTGCTTCCGACCATCTTGTTCGGCACGAGGATAGCCGGAATATCCGGACTGTCGATAGTCGCAAGCGAACGGATGACGATGTTCTTTTCGGCATTCTCTCCGAGAGCGAACTGCCGGAGTACCGGGATCGAGAACGTGATCTCCCCGCTTGCTCCCGGCTCCATGCGGGCGAGTTCCGGAATATCGGATGCGCGCCAGACGATCTTTTTCTGGCTTGCGTCATAGGCGCCCTTCTGGAGCGAAAGCCTGCTTATGTCCAAATAGGTCGTATCGATACTCTGGGTGATGATGACATCCCGAAGCCCTATATTCCCATCGTTCTTGTAGCGGATGGTGTAGCGGAGGGTATCGCCGGGGAGTACGGTAAGCCCCGTCTTGTCGTTCACGCTCTGGGTGATGGAGAGCGGTGAAGCGATCATCTTGGTCTGCCGTTCGCTTTCGCTGTAAGCGAGAAGCGTACTATCCCCCTGGAGGATACCGATCTCTCCGCGGATTTTCTTGTATTGGTCCCGGCCCCCCGACAATACTCCGCGTACGACGATTTTTCCGCTCGCTTTGGGAGCGAGGCTCCCGATGTACCATTCCGTTTCCCCGGTAGATGGAGCAGGGTCGGCCCGCAGGTACTGGAATTCTTCCGGGTAAGAAAGGCGGATCCGCAGATTATTGAACGTTTCCGTGCTCTGATTGCTGTAGCTTACGATGTACTCGAGTTCCTGGGCGGATGCCAGCTCTGTCGGCGCCGCAATCTCGAAGGTGATCGGCGAAGACGCGACCGTCACCTGAAGTTCGCTCGTGTTCTCGAAAACGCCGCTCGTGCTCCCGGAAGAGTAGCGGAGCGTCACGCCGATGTTCCCTTTCTCGCCCTTGGAACCGAAGAATTTCCCGGAAACCGTCAGTTGGCCGCTCCCCCCGGAAGCTACGTCGCCGATCGCCTGTTCCGCCCGCAAGCCGGTGATTTTGAGCGTCCCGCTCTCTTCTGGCCGGAAAGAACCCGGGAACGAGAGGTAGAGCGTCGCGTCCTTGATAGCCATCCGATTGGTATTCCGATAGGTGATGGTGTAAGAGACTTCTTCGGCACTCGCGACATTCTGCGGGCCCTCTATCCCGAGAACGACGCTTTCTTTCTTGAGCGCAAACGAGCTCCACGCATAGATTCCGCCGGCTGCAAACAATCCGAGGAAAAAGAACGCCACTCCCCAGATGATGATCTTCTTGCGGCGCTTCGCGCCGGGATTCACGATGTAGATCTCGTCTTTGAGGACGTCCCGCTGCCACGTCTCCGTCTTTTGGAAGGCAAGCGCCTCCTGCTGCGTCTCCTCCGGGCTGTGCGAAGGCTCTTCAGGACGGCGCGCCCGCTCGAGGTGGGATTCGCGACTATGCAGATCCTCGTTCAATTTTTCCAGGCTCATACGTTTTTGTTTTGAAAAGAGACCTCCTTCTGATAAGGATAGTGTAGCAAAATCTCGGATGAGCGAGAAACCGGTGCGGGAAGCCTAGTGCGCGATCCACTGGGCGAAACGGTGCGAAACGTGCTCCAACTCGCGGACATCCTTTTCCTCTGCGCGTATCTTGATGCAAGCCTCCAGACGGTTCGAGAGGAAAAGCCGCAACAGCTTGATCGTATTCTCGCGGATCGGGAGCGCATGAGGCGCCTCGTGGGCATGCTCGCGGCCGATCACTCCGCCTGCCCCCGGGCTGAAGTAGTGTACTTCTCCGCTCTTCAAGCGTCTGCCGGACGCTGCGCAAGTACTCGTCTCTATGCGGTAGCCGAGACGTGCGAACATCTGGAAGAGAAATGCTTGAGTCAGCAGACGGATAGCTGTCCAGTCCTCTTTTCCGGCCAAGCCATCCGCAAGCAGGAGATACTCTTCGGCCAGAGAGAAGAGTTCCTGATCCGGCTCTTCCAGGTCGACCAGGCGCTCGAGGGAAGCGAAAGCCTGGAGGACGCGCAGGAGCGTATCGTAATCCTTGCGGAGATGCGGGAAGGCGTGCTCGGAAACTGCTCCGGCTATTTTCCCCATCCCCCGCCCGTTCATCACGATCACGTGCGCCAGCATGAGCGTCTCCATCTGCCCGGCAAGCTTGGCTGCCGGTTTGCGTATTCCTTTGGCGAGCGCACGCACCTTCCCCCGCTCTTTGGTATACAGCGTATACAGGCGGTCGGTTTCGCCCACCTCCTTTTTCCGGAGAACGATGGCGGTGTAGCGGTACTCCATCAGGCTCGCTTCAAAGAGAAAGAGAATGATTCGCCTTCGATATCGGTTGTTTCAGAATACTCGGCAGCGGAAAGCTCTTTGTTTTCCACTGCTGTCGCGAGCACTTCCTTGGCGATCTCATCCTGGAATTTTCCGAAGACAGCTTCTTTGCCGGAATATCCGAGGCTGATGCGATCTTCCACGTTGAACCCCGCTTTCTTGCGGCCATCCTGGATCGCACGGATGATTTCCCGCGCTTCGCCTTCGAGTTTCAGTTCCGGAGTAAGCGTCAGATCGAGTTCTACAAGCTCGCCGATATCACGCACTCGGTATTCCTTCACGTTGAGTTCTTCTTTGACGATTTCCTGAAGCTCCGGATCGAGCTTGCGGGCTGTGACTGACTGGAGCGGCTGCCGGACTTTCATTTTCCCATCGGCACGGAACTTCAGGCCCATCGTGACGATGAAGCGGGCATGATCCATGTCCTGGCTCAACTCCGCATCGATCAGTTTCTCATCCGCTTTCGGCCAATCCGCCAGATGCACCGATTCCTCGCCGGTGAGATTCCGGTAGATCTCTTCGGAAATGAACGGCGTGAACGGCGCCATCAGTTTCGAAAGCTCGACAAGCACCGTATAGAGCGTCTGGTACGCCCCTTCTTTATCGCTGTCGTTCTCGTTCTTCCAGAAGCGCTTGCGGCTCCGGCGGATGTACCAGTTGGAGAGGTTGTCTACGAATTTTTCAATCTTCTGCGTCGAAGAATAGATATCATAATTTTCCAAACCTTCAGTCATTTCTTTGATGAGAATTTGGAGTTCTGAAAGTATCCACCTATCAAGGGTGTTCGTCACTTCGTTTCCTTCCTTCGGTTCGAATCCATCCAAAACGGCATACGTCGTAAAGAATGAATAGGAATTCCAGAGCATGCGGAAAAGTCTATTCTGGACATCCCGCATCGCCTTCACATCGAAACGCTTCGGGAGGCCCGGCTGATTGATAGAGAAAAACAGCCAGCGCAAAGCATCCGCACCATATTCATCGAACATCTGGAACGGCTCAATGATATTCCCTTTGGATTTCGACATTTTCTTGCCCTTGGCATCCAGAATATGCCCGAGGCAGATGACGTTCCTATACGCATTGCCCGTAGGCACTTTCCCGGCCTTATGGAGCAGGGTCGCGATAGCATGGAGCGTATAGAACCAGCCGCGAGTCTGATCGATGGCCTCGGAAATATAATCAGCAGGAAAACTGAATTCACTCTCCCCTCCCAAATATCCTGCCTGGGCCAACGGCATCGCTCCGGAATCGAACCAGACATCCAATACTTCCGGCGTGCGCTTCATCGTTCCTCCGCAGGAGCATTGCCACGCGACATCATCTATATACGGCTTGTGGAGATCGTTCAGTAGAATACCTGAAAATTCTTTCAGCTCCGCCTGCGAGCCGACAACGACTTGCTTTTCGCATTTCTCGCAGTTCCAGATAGGCAAAGGCGTGCCCCAGTAGCGTTCGCGGGAAATCGCCCAATCCTTGACTCCGCGCAGCCATTCCCCGAAACGCCCTTCCTTGATGTGTTCGGGAACCCATCGGATATCCGCATTATTCTTTGTCAGCTCCTCCTGAAGCTCGCTCATACGGATAAACCAGGACGGCTTCGCATAGTAGATGAGCGGCGTATCGCAGCGCCAGCAGAAGGGATACTCATGCTCGTACACCTCTTCCTTGAAAAGAAGATTGCGATTCTTAAGGTCTTCGATGATCAGATCATCAACCGCATAGTGATTCTTATCATTCTTTTTCTTCACCGGGATACCTTCTCCTGGCAGATCGAATCCTTTCACAAGCGTTCCTTCCGCTTCGACGGTCAGTAGTGTCGGCAAACCGTTTTCTTTCCCGACATTCGCGTCATCCTCGCCGAATGCCGGCGCTATATGGACAATGCCCGTACCGGAATCAGTCGTAACAAAGTCGCCGGAAACCACCTGGTAGCTTTTCTCATCATTCGCCACACGATACAACGGTTCGTACTTTATACCGATCAAATCTTTCCCATCAAGGGTTGTCAGGTTGGACTGCGGTTCTTCGCTTACGCCTTCCGCTACAGGAACAATGCCGCTCTGGGCGAATGTATCACCGGCCCCATCCAAGGCGACGATATACGTTTCTCCGCTGTGTTCACCTTTTAGGATCTCCCGTTTCCAGTACTTGATATTCTCATTCACTGCCAAAGCCACATTGCCCGGAAGCGTCCACGGGGTCGTCGTCCATGCGACAAGAAACGTCTTGTCATCAGCCGCAACACCGCCGATCTTCTGCCCCGGTTCCACCCTGAACTTCACAGAGACGGAATTATCCTTCACGGTCTGGTACCCTTGGGCCACTTCGTGCGAAGAAAGCGCGGTCCCGCAGCGATAGCAGTACGGCACGACTTTGTGACCCTTATAGAGGAAGCTTTCGTCTTTGGAATTCTTGAGTTCGGCAATCTGCTTCAGCTGCCACCAGACAGATTCGATATAACTGTTGTCATAGGTGATGTACGGGTTCTTCATATCCACCCAGTACCCCATGCGTTCCGTCATCTTTTCCCAAGGATCCTTGTACTCCCAGACGGATTCTTTGCATTTCTTGTTGAATTCGATGACGCTCGCTCGCGCATCTCCGGGCACGATATTCTCGATATCCTGCTTGCTGCGGAGACCGAGCGCTTTTTCTACCTGCAGCTCTACCGGTAATCCATGCGTATCCCAGCCAGCCTTGCGCCGGACCCGGTAACCCTGCATCGTCCTGAATCGTGGGACGATATCCTTGAAAGAACGCGCCAAGACATGGTGCAGCCCCGGCTTGCCATTCGCCGTCGGCGGCCCTTCGTAGAAAACAAACTCCCCTTTCGACGATTCTTTGTTCAAAGATTTCTCGAAAATCTTCTTCTCGTCCCAATACTTGAGCACCTCTTCTTCCAGTTTCGGGAAGCTTACTTTGGCGTCGACTTTTTTCATAGGTATAAAACAAAAAATCCTCAACACAAAACCATTGTGTCAAGGACGATTTCCATCGTGGTACCACCTTGCTTTACCCGCCACAATATGCGAAGCATTTTGGGCGCGGCCTTCATTTCGCGCTGTTACGCTGCGCCTGCGATAGGATCTACTTTCTGCCTTCCGGCTGATTTCTCCCTACGGCTCCGGAGTGATCGCTCCTTCATCGCCTTTGCTTTTGTACGGCTAGCTTAGCATCCGGAGCTTCAAAAATCAACCTGGCAAAGCGCCGCAACCGCTATGCGGCCGTCAGAGATATGTTTGCCGACGACAGGAGCGCCCGGGTCGATCCGTTCAATGCGGTTGATCCTGCCGAAACGAGCCAGATCCCCGAGTATATGTTCCCTCTCTTCATCCACATTCCAGTCCACTGCATGAGAGATCTGGTACGTAAGGCGTTTGAACCCGAAGCCGATATCCTTGCTCCCTGCCCCGACCCACATGAGCGGGCGCGACATGTCCACGGAGCGCTTCTTCGTCCAGAAGAAGATATCGTTGATCTCCATTCCCTCTTCGATGTTCACCGCCCAGAGGCGGATGTGATGGCGGCTCTGCGGACCGCTCGTAATAGGCTCTTGGAATCCGTAATCCTGCCAACGGGCAAAGAGGTAGAGCGGGCTGAACGGCGCGTTGGGATAGGGCTGGTTCGAGAGAAATGTTATGACCATTTTCCAAACGCTCCGGACATTGAGAGGATCCGCCTTCTGCCACCCTGCTGCCGCAAATGCATGAAGCAGCTCCTCTTCCGTACCGATGAACGCGAGATTGACCGGATCAGCCAAGAGACCGTCCCCGGCATGCGTGTAGCGCGGGATGCGCCCGCGACGGAAGAGGAAGACTCCCAGATGGATAAGCCAGGGCAAGAGCGTGTAGGCCAGAATGAGATAGAGAGCGAGAGCGCCGGCAAAGACGAGCAGCTGGTTCCGGAATCCTTCCACTACCTGCGCTACGAAGTACCAGAAAGAGAAAACGACGATAATGCCGATCAAAATGCGCTGGACTGATCTGGCAAAAAAATTCATAGCGCTAAGAATTCCATTCAACCTTCGTGCAAGACCCCTTCGGAGGCATCCAGCCTCTCGTGGTGCTCGAAAGATCCTTCCCCTCGATCGCTCCGCGGAGCTGCTCGAGCGTATCGCCATGCGACACGACGACGAGCGTACCTCCGGGGAATTCGCGCTTCACATCCTCGAGGAAACTCTCCGCTCGCCCTCGGATATTGGAAAAACTCTCCAGGCCGTCTCCGCCGCTCGTTTCTACCCGCAGGCGAGGATTCGGATACTTGGTAAAGAAATCTTTCGTAGAAAGGCTGTTGTACATGCCGAAATCCGTTTCGCGCAGGCGGATATCGTACAAGACCGGAGCCTCTAGCGCGGCGGCGATGATCGCTGCCGTTTCTTTGGTACGGGTGAGCGGCGAACTGATGATCACGTCCACCTTCTCGCCCGAAAGATGCTTCGCGACCTCTTCTATCTGGCCTTTCCCTTTTTCCGTCAGGTGCCGCACGTTCTTCTCCACTTCCGGGAACGAACTCAAAAGACCGAGCGCGTTCGAGTCCGCTTCTCCGTGCCGTACCAGATAAAAAGTGATTTTTTCTGCCATATGGCTCAATGGAACAGTTTATACGCGTCCACTCCGAGCGCGATCATGAAGAAGAGCGCTGTCGACCCCACGATTTTCATCGCGAAGAAAGCAAGCTTCTCGTCATTATCATATCTTTTCGGATATTTCTTCCGATACTTCCAATCCCTGATCATATTTTTGTTTTGTTTTCGACTACATCTTCTCCGGCGCGGCGATGCCCATGAGCGAGAGCGTTTCCTTGAGGACAGTCTTCACGGCAAGCACCAGCGCCAGGCGGGCTTCGGAGAGATCCTTATTCTCCTTGTTCACTACGAGACAGACGTCGTAGAAGGAGTGGAGCTTGTCTGCCAGACGGATGGCGTATTGCGGGAGACGGTGCGGTGCCAGGTCTTCTGCTATCGATTCTACCAGTTCCGGAAATGCCAGCAGTTCGCGGAGCAGTTCGCGCTCTTTCTCGTGAGTCAGCAAGCCGAGATTCCCGGTTGCCAGCGCCAAGCGCTCGGCTTTCCCCTTCTCTAGGACGCTCGCCAGACGGGCGTGCGCATACTGGACATAGAAGACCGGGTTTTTCTGCGAGCGCTCTTCGGCGAGACCGAGATCGAAAGTCATATGGGTCTCCGGAGCGTACTGGAGAAAAAAGAAACGCGTCACATCATGCCCTACCCGCTCGATGAGCTCGTCGATCGTCACGACATTGCCGGCCCGCTTGCTCATGCGCACCTCCTGTCCGTCTTTCATGAGCTGGACCAGCTGGACCAGGATGAAATCGACATTCCCGGAAAATCCGAGCGCTTGGGCGGCCGCTCGGAAGCGTCCTACGTACCCATGATGGTCAGCCCCCCAGGTCTCGATGATGCGCGTGAAACCGCGATCCATCTTCGAAAAGATGTAGCCGCAATCCGATGCGAAGTATGTCCTGGTTCCGTCGCTCTTCACGAGCACGCGGTTCTTGTCATCGCCGAACTCCGTCGTCTTGAGCCATTTCGCGCCATCCTCCTCATAGATCAGGCCTTTCTCCTCGAAAATCTCGATAGCTTTATCGATATAGCTTTTTTCGATCACATCCCGACGTTCAGAGGTGAAGACATCGAAATGGATCCGCATCTTCTTTTCCAGAGTAGGCTGGATGATCGAAGAGAGCACTTCATCGGCGACATCCTTGCCGAACTCGTACACTTGACTGGCATCCTCATCGTGTTCAGCGATTTCGACCAGGCCGAGCCAGCTTTCTTCCGTTGCCTGCTCTTTCTTGAATTTTTCTCTCAATTCTTCGATGTACTCGCCGGCATACACCGCTTTACTGGTGCCGAGTACGCTCTGCGCCAACTTGAGGATCTGTTCGCCGGCATCGTTTACGTAGTATTCATTGGTCACTTGGAATCCCGCTTTCGCAAGCACTCTCCCGAGGGCATCCGCATAGAATCCTCCGCGGCCGTTCCCGAGATGCATCGGCCCGGTCGGATTCGCAGAGATGAATTCATTATTTACCTTGACTCCCTGTCCTATGGTACTCGCCCCATATGCATCCCCTTCCTCTCCTATTCTTTCTACGACAGAACCGAGCACCTTCTGGGAAAGAGAGAAATTGAGATGACCCGGCTTGGCCACTTCGATCTTCTCGAATTCTTCCGAAGCGAGCTTGTCCCGGAGAAGCTCCGCGATTTCCGCAGGATTTTTTCCGGCCGGCTTTGCCGAAACGAGAGCGATGTTCGAAGTGTACTCCCCGAACTGCTCGTCCTTCGGCCGCTCTACCCGGATTTCGGGCAACACAAAAGCAGGCAAAGCGCCTGCTTCCTGGAGTTCCCTCAAAGCATTCTCGATTTTCTGGGCAAGTATGGCCTTCATATAGCTTCAGCCTATCGTAAAAGGAGCAAAAAGTGAATCAGGCGCGGGAGAGAGCGATGCTGCGGCGGTATTGGTCGCTCCCTTTAGGAGCAGGCGCCTGAAACTCGCCTTTCTGGCAGATATCGCTGCAGAAGCCTTCCATCTTTTCTTTGCAGGCCAAGCATTGGATGAACAGAAGATTGCAGGCCTCTTCCCGGCAGTTGGTATAGTCGTCGCAGGGAGTCCCGCACTGGTAGCAGATCCCCAGCACGTCATCCGTAATCCGCTCGCCGATGCGCTCATCGAAAACGAAATTCTTGCCTTTGAATTTCGACTCCAAGCCTTCCTGTTCCACCTGGTGCTTGTAGTCGATGATCCCGCCATGAAGCTGGTAGACTTGGCTGAAGCCATGGTGGCGGAGATAGGCGGATGCCTTCTCGCAGCGGATACCGCCCGTGCAGTAGAGGAGCACCGGCTCATCTTCCTTTCCCTGGAGCATCTCTTTGGCCATGGGCAGTTCCTCTCGGAAGGTATACGCATCCGGAGTGAGAGCTCCCTCGAAGCGGCCGATCGCCGACTCGTAGTTATTGCGCATGTCGACCGCGACCGCTCCTTTTTCCAAGAGCGCATTGAACTCTTTGGCTGTAACATGCGTTCCCACGTTCGTCACGTCATACTCATGCGACCGGAGGCCGTCAGCGACAATCTGCTTCCGCACTTTGATCGTCAGTTTCCAGAACGCGTCATTCCTCTGTTCCACTCCGAACTTGAACGGCACGCCGTCAAATTCAGCGCGGGCATACAGTTTCTCGACGAACATTTCCCACATGGGCTCCGGGACGCTCATCTGGGCATTGATGCCTTCGGCGGAAAGGTAGATGCGCCCCAAGGCACCGAGCGCGGACCATTCTGCGAAAAGCTCGTGCCGGAGCGCTGTCGGATCAGCGATCCGGACATATTTATAAAAAGAAACAACCTTCCGATCGAATGATTCCTCGGAAAGCCTCTCTAGCGCCTCTTCTTTGGAGAGATGATTGCGCAATTTGTGTGTATTCGAATGCTTCGGCATAGCGCTTATAATAGCCCAGAAGAATAGAAAAGTGAAGGGTGTAAAAAAAATAGGATCGGGATACTCGTCATTACTGACTTTCTCCCGATCCATATTTGTTTTGTAACGTTTAGGTTAACGCGGCAACGCCGTCACCATGCGATGCACCCTATTCGCCGTTTGCGCGAGAGGCGAAATCTGACGAATTGCCGCTTCTGGGGTTGCCGAATAGCGCGTAAGATCGAAACTGACGGGCCGAACCGCATAGCTTGGATGATCGACACCGCAGGTCGTAGCGAACCAATTGTTATTGGGTGCTGAGTTCTTAGTACGACGGACGAAGCAGAATACCCCATTACCGGAAAGCTTGTCGACGCCCGAAAGACGCTTCCCGCTGGAAACCCGAGTCAGCAGTGTCCAGCCGGCTTCGGAGAGGGCGAAAAGGATAGCTGTATCACCCTTCGGCGTGATGATAATGGCATCACCCTTTGTGAAATAGAGTTCGCTCTTGTCGTTGGCGAGTCTGGCAGAAGCCGGACTGATCATAACAGAAGCGGTGATGGCGGCGGCAATGAAAAGAACCGAAAACTTTTTCATGGGAAATCTCCCTTGCTGACATAGAGTATCCCCTGTGGATCTCACTATCAGCGTTTTATCCTAGCATATTATTACATTTTTGTCAATGGGACGATGTAGGCGCATTTTAGGCTAAAACTTGCTTATTTAAGCCAAATGTGCCATAGTTCTGCCATGACAGTCATATCCACCAACAAACGGGCCAGTTTCGATTATGACCTCGGAGAACGCTTCGAGGCCGGTTTGGTATTGACCGGATCGGAGGTAAAAAGCGTCAAAACCGGCCATGCGAGCCTCAAAGGAAGCTTCGTGACTGTCCGCGGCGAAGAGCTTTTCCTCACGAATGCCCTCATCCCCCGTTACAAGCACGCCCACCGCGATACCAAGCACGAGGACACCCGTCCCCGGCGCCTGCTGCTACGGAAACGGGAAATCCGCTCATTGATAGGAAAATCCCGCACCGAGGGCTTGACATTGGTGCCCATTCGCTTGTATACTAAGAAACAACTTGTCAAGTTGGAATTCGCTGTAGGTAAAGGAAAAAAGGCTTTTGATAAGCGCTCTTCCATCGCCAAGCGCGAAGCCGACCGGACCATGAAACGAGCCTTGCGGAGGCATCAATAGGGTATGTTTTACGTTTATGTAATCCAAAGCCTTAAGGACCACAAGTTGTACATTGGACATACGAACAATCTTCGTCGAAGATTTCAAGAGCCATAATAGAGGCGAGGTGACAGCTACAAAAAAACGTACGCCGTTTACACTTCTCTACTACGAAGCATGCAACATGCTAGAAGATGCTCTTGAAAGAGAAAAGCAATTCAAAACTGGTTTCGGAAGAGCCTATTTGAAAAGAAGCTTAAGTGATTTAAAATACTAGACATTCGCCGTTTGTAACGTTTCAGGCGTAGTGAGTGCGGCCCGCCCGCATCGCTACGCGAGCAAGCTCGCTTGCGAAGCGTTGCGGGCGGGGGTTGTTTAGATTCGACAGGATGTACTTTCAAAATATGCAAGCCGACCTGGATGGCATGGTCGCAAATCTCGCCATCACGATGATAAATGCAAATCTCATCTCAAAGACCAAGAACGCATTTGCGCAAGCTTTTGCCCCTTCTTACAGTCTTGCTCTCGCCTAATCGCTTGAGCCATCAGACTCTTGATTCTCGATAGAGAAGTTCTGGTGTCATAACATCGAGACGCTGCGAAGGGATTTTTTTCTTTCCCCTTCAAAGCGTATTGCAAAAGGAAAAAATGCTTGAGGATTTTGTCCGCTTTCTACCTCTCGCATTCATACAAAGCTGACTACGCTTGTAGAGTATTTTGGAAAAACATAACTGGACATGGGTGCAATTCCCATCAACTCCACATTTAATAACGCATTTCCAATGAGAAGAAGGCGTCACAATCGTCCGAAGCCGAAAGTGCAACTCAAAGAGCGTCTGCGCGTCAACGAGCAGATCCTCGTTCCTGAAGTCATGGTCATCGACCTAAACGGTGAGAACCGCGGGGTCATGAGCGTAGCAGATGCGATAAAGCTTGCGCAGGAGCAGGAAGCGGATCTCGTAGAAGTCTCTCCGCTCGCCAAGCCGCCGGTCTGCAAGGTTACCGACTACGGAAAGCTCCAGTACAAGCAGGCCAAGCAGGAACAGCAAGCCAAGGCCAAGCAGAAGAAAATCGATATCAAGGGTATCCGTATCGGTTTCCGTACCGACAAGCACGATCTCTTCTTCAAGAAGAGCCAAGCCGAGAAGTTCATGGCGAAGGGCAACAAGGTGCGGATCGAGATCGTCCTGCGGGGCCGCGAAAAGGCCATGCTCGACAAAGCGCGACAGAACTTGCAGGAATTCCTAAAAAGTATTACTATCCCTTATCGCTTCGAAGAAGAAATCAAGAAGGGTCCGAAGGGCTTTACCGCTCTCATCGTCCCGGAATAATCCCACAAAGAACCCTATGAAGCAGAAAACCAAGAAATCTCTCGTCAAGAAAATCAAGGTCACCAAGAACAAGAAACTGAAGGTGCGCGCGACCGGCCAAAATCATTACAATACCCGTGCGACCGGCGACCAGAGACGTTCCAAGCGCAAAGACCAGGATGTCTATCCGGCAGTCGCGAAGAACATCAAGAAGGCCATGGCCATCTAAGTAATCCGTATATTTTTCCGAACTTCATTCCGGGGTTCATCACACGAATATGAGTAGAGTCAAGCGAGGCGTCATGACCAAAAAGCGCCACAAGAATGTCCTCAAAGCCGCCAAGGGTTACCGTTGGGGCCGTAAGAACCTGTTCCGCAAGGCCAAAGAGGCCGTCATCAAGGCTGGCAAGTACGCCCACCGCGACCGCCGCGCCAAGAAGCGCGACTTCCGGAGCCTCTGGATTGTCCGGCTCAATAATGCGCTCCGCCTCCATGGCATGGTCTATCGCGATTTCATCGCCCTCGCGACCAAGAAGAACATCGCCCTCGACCGCAAGGTGCTCTCCGAGATGGCTGTAGAGAATCCGGAAACCTTCAAGGCTTTCGTCGAAAAGGTGAAGTAACTCTCTCCAGAGACTATCAAAAACCCCTCTTTCCGAGGGGTTTTCTTTTTCCCTATTTCTGCCGTATGCGACGGAAGAAAACAAGGAGAGCGGCTGCAAGAAGAATCCCGATGAGATCGACTCCGACATCGGTCAGCTTCGCTCCGCGATACGGAGTGAAGAATTGATGGAGTTCGTCGAGAGCGCCGTAGGCCAATGCGAATGCGGAGGCTGCAAGGAGCAGCCGGCGGAATGATTCACGGGCATAGAGGAGCTCCAGGAAGCGGTACGCGAGGAGCGTGAGACCGAAGTATTCGACAACGTGCGCGCCCTTGCGCTCCAGGATGAAACTAAACGTCGGCTCGAAGGAGTCCGGGCTTCCCGGCATGGCGGAAAAAGCGAAAATGATCGCCATCCACAAAAGGAGTACAGAACCGGAAAAGAAGAATTGAAGCGAAGAGCGTGACATACAGGAGACTAGCGCTTCCGTGTCCGTTCCCCGAGATCCTGGATCAGGTCGAAAAGAGCGTAGAACGGCAGCCAGAGCCACAGGGTCTTCTTCAAAAATTTGTCCACGCTATCGTTGATATTCATAAGAGAGAGGTATCAAAGTTCATAAATAACATCTTTCTTCTCGACGATGATCTGCCAACCTTCCTTCTCCGCGACCGCCTTCAGGTTCTGGTTCGGATTGAAGGCGATCGGATACTCCACCAGCTTGAGGAAGCTGATGTCCGATTCCGTATCGCCGACGCCGTAGGAATCATCGAGGCTGATGCTGTGCCGCCCGATATAGTCCTCGACGATCTGTCCCTTGTTCTTGGAAGGTTCGAAGGTCGCCTCGCCAGTATAGCGCCCATCCGCATCGAGCGCATAGACACTGCCGAATACCTCGTCGAATTTCAGGTAATGGCGATTGTATTCCTCGACGATTTCCAGAGGAGACCCCGAAATGACGATCAGCCGGTAGCCTTTCTTGCGCAATTTCTTGATGAGCTGTTCCGAGAAGATATAGGTGCGCTTGGCATGGAAGGGTACGACGATCTTCGATGCGCGGAGCACCTCTTCACGGGTACAGCCCTTGATGTGTTCGGAGTAGATCTCTACGAGAGCTTTGCGGTACTCCTCATACGTCCCTTCGTGCTCCAGCCAGTTCGAATAGATCTCGGTCAGGCGCAAGCGGACTTCCTGCGGGAAAATCTTCATCCAGGCCAGCTCATTGATGAGCTCGAAGTGGAGATTCTTCCGGAAAATCGTCCCATCGATATCGAAAATCGCTATCTTTTCCTTATTTTTCATGTTTGTTTTCATCATCCCCTATTGTACCGGTTATCTGATAGAGGGCAATCCCTGCCGCTACCGAAACGTTCAGCGAATTCTTGTTTCCGCGCATCGGTATCTCCAGGATCATATCGCAGGTCCGGAGCGCTTCTTGCGGCACTCCTTCCACTTCGTTTCCCACGAGGAGCGCGATCTTCTCGGCGGGCAAGGCTGTCCGGTAATCCACGCTTCCCTCGCTCTGCTCGAGCGCGACAAGCATGTACCCGCGGGCTTTCAGTTCCGCCAGGAGCGGCAGTACCGCTTCATGCTTTTCCCAGGGAACGCTTTCTTCGGCGCCGAGAGCCGTTTTCCTCAAGGCCTTCTCGGCCGGGGAAAGGAAATGCTTTTTTGCAGACGGCGTGGGCGTGTAGCCGGAAAGATATATCTTCTCTACCCCCGCGCCGTTCGCCGTACGGAAGAAAGCTCCGACATTGTGGGCGCTTCTGATGTCATGCGCCACCAGGACTACCGATCGTTTACTTCCCATACTGACGGAAGAGTTCTTTGCCGGTTTCCCAGAGAGCAGGGTAATCTTTTTCGACCTTCAGCCAGTACCACCACTCCCCTCCCCATAGGTAGATGTCCTGGAATCCCACTCTCCGCGCGTAGTCCACGTTCTCTATCAGTTTTTTCTCATCCATGCCGATGAACTGCTCTTCGAGCGGTACGCCGACAACCCACCCGGACGTCCAAGGTTCTGCCTGGAGTTCGACTACCATAAAATGTTCCTGTCCTGTAAACGCCCTGACCATCCATTCCTTCACCAGGAAGAAATTCGGCCCGAGCGGATAGGTGAAGTGTCCGAGGATGGGCTTGTAGATAATGCGGTAGAGCGTGGTTCCGAAAATATCCGCGCGCTTGGCCGCACGCACCCAGAGAGACAGCTCGCCGCTGTCCGTCACGATGACGGGCCGGGCCGGGTCCAGCGCTTTGACGAGAGCGATCTCACTCTCCAGAAAATCCACATCCAGAGGCGGACACTCGCCGAAGAACGTGAGGAACGGCTCATTCTCTACCTGCCAGGCTATGACAGCCGGGTTTTCCTGGTAGTGCCTCACCGTGGTATCGATCATCCGGAGGAGAGCAGCTTTGCGCTTCTTCTCGTCTTCTTTGGCCCAAGCCGGGATATGGCATTCCGGCCAGCGCGGCAGCCGTTGCCCGACGACGACAATGACTTCCCCGTTCCTGGCTCGAGCCTCCTCTATCTGCCAGTCCAACTGCGAGAAATCATATTCCCCTTCCCGGGACTCGATCATGTCCCAATATGCCGGGAGGCGCAGCCTGCGGACAGAGACGTCATCCAAGAGCGCGAGATAGGTCTCACGCCAGTCGAGGCCCAGATCTTCAGCGTAGCGAGAAGAAAAAGTCATGCCGAGATGCACGTCTTCCCGGGGAGCAGGCCCGGGCAGATTCACATACGCGAAGAAGAGAAGTACCACGAAGAAGAGTACGAGGAGAATCCGGAGAAAAAGATGACCGAGTTTCCGCATAAGAAAGTATTTACAAAAGCGCGAGGCCATGGATACCGGCAACAAAGAATCCTGCCGTGATGAGACAAAGCGCGACCGCCTTCTGGAACCAATCCCAGAAAGAAAGCTTCTCCTTGAAGATTTCCGGAAAGAGAAGACTCATCGGCAGCGAAAGGAAAAGAAGGAAAACATACTGCATGCCATTTAACGCCTGAACGAAAGAGACCGATCCGAGCGCCGTCGCGTAGAGAATGAGAAAGCTCGCCGTTCCTGCCGTGCTCTTATTTAAGACAAAGAGAAACGCGGTCAGGAGAGAGCGTCCGTTCCGCAAGGGACGCGCTCCCCGTTTCACCAGGATTTTCTTCCGATAGAGCGGGACCAGGAGGAGCGTCAGTCCCGCCAAGAAGATACCGATCCTCGACCACACGAGGCCGTTTATGAAATCGGCCTGGGTATAGCCGTACTTGAGGATGAGGAGCGATACCCCGAGCAGCGCTCCGGAAAGGAGGACCGTGTAAGGCAGGCGGTCGCCCGAACGGAAAGGCAGGTCGTAAGAAATGAGCGCGCCGCCCAAGATAAAGAGCGCGAGAGCGGCAAGCGTCTGTGCGGAAAACGGCATCTCCCCGAACGTTTGAGGGAATGCCGAGCCGATGGCGATCACCGTCACCGAGGTGACCAGGCCGACCAACGGAGCGATACGGGACACTTCATGCGCTTTGACGGCATAGTAGAACGCGAGCGTCCCGTAGAGGAAGAGCATACCCGAAAGAAGGAAAACCGCTACGAAGGGTATTCCGATCCAAGCAAAACCGAACGGCGTGAAGAAAAAAGAGAAGAGACTGAAGAGCGCCACGTAAAAAGCATAGACTGCCGGTTCCGGAATCCTGTTTCCTGACAAGATGAACTTGTCGAGAAGCTGGGTAAAGGCGTTGAAGAAATATCCGAGAAGAGCAAAAAAAATCCAAGTCATAGGGTGCTCGCTTTTCTCCAGTATACCCGTCCTGGAAGGAAAACGAAACGCCCCCTCATGAGGAGGGGGCGTTCTTTCTAGTTGGAAGCGATTTGCCGATAGTAGAGATTCACGTCGCTGATCCACTTCTTGACGCTCGCGTCGCTGTGGCTGGCGCAACTGGAACCGCATTTCCAGACCACCATTTTCGCCGGATCACTTCCCTTGCGGAGAGCTACGAGTTCTTCCAGGCGATTTCCGATGGCCTGCACCGCTTCTTCCGGGGAACCGAAGCAGCCGTGTCCCATCGCGGTTCCGCGGCTTCCCGCTCCCTTGTACCCCCAGTAGTTGAAGCAGTCCTGGCCGTTCTTCGTCGGGACGCGCTTACCCCAGTTGCTCTCTTTCTTGGCGATACCTACGATGAGACCCGCCACTTCGCGGTCGTATTCCGTAATAGCCGGTACCATCTCTTCCATCGGGTATCCCGCGACGATCTCGCGGATAGTATTCCCCAGTTCCTTACCTTCTGCCTGCTCCGGATCGTTTGCGGGTTCCAATGCCGCCTCATTGAGGAGCTTCTTCTCTTCAGGGTCGCATTCCACTTCCCGCTCCTGCTTCAAGGAAACACTCTCAAGCGATGCAAGCTTGGCCTGGTCTTTTTTCCACAGGCAGAGCGCTTCATAATCCGGCTTTTGAGATGCAAATTCCGGGCTTTCTTCCACGACAAAAGGGGCCTGACTTTCGAAACGCCCCAACGCCAACTGGTCCGGCAGAGCAGGGAAAACGCTCAAAAATCCGAACGAAAAAACGGCAAAACCGGAAAACCAGCCCTGCTTCGGGACCGCTACGGACCCGATAATTCTCTCTAAAAATTGCCCTCCTCGCCGCGCGAGGCGGCGTAAACCATCAAGATCGATAAGATTCATAGTGTGGCTGCTCTCTTTGCAATCGCAGTACTTCTCCCCCGAAAACAGAAAGGAAACAATGCGGGCAAACCCTCCAGAACAGCTTTTAATGAGAACGCGCTTCGGGAGCCTTCTGGCCGTTTAAGGGCCAAATAGCCTCCGAGGACGCAAGTGATACTCTATCAAAAATCCAGGATCCCGTCAACCGAAATTATGCCACAAATAGTAGTTTTTTAGCTTATTTAAAGCAAAAAAGAGAGTCGGCAGACCCTCTTTTTTCGCAGTATTTCCGCCTGATCCTCGAACCGCCGGATTTTCCGGAAAACGCCCTCTTCTACTCCTCTGCTCCCTCTTTCATGAGTTCGCTGTAGTACATATCGACATCGCTGATCCACTTCCTGACGCTCTCGCGGCTGTGTCCCTGGCAACTGAACCCGCACTTCCAGACGATAAGCTTCTCCGGGGTATTCAGTTTTTCCGAATTGATGAGCTTATTCAAGCGAGCTGCCACGGTCTCTACCGCGTCCTTGCGGCTATTGAAGCAGGTGTGCCCGCCGGTGCCCATCATGCGGCGCACGCCGCGGTAGCCCCAATAATTGAAGCAGTCCTGGCCGTCCAGTACCGGAACGCGCTTGCCCCAGTTGCTCTCTTTCTTGGCAATACCGATAAGGAACGCGGCGGTAATGCGGTCCTGTTCCAAGATATACGGAAGCATGTCTTCGATCGGGTATCCTTTCACCATTTCTCGGACATTCGTTTCATATTCTTCCCCCGCTGCCTCGCTGAAATACTCGAAAAAGACATCGTTACCGCTGTCATACTGCGGCATAATCCCCGGGGAAGTCGCTGGCTGGTTCTCCGCTATGCCGGGCTCGGAACGCGCGAAAACGCCCGGACCGAAATAGTGCTCGATGAACGCCATCGATACCATCCCGAAGGCGACGCCTCCGACGAGGGAGCCATAGAGCATCTTGCGCGGCGCTATGGCCGGAATGATACGGTTCGCGATCCGACGCGCGCGGCGCAGATAGATCTCCGCTTTACGGAAAAATTTCCAGAACGCATCCCGGACCGACTGTTCCTTGAGGCTCATGAGAAGCGAGTGGCGTTCCCGCTGGAGCCCGTCTAACGTACGCTTCTCATGCGAACGCATTTCGAGCTCTGCAAGGTGGCGCTGCATTCTCAATTCCTTCGCTGAAACGACTGCTGCTGCCGGACGAGCGCTCGAAGCGCGTATGTCCAGAGAAGGCTTGCGTTTCTCGAGGCGATATGTCTGATATTGGAAAGGCGATTGATTCATGAGAACGGTTTTGTTTTCTAGAAGAAGCGCTTTTTATTCGGCTTCTTCGGCAATTCCTGCTTTTTCGGAGAAAAATTTCTTTACGTCAGGCTCTCCGATCAGGCACTTGCCTTCATCCGTATAGACGAACGGAACGCCGATCTGGTTCTTGTCCAAGCCGCAACTCTCGGCCCTTGCCTGCATTTCCGCGCTGTTCTCCTGGTCATGCCAGACCTCTTTCTTGGTGAAGGAGACTTTTGAAGCGACATCGTTCTTCTCCAAGAATTCGTTGATCACCTTGCAATGCGGGCACTCCTCGCCATAGTAATAGATGATGCTTGCGTCCGGTACGGCTGTTTCCTTTCGTGCCTGCTTCTCTTCCATGAGGCCCCACGCTACGAAAGCAGCGATAATCAAAAACGTGCCTCCCAGGATGATCCAGAGTTTCTTATTCTGCATAGATATTTTCAATTTACCCGAATTGTAGCATATTTCCGCCGCTGAAACCAGAAAAAAAGGATCGTTCCTCCCGCCGCGAGAACGAGAGAAAATAGCTGGCCGAGCGTGAATATGCCGAAGAAGTACCCCAGCTGCGGATCCGGCTCGCGGAAAAATTCAGCGATGAAGCGGAGCACGCCATAGCCGCTCACATACAGCGCTGCCAATCCTCCTGGGAATCCGACTCTCTTCCGTGCAAAGAACAGGAAGACGAAAAGGAGTATCCCTTCGAAAAAAGCTTCGTACAGGGCCGATGGATGCCGCAGAACCCGCTCGCCCGAAAAATACATCCCCCACGGTATTTCCGTCACCCGGCCGAAAAGCTCTCCGTTCAAGAAATTCCCGATTCTCCCGAAAAACGAGACTGCCGGAGCGGCAAGAGCGAGAAGATCCGCCAAAGCGAGGAAAGATATATGATATTTTTTGGAGAAAAGGAAGAGCACCGCGCCTACTCCGATAATTCCCCCATGAAAACTCAAGCCGCTGATACCGGTCCATTCCCCAGTCGCACGATCATAGGGAGAGAAAAGACTGAACGGATGAACCAGGAAAAGATCTGGGTAATAGAAAAGCGCATATCCGAGGCGCGCTCCGAGTGCCGCGCCGAGGAGAAGCCACCAGAAGAGATCCTCGAGACGGCTTCGGGTGATTTCCGGAAGGCGGTTCCTTCGGAAAGAAAGTGCGATGAGAAAGGCTCCTGCCCAGCCGCAGAGGAAAAAGATCGCATACCAATGTATCGGAAAAGACCCGAGCGCGAAGGCGACCGGGTCTATACGTTCCGGAAACGATTGCCAGTATCCGAGGTCCATACCAGGCATTATAGCCTCGATTTCCCCTACGGCGCTACTTCCTTCCAGTTGTAGTCGCAAGTCCTTCTTCCATTGCAGGTGAGCGTAGTGCCGCAGCTATCGTCTATGGTGTAGGTCTCACTCGGGCAGTAGTCGTCGCCTCGGGGGTCGGCAGCGCAACTCGTAGTAGGGACACAGATGACAGTGACATCCATATTGGCCGTCTGGCCGGAATAGGAGGCGCTCATGCTTTCGGTGCCAGGAGCATTCGCCGTTACAATCACCGGGTTGGTCCCGGAGAGGCTGATGGCGCTGCCTCCTCCTTCCGTAAAGGCAGCTGTGACATTGCCACTCGGGTCCGAACAATCAGCAGCCGGGTTGTAGCAGGCGACGAGACTCTTGCTAGAGCCTCGAGCCATGGTAAAGCTCTGGGGGGCACCGCTCTTGCCGCGCATGAAACTGGAAGAGCAGGAACCTTCGCAGACTTTGAGGATGTTGGCAAGAGAGACGGAGACGGTGTCGGTGGTGGCATCTCCTTCCGCGTTGTAACAAGTGAGCGCATAGAGGGCGGCGGCAGTAGCCGAAACATTGTCACTCCCTCCGGCGAGGGATTTAGCGGGAGGCGTATTCCAGCCGTTGCCGCTACCAGTGCAGGAGACGGCATTCGTGACCGGAGTCCAGACGATATTCAGGTTCGTACCGAGGGAGACAGCAAGCGGGCCATCAGAGCCGTTGATTTTGAGGTCGAAGCTCGGAGCGGGAATGTCATACGGAGCGCTGCAACTCGCATTCGCTCCCCCGCCTGATCCCTGACAGGTCCAGGAGTAAGGGCCCGGGGCAGCCGCCGGAGTAACGGCAGTCGGAGTACCGCTGGTACAGAGGCCGATTCCTGGCGGAAGAAGAGTGGCGATACCGTTCGCGGCACCGCAGAGGCCGTTTACGACGGAAGTCAGAGTGATGGTGTAGCTGCTCCAGGAAGAACTGGCGCCTTTGGAGTCTTGAGCCAGGACCTGGAAGGTGTGGGCGCCGGGAGCGACCCACGAATAGGAAGCAGATTGTGATGTGCCGGAGGGGACGAAGCCTGCGGCAGGCATCCACTGGTCGATAGAGCCGTTCAGATCCCAGTCGTAGCCGTAGCGGAGCGTGTCGCCGTCAGAATCCCTGGAGGTAGCGGTCCATGAGTAAGCGGTGCCGGCAGATCCGGTGGCGGGTCCGGAAATGACCGGGGCAGCCGGAGGGTTATTAGAAGAGACGGCAAAGAGCGAATAAGAGATGGTTTGCACCGGAACGGAGAGGGTGTAAGCGGAGCCGACATTATAGAGACTACACTTTGGACCGCCTACTCCGCTATCCATACAAAGCCAGCCGTTGCCATACGCTACGGGAGTGAAATTGAGCGGCCTCGCTTGATAATGACAAGAGACGGGTCCTGTATACCCTCCGAACAGAGAAACGTCATAGCCATCATACGAGTAATAGAACTTGCCGTAGGTCGCGTTGAACGTGAATGTCGTATTGATACTGCCTGGAGAAGTCACGGTGCAGTTCTGCCGGGAAGCATCGCAAGAAAGCCCGGCGGTCCCGCCATGATTCACGCTGTTCGCCGGCGGATTGATCGAGAGCGGGATATAAGCGCTATAGCGCGAAACAGAGAAGTATCCTCCGGCATAGTCTGCCGGATCACACCAGGAACCCGGCGGAGTAGCGTTCGCTACCCAATGCCCGTTCGGAGAATCCGCCGCATAGCCGCTCCCGAACCAGGAGATATCGCTGCCGGAATACGGCAGCGGTTCGAACCGAAGCTGCGTCCCCACCGGGATAGAGGCTCCATCTGGAAGAATGGTGCCGCCTGAAGACATGTTCCGCACCTGCGCCTGATACGTGATGGAGATGTTCGGATTTGCCAAAGCCGACCCCCACCCATTGTCATTCGGGAAATTTGTCCAGTTGGTGTTATACAGGAACATCCCGCTGCTCTCGGTCTTGTTCCAGTTCACGCTCTTCGCCTCGGCAACAGAAGAGAGTGCCAGCGCTCCGGCCAAAGCGAGGACGAGGGAAAGGATACGCATCTTTTTCATAGGATTTTTTATTTTATTATTCCGTTCCGAGCCTTTTTAGCATCCTCTGGCTGCGCTATCGGAAAGCTTTCTCTCCTTTTTTCTCCGACAACGGACAAAGATAGAGTTCTAGGCTTCGTTGTATTCCTTCAGCTGATCGCGGAATTCGATGCTGTAAATATCGCTAAGTGCCATGAAAAGCGAGACGATGATCGGCCCCATGACGAACCCCGGCAGGCCGAAGAGGTAGATGCCGCCAAGCGTCGAGAAAAAGATGAGGAGCGGGTGCATGGCCGTGTCTTTGCCCACGAGCTTCGGCCGGAGAATGTTGTCGATAGAAGAGATGACGAGCCCGCCGAAAGCCAGTATGAACACTCCCTGCCAGATCTGGCCCAAGAGGAGCAGGATGATGCCCGCCGGAAGCCAGATGATTCCTGCTCCGATCATCGGAATGACGGAAAAGAATACCATGATCAATCCCCAGATGGCCGGCGATGGAACGCCGGCGATCGCGAAGGAAATCCCTCCCATGAACCCCTGGATCACCCCGACTACCAGGTTCCCCTTGATGGTCGCGCGGCTGATCGAGACGAATTTCTGGATGAGAAGCTTGTCGTGCTCGTTCTTGAGCGGAGAAAGGTTCATGAGGTAGCGGAGCGTCTTCTTGCCGTCTATCAGGAAATAGAAGAGCGTGAAGAAGAGGATGAACACCCAGAGCACGAAGCTCGTGATGCTCTTATAAGCGGTCTGGATGAGACCCAGCGCATTGGAACTCAATTGCTGGACATCCTCCAAAAGCCGCTCCTGCGTCAGGTCATCATGGCTTATGAACGCGCCCAGATAGGGAACGCTGTCGACTACCTGGATCGTCTTTTCTATGAAGCTCTCGACGGTGCCTTCTTGGCCGATGCTGTGGTAGAAATTATTGGCTTCATTGAAGGCGAGAGTGAAGATAGCGAACATCGGCGTCACGATGATGAGGATCGCCATGAGACAGGTCAGAAGCGAGCTTGCGACGCGGTGCCCGCGGAAAATACGCTCGAAGAAATGATACGGTCGCTTCAGGAGCACGGTAAGGATAGCTGCGGTCAGAATCGCCGTGAGGAACGGCTGGAAGATGAAGAAAACTGCGACCCCCACTCCTATGAGAAGCAGGAAGAAAAAGTAGACATTCAGGGATTTGAGCTGCATAAATTCACGCTATTTCTGGTTCTTATTATACTCTCCTATGCTGTTTTTCGGAAATACCGGAAAAGCGGGATCACCTAGGAGAACTTGGGCATTTACCCAGATGACCGGCTTCTTCCGGACGAGCAATCTCTTGTGCGGCGGACGCACCGCGAGAGTCAGTCCGTGATGTTCCAGAAACCATTGCTTGATGCCTGCCCGTGAATGAGAGCCGGCCGGCAGGACGAATGGCTTGAAAGCTTTTTTCCGGGATGAAAAATATTGCCGGTGTCCCTCATGAAGGAACACCCAGGCCTCGGCTTCCGCCATGTTGAAAGCGATTTTCTTTTTCGGAATCTTCTTCTCCAGCTGTCCTCCCGCCTTAGAGTAGGCGCACCGGGGCCGGAGCATGCAGGCCGCGCACTTGGGCCGCGAGACGCAGATCGCGCTTCCGAAATCCATGAGCGCCGCATTCAGTTTTTTGCGCTCCATGCGCAAGACCTTTTCCAAGTCCGCCTCTTCTCCTTTTGCTCTTTCCTTCGCTCCCAAAAAGAATCTTCCCAGAACACGAAGCACGTTCGTATCCCAGGAAATCGCCGGCAAACCATAGGCGAAGCTCTGGATAGCGGCAGCCGTGTAGGGCCCGATACCGGGGAGCTTTCGCAGCTTGGCTGTTTCTTCGGGAAACTTCCCTCCATAATCATCGACTACCATTCGGGCCGCCAAGAGCATATTGCGGCCGCGCATGTAGTAGCCCAGGCCCTGGTAGTACGGCAGGAATTCTTCCCAGCTCGCAGTCGCCAGCTTCTCGACCGTCGGAAACTTCTTCATGAAGCGCTCGTAATACCCGATGACGCGCGATACCTGGGTCTGCTGGAGCATGATTTCCGATACCCAGACTTCATAAGCGGTTATCTTTTTCTTGCGCCATGGCAAATGTTCCCGGCCGGTCTTTTGGAAAAAGTCTTCCAGCTTCTCCTCGAAAAATCCCGCTTTACGCTTATCGATCGGCATATTCTTCTTCGATTACTCCGCCGCCCAGGCAGATATCTCCATCATAGAACACCGCGAATTGGCCGGCAGCTATCCCATGATCTTTTTCGGCCAACCGTACCCGGTATCTGCCAGCTCCCAATGGCGTCACTTCTGCCGGGTACATCTTTTCGCCGTGGCGGATCTTCACCAGAAGCGCCGTCTTCTCCGGAGCAGAGCCTGCGATCCAGTTCGGATTCGCTACCGTGAACGTATCCCTGGCTTCCGCTTGATAGCGGTCGCCGTGGGCGATATATACTTCGTTCTTCTCCAGGTCCTTCCCTGTCACGTACCACGGCCCGCCCGAGAGGCGGATACCCTTGCGCTGTCCGATGGTGTAGTACCAGAAGCCTTCATGCTCCCCGAGCACTTTGCCGGTACCTTCTTCTATAAGCTTGCCCGGTTTCACACCGAGATGGAACTTCACGAATTCGTCGAACGGGATCTTCCCGAGGAAGCAGATGCCCTGACTGTCTTTGCGCTTGGCATTGGGCAGCTGGAATTTCTCTGCCAGGCGGCGCACTTCTCCTTTCGGATACCCGCCGATCGGGAAGAGCGCTCTGGCCACCTGCTCCTGCGAAAGCTGGGAGAGGAAATACGTCTGATCTTTGACAGGATCCGGCGACATCTTGAGCCAGGTTATTCCGTCCCGTTCTTCGGTCTGCGCATAGTGTCCGGTCGCGATCTTGTCGTATTTCTTCCCTTGCGCCTCCAGGTATTCATAGAAAGCTCCGAACTTGACGCGGGCATTACAGAGCATGTCCGGGTTCGGCGTCCGTCCGGCCTGCACCTCCGCCAAGGTATACCCCACTACCCGATCCCAGTATTCTTTCTGAAACGGCACGATTTCCAAAGGCACATCGAACTGCTGGGAGACGGCTCTCACATATTTCAGGTCTTCTTCCCACGGACAGTCACCAAGGAACCGGAGCTCATCCTCCAGCCAGATCTTCATATAGTAGGCGGTGACATCGTGCCCGGCTTCTTTGAGCAAAGCCAGGGCTACCGAACTGTCCACTCCGCCCGATACCAGTACAGCGATTTTCATAAGAGTTTACAAAAGATACTCCGTTTTCGAGAGAAGCGGAAGGGTTTCCGGATGTTCGCTCCGGAACTTCTCTACCGCCGCTTTCACCTGCTCGAAATTCTTGGCTTCCATCATTTCGATCCGCAGCTCTTTGGCAAGCGGGAAATGATTGATGTAGGCCCGATAGTGCTTCTTCAGAAGCTCGAAACTCTTGGTATCTTTCCAGTAGTCCAGAAACATTTCCGTGTGGACGAGCGCCGCATCCAGTTTTTCCTGGGTACTTACTTCTTTCTTCGTCTCATCGAAAAGCCAAGGATTTCCGAAGATAGCCCGACCGAACATGATGCCGTCCGCTCCGGTTTCCTCGATTTTTTTCCGCGCGTCAGCCATGTCGCGCACATCGCCGTTCCCGATGATGAGCGTCCGGCTCTTCTGCTCATTCCGGATCTCTACCGCCCGCGCGATCCTCTCGAAGCGGGCCGGCACTTTCGACATATCCTTCTTCGTCCTGGCATGGAGCGTGATAGCCGCCGGTTCGGCTTCCAAGAGAGCCGGAAGCCATTCTTCCAGAGTATCATCATTGAAGCCGAGACGTGTCTTCACCGAAATCGGGATCTCTTTGCCGGCATCCCGCACGCCGTCCTTGGCGGCCCGGATGAGCGCCTGCGCCAATTGCGGATCTTTCATGCAGGTCGCTCCTGCTCCCTGCTTCATCACGTTCTTGTCCGGACAGCCCATATTGATGTCGATGCCATCGAACCCGAGCTCGGCGCACAGCTTCGCTGCCTCGCGCATCGCTCCCGGATGCGCCGTAAACAGTTGGACGACGATAGGTCGCTCGTCTTCAGTATAGGCGAGATCTTTGAGGAGCGCCTCTCTCCCTCTCGGGTGACACAGCCCGTCGGCCGAGACGAATTCCGTCCATAGAACATGGGGACGGCTATAGCGGATGATGAAACGCCGAAAAACTGCGTCGGTCACATTCGCCAAGGGCGCCAAGACAAAGAACGGCCTCGGCAGCGCTTCCCAAAATCCCAAATTTGACTTTGTCCTCTTCATATCTTGGCTATTCTAACGGCTTTTTCCGATATTGACAAGGCTTCACTTCTCTGGCATGCTAAATCAGACTTATTGAGTCTGATTTTAATAAAGTATGAAAATCTCACGCAAAACCTACTATGGCCTCCGGGCCGTCCTCTGCCTGGCACAGGAAAACGGGCCGCTTTCTATCCAGACGATTGCCGAGCGCGAAGAGCTGCCGCACGGATACTTGGAAAAAGTGCTCCAGGGCCTGCGCAAAGCCGGCATCGTCGAAGCGAAGAAGGGAACTGCCGGGGGCTATGCCCTCGCCAAGCCCGCAGAAGCTCTTTCTGCCTGGGAAGTCATTTCGGCTCTCGACGGCCATATTAAAATATTTTCTCTGCCGGAACACAACAAGAAGCTCCCCGCCAGCAAGGCTGTAAGCGTAGCTGCTGCGGGCTGGCCCTGCCCTCCTCATTCCCACTGCCAGACGAACGAAGTCCTGCGCGCACTCGATGCCACCCTCGAAGAATCGCTTTCCAAGATCTCCGTCGGGAGTCTCGCCTCGCAGCAGAACAGCAGATAATTTGATCCGGATAATTCTCCTCTCCTTATGCTAACCATCAAAAACCTCACCGCTTCTATCGAAGGCAAGCAGATCTTAAACGGCGTGTCCGCAACTTTCGAGCAAGGGAAGACCTATGCCCTCCTGGGTCCCAACGGCGAAGGCAAGTCCACGCTCGGCAATGCCATCATGGGCCGTCCGGACATCACAGTCGGCGATGGATCAGAGATCGTCTTCGACGGAAAAGATCTGACGCCGCTCTCGGCCGATGAGCGCGCCCGCCTCGGCATCTTCCTTTCTTTCCAGAATCCGCTCCCGATCCCGGGCGTCAGCGTCATGGACTTGTTCCGTATGGCCGTACTCGGCAAGGACAAAGAAATGGATGCCATGAAGCTCCACCTGCGGGTCCGCGAGCTCGCCCAGGAACTTTCCATCAAGGATGAGCTCCTGAAGCGCTCGCTCTATGAGGGGTTTTCCGGCGGAGAGAAGAAGAAAGTCGAAGCGCTTCAGGCAGCGCTCCTCGAGCCGCGCTTCGCGCTCTTCGATGAGATCGATACCGGTGTCGACGTGGATGCGCTCAAAGCGATCGTCGCCTTCCTGAAGAAGCATCTGCCCGAAGACGCGACGCTTCTCTTCATCACCCATTCGCATAAGCTCCTTTCGGCCATCGGTCCGGATGCCGTGCTTGTCATGAAGGGCGGGAAAATCGTCAAAAGCGGCGGCAAAGAAGTCGCTCAAGAAATAGAAGAGCAAGGATTCGAGGCGCTGTAGAGCATTCAGAGCAAAAGAAAAAAGCCTCTTAAGAACATTGTCTTAAGAGGCTTTCAGATTTTCGGGACGGATATGCCGGTTTTATGCCGGGCAGGGCGTCCGCTGTACCAAGAGGAAATTTTTCTGCTTTTTCGGACTCGAGAGCGACGGACACAACCCGGGCATCGTCCAGGAAATCCGGCGTGTTTCGATGGTACGCCTGTCTTTCTGGCTCAAGGAGAGCGCTCGCGCGATGCCGAAATGCCTGCTCACGGTATTCCCAGCAAAGACGTCGCCGTCCAGACCGAGATCCTCGTAGAGGCGCGGATAATGCCGGGCGAGAGCGAATAAGTCCCATGGATTCGAGAACTCGAACTCCCCAGTCCTCACGAAATGCTCCTTGGCCACCCTATGTGCGGAGAAAAAATCGGTCCGGTAGGACACAAGCGTCATAGAGACGATGTGTTTTCCGACAAGACCGCCGAGAAACCTTCTGACCCTTTCGAAAGATATGTCATACAATGACATGTTTCCGCCGAGCCGCAAATCCTCCTCGGCAAGCGGCGTCTCCAAGATCTTGCAAGGACACTGGCTGTAATCGACTTCCCTTTCAAAGAAACATAGCTGAACATCAGTTTCCGGTACGCACGAAATCACAGTATTCGCAGAAGACCCCATAATTCTTTCCCCTTTCTGATTTGCAAAAGAACCCGCTTTCAAAAGTTTCATACCCCTGAAATACATTGATCACTATAGCACTTTTGACTTCTCTTGTCAATTCAGAAGCCCTATGTTATGCTATTTGAGTAATTCAGACAATTTCAGTCTGATTTTGAATTTATGCCTCAAGAAAAGGGTAAAAAAGAGGATTTGGAGCTCGGCGACTACCGTTATGGCTTTGCCATGCCCGAGCGGTCCGTCCATAAGACCGGCATCGGGCTTTCCGCTCAAGTAGTGAGCGAGATTTCTGCTGTCAAAGAAGAGCCGCAGTGGATGCGGGACTTTCGCTTGAGTTCCTTGGATATCTTCGAGGCGAAGCCCATGCCTGAATGGGGCGCCGATCTCTCCGGCATCGATTTCGATGCCCTCACCTATTATCTGAAGGCTACCGATAAGCAGTCTCGTTCCTGGGACGACCTTCCCCAAGAGATCAAGGACACCTACGACCGCATCGGCGTGCCCGAAGCCGAGAAGAAATTCCTAGCCGGCGTCTCCGCCCAATATGAATCGGAAGTCGTTTACGAAAGCATCAATCGCGAGCTCGATAAGCTCGGTGTCATCTTCTGCGACATGGACACGGCTGTGAAGAAATACCCGGATATCGTGAAAGAATACTTCGGCAAGCTCATTCCCCCGCATGACAACAAGTTCGCAGCGCTCAATTCTGCTGTCTGGTCCGGCGGCTCCTTCGTCTACATCCCGAAGGGCGTGGAAGTGAAGCTCCCCCTCCAGGCCTACTTCCGCATCAATGCAGAGGCTTTCGGCCAGTTCGAACGTACCCTCATCATCGCCGAGGAAGGAAGCTACGTCCACTACATCGAAGGCTGTACCGCTCCCATCTATTCCACTAATTCGCTCCACTCGGCTGTCGTAGAGATCTTCGTCAAAGAAGGCGCGCGCGTCCGCTATACGACCGTCCAGAACTGGAGCAAGAATATCTATAATCTCGTCACTAAGCGCGCCCGGGCCGAAAAGAACGCTGTCATGGAGTGGATCGACTGCAACATCGGAAGCGGCGTCACCATGAAGTACCCGGCGGTTTACCTCGTCGGCGAGGGAGCGCGCGGCGAAGTACTCTCCATAGCCTACGCAGGCAAAGACCAGCACCAGGATGCCGGGGCCAAGATGTTCCATCTCGCTCCCCGCACCACCTCGCGCGTGGTTTCCAAGTCCATCGCCAAAGACGGCGGGCGTTCCTCCTACCGCGGCATGGTGCATATCGGCCATGGTGCCATAGGCGCCAAGGCTTCAGTAGTCTGCGATGCCCTCCTCCTCGATGAAACATCGCGTTCCGACACCTATCCGACGATGCGCGTCAGCGAAAAGGAAAGCACGCTCGAGCACGAGGCAACGGTCGAGAAGATCGGCGAAGAGAAACTCTACTATCTCACCTCGCGCGGCCTCAAGAAATCGGATGCGGAGAGCCTTCTCGTGAACGGCTTCATCGCCCCGATCGTGAAGGAAATCCCTCTCGAGTATTCCATCGAATTGAACAGACTGATCCAATTGGAAATGGAAGGCAGTATCGGCTAAACATATGCAATTCCGCGACATCAGCCAGGACAAAGACACTCTCTACGCTCTCAAGGAAAACGAGCAGGCGGTTTTCTTCATGGAGAATCGGGCAGGAGAAATCACTTTCGATCTGGCTGGCAAAGGAGCGGCGGCGCATATCTTCGCTATTTTCATCGAAGAGCAAGGAGCAAAAGACCTCTCGCTTACCCAGAAACACAGCGCACGGGAAACAGCCTCCCATGCCTCCGTCCGGAGCGTGCTCGGCGGGAACGCCGAAGTGAACTACCGAGGCCTCATCCGCATCGAGAGCGGTGCTGGCGGGAGCGACGCTTCGCAGGAAAGCCGGGCGCTCCTGCTCTCGGACGCAGCCAAACACAGTACCCGCCCGAGCCTCGAGATCCTCCCGAAAGACGTCACTTGCCACCACAAAGCATCTGCTTCTCCTCTTAACAAGGAATCTCTTTACTACCTGGAATCCCGCGGGCTCTCCAAGAAAGACGCCGCCGCAGTACTCATAAACGGTTTCCTCGGGACGACTTTCGAAGCTATGCGCGATCTCGGCGTCCCGGAAGAAACGCTGACCAGAATCCAAAACGCCGCCTTCGATAAACTCCTCAAACTCTATGCTTAAGGAACGCTTCCCTCTTTTCAAGAAACATCCGGAGCTCGTCTATCTGGATAGCGCCGCGACGAAGCTCAAGCCGGCGTCTGTCATCGCGGCCCAGACAGAATATCTGGAAGCCTCGAGCACCAATATCGCGCGGGGCCTCTACCCGCTCGCCGAAGGAACCACAGCGCGCGTAGATGCGGTCCGCAAAGCGGCTGCGGATTTCATCGGGAGCGACCCGGAAGAGATCATTTTCACGAGCGGTACCACTGCCGGCCTCAATATGGCCGCCTACATGCTGGAAAACTTCATCACTCTCGAAGGAAACGTCGTCGCGACCGACCTGGAACACCATAGCAATTATCTCCCCTGGAAAGAGCTTGCGAAGAGAAGTTCTGCCGAATTCCGCCTGGCAGCAAGCACGAGCACCGGGGCGCTTGACGAAGAAAGCTTCGAAGGCGTACTCGACGAACACACCGAACTCGTAGCGCTTACAGCCGTATCGAATGTGAGCGGTATCATAAACGACATCCCCAGCCTGGTCCGCTTCATCCGGAAACGCGCTCCGCATGCCATTATTATTATCGATGCCGCCCAGCGGGCAGCGCATCTCCCCATCGATGTGCGTGAGTGGGACGCCGATATGATCGCTTTCTCCGGACACAAGATGTACGGACCGACCGGCATCGGCATTCTCTACGGCAAGAAGTCTCTGCTCGATACTTTGCCGCCTGCGGTCTTCGGTGGCGGGATGGTCTCGGATGCTTATGCCGAGGAAACCGTCTACCGCGAAGTCCCGGCTCGCTTCGAGGCAGGCACTCCCGATATCGCGGCCATTTTCGGCCTGGGCGAAGCATTCCGGTTCCTCGAGGAGATCGGTTTCGAGAAGATTCGCGAACACGATCTCGCGCTCCAGGCACATGCTCTCTCGGAACTCCGGAAAGTTTTCGGCGAAGATATACAGATCATCGGCTCCGGAAAACCGGAAGACTACGCCGGCATCTTGAGCTTCACCTTCGGTTCCCTCCATCCTCACGATATCGCCCAGCTCTTGGGCGAGAAGAATGTCGCCGTACGCGCCGGCGAGCACTGTGCCGCTCCGTTCCACCGGGTCAAGCGTCTCGCTGCTACCACCCGCATCTCTTTCGGTATCTATAATGAAAAAAGCGATATCGACCGGCTCGTAGCCGCGCTCAAAGAAGTTACCCGAATTCTTTCCTGAAGTATGTCTCTCTACCAAGATCACATCCTCGACCACTACCACAACCCGCGGAATTACGGGAATCTTCCGCATGCCACCCATCATGCCGAAGCCTTGAATCCGACCTGCGGCGATAGCCTGGCTTTGGACCTCAATATCGAGGATGGTATCATTAAGGAAGTCGGTTTTACGGGAAAAGGCTGCGCCATCTCGCTCGCTTCCGCCTCGCTCCTCTTCGAGGAAGCCAAAGGCAAGGAAACAGTGAAGATGCAGGTGCTCGCCCCGGAAGACGTACTCAAGCTTACCGGCCTCGCCCTTTCGCCGGTCCGCATGAAGTGCGCGCTTCTGTCCCTGGAAACCCTCAAGAAAGCGTTAAAGAGTAAATAAAAAAATATATGTCTCAATGGAAAGATGAGTCTAAACCGGCTGGACCGGTGAAACTCAAGAACGGCTGGACAGTCCATGTAGATCACAACGTCTGCATCGGTGCCGCCCCCTGCACCGCTATGGCTCCGAACACCTTCGCCCTCGATGACACCGGCAAAGCCGCTATCCTCGCGACTGCGGACCAGGATGATCAGGAAACCATCCTAAACGCCGCCCGTTCCTGTCCCGTGAGCGCCATCATCATCAAAGACGAGGCCGGCAACCAGATTTTTCCGGCATAGCCGAAATGTCAAATCTCAAATTCCAAATGCCAAATCAAATCTTAAAATTGAAATGAACAAAGTTTTTCATTGAAACATTTGAGCTTGATTTGAAATTTATCATTTGGTATTTGAAATTAACCCGCTCTCCAGAACCAGAATACTCTATCTGCAATGAATAACATCTTGATTGAACAAGTGAGAAATAAGTTAAAAGAGGTGCTTGATCCGGAGCTTGGCGTCTCGATCGTCGATCTGGGACTCATCTACGAGATTACTGTCAGTCCGGAAGGCATCTGCAAGATTCTCATGACCCTTACGACCATCGGCTGCCCTCTCTTCGGCCAGATCCAGAAAGAGATCGAGGACCGGGTGATGGAAATCGAAGAGATACAGGAAGTGGAAGTCGAGCTCTCCTTCGATCCGCCCTGGACTCCCGAGAAAATGTCTCTGGAAGCCAAGGTACAGCTCGGCATCGACTAAAAGAAAACTCCCCGCTTTACCGGCAGGGAGTTTTTCATTTATACGACTCAAGCAGTTTCTTGAGTGCCGCATCGTTCCGTTTCCGGAGGAAGAGCGGGTCTTGGCCGTCGCGGATGAGCTCTTCGTAGGTGGGGCGTCCGGTTTTCTGGTAGATCACTCCGAGGGCGAGCTTCTCCATATCGAAAGCGATTTCCAGCGCCTTCATCTTGTCTGTCTTGTCGTGCTGTTCGTCCAGATAGTACGTATGCTCCTTGAACCACTGGTAGGTATTCTGCTTGTTGAAGACCACACAGGGCTGAAAGACATCCACCAAGGCGTAGCCTTTGTGCTGGATGGCAGCCTTCACGATCTCCTTGGCCTGGATGATGTCCCCCGAGAAGACGCGTGCTACAAATGTCGCTCCGAGCGAAAGCGCGGTAGCCAGAGGATTGAACGGTTCCAAAACGACGCCTTCTGTCTGGATCGGCGTCTTCATCCCCTTCTCGGAGGTCGGAGAAGCCTGACCCTTCGTGAGGCCGTAGATCATGTTGTCATGGACGATGTTGGTGATGTCGGGATTCCGGCGGATGGTATGCAGAAAGTGGTTGCCGCCCTCGCCATAGGTATCGCCGTCGCCGGATTCCGAAATGACCACCAGACCAGGATTGGCGAGCTTGATGGCGGTCGCCGGCGGAAGCGCCCGCCCGTGGAGGCCGTTGAAGTAATTGACCCGCATGTACTGGGGAGTCTTGGCCGCTTGGCCGATACCCGAGCAGATGACGACGCCTTCCGGCGGGATATCGAGTTCGGCAAGCGCCGTCTTCACGATATTTAGGATCGGGAAGTTGCCGCAGCCCGGGCACCAGGCCAGGTCGGTATGAGCCGGCAGATCGTATTGTTTCTTGTCGACAGCCATACTACAGATGTTTGAATTTTTTGATGACGTCCTCCACCGCGAACGGCGCTCCGTCAGACTGGAGGATATTTCCTGAAATCTTGATGCCGTACTCCAGCTGCAAGAGATTTGCGAATTGCCCGCCTGTGTTATTCTCGAGTACGACCACTTTCTTTTTCGAGAAGAGCTTCTTCGCCTTCGCCGGTAGCGGATAGACCTGGGAAAAATGGAGTGCGGCAAGCGCCTCATTCCCTGCCTTTTCCAGACTCTCCTCTACCACGCCCCGATTGGAGCCCCAGCAGACCACGAGCGTTTCTGCGTGCTTCGCATCGCCGATTTCCGTAGGCATGAGCGCTTCCTCGCAGATACCCTCCAGCTTCTTGAGACGTTTCCCGTGCATCCGGCGCCGTACCTCGTGGCTTTCCGTGATACGCGCTTCTTCATCATGCTCGTCGCTGTCGAGTCCGACGAGTCCGGCTCCATATCCCGGGATACCGCGCGGCGAGACACCGTTCTCGGCATAAACATACCGCTTGTACTCCGCGCCCGTCCGAATCACATGGTGTTCTACAGGCTCGAAAGTGAAATCTTTTTTCTGAAAACTTCCAACCGAATCCAAGAGATACTGGTCCGTCAGAAGAAAGACCGGGATCTGATACTTATCAGCTATCTGGAAAGCCTGGTGTGCGAGACGGAAAAGCTCTTCATGGGTGCCGGGAGCGAAGATCACTCTTGGGAATTCGCCGTGGCCGGAGTAGAGGGCCAAGTTGAGGTCGGCCTGTTCCGTGCGCGTCGGGAGTCCTGTGGCCGGTCCCGGCCGCTGGCCGATATGGATGACGATCGGGGTCTCGATCATTCCCGCGAGGCTCACGCCTTCGGTCATGAGGGAAAAGCCGCCGCCGGAAGTCGTGACGATCGCCCGCGCGCCGGCGTACCAGGCGCCGAGCCCCTGATTGATGGCCGCGATCTCATCCTCGGCCTGGTCCACGACTACCCCGAACTCCGCTCCATGCTGTGCCAGATAGGTAAGGAGAGTCGTTCCCGGCGACATCGGGTACGAGGAGATATAGTTGCAGCCGCCGGAAAGCGTGCCGAGACCGAGAGCATCGCTTCCTTC
>Ga0209542_10001799_pt1 | contig 49793 bp, 48 predicted proteins | sample RifCSPhighO2_01_FD_184028 | JGI IMG/M metagenome (GOLD analysis project Ga0209542, IMG submission 184028) | Soil microbial communities from Rifle, Colorado - Rifle CSP2_plank highO2_0.1 (SPAdes) (version 2) | ecosystem: Environmental > Terrestrial > Deep subsurface > Rock core/Sediment ...
AAAAAAAAAAAAAAAAAAAAAAAAAATAAATTTTTTGTCCAAGATGCTGCTTCCTTGAATTTTGATGACAATTCATTTGATTTAGTTTATTGCAGAGATCTTTTGCATCATTTAAAGGAAAAAAAAAAAGCAATAGATGAGATGATAAGAGTAGCAAAAAAAAAAGTAATAATAATTGAAAATAATGGAAACAATCCTTTGATATGGCTTTTTGCTGCTTTTGTTAAAATAGAAAGAGATGCTAAAAATTCTAAAAAATCCAAAATAATGCATCTTTTAAGACAAAATAAAAGAAAGAAATTTAATATTAATGTTTATTATAAAGAGCCATTTCCATTTTTCAGATTTATTTATCACTATAATTTTGGTTTAGCTTCATTAGCTAATTTCAAAATCTTCAATTTTATTAATAATACAGTAAACTTTATATCTAAATATGTTATACCTAAATTTTTTTGGGGGTATATAATTTATGAAATCAATTTAAAAGAAAAATGAAAAAAGCATTAATTACCGGAATAACTGGACAAGATGGTTCATACCTAGCTGAATTTTTATTAAATAAAGGCTATGAAGTTTATGGAATAATAAGAAGATCCAGCTCTTTTAATACAGGAAGGATAGACCATATCTATAGAGATCCGCATCTCCCTAATAATAATCTCCACCTAATTTACGGAGATTTAACAGATTCTAGCAATGTGTATAAAATAATTCATCAAGTGCAGCCTGATGAAATATACAATTTAGGAGCCCAAAGCCATGTCAAAGTAAGTTTTGATACTCCGATTTATACTGCTGATGTTGGCGGTATAGGCACATTGCGATTATTAGAAGCTATTAAAGATTTGAAAAAAGACGTTAGATTTTATCAGGCTTCGAGCAGCGAAATGTTTGGAAAAGCTTCAGAGATACCTCAAAAAGAAACTACCCTATTTCATCCTAGAAGCCCTTATGGATGCGCTAAACTGTTTGCATATTGGATTACTGTAAATTACAGGGAAAGCTATAATTTATTTGCTTGCAATGGGATATTATTCAATCATGAATCTCCAAGAAGAGGCGAAACATTTGTTACAAAAAAAATCACAAGAGCTATAGCTAACATTAAACATGGAAAAGAAAAAGTATTATATTTGGGTAATTTAGATGCTAAAAGAGATTGGGGTTATGCCGAAGATTATATTGAAGCAATGTGGTTAATGCTGCAAAAAGAGAAGCCAGATGATTATGTTATTGCGACTGGAGAAACACATACTGTAAGGGAATTTTTAGAAGAAGCTTTCAAATATGCGGGGTTTAATATTAAATCCAATGGAAAAAAAGGGGTTGAAGAGGAATATATAAATCAAGATACAGGAGAGGTAATTGTTAAAATAGACCCAAGATATTTTAGACCGGCTGAAGTTGACATTCTATTGGGAGATCCATCTAAAGCAATGAAAGAATTAAATTGGAAACCCAAGGTTAAGTTTAAAGAAATTATAAAGATAATGGTGGATGCAGATTTAAAAAAATGGAGCTAAAATCAAAAATTTATGTTGCTGGACATAATGGATTTGTGGGAAGCACAATTCTTAGAAAATTAAAAGAAAAAAGGTATAGTAATTTAATCTATAAAACATACAATGAATTAGATTTAACTAATCAGTCAGAAGTAGATTCTTTCTTTAAAAAAGAAAAACCAGAATATGTTATTATAGCAGCAGCGAGGGTTGGAGGAATCTTGGCTAATGCTACATATCCCGCAGAATTTGTTTATCAAAATATGATGATTGCTTTTAATGTGATACATGCTAGTTATAAATACAAAGTAAAAAAACTGCTTAATTTAGGCTCCTCTTGCATTTATCCGAAGATGTCTCCCCAGCCCATTAAAGAAGAATATTTATTAACAGGAGAACTAGAACCTACAAACGAAGCTTACGCAATTGCCAAAATATCTGCTATAAAATTATGCAAATTTTATAATAGCCAGTATGGAACTAACTTTATTTCTGTAATGCCGACAAATCTATTTGGCCCTAATGATAACTTTGATTTAGAAACAGGCCATGTTATTCCTGCTTTAATCAGAAGATTCCATGAAGCAAAATTAAATAACCTTCCTTCTGTTGAATTATGGGGAACAGGCGCACCAAGAAGGGAATTTTTATATGTTGAAGATTTAGCTGAAGCAGCTATATACTTAATGAATAAAAAAAGTTTTAAGGAAATTGGAGATTTTGTAAATATCGGCGCTGGAAAGGATATCACAATAAAAGAGCTTGCAGAAATAATTAAAGAAATCATTGGTTATAAAGGAGATATCAAATGGGATGCTTCAAAGCCAGATGGAACTCCAAGAAAACTTTTAGACTTATCAAAAATTCATGCATTAGGATGGGAACATTCAACTTCGTTGAAAGGGGGAATTAAAAAAACATATGAATGGTTTTTGATGAATTACAAAGAGATTAAAGATGGAAAGAAAATTAATTAAATTTTTTGACAGCAAGGCTAAATTCAGGGATAAATGGATTAAAAGAAATAAGTATTATAATAACGAAATAATTAATTTTATGAAATTTCATATTCCTAAAGATAGCAGAGTTTTAGAGATTGGATGTAGTACAGGGCATCTTTTGAATGCCTTATCCCCTAATGGGGTTGGAATTGATTTTAGCAAAGAGATGATAAGAATAGCACAAAAAAAATATCCCCATCTAAAATTTATTAAAGCTGATGCAGCTAATTACCAATTAAAAGAAAAATTTGATTATATAATCCTGTCAGATACGATTGGTTACTTTGAAGATATTCAGGTTGTTTTTAAAAATATAAGGCAAAACTGCACAAATAATACAAGAATCATAATTAACTCATTCAATTATTTGTGGGAACCTTTGTTTAGATTTATGGAATTCATTGGCTTAAAAATGAAGCAGCCATTTTCAAGCTGGCTTTCTTCACAAGATATTAGGAATTTGTTAAAACTTGAGGATTTTGATATAATAAAAAGCGGAGAAAAAGTTCTGTTTCCAAAATATATCCCTTTAATCTCGGGTATATTTAATAGATTCCTTGCAAATCTTCCTTTAATAAGAAAGCTATGCCTTGTCCAGTATATTATTGCAAGGCCGATTAATATTGAACCTAAAACTGAAAAAAGCGTTTCAATAGTTATAGCTGCAAGGAATGAAGAAGGGAATATTGAGAAAATAATAAAAACATTGCCTTCGCTAGGTAAAAAAAATGAAATAATATTTATTGAAGGGGGCTCTTCTGATAATACATGGAATGAGATTATAAGGGTAGCTGGAAAATATAAAAAAAAAGATATAAAGTACGCAAAACAGGATGGAACAGGCAAAGGGGATGCAGTAAGGAAAGGCTTTGAGATGGCCTCATCTGATATTCTTATGATATATGATGCTGATATGACTGTCCCGGCTAACGATTTGATAAAATTCTACGAGGCTATTGCCTCAAATAAAGGCGAGTTCATAAATGGTTCCAGGCTTGTATATCCAATGGAAAAACAAGCAATGAGGACATTAAATCTGTTTGGAAATAAAATGTTTGGCCTGCTATTTTCATGGATGCTGAATCAAAAATTAAAAGATACTTTATGCGGAACAAAAGTTATCTCTAAAAAAAACTATGATATTCTCAAAAAAAATAGGAAATATTTTGGTGATTTTGACCCTTTTGGCGATTTCGACCTTATATTCGGAGCATCTAAGATGGATCTTAAGATTGCTGAGATACCTATCAGGTATAAAGAAAGAACTTATGGAGATACTAATATAAGAAGATTCGCTCATGGCCTTCTGTTGATTAAAATGTGTTTGTTTGCCATGAGAAAGATTAAATTTGTTTAGTATCTCTCAATCTTTTTTTTTTTTTTTTTTTTTAAGCTCTTCACTTACTATCTTAAAATCTTCAGGAGTATCTATATCCATGCAGAAACTTCCATCGCTAAGCACTGGTTTTACTTCATGAACCTGGAACAACTCTTCAACAGGAATATTCCACGGCAAATCGTTTTCTCTTTTCTTAAAATGCTCTTCCATTATCTTATAGAACTTCTTGGCAGCATCTAACTTAAATTTGTAAAGGCCGCATGCAACTGCATATACTTTCTCAGGCTCCATCTTCTTGCTTACTTCCTTAAACTTTCCATTAACTAAAGAAAACTTAAGCACATCACTGACTGTTTTAGCCTCTTCACGTGTATCAACAAGAATTCCTGTTCCATTATAATTAAAAATTCTTTTTGCATTTTCTTTCATTATTATTAAATCGCCTGTTGTAAAAACTAAATCATCATCAATATGGTCTTTAGCTGCATACAAGCTAGACATATTACCTTTTGTCTTGTAATGATCATTAAACACATACTCTATCTTTACGCCATTGTGCTCATTTCCAACTGCTTTTTTAATCTTATCAGCGTCATATCCTATTACCATAACTATTTTCTTTACATTCTTTTGAACCACATTATCAAGAACCCTTTTTAACAACATTTTACCATTTACTTCAAGCAATAATTTGTTTTTAGTTAATCCTTTAATCCTTTTACTTTCTCCTGCTGCGCATATTACAACAATCATAAAAAATCAACCTCCCCTGGTGAAGTCAGATTCACATTTTCAATTATAGTATTATCTGGCTGGCTTACAATAAAAAAAGCAATATCAGCAATTGTCTCTGGTTGCAATTTTTTTTTTCTTTCTTCTTCTGAAGGCACAACTGGCCTTTTAAGCAATAATTCTGTATTTACAGTTGCTGGAGAAATAATAGAGGCTCTAACTCCATTTTTTGCCTCTTCTAAATTGATTGATCTAACCAAAGAAAACAAGCCTTTTTTTGCAGCGCAGTAAGCAACTCCTGAAAGTATGCTTGTTTTTACTCCTGCGCTCGATCCTATATGAATAATTGTGCCGCCTGTTTTTCTCATTTGTTTTAAAATAGCCCTACTTACTTTTATTGCCCCTGTCAAATTTGTTTCAATAATATCTGAAGTATCTTTATCATTCATATTTTCTAAATTTCTATTAGGAGTATTTATACCTGCTGAGTTAATTAAAACTTTGATATTATTTAATTTCTCTAATTGCGCTACACTTTCATTTGATCTTACATCTAACTCAATATAAGAACAATTAAGCTCTTTAGCAGCATTCTCTAATTGCCTTATATCGATTCCAGCTATAATTACTTCATAATCTTTAGAGAATCTTCTAGCACAAGCCTTACCTATTCCTGAACCACCGCCTATAATTAATACTTTTTCCATAGTTAAGAGAAATCAATATTGAATTAAAAAACTTACTAAATTGCTTTTTTTAATTCCCTTGCTAATATCTCTGGAGTGTGTTTTTTAAGATATCTCATTCTCTCTTGATAATCACTTGGCATATCTTTGTAAGATGGATGACAACTAACAACAGCTGAAATTCCTTTCTCTATAAATAATTCTGGAAGATCTGTTGTTATATGTGATGAAAAATGCATTTTATACCTTTCATCAATATCTCCAACAACATAAATTACTTTTTTATTAAATTTTTTTGCTAAACAACTTATTCCTATAGGTGTTTTTCCAAGCATGCTGCTTTCATCTAATCTTCCTTCGCCTGTGATTATTAAATCCGCTTCCTCAACTAGTTTTTTTAAATTAAATTTTTCATAAAAAAAAATTATACCAGATGAAAGATGAATATCAAAAAAAGGAAGCAGGCTGAGCATGATTGCTCCTGAATTTCCCAAAGATTCCTGCTGCTCTAAATTAGTAATTTTCCTTACAAGACCCTGAGAATCAATATATTCATTTATTATCTTGCTATATTTTAATATTCCATCATACAATGCCTTGATTATTTTTTCCCTATCTTTATCAAAATAATTGCTAATTTTTAGCTTTGTAGGAACATACATCTGGTTGAGAGTTATGCCAGAATCGCATAAAACCTCAATTTTTACATCTTTATATTTTCCTGGCGATTCATCTGTGATAGATGATATTTTTTGCAAGTCGCTTCCTGTTAAATATTCTTTATCAATGCCTGAAAACTTTAATCCTAATGCCTGGGCCATGCCAATGCCAGCATCAACAGTGCTTGTTCCACCCATACCAAGATAAATTTTTTTAAATCCATTATCAATAGCATGCTTTATCAATTGTCCATAACCATAACTAGTCAGATGTAATGGATTCATATACTTAGATGATTCCGGCGATAGCTTTACTATGGCAGAAGCAGCGATAAAAGCAGTATCTTTATTTAATTGAACATAACATGCACTTTTTTTCAGCCCACTTGGATCAACAACATCAGGAACTATAATTTTTTTAAATCCCATATCTGTAAGAACTTCTGTGGAATATTCCCCTCCATCTACCATCGGTATCTTGTGAATATCTGCTTCTGGTTTAACATCCTTTATTATATCATGGATTAATGTACAGAATTCAATTGGGGTAAATACATCCTTAAATCCTCCTGATGCAATAAGTATCTTCATTTTTCATTTTTCATTTTTTTTTAATTATTTAATTTATAAGACAGCACTTTACCAGAACTGTCTAATTTAAAGTAATGATAATTTGCGTTGTCTTGTTTATGGGGAATAGGCGCTTCCTTAAGCAAAGTATTAATAATAAGGCTATTAAATGCTTCATGACCAACAATCAATATATTTGAACTTTTTGAATTATGAATCATTTGAATTGCTTTTTTTATCCTTAAATGAAGGTTATCGAGCGATTCGGCATTTGCAAAGATGCCTTGTTTATGTTTTCTATCAAGCAGATATATCTTTTCAATGCTAAATACTTCAATATTAAGATCATCCCATTTTTTTTTTTCAACATTTCCGTATCCTCTTTCTCTAAGAATTTCTAAATAATCCACCGGTATAGAGCCTATACTTAGTTTTATATCTTCTGTTGTCTCCCTGGCTCTTCTTAAATCGCTTGAATATATCTTGTTAAATACAAATTTTAAATTTTTAAGTTTTGTCCCAAGTAATTTTGATTGCTCATGGCCTTTTTCAGTAAGAAAGGATTCTTCATTTGCCCATCCTTGAAATCTTTTTTCTATATTAAAATTTGTTTGACCATGCCTAACAAGGACTATATTCTTATCCATAATAATCAACTATCTTCTTTACCAAATCCAATACTCTGCAGCTATACCCCCATTCATTATCATACCAATAAACCATTTTAATCAACTTTCCTTGATTAACTTTTGTCCATCTGTGGTCAATAATAGCGGAAAATTCTTCTCCGCGGTAATCTGAAGATGTTAAAGGCTCTACAGAATTTCTAATAATTTTGTATTTTTGATTTTTTTCAAACTCTTCAAATTTCTTTATCAATTCCTCAGCGCTAATTTCCTTATCTAACATTAAGGTTAAATCTGCTCCAGAAACTATGTTTGTAGGAACCCTGAATGAATGAGATATAATCTTATGGTTAAGATGAGGCATAGCCATCTCTACTGCTTTTATTGCTGATGTTGATTTTGGAATTAAATTCATAGGAGAAGATCTTCCAAGAGAATAATGCGAAAAAATATCGCCTGGTTGCGACCACATGACAGAAGGGCCATCTACTAGATTCTGATAAGACAGCCATGGATGCAGTGTTGTTAAGAATCCTGATTCAATATTTCTTATAGATCCGATTATTTTTAATAAAGGCCCTGTTGCAATTGCATCGCAAATACTAGAAGAAATAATAAAATTATTTTTAGGATCAAGTTCATTTTCATTGCATCCTATAATAATTGAATGCTTAACTTCATTTGGAATGTTTGTTACAATAAAATTCTTCACATGGCCTTTGCATTTTTGCATCTCTTCAAGATTTTTATGTATTCCTGAAGAATCTATTACAATATCTACATCATATTTTTCCCATGGAACGTCTGCAATACTCTGTTGGTGATGCATATCAATAACCTTGTTTTCTATAATAAGAGCGGTTTCATTGCTAGAAACTTCAAAAGAGGCTTTTCCATATGTTGTATCATATTTAAGCAAATAAGCGATATTTTTAATATCAGGATTAATATCATTAATAATAGGAATGTCAAAAAGATTATACTTCTGATTAATCCTGAAGATAGCTCTTCCAATCCTTCCAAATCCATTAATTCCTATTCTTGGCTTATCCATTTTTAACCTCAATCAGCTCTATTGTATTTGAATCTGGATCTTCAATATAAACCATTTTCTTGCCTTTATTTGGCCCACCTGGTATCTCTAAAGGCTCATTTATAAATTTTGTCTGATTTTCCTTTAATTTTTTAATCATTGCATCAAAATCCTCAACATTAAAGCATATATGCGCGCTTCCAACATTGCATGTCCTTGTATCAATCTTTTTTCCTTTTGGAGAGAGATATTGGATAAGCTCAATTGATTTATTTCCGCATTTTAAATAAGCAATCTTCAGATGGGCATCTTTTATTCCTGTTGCTTTTTCTGCAAATTCTTTTTGTCTTTCTGCAATATTGATAATCTCTAACCCAAGCGCTTCATTATAAAACCTAACTAATTTATCCAAATCACTTACAGTAAAGCTCAGGTGGTTAATATCTTTAATCATTTTAGTACTCTAATTTTTCTTTTTTTAAAAAAGCAGCGCAATTTTCAATCTTATACTTATAATTTTCAACAAACTCTTTTAAAAAATCCTTTAAAATTTTAGGCGTTGTTTTAAAAAAAATCTCTCCATCTTTTTCATATGGCTTTTCTATGCCATTAATCAGCACTAGATTTACACTGTCAGAAGACGCTTTTTTATCGCGCATCATCAGCTCTACCCATTTGTCAATATCAATATCTTTCTCTAAGTATATATTTAACCCGATTTTCTTCATTAATTCAATTATTCTTAGTTTTTCTTCTTTTTCTATCAGATTATTCTTTTCAGCAAAATTTAGTGCAATAACAGTTCCAACGCTAATTGCATCGCCATGCAAGATCTCAAAATCAGACATTTTCTCAATAGCATGCCCAAATGTATGGCCCAGATTGCTCACTAAAGGATGTTTCTTTCTTATATTTATCCTTGCTTCAATAGACCTCTTGATTATATCCATAAGGATATTATCATCTGGCTCTTGGCCATATCTCTCTAATAATTCAACCAGCTCCTTAGAATCAATAAGGCCATATTTGAAAACTTCAGAATATCCTTGTCTTAAATGATATTTTGTATTTGTTTTCAAAAAATGAATATTATTATATGAAATAAATGGATAGTAAAAGGTTCCTAACACATTCTTGCTGTTTTGGGTATTTAAGCATGTTTTGCCAGCAGTTGATGCATCCATCTGCCCAATTAATGTCGTTGGTATAGTGATTAAAGGAAGGCCCCTCATATATGTTGATACTGAAAAACTAACTAAATCTATAATAATGCCTCCTCCGACTGCTATTACCAAATCAAATAAATTACATTTATGGCTTTCAAGAAACTGAATCAATTCAGGATAAAAATCAAGGGATTTGCTTTGCTCTACTGCCTCAACTTCAAAGAAAAACATCTCCTTATTGTGTTTTTCTAAATTTTTACTAATTAAATTTCCCCATAACCCCTTTACTCTTTTGTCAATAACGACAAAAAACCTGTTAAATGCTTTACTGTCAAAATTTGCTATCCAGCTCATATCTTCATCATCATCAATAATAAAATCAATTTTATCTTCTCTTTTGTATGTTGTTGAAATTTTTTTTATCATTTCCATAGGAAATTCTTATATTTTTATAAATATTACTCATTACAAAATATTTAAAAACAACCCTTTATTAATGAGCTTTATGAATTATTCAATTAAAGAACTAAAAAAAAATTGTTTGAAAAAAAATGGCCCTATATCCTGCAGGCTCTATTTTAGAAGAGTTGCTGTCTATATAACATGGCTTTTTGTCAGGACTTCTATAAGTCCTAATCAAGTGACTTTTTTATCTTTTATCCTCCAATTAGTCGGCTCTGCATTATTATTTTTTAGCAGTTATAAGTATTCAGTTATTGCTGTAATACTCCTCCAATTAAGAATGATTTTTGACTCTGTTGATGGAGAGCTTGCTCGCTGCAAAAATATGAGATCTGGCATTGGAGTATATTATGATAGGTTAATACATGCCATAGAGCCATTAGCTTTTATTGGAATAGCTTATGCCTCTTTTATTAAATTTAATGATATAACCTTCTTTTTATTAGCATTCTCAATAACTATGTCTATGTTGTTTTTAAGATTGACAATTTCTGAAAAATATAGAGTCTATTATGAACAGAAATTAACAAAAAAAAAAGAACAAAAAAAGGAATCAAAAATAAGTTTGTTAAAAATAGGAAAATTATTTTATGATAAATCCGGCTTTTTATTTAGAATTCCTGCATTATTTAATATTGTTGCAGTTTTAGCGTTCTTTAATAAACTGCACTGGTCATTATACTTCTATGGGATATTATTCCCTTTTGCAGCTCTTGGAAGCTTCTTATACGAGTCAATGGTTAGGTTTAAGCAAGTAGAATAAAAGAGCATGCTCAAGAACCTCTTGTTCTTGACATATTCGATATTAAGCCTAGTTTTTTGACATTAAAACGACTTTTATTGAATACTAAGTAAAATGGACTATTTTTAAAAAAATACATCCAAAAAAGGCTAAAAAACACATCTTTGACACATATGCATGATTTAATGTTATTGTCCACTTCTGCTAAAGCTACTAAGCGATTTTAAAAATAAAAAAAAAAAAAAAAAATTGATTATTCCCATAAATATACTTTATCGTTTTCTCTTGCGAGTTCTGTTAACTTTATTCCTGCTCTTTGCCCTTTTTTTGCTTCTTTTATTTCCTTGTGATTTATCTGGATTGAAGTAATGATTTGTTCTTTGACGCCTGTTGTAGGGCCTATTATTAGTATTGTATCTCCTTTTTTTATATTGCTTCCCTCTAATTTTATCTCTGCTACCTTTATTTTTTTGTAGAAATTCTTTACAATTCCAATGTATGTTTTCTTTTTCTTTGCTTTTGAGCCATGGCTGTCTGTGAATTCATTTATTGGCTTTCCTAGAAAGAAGCCTGAAGAAAAGCCCCTATTATAGACTAGCCTTAGCTTTTTCATTAATTTGGCTTTGTTTATTTTGGGATAGGTGTCAATAGCTTCTCTGTAAACTTCTGTCACTATTTTAACATATTCAGGGCTTCTGCTCCTTCCCTCTATCTTAAATGCATCTATCCCTGCTTCAATCAGCTTTTCAATAAACGGAATTGTGCAGAGATCTTTGGCTGACATTATATAATTATTTTCCAGTTCCAACTCAAATTCTTTTTCAATATCTTTTACATGATAAGCTCTTCTGCAGGGCTGTATACATTCTCCTCTGTTAGCTGACTTTCCGAATAAGAACTGGGATGTGAAGCATCTTCCTGAGACAGAGACACACATTGCCCCATGGATAAATACCTCTGTTTCGATTTTGCTTTTTTTTTTTATTTTTTTAATATCTTCTAAAGAGCATTCTCTTGCAAGGATAATGCGTTTTACTCCAATGTTTTTGTAGAACAAAGCTGCTTCTGAGTTAGAGACAGAAGCTTGAGTTGAAAGGTGGATTTTTAGATTTTGTTTTAATGCTTCTTTAATAACAGAATGGTCCCAGGCAATGACTGCATCTATCTTATTTTTTTTTGCCTCTTTCAAGAGCTTTTTTATTTTTTCCAATTCATTTTCATAGACAATAGTGTTCATTGCTAAGTAAGCTTTAACCTTATTCTTATGGCAGATTTCTGTAATTTTTTTCATGTCACTTAATGAGAAATTCTTTGCTGTTATGCGCATGTTTAATTCGTTTAAGCCGAAGTAGACAGCATCAGCTCCTGCTTCTATTGCAGCTGCCAGCATTTCAAAATTGCTTATTGGTGATAATAGCTCTGGTTTCATTATTGAAAGAGTTTTTTGGTTATTTAAAAATCCTAGGATATTGTTGGATTAAATAAAAAAAAAAAAAAAAACTAATTTCAAATATAATGATTAATATCCATCTTTCTCTCATCCTTGATAAACATCTTATACCAAATATTTAGCATAGATAAAAACCATAACTGGCTTAGATTTCTTTTATACCTATAACCTTTAAAATCAACTCTTGGCTTTATATTGCTTAAAATTTTATCCACATATCCCTGGCTTATTCCAACATCTCCAACATCCTGCAGTATATTAGGTACAATCTCTAAAAAATCATTCTCAAACCACTCATCTAATGGCGTCCTTAAACCCATTTTCTCTCTTTGTAAGATTTCTTTTGGCAATACATCATTCATGCTTTTTTTCAAAATATACTTTGCATCATAACCATGCATCTTAAATTTAGAAGGAATAGCAGTAGAGAACTCTACTAACCTATAATCTAAAAATGGGACTCTTGCTTCAATTGAATTAGCCATGGTCATTTTATCCACTCTCATTAATTGCAGCCCATCGAGCTCCTTTTCCAATTCAAAAATAAGAAATTTGTTTAATTCATTATCTCTTTTAGAATCTTTCATATATTCTTCAAGCACTTTCCATAATGGAGTACTAGTATGTTTAAATATTTTTTTTCTTTCATTATCATTAAAGAGTGGAAGATTGGTCTTTTTTAATCTAGTTGTTTTATTTAATGCTCTTAGCAATGTAAAGTGGGAATAATATAATCCTCTTTTCCTAAGATTAAAAACCTCTTTAAAATCAAGCCTATAAGGAGAAAATAACCTGTGCCTTGGATATCCTCCAAACACTTCATCAGAGCCGTCTCCTATTAAAGTTACTGTAATCTTTTTCTTTAAAGCCTTATACAAAAAAAAAGCAGATAATATACCATTCTTATTAACAATAGTATCCATATGCCATACAACCTTCGGTATTATATTTGTTATGTTTTTAAAATCAACGAGAATTTCTTTATGGTCTGTTTTAAACTTATCAGCAACTAATCTTGCATATTCAAATTCATTATAACCTTCTTCAAAACCAACTGTGAATGTTTTAACATCAGCAAACTGGCTCATTAATCCAACAACAGCGCTTGAATCTAAGCCGCCAGATAATGTTGCTCCTAAAGGAACATCTGAAACAAGCCTTAGCTTAATAGACTCTTCTAAATGTTTTCTTAATAATTTCGAATAATGCTCTAAGCTTCCATCCTGCGTATTTTCTTTTATTTTCCAATATCTGTTAATCTCTAATTTGTTGCTCTTTAAATCAAAAATCATATAGTGGCCTGGTAAAACCTTGTTTATGTTTTTAAAAATAGTTTCATCATTAATTGTAAAAGAATACTCAAAATATTCAGAAAGCGCTTTGTAATTTATTTCTCTCTTTACAGATTTATCTTCAAGTATTGCTTTAATTTCAGAAGCAAATATAAATTTTCCGTCTTTAAAATAATAATATAATGGCTTTATTCCAAGTCGGTCTCTTGCTAAGAATAATAAATTCTTCTTGCTGTCATAAATACAAAAAGCAAACATTCCATTAAATTTATGTAAACAATTTTCTCCATATTCTTCATAAGCATGAAGTATAACTTCTGTATCAGAACTTGAAATAAATCTATGCTTCTTTTTAATTAATTCTTCTCTTATTTCCTTAAAGTTATAGATTTCTCCATTATAAATAATTGTTAAATCATTATACTGCATTGGCTGATGGCCTTTTTTTGATAAGTCAATGATTGAAAGCCTTCTATGGCCTAAACTAACATTCTTATCAGTATAATAGCCAGAATCATCAGGGCCTCTGTGCTGTAATATATCCATCCCTTTCTTTAAAAGAGATTTATCCTCAAAATTAAATCCAATAATGCCGCACATAACATTAAGAAATCAAGATTATCTTTTAAATCTTTTTTAATTTATTTTTAATATTATTTAATCTTTTTAATATCTTCTTTCCTTTTTCATGACCAAACATAATAAGAATAGTTTTGGAAAAAGAGCGAATTAGAAAAAAAAATAAGAAAAGAGCGGTTAAATAGTATTTGATATTATGCATTTTTAAAAACCTTGCTACATCTTTATAATTTTCTTTTATGATTTCTTTTTTCCTTCCTTTTATTGTAAAAATCCTTAGATTTCTATTTTCATTATTTATTTTTATAATTTCCAAACCAACTTTATTAAGCAATGAGGTTATTGTAGTTGGGGAGAAGCTATATAAATGAGCATCCTGAAAAAAGTATTTAATGCTCTGCTCCGGCCTATAAATATTCGGGACTTCTATATAGATAAATCCATCTTTATTTAATAATTCCCTGCTTTTTTTTAATGTTTTTTCAGGATTTCTTACATGCTCTAGTGTGTGCACCAGAGATATCAGATCAAAATAATTTTTTGGATATTTTATTTCTTCAAAAACCTCGTTTTTAATATCAAGACCGTATTTTACTTTTCCATATTTAGCAAATTCAGCAGACGGCTCTATTCCTGATACTTGCCATCCTTTATTTTTAAAATAATACAGCATTGCGCCATCGCTACACCCAATATCTAATATTTTTTTTACTTTTTTTTTTAATCTTTTAAAATTAATATTAGTATCAAAGAAATCATAATTTTTTTTAGCCCTCTTCATAGACCATTCTAAAAGATCTTCTGTAGGCTGATTAACTTTAAAATATATTTTTTTATATTTATCAGAAGAATAATACTTTTTATGCTCTTTTTTGTCAAATCTTGGGTTAACATAGACTAAACCGCAGTTCTTGCATATAACATTTATAACAGGAATGTTGTATCTTCCTTTTCTTCCAACTATGTTATAGTGATCTGCACCGCATAAATTGCATCTGACATATTCCATTTAGCTAAGTATTGTAAAAAGGTATATAAACATTATTGTCTTATTTTTATTTTTTTTATTTTTCTGCAATAATAATATGATGATGTCCTAGCTTCCTTTCAACAAATGGAACAAGAAAAAGAGGGATTAGTCTTTCAAGTTTTGCTCCTAATTCATATTTTCGTATTTTTATAGATGAAAATTTTCTAAATATTTTATGTATTTCTTTAATAGTGTAATATTTAGTTAAAGGGCTATTTCCTTTAAATTCAGTATATTTATTAACGCATTGCTGTTTTGACATTTTCAAAAAGTTTAATTCTAATAACCATTTTTTTAAGATTAAACAATAATAATAATGAAATCCCTTTGCATATAACATAATAACTGCTTTTCCATTAGGTTTTAAAACTCTATAAACATTATCAATTGATTTTTGTATATCGGGTGTATGATGTAGAACTCCATTTGAATAAACAATATCAAATTTTTTTTTAGTATGAAGTAATTTTTCTGCATCATCAACATATACCTCAGCTTTCATATTAAATAGATTAAAGCGCCTTTTTGTCATAGATACAGCATTTTCTGTTAAGTCTGTGCCAGTAACTATAGCGCCATTCTTTGCGAATTCCATAAGGTCTTTACCAAGCCCGCAGCCAATTTCAAGAACTTCTTTTGCTCTTGGTTTTAATGAAGAAATTAACTTAGAAATATAAGAATAATGCTCTTCTCTTACTTTATCTGCTTCCTCAAAAAATCTTTTACTTCTTTTATCTGCTGAAGAATTCCATAATCCAGGTGTATGCTTTTCCCAATAAGCTTTGACCTTTGATTTTAATTTAACATTTTCCATTTTTTTTTTGTTTTTTTGTTTTTTTTGTATTCCCCCTTTCTTCTTCTCGATTATTTGATTTTGACTATCTCTATGAATCTATCTGTGATTTTTTTCATAGAATAATTATCTTCGATAGTTTTCCTTCCTTGTTTTCCCATTTTTTCTCGCAATTTTCTATTTCTAATAAGCTTTTCTATTTTTTCAATCCATTCTTCATAATCTTTTGCAAAAAAACCATTTTGTCCTTCTTTAATTAAATATTTATTTTCTCCAATTTCACTTGTAACAAAAGGCAAGCCTAGTGCCATGTATTCCCGGACTTTATATAAATCCTTTGCTTCACTTTCTTTACAGATCATCAGTGGAGCCACAGCAATATCAAACTTTCTTATATTATCTGCAATTATTTTTGTATCCCATTTGATTTCATCAATAAGATCTAACTTAACATTTTTTACTTCTTTAAATGATTTATATAATTTCTTATTGTGCAATGCACCTATTATCCTAAATGTTAAATTTTTGTATTTTTTTCCTAAAACATTTAATGGTTTTATTAATAATTCAAGATTTTTTCTATGAGTAATGCCATTGCCTATCCATCCTATTACTATCTCCTTGCCAAATTCATATTTTTTTTTTAATTTATAATCTTTTAAATCCACACTCCCTTCCAATAGATAGACATTTTTATTATATTTTTCAGCTATTTTTTTTAATTCACGATTATTTACAATTAAAATATCTGCTAATCTTGATGCATGTATCAAAAAAAATTGCGCTATTCTTATTTTTATTTTATCTATTTTTTTTACATCAACATTAAAGATGTCCACTTCATAAAAATTCATATCGACATCCAATATTATTTTCTTTTTTAATAATTTAGAAAAAAACATTACCATTACTGTTACAGGATCAACTGTTTTTTGGAAATGCAATATATCCCCTTTAAAAATGTTAAGGTATCTCGTAAAATAATTAATTTTGTTTCTTGGAAGAAAAATTTTTGAATTATAACCTCTTTTAATTAATTCTTTATGTATATTGCCTACTCTAATCCTGGGTCCGCCCATTTTAAAATCTGCAAATGGGAAAAATAGTATTTTCATATTCTTGAGAATATATGCCTATTTTTAAATATAATCCTTAATTAAACCTTTTGTATGGTCCTTATAATGAATATATTTAAATATAAATTTTCATTCCTTGATTTTTATGGGGGGGGGAAAAAAAAATGAATGTGATTTATGCGGTTCTAGTAACCATATCTTTCTATTTAAAGGAAAAGATTATTTACATAATATTTCTGGAGAATTTAATATTGTTAAATGTTGTAATTGCGGCTTAGTTTTTATTAATCCGCAACCCTCTCAAAAAGAATTAGAAAAATATTACCCTAAAAAATATTTCACCCACAATTTAATTAAAAATAATTTTAAAGAAGAAATAAGAAAAATAATATACAAAACATATAATAAAGATAATAATTTATTTCTTAAATTATTATTCTTCCCTTATCATAATCTAAGGGGAATTCCATATAAAAAAAATGGGAAAGTATTGGATTTTGGTTGCGGTAATGGAAGATTTTTATTAGACTGTAAAAATATCGGGTGGGATGTTTACGGAATTGAACCAGATAAAAAAGCAGCAGAAATTGCAAAAAAAAATGGGATCAAAATGTTTAATACTTTAAAAAAAGCTAATTTCAAGAATATTTTTTTTGACACAATAACCTTTTGGAATTCTTTGGAACATCTCTCAAATCCAATTGAAACGTTAATTGAAGCAAAAAAAAATTTAAAAAAAAATGGCGACCTTATAATAGAAATCCCAAATATTGATTCGTTTGCATTTAGATTTTTTAAGTATAAATGGCATAATTTAGATGCGCCAAGGCATCTTTATCATTTTTCTTTTTCTACAATAAAAAAAATATGTGATAGAGTTGGATTTAAAATAATAAAAATAAAATATAATTCAAGACCTTCTCAGTTTTTAGCTCCTTTTAAAATAAAAAATTGGTTTATAACGCAAATCTTTAAAGTTCCTTGTTTTATCTTAAATAAATTAAAATTAGGTGATAATTTTATTTTATATTTAAGATCTTAAAATCTGCCAAATCTTCTTACATAAAAATTATAGAAATCCCATTCAAAACCAAAATAAAAAAATTTGTATTTCCATCTTAATACAGCAGAGTTATATAATATCCGATATCCTATCTCTTTAAAAAAAGGGAGTCTATTATGCCCTTTTGCTATTGGTGATTTCTTAAGTTTTTTTTTTTTAAAAAAAGGGAATCTCGAGACCATCTCTATTGTCTTGTATAAATGCCTATGCCTTCTAAGAACATATATATTATGTTTTATATCTCCTAAATTAAAATGACCCCATTCTTCTAACGTCTTTGGTTCTTTTAGGCCAATCTTCTTAAATTCTGTAAAGGTGTCTGTTCCAGGCCACGGTGTTAATAGAAATATTCCCGCAATCTCTGTTTCTGGATTGATCTTAACTAAATAATCAATAAAATTTAATGTTTCAAATACTTCTTTTTTAGTTTCAGTTATATTGCCGATTATGAATCCTAATACAGGAATTATTCCGTGTTTTCCGCACATTTTAATCGATTTAACTGTATCCTCTACTTTTATATCTTTTTTTAATAGATCTAATATTCTTTGATTTCCGGATTCTGCCCCAAATAATAAGCTTATACAACCGCTTTTTTTTAATAATGAAACAAACTCATTATCATACTTTGAGAAGTAATCTGCTCTGCATTGCGCTTTCCATTTTATTTTTATATTCCTTTTAATTTTTTCTTCACAAAATTTTCTAATTCTTTCTTTGCTGAAAAAAAAATTATTATCTCGAACATTTATTACATCTGGATTATATTTTTTAATTATTTTTTCAATGTCTTCAATTATCTTTGCTGCACTTCTTCCTCTCCACTTATCCTTTACGCAACAAAAAGAACATCTATGAGAACATCCTCTGCTTGTGCTTATTGGAAAAGCTTCTTTATAAGAATATTTTTTCAGATTTATTAAATCATGATTTGGAAAATCAATTTTATCTAGATCAACTAGCTCTGCTGGACTATTCCTGATTACCTTACCATTTTCTTTATAAACAATTCCTTTAATATTCTTTAATGGTTTATTATCTTTAATTGCCCTTACCAGTTCTAATAAGATAAGTTCCCCGTCTCCTCTAACAACAATATCAACATATTCATTATCTATTGTTGAGTCTGGTAATATAGTAGGATGCACTCCGCCCCATACTATCTTTAATTCTTTATTATTCTTCTTTATAAATTTAGCAACCTCAATCCCGTCTAGTATTTGATTTCCAGTTTGAGTTGTTATTCCTACGCATAGATAATCATTATAATCCAGTTTTCTATAATCTTCTATTCTTTCATCTAAAATCCTTGCTTCATAATTATTTTTTGCAAGAGTTGTAGCTAAGAAGAGAAGAGCTAAAGGAATTTTCTCTTTTTTTTCAAATCCCGGTTTTCCCGGGTAGACAAGTAAAACTTTTTTCATAAAGTCCAGTGTTATTTTTAATTTTATAAATATTGTTATTTAATTATTATATTTTTAAATATTCTTATATCTTCCCTATCAAATGTTTTTAATAGATAACTTGTTAAAAAATAAATTATTGCAGATATGATTATTATTATAAATAGATTCATGTTATAAAAAAAAAATACAAATAATCCCATAATAAAAGCAGCTAATATTGGCTTTATTGTTATCTTTAATGGCACTCTATATTCATGTTTTGCGGCATAATAATATGTTGAAAAAAAGAAAACCATCTCGCATATTAAAATTGTTATTGCTGCGCCAACATAACTGAAAATAGGGATTAAGATTAGATTAAGGATTATATTTAATATCATTATACTAAAAACTATCGAAGCATTTAATTTTTGCTTATTAATTACAATTAAAGTCCTGCTAAAAGGCCTTAAAATAAACATAAACAATAATGCAACTGCTAAAATCTTTAAGATGATTATGGAATTGTAGAATTCATTCCCAAAAAATAAAAGAATAAATCTCTCGCTTAATAAAAAAATTCCAACTGAGATTGGTAGCGCTAAGATTAATAAATATTTAAAAGATTTTTCAATGGTTATGCGCAATCCAGTCTTATCAGTTATAAACAATCTTGACATCACAGGAAAAATAGCGCTTACAAAAACAATTGGAATAAAACCTAATCCTTCTAAAATTTGAGATGAAGCACTATACCACCCTACAACACTATCCCCTTTAAAAAAAGAGAGCATTATTATAGTTATTTTTAAGTAGATACTCCAAAATACCCATACTAGCGCAAATGGCCATGAATTTTTAAATAAAAACTTCCAAAAGTTTATATTAAATTCAAATCTTATTTTTGTAAATTTTTTATAAACAATTAAAATACTAAGCAAAATATTTATTAAACTTACACTTAAAAAAACTAGCGACACCTGGAATATACCATATCCTTTAAAGATAAATATCAAGCTTAAAATAAGAACCAGTGCATTTTCCATAAATCTTAAAAAAGCTTCATATTCCATCTGCTCAAATGCATAAAATATAGACCGAAATGCACTAGCAAATGTATCAAGTATTAATGAAAGCCCAAATATATAAACTAATATTTTAATATCGCTTGGATATTTCAACAGGTTTATAATTAAAACCAAAAAAAAAAAAGCAATTAAGCTTAAAAAAAACTTAATAACAGATATATTGTTAATATATTTACTTACCTTTTCTTTTTCTCTGGCTACATTTCTTATTATTAATTCATCTAAACCAAAGTTAGCTAGTATTGTAAATAAAAAACCAAAAGAAATTGCAAAAGAATATTTTCCTAACTCAACATCCCCTAATTTTCTTGCTATGAACATAACTAGTAAAAATAAACAGATTTTACTGATTATTTCAGCAACAAATAAAAAAATTGTATTTTTAGCTATTTTTTTTACAGTATTCATGAATATAAGGAACTAAGGGTATTTATTTAAATTTCTCTTTTCATATAAGAAGATATCCATAACACCACTCTCATATGCATTTCCAATAAACTTTTTATAAAACCATAGTTCTGGAGTAAAGGCATTTGCTTCAATTTTCTTAATTACCTTAAAATTAAGTTTATCTCTAAATAAATTTTGTGTGAAAATACATTCATTATAAATACAATTTTGAACTTCTTTACAGCATATAGGATCTCTTAAAATATTTTTGTAGGATCTCAAATATTTTAAAGGCATATTTATAACAATGTAGTCAGCATCATTAAAATCAGCCACTGTTGTAAACTCAGAGGGTATTACCATACCTTGCCTGTTTATAGCCCTGTTTTTACTCACTTTGCTTTTATTAGTGATCTCAAATTCTCCACCAACTAGATATTTATTATCTGGATCCCCAATATAAATTTTTGAATTTAAGTCAATATGCTCAAGCATCCATTCTCCCATCTTGCCTCTTGTATCATTTATATAATTTGATTCAGATGAAAAAACATAAGAAAATTGATATATTATAACAAATAATAAAATAACTCCAAATATTTTTTTATTTAATTTACAATTTATATTATAAAGACCATAAGCAGCAATAATTATTAATAATGGAATCAAGGGCAGCATATTCCTTGGATTAGAAACAACTGCAAAACCAAATGGAATAATATATAGTAAGATTGGTAGAACAAATAAATAAAAAAAATCTTTATCTAGTCTGTTATGTTTAAATAAAATTATAGTACTATATAAGAATAAGAGAGATGCAGCAAAACCCATTCCGACAAATAAATAAGTGGTATTCAAAGGAATATTAAGCAGCCTATTGTATTCTCTATCATTAAAATTACCTGAAATAAAATTAATTGAGTCCAGGAAATTGTCAAAACCATAAGAAAAACCATTTACTAATGCAAAAGAACCTGCTACAATGAATATTATCAAAAATAAATTTGTAATTTTTTCTTTTGATTTAAAAAAAATATAAATCAATGGAATCATCTGTATCACTGAGAATTTTATTCCAGCTGCAAAACCAGCGCCTATCGATGCCAATATGATATAAATCAATCTTTTATCTTTTACATACATGTAAGAAAAAAAAAAAACAAAATATATCCAAAAGACATTTGAAGAATCTGGTTTTCCAATATGACTAAAAATTACATGTAATCCAGATAATGCCAGCAAAAGAGCAGCAAATAGACCTGTTTTTTTATTAAAAATTTTTGAAGCTATAAAATAAATTAAAATTATTGTCAACAGACCATACATCAAAGAAACTAATCTTCCTATCCCTATAAGAATTGCTAAAGAGGGATCCATAAACAATTTTAACGGAAATGCTAAAAGCGCTACTTGAAATGGAAAGCCGTAAACATAATTAGAAATTACATCTATTGTTTTAAAATTAGTAAAACTTAGAGAAACCCAAGCAATTGCTTCATCAGGATTAAATCCTATATTTTCCTCTCCAAAAACATGATATCCCCAGAAAACCCCCGGAATTCTCACTAAAAATGCCAGTAATAGAATCAGCGATAATAAATATATTTCATTTTTTTTCATTATTTCAAGAAATTTCATTTTATATATAAACTTTTATAGCATAATCTTTATATATTCCCTTTGAACTATGACTTTCTAAATTTTAAAAGGGAACAAAAATTGAAAGATGAACTAAAAATAGATGACCATAAATTAAATTATCATCCAGATAGAGTAAGCTCTTGGATGAAAGGGGAAAACATTTATCCTATTTATATAGAACTAGGTATTTCTTCAATCTGTAATCATAGATGTATTTTTTGCGCTTTAGATTATATTGGTTATAAAGGAAAATTATTAGATACTAAAGTTATATTAGACGCCATAGATGATATGAGTAAAAATGGCGTGAAATCAATCATGTTTTCTGGAGAAGGCGAACCAACGTTACATAAAGATTTTAGCTTAATTGTTGAATATGCAAAAAAAAAAAAAAAAGATAGATGTAGCGCTAACAACAAATGGGATTCCATTCAAAAAAAAAATAGCAGAATCAACTCTGCAATACTTATCGTGGGTTAAATTCAGTATTGATGCAGGAACTAAAGAGACATATGTAAAAATTCATAGAACAGATCCAAATGATTTTGAGAAATTAATGATAAACATAAAAGATGCTGTAGAATTAAAAAAAAAAAAAAAAATGTCTGTAAAAATAGGAACCCAATTGCTTTTGATTGAAGAAAATATGCATGAAGCAATTATTTTAGCAAAAAAAATGAAGGAAGTCGGAGCTGATTACCTTATAATCAAACCGTATTCCCAACATCCAGATAGTTTACATAAATTCAAAATTGACTATGAAAAATTCAAAGATATTCAAAAATTAGAAGAATTAAATTCTGATAGTTTTAATGTATATTTAAGATCAGAAACAATAAATAAACTAAAAGGAAGGAAAAATCCATATGACGTTTGCCATGGGTTGCCTTTTTTTTGCATAATCGATGCTGAAGGAAATGTAGTTCCTTGTCATATCTTCCATGGCAAAAAAGAATATTATTATGGAAATCTATACAAAAATACTTTTTCAGAGATTTGGAATAGTGAAAGAAGGAAAAAAGTATTAGAACGAATTTATAAAGAAGGAACAGTCAACTGCAGAGAGAATTGTCGTTTAGACTCTATTAACCGGTATCTACACTCTTTAAAAAATCCGATAGAACATGTTAATTTTATTTAATATGAACGGTAATTAATATTCGGGGCAATATGAAGAAAAAATCTATTACAATAATGGTACCTGCTTATAATGAGGAAAAATATTTAGCAAACACTGTTGAGACTACATACAAAATAGTCAAAGACATGTTCGCAGATTATGAGATCCTGATTTTTAATGATCGCAGCGCTGATAGAACAGGTGAGATCGCAGATGCCTTATCTAAAAAATATTCTCAAATAAAAGTAATTCATAACAAAGAGAATATGGGATTAGGTTATAATTTTAGACGAGGTGCTAAGATCGCGCAAAAAGAATATTATTCTTGCATTTGGGCAGATAATGATACTTTGCCTAGTTCACAAAAAAAAATTTTTAGCCATGTGGGAGAAGTTGATTTTATCACATCTTTCATTGAAAATGATGGAAGACCATTATACAGAAAAATCATATCAAACGGATTTACCAAAACATTAAACTTATTATTTGGCCTAAATCTGAATTATTATGCTGGTATAATAGTTTATAAAACTGAACTTTTGAAAAAAGTAAAAATGAGAACCAATAGTTTTGCAATGCAAGCAGAAGTAATAATACAATTACTTAAAAAAGGATATTCACATAAAGAATATTCTTATGTATTTACAGAAAAAGGAAGAACAAAGGAATCTAACATGCTCAGATTAAAAAATATTATTGGAGTTTTTAAAACAATAATAACCTTGTTTTTTGAAATCCATTTTAAAGAATTAAAAGATATAGAGGGTAGATATGATTAAAATAGAATCTGAGATATATACTTCAAATAAAGTAATAGGTTTTAATACAGCAATAAAAAAAATTGCTGATTTAAAATCAAAAGGAAAAACTATTGGCTTATGCCATGGCGGTTTTGACCTTTTGCATCCTGGCCATATCAAGCATTTTGAGTCAGCTAAAAAACTTTGCGACATTCTTTTTGTTTCTGTTACATCTGATAAATTTGTAGAAGAGAGAAAAGGTTCTGGCAGGCCAATTTATACAGATAAATTAAGAGCTTATATGGTTGCAAATATCTTTTGTGTAGATTATGTTGTTATTACTGATTTTAAACTTGGCGTAGATGTCATTAAAGGATTAAAACCATCTTACTACATTAAAGGCCCTGATTTTATTAATAAAACCACTCTAGGAATAAATGCAGAAAGAGAAGCAATCAAATCAATTGGTGGAGAGATGAGATATACAGATGATCCAAACTTTTCAACTACTGAAATAATAAGGTATATCAAAGAAGAATTAGATGCTAATAAAATTCTTGTTTGTTTGGACAGAGATGGGACATTAATAGAGAATAATAACTTTTTTGGTAAAAAAAAAAATTGGAAAGACGAGTTTAAATTAAATAAAAATGTAATTGATTTTCTAATATCTCTTAAAACAAAATATGATGCCACATTTATAGTTATAACAAACCAAGCTGGTGTAGCGAGAGAATATTTTGATTGTAAAACTGTAGAAGAAATAAACAGTTATCTAAATGAAAAATTGTTAGAAAAAGGAATTAAAATAGCTAATTGGCAATATTGTCCTGATGTTGATTCTAAATACGCTGAATTAAAGAAAGATGAAATTGATTTTGATCCTAATTTTGTAAAAGATAAGACAAAAAGAAAGCCAAATCCAGATATGGTATTTGACGCATTAAAAGAATTAAATAAAAAAATTAAAGATTTTAATGAAATTATAGTTATCGGGGATAGAGATGAAGATAGAAAGTTTGCTGAAAATTTGAAAGCAAAATTTGTTGATGTTAATAAAGAATTATGAAATAAAATTATCCCAATTATATTGCCCTTTCATTGGCACATATTTGTTAATTCTATCAATGAATTCCTGGCCTAATATATCAAAATAATGTATAGGAACGCCTGCCCCAACCTGAATTCTTTTATTACCTACTTTTTCTTTAAACCTAGGGCTAATAAATAAATTTCCTTTATGATAAAATAATGTGAAAACTTCATTATCTTTTTCCATTTTCTCAAGTATGGGGCAAGCAATTTCTGAAATTTTTTTTCTATTGTCGCTTGCAATAACAAGAGTATCAAAAGGAGTATTTTCTGGCTGGTAAATGTAATTTTGTTTTATTTGTTTTTCTCTTAAAATTTCTCCAATCAATGAAACAGAAGGGAGATCTTCTGGCATTAGATGAAAATGATCATGGCCCGGAATACTCATTCCATCAAGAACGTGATTTCTAAGGGCAATTAAATTAAGGGAATCGCAAGAAGCCATTAGTGCATCAAGATATTGAGAGGTTATTATAGCTCCTCTTGTTTTTCTTGGCTCTGGATTGTATATTGCTGTCTTATTTCCTGGATTATCAGGATCTGGCTTAGGAATAACTCTATCAGTTATATCATCGTGATTAATAAGATCAGAAAGCGAATGACCTAATTGATTTGGATACCTATTTGGAGCAATAGCATGGTTTCCCGGCCAGTACATTACATTATTTTTTACTTCAGGAAATAATTGCGAATCAATTCCCTGAGCAATATTTTGGCAAATAAAACAATTTTTTAAATCAAGATTAAAGCCATATGTTTTTAGTTTATTCATATAATCTTTTTGCTCTGCCATTAATGCTCTTCTTTGCGCATGATTTTCTGAAATGGTGTAAACAAACGGGTATTTCTTATCAAACTCTATTGAATGAAATTCGTATCTAGTTAAATCAACAAAGCTTGTTGGAGTTCCGTAGCTTTCAAGAGTTTCTGCCCATTTTAAAAGAAAATCTTTCCATTTATCAGGATTGAGAAGTTTTCCTGCTTTTTCTATAAATTCTTGATTATTTTTTGATTTCATAGTGATTTTTCATTAAAATAAGTTTCTATAGCCTTATCAAATTCAATTCTTGCTATTTGTTTTGAAGTTTCTGAATAGAAAAAACCATCTTTTGAAAAATATGCTATTGTTGTTTTATATCCTTCTGAAAGAGACATGCCAACATTTCCTAATATTATATCTTTCCAATGTGTAAAAGTAAATCTCCATAATTTATCTGCATCTCTAACAATTCCATCTTCTTTAGAGATAAATCCTTTTCTTGTATCGTGTTCAGAAATAATTTCAAGAATTGGATCTATAAATTCTGAAGGATATTCTAAATCTGTTAATAATTTTTCTGAGAATTTAACCCCTTCTTCCTGATGCCTATATCTTAATTGTTGTTCAAGCTCTGTTCCAAGTGAACCATAAAATTGATTTAACTCATTTTCCTTTAATTGGCTCCAACCAGTATCATGCAATATTACAGCAGGAATTGTTATTTCTCTTTTTCCTTTAAGAATGTCTGTAAGCATCAAGGTAAAATATGCAACATTTTCCGCATGGCCTGTATCGCCTCTTTTATCTTGAAATGGCAATGCAATATTCCAAATCTTCTGTTCAATAGGTGAAAGTGAATTAATTATATTATTTCCTTTACCATCAAAATTCCATTTTGTGTAATCAATTGGTTCATATTTTTCCATAATCATAGAATATAAGTTTGTTTTATAAATATATCTTTAATCACTTTCCCTTAAATAAGCAGCTAAGAACTGTCCAAATATGTCATGTATATTCTCACATACTTCAAATTTATCATGGTTAATATGAGCAACATAATCAGCTTTTTCTTTTAATTTTCCTCCTGAAAATCCGCAAATACCTATAATTATCATACCTAATTCTTTTGCATATTCTGCTGCTTTAATAATATTAGGGCTATTGCCAGAAGATGATATCAAAATTAAGATATCATTTGGCTTTGCCAAATTGATTAGTTGCTGTCTAAATACCTGCTCATAATGCTCATCATTAGATATTGCTGTGATATATCCAATGTTACTTGAAAGACAGATTGATTTATACCTCTTAAAATTCTCTAACCAGTCTTTATTTGCTCCTTTAGAAAGATCACAGACGTAATGTTGGGCTATTGCAGCGCTTCCTCCATTACCTGCAACAAAAATTGTCTGATTATTTTTAGTAGAATCTTTTAGAATTTCGAGTATACTTTCATCAAATTCAAAAATATCTAACGCCTTTTTAATTTCAGATTTATACTCATCCCAGTTCATTTTGAATATCCTCTTTTTCTTCTTTATCAAATAATTTTTCGATGAATTTTATTAAATTTTCTTTTTTTACATTTTCTTTGTTTCCCATTATGTTAACAGCCAAAGCACCAACACCGTTAGAAATAAAGGTTAATAATTCCCCATCAATGTCATTATAACTTAATAAGGAGGTTATTGCAAAGACAGCATCTCCTGCTCCGACAACATCTATTACATTTTCTGTTAAACTAGGACCTAAATATTCATTTTCATTTTTTACATAACGGCTACCTATCTTTCCTTCTGTAAAAAGGATATTTCTAAATTTAGTATTTTTTTTCAATTTTTTAATCATATCTGAAAAACTTCCATAAGGATCAGAAAAAGCAAATCTAACTTCATTCTCATTAGTTGTTAAGTAGTCTATTTTATCATATTTTGTTATGTAATTAAAACCCATATTAGCGCTATTAGTTTGGACATTAGCAGCAAGAAATTTAGAATATTGTTCGAGAACTTTTACAATATTCTCATTAATAAACCCATGACCAAAATCACCTACAACCACGATATCATATTTCGGCAGTTCTTCTTTAAGGTAACTAATTATCTCATTCTCTGTTTCTTTATCAACTGGATAATCATTAATATATTCAAGTTTGAATAATTTACCATTCCTAATATAATCTATATATCTTTTTTTTTTTATTGTTGGAGAATCCTTCTTTGTAAAGAATTTTGTTTTAATATTTTTACTTAAGCTATTTTTTATAAATTCTTCATTACGATTATTGTCCCCTAATATGCTTATTAAATCTATTTTTTCTACAAAATCTGCAATATGATTGGCAATTGCTAAAATTCCTCCTGCATAGAGTTCGCTTTTTATAAAATGAAGAGAAAGAATTGGATCTTTACTTGCCCTTCCCTTAGGTATGGTAAAAACATATTCATCAATAATTGTATCTCCAATTACAAGAACTTTCAAATTTTTAAGATTATTTAACTTTTCAATTACAACATTTAAAGGAAATTTATCCTTTATTTTTTTTAAATATTCATTTTTCTCTTTTTCTTCCATTTTATTATTATGATTATACAAAATCTAAATGTTCTTTATTAGCATTTAGGTATTCTAAAATAGATTTATTTTTTACATTTGCAATACAATGGTGATTGCAATGAACAGAAGGATTTATCTTGAAAAACTTATTTTTATCTGAAAACCAAAATTCCTTAAAACTCTGATTTTTTATAGAACCAATTAGTCCTTCATCTAAATTATAAGCTTTATCCTGGCAAGGATATATGTTCATGTCTGCTCCTATGACTGGCAATATCTGGAGATATGGGCACCAGGTATAGTCTTTCTTAAATGTCTCTAATTGTTCATGATATGCATCATAAATCTCAAAATTTTTATTACTAGTTTTTGCTTTAGAGATCTGTTCTTTTACTATATTAAAAATAGGTATATGATAATCATTATTTTCTTTTCCACTGTTACTGACTATACAAGGTGAAACTTTAACACTATCTATTCCTGCTTCTTTTAACTTCATTATGAGCTCATATATATGAGATGTATTTTTTTTATCAGCAATTATACTTGCGCCAAGATAACACTTCCCTTTAATTTTTTTAAAATTTTCAATATTTTTCATAACTTTTTCAAATTCGCCTTCTTGGACACCCCTATATTTTGAATAGCTTTTGTTGTCCCACCCATCTATAGAAATCCTCAACCAAGTTCCTTGCTTAGCAAAAATCTTTGCTACTTCGCCTTTTAACAGCGTGCCATTTGTTAGGGCTGCAAATTTAACAGGAGATTTAGATAATTTCTTAACTGCATCTAATAAATAAGGATAGGCAAAAGGTTCCCCTCCTCCGCTAAACGTAACTGCTTTTACTTTCATATCGATTATATCATCTATTATCTCCATCATCTTTTCCTTAGGAATAAAATCTGTTGTTATCATATCTTTTCCCAATTGTAAATTATCTGTCCTATATGCGCAATAACTGCAATTATGATTGCATACATTTGTTGGCTTGATTCTTATATGAATCGGAGGCATGATTTTATCTTTTTTAAGAAGGGAGTCAATTTTATCTTTAAAATGAAATATTTTTAGATTAGTGTATAGTGACATAATTCCACCTTACTTTTCAATTTCAATATTATCAACATATTGGGAGGAGATAATCTCTCCGTCTAAAGGCTCGTCCCAGACATTACAGCTTTTACAAATGTCTATCTTGCCTTTATTGCCGCTTAAATGTAGTTCTCTTTTTTTTTTCATGAGCTCTGATTGCCATAATTCTTCAATTGAGCTTAATCTTACATTACCAATTGGATATTTATTTTTAAAATCAACATTGCAAAGAGAAACATCACCATTGCTAAAGATAACTAATAATGACCAAAGTGAAACACAAGGCAAGTTGGGCTCGTAACTCTTAGCAATAGGTTTAAATCCATCTAATTGTCCTCCCCAGTTGAAGATATGATGATAATAAATACGGTCATTTTTTGATAATTTTTTAGACCAATACCTCTTATAATCAGGCCACTCTTTATTATTGCTCTCCTGGAGAATCATACGCATCCAAATCTTTGTTTCTGGCCTTACCTTATCTCTTAGTTTTATGAAATTAAGCGCATTTTTAAGCACTTTATCAAAATTAAGACCAACTCTAATATTTTCATAAACTTGTTTATTTAAACTATCAATAGACATTATAACCAAATCAATTCCAGCGTTTAGCAGCTCTATTGATTTAGATTCTGTTAAAAGAGAAACATTTGTGCTAATTGCTACATTTTTAACCTTTTTTTTTTTTAACATTGCTACACGACTGCTTAATTTTTTATCCAAAAGCGGCTCGCCATCTCTGTATAGGCTAACACGTTTTATCGTATTTGCATGTTTAGCTATTTCTGAAGCAATCTTTGCAAATAGCTCATCTGCCATGGGCTCAGCATTTCTTTTCCAGCTTGTAATTGTACACATTGGGCATCTAGCATTACATGCATTAATAGTTTCTATTTCTAAATAACGGGGAAATTTCAACAAATCGTTATAGGTTTCTTTATTACTAATACGCCTAACCAAGTATTCTTTTAATTTATCAGCATTCATTTTTCTATTTCTTGCATCATTTTTTTTTGTAATTTTACAACTTTATTTTCATTGCTTTCATCAGGAGCCCAAGAAGGGTATATACTATCTCCTTCGCCAGTAAAAGGCCCTGGCTTGGATTCATGATATATCACAAGATCGGATAAAGGCATGACAGCATGATACATATCCAACCCAATCCGGTATATAAAATTTTTATGCGGATCAAGTTTACATGCATCTATTATCCCTCCTTTTTCATCAAAAATAAAAACGGCCATCTCTCCTTCTATAATGTGAAATGATTCTTCTTTTTTTTTATGTTTATGCGGCCTGTAATACTTGCCTTTACGCTCTAAAATAATCATATCATGAAATAATGAATCTGGGCTTTCATGCAAGCATAACCTAACATTTTTATCAAGTTTTGAGATGGTTTCTTTAAGTTTTTTTATTAATTCTGCATCAACTTTCACTGGCCTTTTTTTTGCAAAATAAGCAAGAGACTTCTTTCCATTATCTATCAATACCGAATCTTTATCATTTAAAGTTATAGATGAGATTTTCATTTTTTCGCTAACTGTTAGTTGATATTTAAATATTTAGGTTTGTCAAAAACCACCAATCAGGTAATTGCGAGTAGGTAATTGAGCGAGCGAGAGCGAACTCTCGCAGTTACCTACTCGCTCACTACAGCTATGGGCGGCATGTTATAATACAAGCATCAGTCAGTGGTTTCTGACGCTCAGAATTCCACGAATTATTTGTGGTTCATCAAAAATCGAAGATTTTTGAATGTGCTCAGAAATCTTCGATTTCTGACATTTGAGCACACAGATTCCACCGTGCTCCACTCATCTAAAATGAGTGGAATTCTGTTGTTTAAATAATTAATTGAAATTATTCTTTACTATACCTTTACAGATATCTTCAATATTTGTTAACTGGATTCCTGTATTTTTAATTAATTTATCTGGTTTCATTGAAACATTCAAAGGCCTTTTTTCTCTTAAGTCAAAATCATGAATAGAGCATTTAACTACATTCGCCTTTATTTCTTTATTTTTTTTTTTAACTTCAGCAAGGAGAATATTGAGAAGATCAAGCCTGCTAAAAGCTCTAGGATTTGAAACATGAAAAATGCCTTTACAATCATTCTCAATTAACCTAGCTACAGCTTCAACCACATCTTTTACATATACTGGTGAGAATATTTGGTCATATGCGCAATGGATTGTTTGATCTTTTTTTATAGCTTCTAACCAATTAGTAAAAAGAGTTTCATCTCCGGTTTGAGAACCAAAAACTTTTGCTAATCTTACAATAATAAAATCATCGCATGATTTCTGGATGTATTTTTCAATTTCAACTTTTTGTTTTCCATATGTGAGTATTGGATTTGGCGTGTCAGTTTCAATATAGTTTCCCTTAGTTCCATCAAATACAAATTCAGATGAAGTAAAAACCGGCTTTATTTTTAAAAGTTGTAAATCTTTTATGATTGATTTAATGCTATCAACATTAAGCTTAGTTGATTTTTTTATATCTTCTGCGCATGTTTCAGGATCAGTATCACCAATAAGGACAACAGCATGGGATATTGTTTCTGGAGATTTTAAAACATCTGATAATCTCATAGATAAAGCATCAAAATATAAGCTGTTGTCAATTGGTTTTTCATAATATGTTGAGATTGCCTTATCAGAAAGCCGATTAAGCAAATAAGTTCCTATATAACTTGTTCCGCCTATAATAAGAATTTTTTTATCAGCCATTTTTTTTTGTTTTGTTTTGTTTTTATTCAAAATATATGAATTCATAATCCCCTGTGTATCCAAACTCCTTAAACATCCATTCCCATTCATGTGGTTTAAAAAAAGCTTCACATGTCAATGCCCAACACTGGAGATTAAATAATTCTTTCTCATCTCTATAACTCTCTACAGCAATATATTTGTTTTTGCCTACTCTTTCTATTTCTTTTAAAGAAGATTTTAATTCATCTATATGGAGATTATGCAAAGTTGTTATTGAAATAACCAAATCAAATTCTTTGTCTTCAAAAGGATATTTATCCTGTGCTCTATAAATAAATAAATTTTTTTTTATTTCCTCTTTGGAGTGTTCTATAGCATATTTCGATATATCAAAGCCAGTAATTTTTGAATCTGGAAGAAGTTTCTTAAATTCATACAACAAAAAACCCTTTCCACAACCAACATCTAGTATTTTTGCGTCTTTTGGAAGAGCATATATCTCAATTAATTTTTTAGCTACAACTGACCACCTTCCATCATATTTATAGCCACCATAGCCATATTTTCTATCTCCATCCCAAAAATCTTTACCATACTCTTTAGCAATTTTCATACATTCTGCTTTATCATCATTCATCCTTCCCACATAATCTCTCTTAGTTTTTTTATGTAAAATAGTTATAACATTTAATTTTCCCATTGTGAAACACTTTTGCAAGGATTAAACATAACTTTATATAATTTATGTTGATTCATGTAGATTTATCTTTTTTTAAACTAATAAAAGCGGGTTTTTCGCTATTATAAGATTCAATTGCAGCTTCTCTTGTTTCTTTAGAATCTTTTGGAAAATAAGAATTGATATTTTTAAATAATTTCATAAGATGATTAGCATCAACTTCAGCATGGGTAGGACCCTGCTCAGGATAGTCTGCATAGCCAACTAGTTTAACATTAACATTCTGTTGGTCGATATCAAGCTTAATTTGTTCAAGAGGCCTTTCTATAAGGAATGGAGTTATTGTATAAACATACGGCTTTAAGCCTTCTAAAGCTATCCCTGAAGCAGCGCTTATCATACTCTGCTCGCATAAACCAAAATTAAAAAATCTATCTGGAAATTTTTCTCTAAATTCATCAAATATCCCATATCCAATGTCACCAGCAATTAAAACTACCTTATCGTCTTTTTCAGCAAGTTCAACCATAACCTTTCCAAATTCCTTTCTCATTCTAACTCCTTATAAGCCTGCTCTAATAACTTTCCTTCAGGAATTCTGCTGTGCCAGCAAGCCACATTTTCCATAAAGCTAACTCCTTTGCCTTTTATAGTATGCGCAATTATTACCCTAGGCATATTTATTTTAATGTTATTGGCATCAAAGCTATTAATTAATTCTTCAAAATTATGACCATTTATTTCTGCAACATCGCAGCCAAAAACTTCAAATTTCCCCTTTAGATCGGTTTCCCACATTATATTTTTAATTGTATCAAGCGCCTGCAGCTTATTATTGTCAACTATCACAACAAGATTATCTAATTTAAATCTTTTAGCAAGATTTAGCGATTCCCATGTTGTCCCTTCTTGGCATTCCCCATCTCCAATCAATACAAAAACCTTTCCTTTTTCATTTTTAAATTTTTTTGCAAAAGCCATTCCAACTCCAATAGGAAGGCCATGACCTAGGCTTCCAGTAGTGCATTCAATTCCTTGTTCTCTCTCAATATCAGGATGGATGCTTATTTTTGGATTAAGTCCTTTATACCTTAATATTGTATAGAGAGATAAGCAAGCATGACCCTTGCTTAAGATAAATCTATCTTCTTCTTTCAAAAACTCTTCATACAAAGCAACTATTATCTCTACTGTAGAAAAAGCAGAGGCAATATGGCCATTGTTTGATTCTATTGCTAATTTAAGTAAATCTCTTCTTACTTGTTTGCTCTTTTTTATTAAATACTCAATTTTATCCATTTTTAATTATAAATATTTAAATATACCCCCCCTTTCCCTTTTTAAAACTAAAAAATAAAAAATGAAAATGAAAGAAAATATAGTAATATATAAAGTTTATGAAGCTTTTTAAATAAGGGTGGAATAATGAAAGTTCTTTTACTAGCGCCTCCTGGTGATAAAATTTATTTGAGAGATTCATACTGCAGCACTACTTCCAAAGGGGATTATTACTGGCCCCCTTCAGACTTGCTTATTCAGAGCGGGATTTTAAAAGAAAAATTTAAAGTGTATGTCTTAGATGCAATTGCTGAAAAATTATCTTTTGAAAAATCATTCACGAAAATAAATAATATTAAACCAGACGCAATAATCTCTTTAGGCTCTTCAATATCATTAAAGACGGACATGCCTTTCTTAAAAAAAGTGAAAGAAGCTATATCCTGTAAAATTATCATGAGCGGAGATATTTTTTTTTTTGAACCAAAAGAGATGATGCAAAGATTTGATTTTGTTGATGCACTAATGCTAAATTATAGGACAAATGATATTATCAAATTCTTAAATAAAGATTATGGTTATCTAAAAAATTTTTACTATAGAAAAAATAATAAAACAATAATAACAGAAAAAATATATCCACAAAATTATAAATATCCTCCGCCGCTTCTAGACTTATTTCCTCATAAATATACGCATCCTTTTATGAGAAGAAAACCTTTGGCAAGTATCAGTACAAGTTTTGGTTGCCCTTTCAAATGCAACTTTTGTTCACAAGCATTAATCCCTTATAGCTATAGAGACCTTGATAATATAATTGAAGAACTGAAATATCTGAAATCAAAAGGAATCAAAGAACTTTTTATAATAGATTTCACTTTTAATGGAAATTTAGAAAGAACAAAGAAATTGTTAAAAATGATGATTAATGAAAGATTGGATTTCACTTGGTCATGTGAGATGGTAGTAAATAATGTAGATGAAGAATTGATTAGATTATTAAAGAAAGCAGGTTGCCATACAATTATGTTCGGCGTTGAATCAGGCAATGATGAAATTTTAAAAAATGTGAAGAGAACTACTAAAAAAAAAATAAAACAGGCACTTGATATTTGCAATAGATTTAAGATAAGGACTCTTGCGCATTTCATAATTGGTTTTCCGCAAGATACACTGGAAACTGTAAAAGAAACAATATCTTTTTCAAGAAAAATTAAATGCACATTTGCAGTATTCAATCTATATGTGCCAAGAATCGGTAGTTTTGCGAGAAAAAATATTATGGGAGAAGGGCTAAATGATGACCTTTCAAAACTTGACAGCTCTGGAAGCTGCATACAGTCTTACAGTAATATTAATAAAGATTTATTGATAAAATTGAGAAATAGGGCATATCTGAAGTTTTATCTTAATCCAATGAAAATATTAAATATAATCAGTTCAATTAAAACATCTACTGAGTTTATTTTGTTTTTTAGGAATTTTTTAAAGGTAATTACCAAATATTAATTAAAAATGAAAGCTATTGTAACTGGCGGAGCTGGATTTATAGGAAGCCATATGGTAGAATTATTGCTAGATAAGGGTTTTGAAGTTATTGCAGTTGATGATATGTCAAACGGCCAGCAGGAAAATATTGATTTATTTAAAGGCAATCCAAATTATAAATTTTATAAAATTGACTTAGCTAGAAAGTTTGACGATTCTATCTTTGATGTAGATTATGTTTTTCATATGGCTGCTTTAGCAGATATTGTTCCCTCCATAGAAGAACCTTTAAAATATCATAATGCTAATGTTACTGGAACTATTAAAGTTTTAGAAGCATGTAGAAAATATAATATCAAGAAGTTAGTTTATACTGCTTCGTCATCATGCTATGGCATTCCTAATAAATATCCTACCCTAGAAAATGCTGATATCAACCCAATGTATCCATACGCTTTTACAAAGTATATTGGAGAGCAATATGTTTTGTTTTGGCACAAACTTTATGGAATTCCTGTTGTTTCTTTAAGACTTTTTAACGTATTTGGAACAAGAGCTAGAACAAATAATACATATGGTGCTGTTTTTAAAGTATTTTTATCCCAAAAATTACATAATAAGCCACTAACTGTAGTTGGTGACGGTACTCAGACAAGAGATTTTACTTATGTTACTGATGTAGTTAGAGCACATTTGATTGCTGCTGAATCAGACGTTATTGGTGAAGTTATTAATATTGGAACTGGTAAACCTCAATCAATAAATTATCTTGCAAAATTAATTGGTGGAGAGGTTGAGTTTATTCCAAAAAGGCCCGGTGAACCAGATTCAACTCATGCGGACATAACAAAAGCAAAGAAATTATTAAATTGGGAACCAGAAATATCTTTTGAAGAAGGTGTAAAAATAATGTTGGATAATATTGATTACTGGAAAAAAAGCCCACTTTGGGATAAAGAATCCATTGAAAAAGCAACTAAGAAGTGGTTTGAATATCTGTCTTAACGTTCATAAAACATTCATAAATATAACCTAAAGTTTGTCCTTTATCTGAAAATGTTTTAATTAAATTACAATTTTCTATTTTGTCTAAATCTTCTTTCTTTATTTTTGCTGTGAAATCAAGAAAAACTATCGTCCCCCCTTCTTTGCTTAAATTATCTGAGAAGTAATCTATTGTTTTATCGTCTATCCTGTATTGCATAATTTTTATTCTGTCTGGATATAACTTATAATCATATATCTGATCTGAAATTGCTTTATTTGTAGTGTAAACAGGATATTTTAAGTTATTTTCTTTTGTATAATCAACCATCTCATAAATTATTTTATCTATATCGGGCTGTGATAAATGCAATAAATATTCTCCGTCTAAGAAGAGATTATAAGATAAACCTAAACTAATGAATAATATTAATGCTATCTTCCTATATTGTTTAAAAAGTATTAATATAAAAAAAAAAAAAAATGAAAGGATTAACATAAATAAGATAGCTAAAAATGAAACACCAAACCAAGAACTAGCATTAATAGCATATGGAAGCATAAAATTAAAATTTAAATGTTTCACAGCATTGAAGTAATTACCGATAATATGCGGAAACATTATTCTTGAATTTAAATTAAGGATTATAAAAGTAATATAAAAAATTATAAAAGAAATAAAACCCAAAGGAATATATTTTTTATCTAACTTTATTGTTGATAAGTATTTAGAAGATAAAATAATTAACGGCGGCAATAATATCATAAAATATTCGCTGAAACCGCCTCTTGGCATTATAAATAAATTAAAGCTTAATACAATAATAATCCATATCCAGAACAATAAATCCTTTTTTTCTATTTTAAATAAAGACAACAATGCTAATCCCAACAATAAAGGTGTTGTCCATAATATTAATATGACTAATTTACTTAAGATTGAAATTGTTTCTCCAGTTGTAGACCTAAATAAATTATTCAAAGTAAATAGAAATAAATTATAATCCATTATTGGAAAAATACTAAATATAATCAAAGCAATAATAAAAATCGGTGATAAATTAATTATTGTTTTTAATAGATTTCTACTTGTGATTAGTTTATATAAAGATAGGATGATAAAAACTAAGATTCCTGTATATTTTGTTAATAAGATTAATCCCAATACAATTCCCGATAAGATATAACTTAATCTTGATTTAGTTTTTTCATATTTTAAATAAAAAAAAAAACATAATGTGAATAAAAATATGAGCAGTGGTTCATCAGTAATTATTAATGAAGATAAAATTGAATAAAAGCTAAAGACATAAAGAAAAAAAGAGAAGAAAAGAGTTTTCTTATTATAAATCTTTTTTGATAAATTGTATATGATAAAGAGGGTTAAGATATTACATATCAGGGAAAATAATCTTAGATGTACTGTGTCTGGTCCAAACATCTTTAAGATTTCTGTTGAAAGAGGTGGGGATTTATGCACAATATGCTGAATATTTTCAATTGTTTTTTCTTTCAAATGAATTTCATCAGAAAAAAGAGGGGCATCTAACCCTGCTATCCTCATAAAGATAGCTATAATAAGAAATAAAATAAAAAGACTAAATATTTTTTTTTTCATTTTCTTTTTTGTAATATTACAACAAAGCTGGTTCCAATCGGAAGATTGATTCCTTTTTTTATTAATCTATTTTCAAATTTAATTATTTTAGTTAGCAATATATTTATAGAAGATGGAAGATTTTTAAGATCTGATGTTGGTGTTGAGTGCGGATTTCCAAAATGAATTATTTTCTTTATAAGGCGCAATACTGCTGTCGGTAAAAATAAAAAAAAATTCCAATAGGTGATTCTGATTATCTTAAATTTATTATTAACTAAATTATATACCATTTTTTTTGAATATCTTCTATGATGTTTAAGAACTTTATCATGGGTGCTGTATAAAAAAGGGATAGCTGGAACCGTCATAAAAACATAACCTTTTGTTTTTAAAACCCTGTATATTTCATCTATGACTCTTTTATCATCTTTAATATGTTCTAATAAATCAAATGTTACAACTCCTTCAAAAAAATTTTTCTTAAATGGAATCTCTAAAGCATCGCCTAATATTTTTTTTCCTTTTATTGAATCAGGGATTACATCCAAGGTTTTTTTTGAGATATCAAGCATATACAAGTCTGTATATTGAGATAATATACCGAGGTCTTCTCCAATACCACAACCAACATTTAAAACTTTATTATTATGACTACCTAAATTTTTGATGATTATTTTAATCAAATCGTTTTTTCCTTTAAACCACCAAAAATCAAATCCTTTCCCTTTTTCCTTCAACTGTGTGAAATCATGCAGATCCATAAAATATAACAAAACCCCCTTAATTCTTTTTAAAAATCAAAATTACAGGTATATTTTGAACTCCTTGTTGTGTTGGTACTGGTCTTTCAACAACCTTTGCTAAATTAAATTCTAACGAAATAATATTATTGAATTTTTCTTGGTCCATTGGATATAGCCAGGATCTTTGTCCCGATTCCCATATGTCCGGCATCAAATAAAATGTTTTGTTTATGTTATCCTCTCTTTCAACAAATGCTTTAAATTCTTCAAAAGTATTAAATAATCCCGACCAATTAACTCTTCTAATATCATCTCTATCCAACCCAACATTATAACCACAACAAGCAAAAAAATTAGGAATATAAACATTTTTTATACCTTTATGTTCACCGCCAACTGTTTTTATATTGTCACTAACCCAATTCATCGCTTCAATGTAACCAGTATATGCATAATTTCTACTTTCAATTATCTGGCTTCCTAATACATAATTTGGTTTTATTACTACAACAAAAATAATGATTAATATTATTACTTGTAAACCTAATTTAATGTATTTTTCCCATCTTTTTATAAACATAAAAATATAGTTTAATATCTCATCCACCCCATATGCTGCAATCAAGTAGACAAGTGGAAATAAAGGAAACAAATATCTGATCTCAGGAACACTAGTATAAAAGAATATTGCAAAAAAAAAGAATAAGCCATATGCTAAAGCTATTGTCATAAATTCTTTTGATTTATAAAAGATTGCAGTTATTGTTCCTATCAAAGCAAAAATAATTATCAACCATCCAAATTCATTGATAATTAGGTTTAATGTTTGGATTGTATATGTGAGTCTAAAATTTTTGGTGTAGCCTATAATAATAGCTAAGAGTATTTTAAGGAATTTATTAATCAAAATCAATATTGCCAATACAATGACAAATATGATTATATTTTTTTTAATTTTAAAAAAATTTTTTATTTTTATCCAAATCTCTTTCTTTTCTCTATAAAAAAATACATATTTTATAAAGAAATAAACTATTGTTAAAGCAATAATCATTAATCCTGATGCCTTAACAGTTAATGTAAAAAACCCAGTTATAATCAAAATTACTAATCTTATCCAATTCTTCTTTTTATCAAATAAATATAACAAATAGGCAAATAACAAAATTAAAGTTGCTACCGGAATATCAACCAAAGCTTTTGCTGTTAAAAATCTCCACCAGTGGTAATATGCCAAGAGAAAAGCAGCTAAAAATCCTGTAAAACCATTTCTAAATTGTTTTCCTATGATATAAACTAAGATCAATGCTCCTATGCTAAATACTAATCCCATCAATCTTCCTGCAATAAAACTTTTTACAAAAAGATTAAAAAAAAGTATAATTAGAACAGGCAAGTGGTACGCAGTCATTTTAAAGAAATATAAAGGATTTTCTTTAGTTAACTGCGCTTCCCACATATAATGTGTTTCATCAAGCCAAATACTATCTGTAAACTGGTATTTAGAGTAGATTATGATTGTAACAATTAACAGAATAACAAATAAAACATTCCAGGGATTTTTAAGAAGTTTTACTATACTCTCTTTATTCATTATTATTGGGATTTATTATACCTATTTAATAATTTCTGTTACTTAGTGCTTTCAACCCTTTTCCATGTTTCTTTGAATTTTTCTTTTTTTAATTTTAAATCTTTTAAAATAATCAGCCAGAGATATAGCCTTGCTAGGATTAGCATTTTTGTCCATATTAATTCCTTGAGGTTTTTGGCATAAGTTAAAGCAAAAAAGATTCCTGTGCTTTCCTTGCTGAAGCTTCTGCTTTTTTTGAATATTTCTTTTATTTGAGTATAGCCGCCTGCTGATCTTTTCTTCTGCAAAATCCAATCCTTAAAATTATCAGGGTATTTAACATAAACTTTAGCATCTGGGGCATATTCTATTTCATAGCCTTTTGAATGAATTAAATGCGATACATAACCATCTTCTGACAATATGTTTTCAGGAATTTTTAATTTTAAATTTCTTATTGCATATAAGTAGCCAGAGCATTCTATAATTTTTTTTTTTATTCTGGCATTGTTAGCAGCATCTGTTAATAAGCGGCTCCAATAGCCAAAAAGGCTATTTCTTGGATTTAGGCTAATAGGCCTGCCAGAAACAGCTCCTATGTTTTTATTAAATTTCTTTAATAACTCATTTACAGAATTATTTTCAACAAAAACATCTCCATCTGATAAGATTAATATTGAACCTTTTGCTTTTTCAAAAGCTAAGTTTAATGCTGCTGGCTTTCCTTTTCCTTGATCTTTGATTATCTTTACTTTCTTACTTTTTGAATATTTTTTAGCAGCGTCTAATGTTTCTTTATCAGGAGCTAAAACAAGCAATTCGTAATCTTTAATGTTCTGATTAATAAAAGATTCAATTGCCCTTCCTATTGTCTTAGGCTCTTTGTAAGAAGTTATAATTATGCTTAACATTTTTGTCCTGCGAACTAATATCAAGCAGCGAGCAAATGTTTCACATTTGCAGTTACCTGCATTAGCAACTACCGCTATTAGAAATCTATTTAAATAATTTATTATTAACAAAATTATGGTTTCAACACTTTCACATTTAATTTATGGGTTTATAGCAGCAAAAACATTTAATTTTGATATAATCCCCTTCCTTATATTTACAAATATCCTTGATTTAGATTTTTTTTTTAATCTTAAAGATAAACTAGGTCATAGAGAGTATCTTCATAATATCTTTTCTTTTCTTTTCTTTTTTTTAATTGGATTTTTTTTTTTTGATTATAAACTGGTTTTAACTGCATTATCCTTGCATCTTATTTTAGACGCTATTGATTATAAAGTGCCTTTATTTTATCCTTTTTCAAGAAAATATTATGGATTGTATTTGTTTAAACTAAAGAAAAAATCAATTTTAGGCTGTGCGTTTGTAGATAATAACACCTATTTTACAATTGCGTCTATAATCATCTTTATTGTATTTTTATTATTTGTATATGTGATATGAAAATGGCTAAATCCCTTTTTATGAGTGTTGTTGTTCCAGTATATAATAGTTCTAGGACTGTTAAATTATGTATAGAAGCTGTTTTTAATCAAGACTACGAAAATTATGAGGTTATAGTGATTGATGACTGCTCTTCTGATTCTTCAGTTGAGATAATAAAAAATCTCAAAAAAAAAAAAAATAAGTTTAGATTTATTCAGTTGAAAGAAAATAAAGGGCCCGCTTATGTTAGAAACCTTGGCGCTAAAAAAGGTTTAGGGGATATTATTGTTTATGCTGATTCTGATCTAGCTATGCATGAAGATTGTTTAAAATTATTTAATAAAAAGTTTTTAGAAAATCCGGATATAGCTTCTGTTGCAGGAATTTATTCAAAAAAACCATTAATAAAGACCAATTCCATACAAAATTATAAATTATTGCAAGAGCATTTCTGGCGTTTTTCAAGTCCGCAATACATAAGCTCTGTTTGGGTTAGCTTAGGTGCTATAAAGAGAGATATGTTCAAGCAATTTCAAGGTTTTAATGAAAAATACAAAAAAGCAGATGTTGAAGATGTTGAATTTGGAAATAAAATAGCTAAAAAATATAAGATATTTAAAGATAATAGTATCCAGGGCGATCATGACAGCGATTATTTAATAACTACTATTTTGCTCAAGACGTTTAAGAGATCTTCACAGCTTGTGAGGATATTTCTTACTAATCGTGGATTTGAAAATAATTATGCTACTTCAAATAGAACTTTTGCATGTATTTTTGCTTTTCTGGCTCTTATTTCTCTTTTCCTTATATTTGCAAATTTTTTCTATATCCCATTATTATTCTTATTATTATTCTTTATATTTGATCTTAATTTTTACAAATTTTTATATAGGGAAGTACATTTCCCCACAGTTATCATTTATTTGTTTTTTCACTTTATTTTAAATATCACAATATTTTTAGGGATAGTTTTTGGTTTTATAAAAGAGATTTTAAAATGATGTTAAAAAAAATATTTAGGATGAGGAAACTTCTTATTAAACCTAGCTATGTCGTTTTCCATATAACTGGACTTTGCGATTCTAGATGTAAAATGTGTTTTAATTGGAGGAATATTTCTAAAAAGAGACTTAAAGAAGAATTAACTCTTGATGAAATAAAAAAAATATCTCAGAGTTTTAAGGATATAACTTATTTAACTTTAGGAGGTGGAGAACCTTTTCTTAGAAAAGATATTTTTGAGATTGTCGAAACCTTTTATGATAATAATCATATACAATTTTTAAGCATTCCAACTAATGCTTTGCGGCCTAAAGTTGTTTTTGCTCAGACAAAAAAAATATTAGATTATTGCAAAGACACTATTATCAAATTATCTTTGTCTTTAGATGGAATTAATAGAGATCATGATAAAATCAGGGGTGTAAAAGGCAATTTTAAAAAATTAGTTGAAACCCATGATTTATTACAACAGCTGAATGTATATCCTAATTTTGAATTGAATATTGGAACGACATTTAGTCATTACAATCAGGATAAAATGATTAAGATATATGAATTTGTAAAAAATAATTTCAATATTAATTTACATCAATTTACTTATGCAAGGGGATTGACTAGAGAAGCTATTGCTAAAAACGTATCTCCAAAAAAATACCAAGAATTTATTCATTATCTTGAGAATGATTATAAGAAAAGTAAAGGAAGAAAGAAACTTTTAAGACTTTTTACAGCTTTATCAGTCATTACCAGAAGAAAAGTTTTGAAAGAGGTTTTAAATCAAAAAAGTGGAAAAAAGAGATCTTTTAATTGCGTTGCTGGAAAATATACTATCCATATTGATCAGGTTGGAATGGTTTATCCTTGTGAATACTTATACAAATCAATTGGCAATTTAAGAGATTATAACTATGATATAAAAAAAATGTTAAAATTAGATAAAAGCAAAGAGCTTTTGAAATTAATAAAAAAAAAAAAATGTACTTGCACCTGGGAATGCGTTATTCAGGATGGATTGATCTATGAGCCTAGTTCTTATATGAAAATCTTAAAAAATTATTTTAGTTATTAAAATTTAAAATAATAATAATAAAAAGCCTTGATATATTCTATAATATATACGAGTAAAATAAAAGCTAAAAATCTTGTTTTGGCACTGGTCCTATGGGGGGTTATCGTATAGCTATTATATCCCGGGTATATGATTCTGAAGGAAATTATCTAGGAAGAGATACCTGGGTTGGTCAATAAGTTTTAATTTCTAATTATAGCTATTAATTTGCTCCTAAACAAGGTGTAATAAGGAAAATTATGCATCTTTTTATCTAATAGGTCTATAACTGCCCTTACTGGTCTTTTGCTTAGATATACTTTAAATCCAAATGAGTCTCTTATTCTTCTAAGTTGTTTTTCTGTTAGATTTGTTTTGATATTAGATTCTCTGAAATAATCTTTGCTAACTTTTTCTTTTAGTAAGTTATTTTGTTTGCAGAAGTCATAAAGCTCTGTTCCTTTGAAAGCATTGAAGATTGAAACTCCAATGTAATCTGGCTGGATTATCCTGTTTAGCTTAATTGTTTCTTTTATTTCTTTTTTAGTTTCATAAGGCATTCCAATCATGTTAAAGGCATACGTCTCTAATCCTAGTTCTTTGCACCATTTGAAGACGTTAATTATTTTTTCATTTGTCATGTTTCTCTTTAAAAGCTTATTTCTTATATTTTCATTTCCTGATTCAATGCCAATAGAGACTCTTCTGCAGCCTGCTTTTTTTAATTCTTTTAGCATTTCCTTGTCAATGGAATTAACCTGGGTATTAATGTAGAAAGGCAGATTAATTTCCTTGTATTTTTTGCAGAATTCCAAGATTCTATTTTTATCTAAGGTAAAGGTATCATCATAAAACTCAATTGCCTTAACATTGTAGTTATTTATTACTTGCTTTATTTCTTTTATTAAGTTGTCAACGCTTCTGAATCTAATGTATTTCTGTCCTTTATATTTTTTCATTAAATAATGGTTTATACAGTATGTGCACTGATAAGGACAACCGCGAGTTGAGATGAATGTGGCTAGGCCTCTGTTCCAGTTTATGTATTTCTGATAATTAAATATGCTTCGGTCTGGAAATGGAATACGGTCTATGTTTTGTATTAAAGGCGCTAATGGATTCTTAATTATTTTATTATTTTTCTTAATCCATAGGTTTTTTATCTTATCTGTATTCTGTTTCTTTTCCAGTTTGTCTGCAAGTTCTAATATGGAATATTCTCCCTCGCCTATGCATACAAAATCAAAATATTCAATTAAGTCTTCAGGAGCGATTAATGCATGAAAGCCGCCTGCAAGCATTGGGATGTTTAATGGCCTTAATAGTTTAGAGATATGAATTGAATAGTTATAATCATTAGAAGCTACTGTCATTGCAATTAATCCTGGAGCAAAGCTTTTAACTTTTTCAATAATTTCTTTATCCTTAATTCCAAATGTGCAGTCTATTAGCTTAACTTCATGCTTGCCTTTTTTTAAAACAGCAGAGATAGTAGCTAAGGCTGTTGATATGTCTTTTGGAGAAGATACAATATTTGGATATATTAAAAGGACTTTCATATTAGCAGGAAATACTAACCTTTATAAAAATATTAACTATTCTTCAGCTATGAAATTATTATTATTCCAGCCAAACCTAACTCTTAAAGGCGGCCAAGAACGCGTTGTCTTAGAAATAGCCAAAAAGTTCAATCCAAAGATATACTGCTTTAACTATAACAGAAATCAGACTTATGAAGAATTCAAGAGATTAGATGTAAACATAATAAAGAAGATTCCTTTTGATGACAAATTCTTTCCAAGGATGTGCAAGGAGTTCTATAATCTTAAAGTTAAGGAAGATTATGACGTAATAAATGCTCATTGGCCGCCATCAGAATGGATAAGGAATAAGAATGAGCGCGTATTGTGGTATTGCCATAGCCCATCAAGAGCAATGTATGATTTATACAAATATAGAATGAAGGAATTTCCATTAAAAAAAAAAGTTGCTAATTATTTATTTGCAAAAGTTTACAGGAAAATAGACAAGAAAATTGTTAATAAGATAGAATATGTCTTTGCCAACAGCAAAAATACTCAAAACAGGCTAAAAACATATCTCAATAAAGATTCAGAAGTGCTTAATCCTTGCATTGACTATGAAAATTACAAATTAGGAAAATACGGAAATTATTTTTTGGTTCCAGGAAGAATTGATCCAACAAAAAGAATTGAATATTGCTTGGAAGCTTTTAAGAAATTTAAAAAAATCAACAAGAAATTTAATATTGTTGTAGCAGGAAGCATTCTTCCCCATCATAAGGATTACTTAAAAATGCTTAGAAATTCCTATGGAATTTCTAGCACACAGAAATCTGCAAAACAGATTTCTCTTGAATTAAAAAAGTATAATGCAAAAATCTTAATTAATGTTTCTGAAAAAAAATTAAAGCAGTTATATGAAAACTGCTATGCTGTTTTGTTCTCAGCAATAAATGAGGATTTTGGAATTATTCCTTTAGAAGCAATGGCCTCTTATAAGCCAATCATCTCTGTAAATGAAGGGGGGCCAAGAGAAACAATTCTAAATAATAAAACAGGCTTCTTGATTAATTCAGTTGATGAAATGAAAAAAAAAATGCTATATTTAGCTGAAAATAAAGATATTGCAGAAGAACTAGGAAAAGAAGGAAGAAAGTATGTCCAGGAAAACTATAATTGGAAATTATTCTTAAAAAGATTTGAGGAAAAGTGCAAAGATATTAGTAAGAGTCAATAGCATTTATTGTCTTTTTATAAGCTTCTTTTCTTTCTTTATTAAAAAAATGTTTTAAAATCTTTAATCTTAAAAGCAATTTAGAAAACATTCTTAATTTGCTTAATTCGCCAGGATAATGTTTCTTATAAAAAAAAAACAAAGCCTTTAACTGTATATCTGCCTTGGCATAAGCATATCGTTTGTATTCCATTCCTTTAGTTATTTTTGACTGGCCTTCGTAATGCACTGCTTCAACATCAGGATTAAACATCTTCCTGTAATTCTTAGCCCTATAACAAAAGTCCCACTCACTAACCCAATTAGTAAAGTCCTCATCAAAATAACCTATTTTATCAATTAATTCTTTACGAAACATAAAAAAAGCGCTTGCTATGATATCAACTTTTCTTATTTCACTATAATTAAAGTCTCTCATATACAATCCAGGAAGAAACTTCCTAAAAAATGGGATCTTTTCATAGATTATTCTTTTAATCAAAGGAAACCTATGGCAGGAAAGAAATAATTTTCCGTTTGGATAGACTAATCTGCATCCAGCAATATCTGCTTTTTCCATAAATTTAACCATCTCAGATAAAGTATTTTCCTTAACAATTGTGTCTGGGTGCATTATCAATACAAGCTCTGTTTTAATTAATCTTAGAATCCTATTAATTGCTTTTGCCATTCCAATGTTCTTCTTGCTCTCAATCAATTTAACATAAGGAAATTTATTCTTGAGCATCTTAACAGAATTATCACTGCTGTTATTGTCAAAAACTATAACTCTAAAATCAACATTATTCTTGAAAATAGAGCTAAGGCTATCTTCCAACATATCCTTCATATTATAGTTTATAATTATGATTGACAGCATATTAAACAAAAAAACTTTTATACTCTTATAAAACTTTAGGATTTTATGGGAATAAATGATATTAAAGGGGAACTTGCAAAAAAAATCAAGACTTTTGATATTCATGGAAAGGAAAATGGTTATTTAGTAGAATTATTCAAGGAGGGTAAGAAAACAATAGCATATTTAACTATAACGAAACCAGGCTGTTTTAAAGGATTTCATCTCCATAAAGTAAGGGCGGCTAGATACGCCTGTATTAAGGGAAAAATAAAAATAATTTTATTTAAAGATGGAAAATTTGAAGAATATATTCTAGATTCAAAGGAGCCAAAAAGACTTTTCATCCCTAAGCAGATTCCAACAGGAATAGAAAATATAGGAAAGGAAGACGCTTTCTTAATAAATTATCCAGATCCAGCTTATGATCCTGATTTAAAAGATGAGCAAGTTGATTATACAAAAGAACAACTAGAAAAATTAAAAGAAAAATTAAAATGACCTCCTCTTGGGACTAAAGTCCCAAGTATCCAACTAGCAAGCTAAACCATGATGCTTAGCTTGTTGTAAAATATATTGTTCAGTATCGCTTAGTTGGTTATAGCCAACTGTTACTGCAGAACCTCCTCTGCTCCAGAGATGCCCTTGGGGGTATCTTAAGCGGGCTTTAGGATGGTTTTTGAAGAAGAGATAAGCTGAACAGCCTTTAAGGAGCTGCATAGCTTTTACATCGCTCATTCCTTTTGGAAGGGTGGCGATTAAATGCTGATGATCAGGCATAACCTTGATTATGCGCAGCTTGATGTTATGCTTATGAGCTGCTTTGCGAATGCAGGCTTCGCAAAGTTGTTGGTATTTGAACTTTGCAAACATTTTATATCTGTATTTTGTTTGCCAATTCATGTGCCAGAAGTTTATTCCAACCTTATGGTTGTAATGTTCCAATTCGACATTTACAAATTCCATTTTCGTTGCCTCCGAGCAACGAAAGAGTTTACACTAAACAAAGTATGTTGAGTGTGCCAAATTCGTTGCACACTCAATTTATAATTAAAATGGTTAGAAAAAATTTGCGGAGGAAGCAAGGCAATTCCCCTACAGACTAAAGTCTGTAAGAGTATCCTTGCCTACGATAATAAAAAACAGAAGGCTGTTTATTTGGGTTAATCCTTTTTTCCTTAACTTTATTATTTCAATTTCTCTTTTTGTGAACATTTTTATTTTTAGTTTTTTTATTTAATTTTAACTAAAAGAAAAAGAAAATAAATAATTCTATTTAATCCTAAAATGCTTCTGTTATTCCCATAAATATACTTTATCGTTTTCTCTTGCAACTTCTATTAATTTTATTCCTGCCCTCTGGCCTTTTTTTGCTTCTTTTACTTCTTTATGGTTTATCTGGATTGAAGTAATTTTTTGCTCTTTGACGCCTGTTGTAGGGCCTATTATTAATATTGTATCCCCTTTTTTTATATTGCTTCCTTCTAATTTTATCTCTGCTACCTTGATTTTTTTGTAGAAGTTCTTTATAATTCCAATATATGTTTTCTTTTTCTTTGCTTTTGAGCCATGGCTATTTGTGAATTCATTTATTGGCTTTCCTAGAAAAAAACCTGAAGAAAAGCCTCTGTTATATACCATCCTTAGCTTTTTCATTAATCTGGCTTTGTTTATTTTTGGATAGGTATCAATAGCTTCTCTATATACTTCTGTTACTATTTTAACATATTCAGGGCTTCTGCTCCTTCCCTCTATCTTAAAGGCATCTATCCCTGCTTCAATAAGCTTTTCAATAAACGGAAGAGTGCAAAGGTCTTTGGCTGACATTATATAGTTATTTTCTAATTCCAGCTCAAATTCTTTTTCAATATCTTTTACATGATAAGCTCTTCTGCAGGGCTGTATACACTCTCCTCTGTTTGCTGATTTTCCGAATAAGAATTGGGATGTGAAGCATCTTCCTGATAC
>Ga0209542_10001800_pt1 | contig 49784 bp, 65 predicted proteins | sample RifCSPhighO2_01_FD_184028 | JGI IMG/M metagenome (GOLD analysis project Ga0209542, IMG submission 184028) | Soil microbial communities from Rifle, Colorado - Rifle CSP2_plank highO2_0.1 (SPAdes) (version 2) | ecosystem: Environmental > Terrestrial > Deep subsurface > Rock core/Sediment ...
GAAAGATTGAAAGATACCGAAACGATGTTTAACATTAACGATTTCATGAAATCAATCTCTATAAAAGATACTGTCCAGAAAGTGCAGAAAGGTGCACATAGTGCTTCTGGGCTCTTGCATTTGGATGAATTATTGCATTTAGACGTTTTGAATTTTGGTGCCAAAAAAGGATCAGAAACTTCTGTAAATAAAAAAAAGAAGAAGTAAACTATTTAATCATCATTGTCTCTGCAGTTTCCATCGTCATCGTCAGAATCATGGCATTTATCTTTGCAATCTCCGCCATCACCCATTCCAGAAGAACTGCTCATACTGCTGCTAGAACTACCGGCAAGAGATGCGCTGGATCCACCAAATCCTCCAGTATAGTTTCCTCCTAAACCGCCGACAGCATTGCCACCTTTTCCGGCACCACCGAAACCTCCACTGTAATTTTCACCTGTTGCACTCCCACCGAATCCGCCGGAATAGTTTCCCCCCATTCCATTTCCGCTCGATATTCCAACAGTATAATTTCCACCCACTGAAGATTCTAAGCCCGAGCTAGAACTGGTTTTATTAAAATTCGGTTGGTTTACTTCTTCTGCAGTTCCGCAAGCAACTGCAGTATATAGAACTAAAGCACTTAATGTTTTTGTAGAATATTTCATATTTAATCCTCCCTAAAATTTAGTTTTTTGTTAGAGATGCGGTTTATAAGAATTATGGCGGTATAACAGATAATAATTGAAATAAAAAAATGCGGACGGCAGGATTCGAACCTGCGTAGGCACTAAGCCAATGGGTGTCTTCAGCAGAAGACCTCAAAAACCCGAGGTTTTTCGCCGCCTAAGCCCATCCCGTTTTGTCTGAAATCTAAGATTTCTGACTTTTGAAAATCTTGATTTTCAATTGACCGCTCCAGCACGTCCGCATTAAGAAATTAAAAAGATAGTTTCTTTAAAAAGATATCTACTAATTGCCCTAAATTCTTAAAAATAATCCCCTCCTTAAATTAATATGCAAATCCGCCGGGTCAAATACAAGGATATTGAAGAAATTCCTCCGCTTAAAATCAACACTTCTTTCAAGACTGATTTCCAAGGTAGTTCGCCAGCGCCTTTCATCGGCAGATTTGGGTATCCGCATGTCAATATCGGCGTGCTCAGTCCGCAATTCTCCGGAGATACTTCTCATTACGATTCTCCTAAGTTGTGGAGTAGGGAAAATGCGGCTATCGGAAATATTGCCAGCCTGCGTTATGGCTTGGTCAATTCTCGCAGCCAAGCCAGCGTTAAGGATATTCAGAAAGGTGGCAAATTTCTAAACATAGTGCAAGAAGTAGGTATGGCTAAAAAAGCAGTAGAGGTAGAAGTAAATTTACAGAAAGCACCGCAACTGCAATTCAAGCCGGAAGGAGAAATCATTCCCTTTGGACCGCAAGCAGCAATACGAAATGCGCGCATCACCACGAATCCTTCTGTTGATTCACGAGTAGAACGTGTTGTTTCTGATACGGATTTGAAAGCAGCTCCTGCCGTCATCAGTCTCTATCAAAAAGGATTTGAAGAAAGTTCTCTTAACAAATTACTTTCTGTAGGGGGAGTGGGATTAAAAGATAACCGCAAATTAGTGCCCACCAGATGGAGTATCACTGCTGTAGATGATACTATCGGAAAACAACTGATCACAGACATCAAAGACTTTTCTGTTGGAGAATATTGCGTCTATTTCGGTGGTGGCTGGGGAAATTATTACTTGCTGCTTTTCTTTCCGGAAGTCTGGAGTTATGAACTGTTTGAAACCTATTTAGCCAGCCAGGTTAATCCTTGGAGTAAAAACAGTTACCTGTATTCTACTGATTATGAAAACTATGATGGGCGCAAAGAATATGCAGAAGAAACTGCTGGTGGTTATTACGCGTGCCGTATTTCCGTCTTAGAAAAAATGAAAGAGCTGAAACGGCAGGGAAGCTGTCTAGCACTTCGCTTTATCACCCCTGAATACAATATCCCTCTCGGAGTCTGGGTTTGCCGCGAAGCAACCAGAAAAAGCCTGCAGGAAAAACCAATAACTTTTGCTGATCAAAGTTTGATGATGAGATATGCGGAAGAATTGATCAAACGGAAATTTGGATTTGATATTAATTTATTGCTGAAAGAAAGCAAGTTGTTAAAAATGAAGAAAGAACAGAGAAAATTGTTTGAATTCTAAATGATTTGAATTATGGTTTAATAAGCCCGCTCGGAACTGCTTGTCTTGCCCCTTTTAATGTAGCTTGAGCTTCTTGTTGTGCTCTCATTTGCCTTTCAAGAGTTTCATGTAATTTCATGATGGGAACGAGTCCTACTGCTTGCAACGCCTCAGTAGATCCATCCCGTAATTCAGCAAAATTATCGGTGTTATCTAGAGTGGCGTGGATTGTTCCCAATATTGTTCTGACTTCATCGACGTCATACGGTTTTCTGCTTATGGTAAAGGTTGTAGAGTCAGTTGTTCCATGTTTCAATAGAACATCCATCTCTTCTTTGGAAGGCAACCCTCCAGCATATAAGAGCTTTATCTGCCACTGAAGACCTAGGCCTGCTGCTCGCAATTGATCGTGAACAAAAGCGCCCCTATACCAAGTTGCACTTTCTATTTTTCCTGCATTTTGGTTCGTTTCAATTACTTCTGTTGGCAAAATTCCGTAATCAAAAGTGAGATACTGTGCCTGGGCTTCTCCTTCTTTGAGTGGATACGCAGGAGTATGTTTCTTAATAAAACCGTAAAGTCCCTGATCTCCGGACCGAAGATCAGCTTGCACTTGGGATGGAAGACCTTCAATTGCCTCTTCTACAATACTTTTACCGCTTGATAGTCTTTCTCCTCGAGGTCCAACCAAGACTGGGGAGCCACCAACTTCCCTTGCTTTTTTCTGGAGAAACTCAACCACGTCTCCTTCAGAAGGTTGAGTGTACCTACCAAGAATAAGAACATCGGTTAATTTCACTGCACTTCCATCTTTGTGTGTAGCTGTGTTATCTCCGGTATAACTGCGAGAATACACTTGATTAGGAAATTCTACCTTATATCCAGGTAATACTAATTCTATAGTCATAAATAGTTCAATTTAGCAGCCATTTTTAAACATTTTGTTTCATTGTTTCATCAATAAAGAATTAAAGACTCTTTTGCTAATCTTAAACTTACCAACAAATGTATATACGATCAGGTCTTTATTCCTCCTAAAAAAGGTGTTGGATTTGCAAACTGCTCTTTATTTTGTAACCGCCGTATTTGCTTTTCTATCTGCAGTTCTGGGCATTTTAGCAGTGAACACCTTGTTCAAGGATAAACTCCGCGAACTTTTTTCCGATGGAAAATTTTTCATTTTCTTCTTCCTCATTGGAAAATCTGAGCCGCACATGGATGATCAAGATTGAATGATTTTTTCACTGTCTCAAAACAACTTCTTTTCACTACCCGGTTGAAAAAATAAATTTTATAAACAACTTCTGTATCATAAAAACTCTTTTTGAAAAGAGGTGGCGGATATGAAAGACATTGATCAAGAGTTTGAAGAATTTGTGCGTAAGCACCCCAAGCGCTTAACTGAAAATCAAAAAAGAATCTGCGAGAAGTTAGGGTTGGATGTCCCTAATTAACTGAGGTATGGTTCAATACACTGATCTTAAAAATGATTTATCCAGCTTAATTGGTAAAACTGAGATCGCCAAGCAAAGCGAAGCTTGCCGTGTAGCTGGCTATGTCTCCCTTTCTTTAGAAAGTAATGTTGCTGCACACGTTCAGGGTACCCTTCGGAATATTGGAAAATTAGACCTTCCCTCGCTTTCTCAAGAACAAAGAGAAAATTCCCGCTATCTGCGTGAAGTTCTCCTGAGATTCTTAGAAACAGATCAACTCCGGCCGGAGGAACTTTACTTCTTGTGGAAAAAACTGTATCCCATTACCATTCCCACTACTGCCCAGAGCACCCATCCCCCCTAGAAACATTTATATTCCATAACTATTTAATTTTACCCAATGTCTAAAAAGTGGTGGAATGCTTTAGTAGGAAAGAAAACACAAACTAAAAAAGTAGATGTCCTTGCTGATATCGATGCTATCACTGAATTTTTGAGCGAGGTTCAGTACGATACGAAAGAATTGCTAGCTCAGTTTAAAAAATTAAAGGAGTTGGAAAAAGAATACCATATTGCGGCTTCTGGTATCCTTCATATCAATTTGGAGACACAGGCTAAACTTCTAGACAAATTATTAGAGCGGTACGAATTCTTTGAGAATGATGTGAATGTGAATGGCTTACGGGTCAAGATGATCGCCAAAGAATTCTTGAAGCGAGCTTCTAAAGCGGGAATGACTGACTTAGTTCGACAGAAGGAAAAAGACAAGAAATGGATGATGTTGTGGTAGATTGAGTTATAAGAGATTTTCTTAAAGCATTTCGACTTGATACCATCGACGATGGGCTTTCTCTCCAAGATTTTCAGGATTGCCAAAATAATTATAGCATTCTGGTTTTGGAATCCTTGAGTAGCGAGATGATTCAGGAAATCCTCTTAAAAAAGTAAGTAATTCGCCCGGTGCTTCTGGATCAATTCTACACTCAAGAGGCAGATACAGATAATCTCTCACGGTGACAAAACCAGATCCCGGTAATTCCACAAACCTTCCATGGACAGTAAAAGATGCATTTGCACTGATCCCACTATGAACAAGTATAATCTCACTATTCGGTTGCAGGTGTTGTAATCCTTTCGCATCTACAATTTCTTTAAGTGTGTCAGGAGTAAGTGCCATAATATATTCCTTAATCAACGCTTAAAATAAATTTCGGTGCTTCAAACTCTAATTAGCGAAAACCCTATACTTTTCCTTACCTTCAATCTCAGATATAATTCTCTTGACTATTAGCTGTTTAGGATCGGGCAATAGTTTAACTCTTTCCTTGATATCTTCAAAGCTTTGGAATGGTTTTTCTTTCCGCGCATTCAACACTTCCCACATGTGCTTCTTTCCTACTCCTGGCAGTAATTCCAACTGGTGCATTCTCATGCTTAATGGCTGAGCTTTGTTAAAGAACTCTACAAATCTGCTTTCTTGTGCAGTTACCACTTCTTCTATGGCATCCTGAAGGCTATTTCTAGCAGTCGCAGTAAGTTTCTCGGCCGGGATTTTGCCTTTAATGTGATGAATTTCCTCTCTCTTACCTTCTCCTATGTAGACTTTCTGATTGGGTTGCAAGGCCATGCCTTTTTTAGGAATAAGCTCTAGAAGAGTGAGATGATCAGTGCCTAAGGCCTGTACGATGGGAGTCTTGACAGTAGTCTGGTCGAAAGGATATCCGTGTTCCAGATAATCCAGTACTATGACATTTTCTTCTCGTACCGTTTTTGATTCCAGGTTGGTGTTCATCTTTGGACTCCACTTTACATCTAGTAAATGCTTTGATTTAATAAAAATTACGCTATTTTATACAAATTCTTGTATTACTGCAACAATACTTTCCTGGTCCTTCTTCGATAAGCTGAGGGGATAGGATTGTAGAACTACCTTCAATTCATCAAGATTTTTAGGCAAGAAATCAATAATCTTGCAAAAATGCTCCTCTTTTAGTCTGGTTAAATTTAACGCCACGAGTTTAGCGTACAATTCTTCCCGCTTTTTTTCTGCTAAAGGCATTAAATGTTCTAAATATTCCTTAACTTTGTTAGAAAGAAAATTAAGCTCACCATCGCGCTTTTCAGCGGTATGTACAACTACCTTGACATCTGCAAGTGCTAATGGCGATTCAGCAATAAATTGTGGGTTTGACATGGTATTTATTTATCTGTTTTTTTTAGGTGAATAGGATGAACAAATACTTTCTTTTCTTTGTTTTTATCGCAAAGTGTAACTTCATAACATCGTCCTTGTTTTCCGGAAACTACGCCAGTCATCCCATGAAATCGAGGGTAAAACTGCCCGGTCTGCATGTTGGAATTGATTTTAAGATTGACTTTATCTCCTACTTTGAGTTCTTGAAAGTACTGGCTTAAAGAAAGCTTTCCCCGTTCACGGTAATGTTTCGTGAACTTTTGACGGGTCTTCCTTTGCCGAGAGCCCATTCTGGTTACCATGCTAAGCTGAGATTAGGGTTGATTTATAAAGATTTTGGAAATTCACATTAAACCAGGCTTAGTGATTTCGAACGCTGATTCCACTTTCTACAATTAGTACAAGAACACTGCCATAGTATCTGACTTTACCAATAGCGCTAAGATTTATTAGACACGTTCCGGTGTACCCAATAAAGATGAGGGAAGGGAGGCGGGGTAGGTGGAGGTGGTGGCAGCTGAACCTGAACTGGCTCATAGCCATGATCCAGAACCTTAAACCCTATATAATCCTGAGGATCAGGATTCACCATTTCAGGCAAAATGAGTTTGGTTCTCCCTAGTGCGATCAGGCCTATACCTTTGTTCGAAAATTGTTTGGTTATAGCAAGATCAGTTTCACTGGGGGTTCTTTGCCTAGTGCGCAAATAGTCTCTTACAAATGACCAAAAGTCTGTACTTTTATCTGAAAGATCGTATAATACCTGCAAACTTTCCTGGCTTTCTCTATCTAAAGAAGAATATGTTATTGCAGGATGATTATGAATAGTGATAGTACCAATTCCTAGGTTCCACGTATTTTCGAGATGCTCTCGTATGTAGGGCAAGAAATCTGAATGTATAGTAAAATCTTGTGCACATTCCTGAGGAGAAGGAGGTACTATCAACTGGTGATGTGATTCTGCGTATTCGTATTCTAACACAGGAAATAACGGGTCATCATTTGATAGGTTTCTCTTCCGATAACCAAGCGGATAGCTCTGATCATACTGTTGCCTAAAGACCCAATCTGGAGTGATAATATGAGTAGCACCAAGGAGAAAGTGATCATCTTCTTCCTCAAAAACTTCTCCAATAAGAAAATGTTCTACACTAAGACGTTCTAAGACCAATAAATCTTTAATGGTCCTATAATTGCCCCAATATCTGCTAGGTAAAGTTATCGTTTCCATATTTTCCTTTAAATTGACTTTTAGGTTAAGCCTATTGTTTATAAATATGTTCATTACTTATTGGTGGTTACGACAGAAAGATTTAAAAAAGCCCTCTTTAATAAGATTAAAATGCTAGGCCACCAAGTTATCAGCGAAGTAGTTAGGCAGAACGTCTGGAAGCTAGACCGTGAAGGCAGGCTATTACTTTCTTTAGTCGGTGACAGGCGGTCGGGCGGGGCAGGACTATGGGAAGGCTACCCTTGCTACTGGCTCGATTTTATGTTTAATGATGAAGCCCTGATACGAGCAGTGGGAGATTCAAGAGATTTCTTCCCCGAACAGAAACGACTTTATACTATTGGCTTATTTAGGATAGCCGTCAATGCTCCAGTTGCAAAAGAAAGAATTGTAAAAGTCTATTCTCCAGAAGATGCACGTCTCGTTGTAAAGAACAGATTAGAATCAACCGTTGCTGAGTATAATAGAAGGCATGGATTTTCTGTAAATGCGCCCTTACCTGGTCCTGAGGCAAAGCTTAATAATACCTATCTAGGATAAAACAGCATGTCCGCAGCACTTCAGGAAATAACTGAACTGATCAAAACAAACCATATTCAAGATCAGGAAAGTTTAAACTATATCAAACAAAATATCTCCAAAAAACATAAGCTCTCTAAAACTCCCACCAACATTGAAATTTTAGTTTCTTTACCTCCAGAGAAAATCATGGAGTTCAAGAAAGTGCTTCTTTCCAAACCAACCAGAACTATTTCCGGAGTTTCTCCTGTAGCGATTATGACTGCTCCAAGCAAATGTCCTCACGGAAAATGCACTTTCTGTCCTGGTGGGTTAAATTCACCCTGGGGCGATGTGCCGCAATCTTATACTGGTCACGAACCAGCTACTATGCGCGGGATCAGAAACAATTACGATTCTTACTTACAAGTATTCAACCGCTTGCAACAGTACGTCTTGATGGGACATAGTTTCGATAAGATTGAAATTATCATTATGGGAGGCACATTTACTGCTGAACCTAAGGTATATCAAGAAGAATTTGTCTACGGTTTATTCAAGGCCATGAATGATTTCTCCGATTTATTTTTCGACGGACAAGGCGAATTTGATTTCCCGAAATTCAAAGAATTCTTTCAACTTCCCGGCGACATGTACGACAAAGAACGCGAACACAATATTCAGAGTAAACTTCTAGAGCTAAAACAGAAAACCAAAACTACTTTAGAAGAAGAACAAGTACGCAATGAAATTTCCCATATTCGATGCGTTGCTCTGTGCATCGAGACCAAACCAGATTGGGGGTTTCTCGAACACGGCAATGAAATGCTTCGTCAAGGTTGTACCAGAGTAGAATTAGGTATCCAATCCGTCTATGATGATATCCTTAAACATGTTCATCGTGGACATACTGCAGAAGATTCCAAAAAATCAATCCGCATTTTGCGAGATTTAGGATTTAAAATAAATTTTCACTACATGCCGGGCTTGCCCTTGACTGATTATGAACGCGATATGGCCGGAATGCGCCAGTTATTTAGCGATCCAGATTATAAGCCGGATATGATCAAAGTATATCCATGCATGGTCGCCCCTGGAACAGCGTTATATTATCAATACAAGAAAGGAGAATTTACGCCTTTAAGTACTGAAGAGGCTGCAAAGAGAATTTCTGAATTTTATTCTTTTGTACCTGAATATTGTCGAATCCAGCGCGTGCAGCGTGACGTGCCTACCAAATATTGGGAAGCTGGTGTGGACATGACTAATCTTCGCCAATATATTGATGAAAAGTATCCCGTGAAGTGCAGAGATATTCGTGCTCGCGAACCTAAAGGTAAGCTCATCAACTGGGAGAAAGTAGAATTGAAAGTGACTGAATATGAAGCATCACGAGGAAAAGAATTCTTTATCGCTGCTGAGGATACTCAAAATGACGTCTTGATCGGCTTTTGCAGATTACGATTTCCTTTTGAATGTTTACGATCGGAAATTACTGCTGGAAGTGCCTTAATACGAGAACTACATGTTTATGGAACAGCAACTGCTATTGGTGATGAAGGATTAGTGCAGCACAAAGGCTGGGGAACGAAGCTGATGCAAAAAGCAGAAGAGCTTGCCCGAGAACATGGAAAAGACAAAATGGTAGTTATCTCTGGAGTAGGGGTGCGCAAGTATTACGAAGAGAAATTAGGATATAGAAAAGAAGGGCCATATGTGGTGAAGGAATTATAAAATGACTCTCTACCTCCTCGGCATCGGACTTAGCACAGAGAAAGATATTACCGTCAAAGGATTAGAAATAATCAAGAGATGTGATAAAGTCTATCTAGAGAACTATACTTCCCTTTTGCAATGTTCCCTCTCAGATTTAGAACGTTTCTACGGAAAAAAAATCATCCTCGCTGATCGAGCTACCAGCGAACAAAAAGAGGAAGAGATCGTCAAGGAAGCCAAAACTAAAGAAGTAGCTTTCCTCGTGATTGGCGATCCCTTCTCCGCCACTACTCATATCGAACTGTTCAAGCTGGCCAAAGAAAAGAAAGTGCCAGTAGAGATAATCCATAATGCTTCCGTGCTTACGGCAGTCGGGATCACTGGGCTGCAACTGTACAAATTTGGGAAAACCACTTCTATCCCCTTTATTGAAGATCATCCTAACCTAGAGACACCGTACACTGTTCTGAAAGAAAACCAGCAATCCGGTCTTCATACTTTATTTTTGCTGGATTTAAAACCGGATCAAGAAAGATTCATGACTGTAAATCAAGCCTTGGAAATCCTAGAAAACATTGAAGCTAGAAAGAAAGAAAAAGTCATCAAGAAAAATATGTTCGTTGTCGGTTGTGCCCGATTAGGAAGCAACAATGCTATCATTAAAGCAGGCCCTTTAGAAAAGATAAAAACACTTGATTTTGGTAATCCGCCTCACTGCCTTATCATCCCGGGCAAAATGCATTTCATGGAAGAAGAAGTAGTAAAGTTCTATTCTTAAATGAAATGAGCAGAAATCCCCGCCATTTATGATGGGGATAGTCGCTCTTCAGGATTTTCTTTAATTTCCCTAAAATCTATTTTTACAATAGCAAATAATAAAAAGTGGGAGCTTATTTTTTCGCTATGCCCCTTAATGTGGAAATTAAAGCCCGCTGTGATGATATTCGTGCCGTCCGTACTATTTTAGAATACGAAGGTGCAGATTATCGAGGTCTCGATCATCAAGTAGACACTTACTTTCGGGTACCTCAAGGAAGACTAAAACTACGTGAAGGAGAATTAGAGAACGCCTTAGTCTTCTATGAACGTGAGGATAAAAAAGGCCCTAAAGATTCAAAAGTAATTCTCTACACGTCCCAGCCAGACCCCCACCTGAAAGAAGCACTTAAAGCTGCCTGCGGTGTATTGGTAGTGCTTGATAAGCTAAGGCACATTTATTTCATCGATAATGTCAAGTTTCATGTCGACGTAGTACAAGACTTAGGGAAATTCTGTGAGATTGAAGCCATCGATAGTAGTGGCAAGATAGGTAAGGCAAAGCTGTTAAAACAATGCTGTCATTATATGGAAGTTCTAGGAATCAAGGACGAAGATTTAATTTCCTGTTCTTATAGTGACTTACTTCTCCAAAAACGAAAGAAATGAATTATAATACACTCATTTCCTCTGGTCTATTGACCAGAGGCGCATTCGTAAGTCAAAATGCACAGTTCCCATACGCTCCTTAGCGAGTGACCCGAGCGAAGCGAGCATGCAAGAAATTAAGAAACTACTTAATTTCTGCACAGAAATATGATCGTGGTCGTATTTCTTGTGTCGAAAATTCCCTTTTTCAAAGTTCTCTATAATCTGCATGGATTAGACTAACGGATCGTAATTAACTTCTGAATTTCCACCACAGGTTCTTTCCAGAAGTTTGAAAAGGGAGTGGTAAAACATGATGAACTCGCTTAATCTGTCTCGTTTATCCGGATCGGCAGCGTGAATTGAACCAAGCATAGTTGCATATTGAATTTCCAGAATAGCATCTTTGGCCTCTTCAGAGTGCATAATTTCTGAGTCGATGACTAACCCTACTTCGGCTGCTTCGTATTTTTCGTCTGCTTCTGAGTCAGCAATAGTCCCACCCAGATATGATTTACTCTCATAAACCTGGGCAGACCTATAACTTTGTTCTAGTAAAAATAGTTCGTCTGATCCAGCATAACCTATCTGTGGAATATTCTTTTCCTCAGCCAAGCTTTCTTCCAGTTCATCTAAGGCTACCTCTATTTCTTCTTCCTCTTCTTCAGCTTCGGTTTGTCCTGCTTTTGGTGCTGGTTCCAGAAGAAAAGAGAGCGCAGTATAGTTGAATATATCTTCTAGTGGTAGAACTTTTGTTGGTTCGCTATGTTGTACGACTGTTTCTAAGGAGATATCAAAAACACCCTTTCCAGTTAAGAACATCCTTTTATTTAAACATTACTGATTGCATGGAAGTAGTAAAAAATTGGTCAACTTTTACACAAAAATTTTAAAGCTAGGTTTCGATCAGAAATAAATGGCAAAATCTTCTATTGAAAAAGCTGTTCACGAGTTGTCAAGGTTAGAAAAATTAGCTTCAGCCTGTTCGGCAAAAGAAAAATTATACTTTGAGCGTTTTCTTAAAGGCAATTATGATCTTACTAGAGCCGCATCAATTGATCTTGACCGTGCTGCTGCTGTCGTGAACGAATTTTATGCTGATCTTGCCGCTGGACCTGTCCCAGGCTGGGAGGAAAAAGCAGTAGCCATTAAAGGGCGGGCTTATATAATCATAAATGGCGGGGCCAATCTAGATTACGAAGAATTCCATCAGTGGGAGTTTGCCAAAACTTCTCCTTTAGTAAGAGTTGGTTTTATCTGTGAAGGGGTACTCCTTTACCCGCACTTTCATGGGCCATATATCCCTCGTTTTGTGATTACCGATGGGAAACATTTCGATACCAGGATCTATTTTGATGATGAGGCTAACTCCTTTGTTTCAACCACTCCTTGTTATCATAACTCTTCCAGCAAATACTTGCGCATACAATATCAGGAACATGAACCAACAAGAAATACTGTAATCAGGATTATGCCAACAAGCCATGCGGAATTGTTATTAATGCCGCGGAAAAAAGATTAAATCTCACTTTTCGAAATTCATCACGTACCTTCCCTCTTCCTCTGCCGCTAATTTAGCATACTTCTGTTCGTCTCGAACCAAATCGTCGAAATGGATCGTACTTCTCTGAGAGGGGCAGCTTATCATCTTCCAGTTGATCAGGTTATCCTCATTAACCATTACTTGTACATATCTTTTTGTTTTTGGGATTAGGTTTCTCGTTTTGGTATCCAGAAAATATTCGTCCCTCCAGGTATCCGGATGAATGATAGTAATATCTCCAGCCTGTTCCAGATAACGCTTATGGACATGGCCAAAGACGTACAGCTTATTACGGTGTAATGCCTTGCGTCTTTTTCTTTTGAAAGTATCTACTACCCCATCCACATCCCAGTGGACATTTTTCCAGCGGCGGTAAAATTCCCGCAGCAGTTCTCGCGGTATAGTGTATGTTGGATCGTAAAAATAACGGATAGGATAATAGATTAGGCTCTTTAGCAAATACGTCAGCCCTTGCTTGGTCACTACTTTTTCTACATATTGGTGATGCGTGAATAGGATTGGTCGGGGAGTGATACGTTCCATTAAAGGGTATTTCTCCTTTAAGGTCATGAACTTGCTAATCAATCCCAAAGAAAGCCAAGGGATATTCAGGATTTTTTGCCCTTTGTAATCTAGGAATAGATGATCTTCGTTCACTTTGTTCAGGAAATCATATTGGTGCCCATGTTCTGCGTGAACCCCGTGATTGTTGTAATAGAAAGAAAAGACCGCATTTTCTGCGTTATCTAGGAGCACTCTTATTTGTGCCTGAACTTCAGGATAGATTAAATCAGGATCGTGGTTACCAATAATGAAAAAGATTCTGTTTTTCTTTTCTGCTGCAAATCGTTTGAGAGCTTCAAAAACCAGTTTATGGGCATTGTAAATTAATCTAAGCTTAGCTAAAGAAACTTCACAGGTGATATGTCTGGGATAATCGGTTTGATTATTGACAATATAGGGGCATTTTAGAAAATCAAATGTATCTCCATTCAAGACTAGATCTACCGGAATATTTCTGTTGCAAAAAGAGTAGATCAGTTTAGATAAAGCCTTGTCACTAATAAAATCATCAGTGAGCGTTCCTCCGCCCATTTCAATATCCCCCATCAAGATTATTTCTTTTTTCATGTTTTAGTATTCATCGTTCAAAAGCGGTAGAGCGAACCTATATTTTTTTTCCATTTCAGCTTTAAAGGCGCGAATGTTCCGGTCAGAAGCTAAGTATCCCGGCCAGTCATAGTTATGGAGTTCCCTCCTTATCCTATCTAGATTTGAGTGTCCGATTAATCTTTCACCATCACTACCATTAAGGTGAACTCTAAGACCATTATCCGTTACCAATTCAATTATGGCATGACCTACGCTTCCGTCTGTACCAACATGTTCGGCATCATGTAATACTTCATGCCATAGATAAACAGTATCGTAATTTTCAAAGTCTGGAGAACCTCCCCACGCAATTCTCCTATTGCCTAGGTACATTCCATTATGCAGAGAAGGGTGCGTTACAAAAACGGTATAAGTTTTATCTAAAGGTAATCCAGTTAAGTCACGCATGAACCGAGATGATCTTTCAAGATTAGCATCCCATTCCAGCTCAATTCTTCTTTTGTATTTCTGGGTTTGGGCTAAAATGTTCTGATATTCGGCTGTTCTTTTTAAAGCGACAACTGCATCAGATAACTCTTCTGAAGCCCATAGGTTAAAAGGATTACCTATCACTTCTTCTGGAGAGATCTTTACCAAATGACTATATCTTTCAGAAAGGCTTAGGGCCCTCGCTTGCAGAGCAAAAATATCTTCAGCGTTTTCTCCAGAAGAAAATCCTCTCTGGGATGCTTCACGAGAGAAGGTATGAGCTATTAGATAATCCTTATCTATTACAAAATCCAATTTTATTGATGCAGTCATTTTCTTTCTCACTCTTCTGTAAATTCAGCATCAATCACTTGGACTTTATGCAATGGAGGTGTCTCATCTGCAGTATTGTTTTTAATGTAGCGCAAGGCATCTGCTCCGGTGATTCCACTAGCAACATTTCTGTTGCTGAGAGAGCGGTAACACTTTGTACCGTTTGCAATGGTAAATATTGCAGCTATAGTTCCGTAAAGATAAAGATTATGTGCAAAGAAAACAGCAGTAGGAATAATTCCAGCTAAAGCTGCACTGCCTGAAAAGATAGTTTCAAATACACTCTTCTGAGCTGCTAAATCTCTTCTGTAGCTAAGTTGAGAATAAAAATCCATAATCTTCTGCTCAATCGGCATCTGATGAAGATATAATTTTTTTTCTGTTTCAATAGGTACTGTAGATAAATCTCCTGTTGCCAAAATTTCTCTTAATCCCTCTCTTTCTCTACTGTATACAATGCACAGCCTGAAAAGATCATCTTCTGGTTTAAATCCTATCGCTGTTACTGCAGTATGGAGTTCTTCGCTAAGATACAACCTATTGCTATCCGCCAACTCTTCCAGCATAGCTTTCGCTTCTTGACACTTAACTAACTGAGTTTCTGTTCCAATTTTTTCGTCTCTATAAGCCATTTTCTACTATTGCACTAAGTTCTTGTTCTAAATCTTCTGCGGTCTGAAATCTTTTATTGGGATTTTTAGCCATTGATTTTTCCAGGACGTATTGAAATCCAGGTGTAACCAGATAATTATATCGGGCTGCATTAGGGACGGGATCAGTCAGGTGGGCACCCATCACCCTAACCAGATGTTTTTTACCTTCACCAAAAGGAAAATGATCAGTCACAAGTACGTAAAGAGTAACTCCTATCGCATAAATATCGCTTCGTGGATCGGTTGCATTGCCCTTTATCACTTCAGGAGCCATGTAATAAGGGGTTCCATATATCAAGCCCTCTTTATAGGAGGAAGCAATGCTTTCATGCCAGCTGACGTCATAGTCAGATAATTTTACCAGATACGAGAGGTATTCTGTCCTTTGCAAAAAAAGATTCTCGGGCTTAATGTCGCGATGGATTATGCCTTTCGCGTGAAGGACGCTTACTGCCTTGCAAAGCGGGGATGCAATCCTAACTGCCTGTTCTGGAGTGCATTTGCCGGCTCTTTCTAACACCCTACCGACATTTCCTCCTTGGGCAAAAGGATAAGTTATGGTTCTACTTGCATCACTCCAAGCGAGAGCATACAAAATATTTTCATGTTTTGGCTCTGGTGCTAACAATTCCTGGATTGTTTTTTCCCGTTGGAAGGATTCTCTCTCCGAAAATTCCTTGATGATAACTCTTTTTCGATCCTCATCTCGAGCACCATAAAAGTCATTCTTATCATGACTTCGGAATTTTTTAACCTTAAGGAATGTTTTTCTTACTCTACTTGGAACATCAATTTGCGCAGTCATAGTATTAAAGCCTCTTCTATGGCTAATCCAAATTCTCTTGCGGTTTGGTATCGTTTATCTGGCTTATCGGCGAGAGACTTCTCAAGAACTTCTTTGAAAGCAGGAGGGACACTAGGGTTAAGTTCAGAGACATCCGGCATGGAAAAGAACAAATACTTCCATAACATTTCGGCTTTAGAATCCCCCTGAAGGAGGCATCGTCCTGCTAAGAGTTCATAAAGCACTAATCCTGCTCCATACACATCGCTTTGTGGATCAGGCTGAGCTCCCCTCAATACTTCCGGTGCCATGTATTGTGGGGTTCCTCCAGTTTTTGTTGCTTTCAATTGATAAATAGTTGAGGAACATCCCATCTCAAAATCTAATAGCTGTGGAGTAATCAGTTCTGATTGCGACACTAAACTTTCTGCAGTAATTCTCTCCAGCGGCGCTTCAAGTGCCAAGACTAAATTGGTCGGCTTTACGTCGCAATAAATTATGCCATTTTCATGCATATATTCTAAACCGTTACAAAGGCCGCGCATTATTTTTCTGGTCTGGATTGGTTGAAATTTTCCTAGCCTTTCTCTTAATCTAAAAACATCTCCACCTTTTGCATATTGAGATACAATCACTCTCATCTCATCTAAAAATTCATCCCCTAGCAACAGGTTTTCATGGCCACCATAACCTGCTAATAATTTTTGAACCAATTTCTCTTTGAAATACTGATGGCTCTCGGATTCCGTAAATTGTTTAACCACCATGGCCTGACCACTTGATTCTCCTCTTGCTGAGCAGATTCTGGTCCGATCAGAAGCTGTCCACAGAAGACCACCGATTTTATAGTTATCTTTGATGCCGCTAATAGTTAAACCAAGCTTACATTCTAAATCTGGAGTTTCTATTGTCATTTTATATTGCTCTCAAAAAATACTTTTTTAATTCATTAGCAGTTTGGTATCTATCTTCAGGTTTTTTTGCCGTTGCTATTTCCAGAACTTCTTGCATTGCTGGTTTAACATAAGGATTGAAGGCAGAAATTTGCGGAAGTGGATCCTCTAGATGTTGTAGCGCTATCTTGGTAAGGTTACTATCATCAAAAGGGACTGCGTTACAGAGAAGCTGGAAACCAAGAATCCCTAAAGAATAGATGTCACTTCTATAATCTTTTTTGTCCCCAATTATAGCTTCAGGCGCGATGAATTGGGGGGTTCCGTAAGCTACTCCTCCTTCCAAATCTAAATCTTCTATCTCTGGATGCACACTTACTCCAAAATCAATCACTTTAGCCACTAATCCAGAAGGTTTTTCGGTAATAATCACGTTCCCAGACTTAATATCGCGATGAATAATTCCCAACCCATTGATGTAATCAATTGCGCCGCAGATCTCGGCGAAATATTTTGCTATTCTACTAGGATGGAAGACAAAAGGATATAGCTTCAATAATTTATTTTTAAGTGTCTCTCCTGAAACATATGGAAAGACTCCTAAATTTGTTCCGTCATCCAAAGGGATGAACTCAATAGCAGAAACAATATTTGGATGTCCTCCAAGTTCATGGATTTTATCATGCGCATATCCCTCTCGTTCAAACGCATGGGATCGACGGTTGTGTAAATATTCCTTGACTACAATTAGGCTTTCGTGTCTTTTACTTTCGGCTACGAATACCTTACTCATTCCAGTTTCATCTAATAATCCGCGAAGCTTATAAGCATCATATCTACCTTGAACAACATTTCCTGGTGCGAGATGATAGCTTATAGGCGAGTTCATAGTTTACCTCAACAACATGGCATAATGCCGCCATAGCTCTGCTGCAGTTTGATGTCTATTTCGAGGATCTTTCGCCATCGCTTTTTCTACTAGGCGTTGTAAGTCTTTACCTACTGCTGGATTGGACTGAATCATATCCGGGACTCTCTCATGAAGATGTTTTTGAAAGACAGCTTCTACGACAGTCTCCTCTTCTTCAAAGGGGCGCTTTCCAGTAAGAACTTCATAGATCACCGCTCCCAGAGAATAGATATCGCTTTGCGGAGTCTGTCTTTTTCCTCTGATCGCTTCTGGAGACATATAATATGTGGTTCCTACCATTTTTTTTGGTACATAACCATGGCCGCTTATCATATCGTAACCAGTTTCAAAATCCAGAAATCTGAGAGTAACTCTGTGTAAATTTTCCAGAGCGAGTTTTTTCAAAGCAGGGTTGGCATCTAAAACCATATTTCTACTTTTTACATCTCGTAGTACGACGTTACAATCATGTACATATTGCAAACCAGTACAAGCTCCGTGAATTAAAGCTCTAGTTTGGTATGGTGTAGGTATAATAACTCTTGGTGGGAAATCTTCCTCTCCAGGAGTAGATTCTGCTTTATATGAGGTTTTGATGAATTCGCGTAGATCGCCAAACTTGAAGTAACGGGTAACGACTACTGCAGGTTCATCTAGGAATTCATCTGCCAGCAAGATCTGTCTATTACCTCCTTTACTCTTCAATGTAACTCCTCTGCTTTTCAATAAACCTTGAATATATTTTTCCTGTTCGAGTTGTTCTCTATTACTTACTTTCTTAATCGCTACCTCTCGATTGCTTCTTAATCCTCGACCATAAAAAACTGCAGCCTGGGGAGAGTGAGAGATGTACCCTAAAATCTGATAAGATTCTTTTTCTCCTTGAAGTATGGGATCAATTCCAAACTCATCTAAAATTGCTGCGAGAGTAAGAGGTTCTAGCTGGGGAGTTAACATTCTCTGTGAATTAACTTCTTCTATTCTCTGATCTTCTCCAACTCTGGTATGTGGCGTTCCCGCTAGCGGAAAGTCTGATTTCGGTCGGTCTGGGTAGTCTGGATTCATTTTTATCTTATTGATTTGGTTAAAGCTTCTCCCAATTCTTCAGGAGTCTGGAATCTTTCTTTTAGATCATAGGCAAGTCCCCTCATTACTGCATCATTAAATTTCTGGGGAACATCTGGCTTGATGATCTTTAATTGACGGGGAGGAATCCGTTGGCTATGTATCCTATACAGATCCGCGCTAAGGTTATTTGGATCAAGTTGATGGGGAGTTTGTCCTGACGCTAAATGATACGCGGTAGCAGCAAGAGCGTAGACATCTTCTCGAGGTTCAGGAGTGAGAAGAGACCACTTTTCTGGAGCCATATACTCTGGTGTAGCGTGACTTAAAATTGCCATTGCATCGCCTAAATGGGCAAGTTCTGAAAGCCAGGAAATACCAAAGTCTAACAAGAACGAGACCACTTCACCAGAATCTGCTCTCGCAACCAGGATATTTGCGGGCTTGATATCGCGATGTACTATTCCATGCTGATTGGTGTAAGCTACAGCTGGGCAGAGTTGTTTGAACAGTGATACTACTCTTCTAACCGAAAGTGGTCCCTCATTTTCAATGACCTCTTCCAAATTTCTTCCAGGTACATAAGGGTGGATGGATACCTTATGTCCGGCATCTTCGATGAACTCAATTGCTGGAAGGATGTGGTTATGTCTACCTAACCGATTTTGGATAAACCTTTCTCGCTCAAAACTGTAGGTATTGGAATCTTGCTCATATTTCTTGATAATGACATTCACTTCCTTTTCACTTCTTCCATAAAATAGTGTGCTTTGAAGAGTTTCACTGAATGGGCCAATGATATTGTAGGCATCATTTTCCCCGCGAAAAGAACTATTTCTGCCCAAGGGAAAAGATTCAAGAGCTTGGGCAAGTCCCGAGAATTCTTCCACTAAAGAGAGCCTCTGGTCAAAATCCAAATCATGGCTGGGTTCAGTGTCGATGTAGTCTAGGTTGCTCATTTTTGTTCTTCCTTTCTATTTTCTTCTAGATACTTTTCCAAAGCGCATTCTACGAGATGGGACTTATTGCGGTAGCTATTACTTTCTAGAAGTCTTTCTAAGAGCTTAGACATGGTCTCCTCTTTCAGGGAAAAGCTGACGGTTTGTCTCATTTTGTAGTGTTCCTCATTTTTTTTGCGCGGCCTACTACACAATCCGTACCCCACGAACAGCGCACTTGCCATTCCTCCCATTTTCCATGTTTTAGAGCGATGCCTAACGCAGTTGTTTCTTCTAGGATGCCAACTAACGCGTTGGTTGCAAAGGTGTTCTGTCCCTGTTCAGGATTGTATTTTAATCTCATAGTTCCTATTAAAACCTATTAGTTCTTTATAAAGTTTATGTTAAATTTATCACTTAATAGTAGTCATGCGGCGGTCTTGGACAAGGGTTTTAGGAAAATTTATAAATAAGCCTAGTCTTACTATTCTTACTATGATAGAAACAATAAAAGTATCTTCAAAAGGGCAAATCGTTATTCCGGAACGGATTCGTGAACAGTTAGAGATAGAAGAAGGCACGAAGTTAGTTTTAATCAACGACGGGGGAAGACTCTTCTTAGAAAAAGAGCAAGAATTCCTTCAAAAGATAAAGGAAAATGAAGAACGACGGGCATGGATTGCTATAGGTGAAGAATCTTTTGCGAAAATATGGGACAATCAAAAAGATGAAGAAACATGGAAAAAGTATTTATAAATATACATCAACGGGACCTCTTGTTGATGCCTTTTCCTTATTCCGATTTATCAGCCAGTAAAGTTAGGCCGGTTTTAGTAATTAGTAATGACCGTTTCAACGGATCATCACAAAACCTTATTGTATGTTGCGTGACTTCCAATATATCAAAAAATTTTTATACTATTCTTGTTGAAAAAAGTTGTTTGGAAGAAGGAGAATTAGTAGACGAATGCTGTGTTAAGGTTGAAAATGTCGCAAAAATAGACAAGTCGAAAGCCATAAGGAAACTTGGTAAAATAAATCAAAAATCTTTTTCTGAGGTACGAGAAAAATTTTATTCACTTTTTTCTAATCAATAACTCCTTCCAACATAGAACCAGGAATGAGCTTTTTCTTTACAGGCAAAACAAGATAGGTCTTTTTTCATTTTAGGCTGCTCAAGTGGAGAATTTAATGATTTTGCTCCAGTCTTTTCTTTCCATTTTTCTTCGCATTTCTCTGTTCCACACCAAGGTACAAAAACAATCTTCCCAGAATTTATTACTTTTTCAGCATCCTTCAAATTCTCTACTTTACTGATACTTTGTTTCAGAAATTTATCTGCTTTGGCATACAAGCCTTGCTGCATCTGTTCTAAGATCAGAGCAATTTCCCTATCCAGTGCTGAAAGAGGCAACGACTGCTTTTCGCCTGTATCTCTTCGCACCACCGTCACTTCCTTCTTTTCTAGATCTTTCGGACCTAATTCTATTCTTATAGGAACCCCTTTCATTTCCCATTCATTGAATTTCCATCCCGGTGAATAGCCATCGCGATCATCAACATGCACCGAAATCCCTTTCTTTTCCAGCAGGTTCTTTACTCTTTCTGTTTCTTTCAATACTTTTGCTCGGGAATCGTCAAAGAGAATGGGAACAATAACTGCCTGTGTTAATGCTAATTTTGGCGGCAACACTAAACCTTTGTCATCAGAATGAATCATAATTAAAATTCCCAATACTCGGGTTGTAATTCCCCAGGAATTTTGCCAGACATATTGTGATTGCTGTTTCTCGTCTTGAAAGGTGATGTTGAAGGCTTTGGCGAAATTCTGTCCCAGATGATGCGAAGTACAACCTTGTACTGCCTTACCATTTGGCAAGAGTGCTTCTAAAGATAAACTAAATTCTGCGCCAGCAAAAGTTTCTGTTTTGGATTTCATTCCCTTTAATACGGGAATTGCTGCTAATTCCGTAAATACCTTTTCATAAAAATCAAGAATCTTGTAGGTTTCTTTTACTGCTTCTTCTTTAGTTGCAAAAGCGGTATGTCCTTCCTGCCAAAGAAATTCTCTACTTCGCAAGAGGGGAACAGGATGTTTGAATTCCCATCTTACGACATTACACCATTGGTTTAACCGCAATGGTAAGTCTTGATGTGACCTGATCCATTTTGCATAAGAATCATTGATAATTGTTTCTGAGGTTGGTCGAACTGCTAAGCGTTCCTGCAGTTTTGAATTACCCCCAGATTCTACCCAAGCAACTTCGGCAGCAAAGCCTTGGATGTGTTTTTCTTCCTTGGCTAACAAGCTTTCTGGGATGAATAACGGAAAGTACGCATTTTTTACTCCATCAGCTTTAATCAGTTTATCAAAAAACTCTTGCACTTTCTCCCAGATGTGATAGGAATTAGGTCTTAAAATGTAACAGCCAGAGACCGCAGAATATTCAATCAGTTCTGCTTTTTGTAATAATTGAGTATACCATTCAGAGAAATCTTGACTTTTTTTAACAGTTATTCCCAGGGTATTTTTCTTGGAAGACATAGGTTGCAGAAGAAGCTTTGGTTATTTAAACGTTTTGTAGCTCAAATTCTGACTCCTTTCTCCTTCAAAGACTTTAGTAATTCTTCAAAAGCATGATCCATGCCTAGTTGTTTACTACGAAAATGAATCCCTTGCAATCCGTACGTATTTGCCGCTTCTATTATTTTTTCCTGATCATCAACAAAAACAACTTCCCTGGGAACTTCAGGCTTAATCTTGTCTAACAAGACACAGAATGCATTCCAATGCGGTTTAGAATGACCTATCTCATGAGAGGAAATTGCTACCTCAACACGCTGCTTGATAGCTTCGGCACTAGGGGTAATATACATAATTTCATTGTTATTGCTTAATACACTAGTGTGATATCCATCTTGTTTTAATCTATCAACTAAATCTAACACTGGCTGGTAAGAAGTACCGCACCAGTCTTCTAGGAGGCGATAGAAGAAAATTTTGTTATTCAATGTTGAAGGGATTTCCGCACTCCTGAACGCAGCATTGACATACTCATCAGCATTGATCTGCCCATTTTGGAATTCTCTCCAAACATCTCGGCCATCTAATTTGGGCTGGACCATTTTTTTCCATTTCTCTTCAGAGAAATCATTCCACTGCTTTTGGGCAGCAGAAAGAATCAAAGACGCTAATGGGCGAACATTGGCAACTCCGCCGATGTCAAAACAGACATGGGTAATTTCAGACATATGATTAGTAAGAAGAAGTTGGATATAAATATTGTGAAGAATCAAGAAAATAATACTATTCGGTACTCTTTTCTGAAGGATTAACTTTAGATTTTAATCCCTCCAAAGCTCTTTCTACATTTTCAGCTACTATTTCTGATCTCCGCCTGAAGCTACGATCTTCAAAATCACTTACTTTAAAGGGACCACCACCCATAGGATAACGATCATAGAAAAGAACCTTGTCATTCTTCACCAATACTGCGCCCTTGTATGCCGCACCAAATTCCTCTTCTGCTCCATGAACATACCAGTACAAAGGTAAAAGACTTTTTTGCTTTAATTCGTGAAAACTTAGACCAGGAAATCCTTCCCAATAATTTTCCCAATCAGGTTCTATCGTGATAGCAGCCTTACCAGAAGGTTCTGGGTCTCCTGGCATTTTAAATTGTAATTCTTTTTTAAACTCTCTACTCAATCTTTTATCTCCTTCAATTCTTTCCCTAACAAAACCATATTGTGCTTTCCGATATGCTTTAACAACATCCTCATGGTTCAAAGGGAAACCAGCAGACTTTTCAAAAATTATTAATCCTAAAAGACTGTCCAAATCTACTTCCGTCATTCCTCCTCTCCATAAATGCCAGTGATAATCTTTCAAAGATTTCATGAATTCATTGGGGTTAGTCTTGTTCCACAACTGATCTAGCTTCCTTCCAAAGTTACTCACTTGTAATGCTGTGCTGGGGTCGGCCTCATATTCTGAAACGAAACTTCCTACGGACATCATGTTTCATTAAATCCAAGTAAGAGAAGAGAGATAGAAAGGTATCTTAAGTGAAAACACTTAATCAAGAAAGTAAATAAGTTTATTTTTCGAAAATGTAAACCGCGTTACCGTCTCCAGGAAATTGGTTTGTAGGTGAGGGAGGTATAATTCCGCAAGGAATCTCTTGTGAATGATATCTTACAATTGAAGCAAGATTATTAAGACCAAAAAGAGTTGCTTGGCCTAATGGACAGGTGTCTCGTTCTTTTCCAAAAACAGAAATCTTAGCTAGATATTTTGGATCTTTTGCCTGCCATCTCTCTCTTTCAAGAACAAAATTATCTTGACCTGTTTCCAATAAATTGAATTTGTCGACAAGTTTCCTTACCTGTTCTGGATTTCTTGCATCAATGAATCTGGTTTTATTCCAAACCAGATATCTATCCCCTAACAGTCCCATTGCATATTCATCAAATCGTTTCAATTCTTCTATAAATCTAGCATAAACTTCATTTTGCATATACTCTTGTCTAGGTTCATTGGCGATTTGGACCATTCCTGTCCTAGGAGCTGTTTTAAGAGCATGGATAAATTTTTTGTATTCTTCAATTTCTATATCAATTCCGTCATGTGACCATGGAGAACTCCATTGTGGATGAACCCATAAATACAGATAACGAATTTGAGCTGGTGCGAGAGAATGCTCTAGAGGAGGCGCACTTTCTTCTATAACTGTTTCTGAACCATCAGCCATAAGCTCTTGTATAGAATATCCTTTATAAACTTTCCCATGATTTGTCCCAAGTGAGTGGTTAAAACTTCGGAAAAGATGAAAATAATAAAAAATCCTGCCCTGCGGAAGTCTTCACGTAGGGGCGGTGATAAGAACAAAGACGCCGGACAGGATTTTCTTTTTATTGTAAAAAGAAAAAAAAGAAAAAGAGGGTGGACACCCCCCTTCTCTATCTATACGAGCTCAATGCCGAGTTCTCTGCTCAAGCTCTTGGCCCGCTGTTGCGAGTGCTTGTTGTCAAGCTTTCCTAGTATCCATGGTGAATTTACACCAGTGATAATAGTCATCACTGTCAATTTGCCCTTCATCTCATCAGTAACTCTGGCTCCCCAGATAACGTTGGCATCGTCATCCAATGATTCTGTTACCAGCTCACCAATTCTACTGACTTCATCAAGGGTCATGTCTGGTCCGCCGGTGACGTGAATCAAAGCACCTGTAGCTCCTTCGTAGTTGATGTCAAGCAAAGGGTTGCTTAAAGCTCCCTTGACTGCTTCTTCTACTCTGTTGTTTGTATCTGAGCTTCCTACTCCGATAGCTGCAACTCCGCCGTTGGACATAATAGCTTTTACGTCTGCGTAGTCCAGGTTAACCAATGAAGGCACCGCGATAGTTTCAACAATACCTTTGATCATGGTAGCTACTAACTCGTTAGCTACCGCAAAAGCCTGTTGAATCGGTAAGTTACCTGCAATTTGTACCAGCCTGTTGTTATCGATAACGATAACTGTGTCAGATACTTGTCGCAATTGCTGTAATCCGAATTCTGCTTTATCGCATCTTGCTCTTTCAATGTTGAAAGGCATGGTGACAGTTCCGATAACGATTGATCCGGTATCTTTGGCAACTTGTGCTACCACTGGAGCTGCTCCGGTACCAGTTCCTCCTCCCATACCTGCGCATACGAAGACCATATCTGCACTTTTCAATGCTTCTTTCAATGCCGTTAAGGATTCCTGAGCTGCTTCTGCTCCCTTGTTAGGGAAACCGCCGCATCCAAGACCTCGTGTGCAGTCTTTACCAATAAGAAATTTCTTGTCAGCACCAGTTATCTGCAAGTGTTGATGGTCAGTGTTAGTAGCAATAATTTCTGCTCCCTTAATCCCTTTCTTGTATAACCAGCCAACCATGTTGTTGCCAGCTCCGCCTACTCCAATTACTTTAATATTTGCTTGACTCATGTGTGCAAAGTCATCTTCCGCCGGGGCGCTTTGCAAAGCCCTCTCAACTAAAAAATCCATTCTTACCACCTCAATTGTTTTGTGTGTCCACCCTTTGATAGTTCCAATTTTTGAAACTATACATTCCAGTACATAAATTATTATATACTAGTTCTACTATCCTATTCTCAAGTTTGTCGTGCACAAGAAATGCGGAAACTACCACATTTCTGTGCTGAAATGAAGTTATTTTTCTTCATTTCATGCATAATTTGACCAATTATGAACGAGAAAAAGAATTACTTAAATGAAAGAAATATTAAGTACAAACTACAAGACAAGTGCCGACCAAGCACTAACCAAATGACTAATCGAGGGCGACCAAACCCTTTTAATTTCATGTAAAGTAGTACTTATATATAAACATTTTTTTTCTTCAATATATACATTCTAGAAGATAAATCCCGATTTGAGCTTATTTTTTGAAAAAATCCTTACAAGAATTCACATTCTCAGTAAAGAATCCAAGGACAAATAGCCATTTTTTAACTTGAAAACAGACGCTTTTACCACGCATCTATCCCTATTATAAGGGCGTTCAAGACCTCGTTGTCTTCTCGTAACATATAACGCCCGCTCAACATATTCGATTTTTTCCTCAACATGCATACGCGTTGTTTCTAAAAAAACTTTCTTACCGATGCTTCCTCTTAGAAGGATATTGCTAAGGCTTTGTGCATTCGCTTCCATTCCACTTTCAGGAATAAGTTCGACTATTGCCGGTACTATCAAAGAGACGGGAGTCTGTATAGCAATAAGAGTTACATAAACTTGATCGGGAGAGATTAAGCCGTTACCAGCAGAAACTAATTGTCTGGGGTAAATCTCTGTTAAAATTCCCTCTCGTACTGATGTTTGGTCTTCTAATGCCATCCATCTAAAATTTGATGCTTTATTTTTAAAAGTTACCGAGAAAAAGAGAATTAATTGCTCTCTACTTTTTTACCAGTTCCTTAGCCTTCTGTGTTACTAATTCTTTTCCTTTATGGACCATCTCGGTAGCAGCATGGGCTTTCCGAGCTAAAATAGTAGCAATATCATTCAAGTATTTGGCGGGATCAGCAATCTTGGCTCTCCACGCGCCAAAATAGATCAGCGTTTCAAGTGGATACTTTGGCGGTTTTGGTGGAATATCTTTAGCATATCCGAGAGCTACAAGGGCATGAACTTCTACTTCTGCAGGTATCCCTAACAACCCATTTACTTTCTCTTCATCAAATGCACCTATCCATCGAGTAGATAATCCTAACGACTGTGCTTCCAGAAGCATGGTCTGTACTGCTGCTGCGCAATTTTGCACGGTATAAAATTTCTTGCCCTTTTCTCCATAATATCGCTCTGCTTTTTCTGGTTCAGCACATACCGCAATAAGAACAAAAGCCTGCGCAATCTCATATTGGTCATAACAAGCTGCAGCAATTTCCTGCTTAAGCTCTGGTTTGAGAACTACAATAAATTTCCAATTCTGAATATTCCCACAACTGGGAGCGTGTCTTCCTGCATCTAATACTCGAGAAATATTTTCCCAAGAAACAAACTTAGGAAGAAATTGAGTAACATTTCTTCGTGATTTGATTAGCTCTAAGATATCACTCATTTTAGCATAATAAACATTGTAAGATATATATACTTAACGCTTGTCAGAAATCAGTTCCCTTGAAGATTAACGTCGCGGTGGTGTGATGCTATCAACTTATCGCTAGCATCATAAAGGAAGAGCGATACTTTTACTTTTGTCAGGTCTCCATCAGGTATTTGTTTTGGACTGTAAGCAAATCCCCCTGAGACTGCTGATTCATCTTTTAAAGTCTCACCGGCTTTAACTTTTTGAGAGGTATAAGCAACATCGAATTTTTTCTCGATGTCGTCGTAGCCTTCAATTAGCATAACGAAATGGTGCGGCTTGATGCTACCCGCTTCATTATTTTTGATTGTGTAAGAAATTCCAGTAATCTTTCCCCAAGTCTCCTTCCAGTCGATATATGCTTCATCAAGAGATAATGCAACACCGGTGTATGATGTTACAAATGTTTCTGGTCCTTCCGGCTCTGATTCAGTTGATTCGTTTTCAGTCGCCGTTTCTGGTTCCTCAAGAGCTGTTTCTACTGGAGCACTTTCTTCTTTAGTTTCATTTACTTCTGAGACTGCTAATCCAGATGGAGAAGCATCATCGCTGCTAAAAAGGTCGGTTAAGCCGGAAAAATCAAAACTAGGTGCTTCTGGAGCAGGGCCAGCGCTTAATCGGCCTACATAAAAGACAACCACTAACATCAATACTAAGAGTGAGCCGCGCAATACTTTGCGCGCATTTAATCTGATAGTAATTTCACCATCTAAGGCAGAATGCTCTTTAACTGATTCTGTTCTGCCCGATTCTTTCCTGAACGGATCAAATTTTTCTGCCATTTTTATAGTATGAAAAGGATTACGGAAGTTATGATTAGTATTAATCCTACTCCAATTAATCCATAGGATGTTTGTTCTGCTAACGCTAAGCGGGAAAAATTTTTGATTCTATTGAACACGAAAGAAAAGAAGGCAGATATCTGCCTTACCAGAAGATGCATTTGTTGCTGGAATTGATTTACAACTTGATTAATAGCCATAACAGAAGAACGGAAAACAAAAGGGATTTAAAAATTTATTGTTTTTGTTCTGTCGCTTCTCCAGCTAAAGGCTGTGGGCCTTCTTTAACCACTTTCAAATTTACCTGGTGAATAATTTTGGTCACTCTTTCTCCACAGACTGTAATCTTTTTCATCAAACCTTTCTGCTTCTTATCATTTCGGTCTGATCCAGAAAATCCTACGCTTTTGCCGATCATAACTTTCTTCCTAGCATCCTGGATTCCTTTTCGCATGGGGAAACCACACTTGTCAGAACCGCCCGTGATCAGAAACTCGTATCCTGGGAATCCTATTTCTTCGCCAGAAACAGTATCGCCAATTCTTTTATTATGCAGGGCATCTGCCGCTGCATCTTTTAATTCCTTTTGATAGGACTTACCGTCCTTTGCTCCTAATACAATTTTAACGTCCATTTTTATTCCTCCCGAGGCTTAAGCACTTTTTCAGTACACGCTTTGAGCGGCCTCAGCTATGTTTATAATCAATTCATGGTGTTCTTTTAAAATGTTTTGCTACTTCCTCGCCTTTTCCCTCTTTAATCTCGTCTAGGGTAAGGCCCTGAAATTCATGTGGGAATACTAGCCATGCATCGGTCTCATGAATATAAAAATCCGGCTTTCGGCTGGTTTTATTTCTTCGCGGCTTATAGTAAACAGTTGCAATTTTAAGATCATGCACCGCATTTGCCGTCCCTGTTTTCAGTTCTTCCACCACCGCCTGAAGAGTAAGGCCAGTATCGTACACATCATCGACAAAAAGAACTTTACTGTTAGCTTTGGCGCGCTCAATAATATACTGTAATCCATATACTTCAACTTTTTCTGCTGCCGTATCTATTTCGCTCTCAGAATAACGCCTTGTTCTTATGGCAATATGGTCAGTTCTTACTCCATGGTATGCTAAGAATTCTTGGACATTAATTCCTGGCGTACTCCCACCGCGCCATAATCCGACCAGAAAGTCAGGCCTATACCCAGAATCCAAGACAATTCTCCCAAGACGCAGAGAATCAAGATAAAATTCTTCCGACTGAATAAATTGCTTCTCCACCATTTTTTTAAAATAAAATTACAATGTGATCGATTATTTTGGTTCTAATGTTTGCAATTCAGATTTCAAACTATTAAATTCTTCTTTTAATTTCTCCAGCTGTTGCTTCTTGAACTCATTGATCTGCTTCCGGCTGGCATCCCACTCTAATGGTTTGATTCTGCGCTCTAGCTGAAATAATTGTTCTCGTACCGTAGTAAGCCTTTCATCGGACATAATCGTATAGATGGGAGTGATGTATATAAAGATTTAGGACTTAAAAATCAGTATTTTTTGTCCTCTTAATCCCTTTCTGCTTTAAATTCTGCTCTTTTTTCTAAACCATTGATAGCATAATCAAACCCAAAAATGTGTTGGGTAAATCTTCTGCTGGGGACAAAGAAAAGGGTATTTACCGCTTGATTTTTTTTAAGATTATATTTATCGTATTTCCTGCCGTCGGCTTGGAAATAATCTACTATCTCCTGAGGTGTTTGCAATACATATTTCCCTCGGAAAAGTGATCCTCTTGGTATTATTCCGTATACCCATTCCCGTGAAGCAAATTGTTGGACAAAAACCTGCAAGGCCTGCCACTCTAGGCCCTCAAGTTGTCCTAATTCTGGTGAACGAAACTGAACTGCTGCTAATATATATTCATCGATAGTTGCACCAAGTAATTTTTTGGCATTTTGCAATCCTGCTGCTAAAGTCAATGCTAAAGTTCCTGACAGTAGTGCTCGTTCTTCGCTGAAGACAATATCAAAAAACTGCGGATTATGATAACCATAATTGGGAATTTCAGGAATATCAACTTTTACCTTAGGAAACTCAATAATAGTCATGATTTACTACTCTAGAGCAGAAATGCTTTTAAGGATTTCCTAAATACGGTAAATATGCAGGAAAAAACTCTTATCCGTGTCTCACTACTTGCTACTATTCTAGGTTTAAGTTTTCTCTTCGTGTATGCTCAAACCCTCGATCTTACACCTCAACAAGATCTAGAAGATCTTTCGTCTCCAGATAAAGTGATGATGAAAGGAACCGTACACCAACTTACTGTAACCGATAATGCCGTCTTCTTCAAATTGGAGGGAGAGAAAATAGTTCATACTGATGTAATTCTTTTTCCAGAGAGCAGCATTTATCTTCGCGAAGGCGATCACGTCGAGCTGACCGGGCAGGTTGAAGAGTATAAAGGTGAAAAAGAGATAATTGCCGAGAGCATTATTTTAAAATAAATTTATACCCTCAAGAGAATTATTCTCTCATTCAACTCTGTCTATCATCCTATTAATAACGTCAAACCCTTTCTGCCAGAATGCTTCAGAAGTAATATCTACCCCTACTGCTTTGGTGATCTCGATTGGAGACAGGCTTCCGCCCTTAGCTAACATTTCCACTATCTTGGTTACAAACGGCTTTCCTTTTTCTTTATACGTTTCATACAAGGCGAGAGTTAATAAATTTCCAAAAGCATAGGCATAACAATAAAATGGGGTGTGAAATATATGTGGGATGTAACACCATTCGTAGGCAAAAATATCATCTACTTCAACTTTTGGTCCGAGCTGTTTGCGCAAATTCTGCAAGTAAACTTTGCTCATCTCGTCGATAGTCTTGCCCTCTTCCATCATCGCGTGCGCTTTCTTTTCAAAATTGACAAAACTCGCTTGCCGTATAATAGAAGCATAAATTTCATCCAGTTTTGTAAATAATAATTCTTTAGCTCGCTCCGGATATTTTTGCTGTAGTCGTTCCGATAACAACATTTCAGAAAAGATTGAGGCTGTTTCTGCTAAAGGCAGTACGGAATGGGAGGTAAATTCAGTTTGGTCGCGGGCTAAATTGTGGTGGATCCCGTGCCCTAACTCGTGAGCAAGAGTGGAGACATCCCGTAAAGTCCCAGCATAACTTAACAAGATGTAGGGATTTTGTTTTGCTGTTACGCTACAGCAAAATGCGCCAGTATCTTTATTTTTTTGAACTTTGGAATGAATATGTTTGGCGTTGATAATGTTGGATGCTTCACGATGAAATTCAGGAGAAAAGTTCTTGAAGGTGTCTAGCACCATGGTTACTGCTTCTTGATATTGAATTTTCGATTCTTTCTTTTTCTGTAGCGGAGCATATAAGTCAAATCTTCGTATCTTTTTCAGGCCGAGCTTTTTTCGCTTTAGCTCGAAGAAACGATGAAACACAGACTGATTTTGTTCACAGACTTTCAGTAATGCTTCCACCGCCTGATCGGGAAGATCGTTAGCCACATTGCGGACATGAATTGGATTTTTATAACTGCGCAAATGAACATTTTCCTCACGCCAGTCATTGACAATATTTTTGTAGATTTCTCCGATCACGTCCTTATGTGCTTGGTATTTGGCCAGCAAAGTTCGATATGCTGCTTCTCTTTTTTTAGCGGAAGGATCACGGACGAAAACTAATAATTCCTCCTGGCGTAATTTTTTCCCTTGGAATTGAAATTCAAGCTGAGAACATAAAATATTATAGATGCTGTTTAAAGCAGAAACACCGGTGGTGTCTTTAATGCTGATAATTTTTTCTTCATTCTCTTGTAAAGTGTACGGTTTATTTTTTCGTATCCTTTCAAAGAAATAATGGTATTTTCTACTTGCACGGATTAATTCTGCAGCTTTGGTTTCTGAGAGTGATTTAAACCAAAGCGTAAAGAACAAGGTACGATTGCCGATCTTAGCTAGAAAAGTGTCCACCCGCGACGATAATGCCGTAGCTTCCTGATTTGCAGAATTTTCGGTAACCTGGAGCTGGGCATAAATGCCTAGTCTGCTAGTAGTAAGGTGTAACTCTTCTAATTGCCTCAGCAGATTGAGAAATTGTGCAACAGAAATTTTTTCTGTTAATGATGAGCGTTGCTTTTCAATGGCAGCAGTCTTCTTTTCAATTTCCTGAAAGGTAAATTCCAAATTTACTGGTTTAATTTCAGAAAGGTCCCAGGAAGAAAGTTGGTACTTCATAAGCAGATGTGATCGTCTCCTTCTTCAAAACAAGTATTGCAGTTAGGGCAATACTCTCCGCGCTCTAAGCGTTTGCCAAAATTATCGCATTCATCATCGCTGCATTTCTTGCAGCCTTGCTTATAATTCTCTACGGTTACCTTGGCCCCGCAACTCCCACTACAGATGTAGCGAATTTCAGACAAAAACATCACCTCTTCGGGAATTAAAGAATCAACTATTTATAAAAGTATTTATCAACTGGATTATGGTGAAAATAAGAATTAACTTCTTTATTTCCTATTTTCTCTAAAACATAACTATTATAAACCATAAATCTAATTCTCCGGTCATGGGTAAAACGAGATACAAGTTTTTCAAGCAAACTGAAAAAATCAGCCAAGTCATTAAAGCTAGTCACGATCCGATCAAAGAATGGCGTGCTGATCCGAAAGGATATTTCCTCATCCGGGTGAATGAGAAGAAAAAAAGAATTGAAGCGGGCTTTTGCACCTATAAGCATATTATAACTAAAATGGTCTATGGCAATAATGCTATTGATATTTACAACACCATCATCCGGCGCAAATTAATCACTAAACTGGAACACGCCGGCTATCTGGGAAAGGAATTGTATAAAGCAGAACTGGCCTTGAAATATGGAAAGAGATATCGACAAGAATTTCCGCTGGAATTTACTGATAAAGTTATGACCAAAATAAAAGATAGTTGATCGGGATTTTATCACCAAAAGCTTTATATAGATTCTTTTTAGGAAAATTGTAAAGGACAAGATTTTTTCTTATGGCGCTAGTAAAAACAAACGATACTAATATTGAAGTGGTTGATGGGCATCCAATTAGAGATGCTTGTGAAGAGCTAGGAGTTTTGTTCGGTTGCCGTGAAGGATTATGTGGAACTTGTATGATCAATATCGTTGAAGGTGAAGAGAACCTCTCTGAATTGACCGAAGAAGAAGTAGCCATGGATCGGGATAGAGAACATCGTTTGGCTTGCCAGGCGAAAATAAATAAAGGAGAAGTTACGATTAAATTTTGATCGAGGAGGCAACAACATGGAAGAAAATAAATTAGAAATTAACAGTAAAGCACCTGCTTTCGAAGCAAAAGCATTTCAGAATGATGAGATTAAAACCATCAAGCTTGACAATTATCAAGGCAAATGGGTGGTATTAGTTTTTTATCCTGCAGATTTCACCTTTATCTGTCCAACAGAATTAGGAGAATTAGCTGACTACTATGAAGAATTTAAAGAACTAGGTGTGGAAGTTTTGAGTATCAGCACCGATACTGTTTTCACTCATAAGGCTTGGTGGGATAATTCTGACACTATTAAAAAAATAAAATTCTCCATGGTAGCCGATCCTAATGCCCAGATCTGCCGCAGTTATGGGACGTATATTACGGAAGAAGGATTAAGTCTACGGGGAACATTTATCATTGATCCCGACGGAGTATTGAAAGCATTCGAACTGCATGACAACAGCATTGGCCGGAGTGCAAAAGAATTGTTACGGAAAGTTAAAGCCGCACAATTCGTCCGAGAACATGGCGGAGAAGTCTGCCCGGCCAGTTGGGAGCCGGGAAAACCAACTTTGAAACCAGGGTTGGATTTAGTAGGAAAAATATAGGAGGACGAAAAATGTATACCCCACAAAACTTTGATCATTTACTTGGATTGAAAGGATTCAGCGAGCAACTCTTACAGAATCATTTTAAGTTGTACCAAGGGTATGTTATCAATACCAACAAAATTCTTGAAGCACTGGCCACGATGGAGAAGGACGGCAAGACTGCTACTCCTGAGTATGCAGAATTAAAACGCCGTTTTGGCTGGGAATTTAACGGCATGAGATTGCATGAATTATACTTTGGCAATATGACTAAAAAGAAAACCGACCTAAGCCAAAATTCACCTCTTTACAAAAAGATGGTAGAAACCTTTGGCTCTGGCGAGAAATGCCATAGTGTCTTTGTTGAAACCGGAAAGATGCGAGGCATTGGCTGGGTAGTAATGGCCTATGATCCGGCGGGAAAGAAACTATTCCATCTCTGGATCAACGAACATGATGTCGGCCATCTTGCAGGGACAGTTCCCTTGCTGATCATGGATGTCTTTGAACATGCTTTCATGCTTGACTATGGCTTAAATCGGGCAGATTATATCAAAGCCTTTATTGAAGCTGTTGACTGGGAAGTAGTCCAGAGGCGCTATGATGAAGCTCAGATGTAGACAAATCCAAAATTAAATTTTTTTTGCGCCATTGGTGGCGGTGCGACGGTTGCTATGCAACCTACTCGGCATCCCGCAGGGAGCAACCCCTGCCTCGCCGCACACCACTATGGCGCAGATGCGACGGGGGCGCGCCCTCCGGGCTGTCGCATAGGGCAAAACATCCATGTTTTGACCGTCTGCCGCCAACAAGGTGGTGTGTTTATGCAGAAAAATAAAAGAAACATATTCGTTACCGATATTAGTACCACAATCCTTTTAAATTAATTTGTACTACTCTACCCTATGGCTAAGAAAGCAGCAAAAAAATCGAAGGTAGCAAGTAAAAAGCTTCCTGAACCAGATGACGACGATGATGAAGAGTTAGAATTACATCCCGCTGAAGAGCAAGGCATTCTACCTGAAGAGACTTCTGAAGAGCATGAATTAGCCATAGATCTCGGTGACGAAGATGAGGACATTTACACTGAAGAAGGCCGCAAGAAATTAGAAGAAAATGATGAAATTGAACCTTGGGAAGAAGGTTTAATGGAAGGCGCTTCTGAGCTAGGCCAGTTAGGCAAAGATGCCCTTACCGGTGCCCCATTAATGGGCGCTGATGAAGTCATTGAAATGGAACTTGATGGCAAAATGTATCGTTTTGTTTCTGAAAAGAATGCTGAGAAATTCCGTAACAAGATGACCAAGAAGAAAGTTAAGGGAAAAAGTAGAGATTAGAGAGTTCTGTAGAGACTTTTCTTTTGATTATCAAATTTAGGATTAATTTTATAAAGAAATGTTGATTTTAAAGCCTTAAGGTGTTCTAGATGTTTTAGGGGATTAAAATGACTAATAAATATACGGAAGAAGGATTGCCTATTATAACTTTGGAAGCCATTAATCAGTATGGTAGAGAAAGTTTTTGTGATTCAATTGGTTCACTTAATGAAAGAAATAGGTTGTTTTCTGAGCAAATTGTTACAACAAATCCTTACGTCTCTTTTTATATGGAGAGATGTCTTGATAATATCGACAACAATCATTTTTGGCTGTTTGTTTATACTGGAATGTCAGGACTTTATCGATTAATGCAGATACAAGAAGAAATTAACGGGAGAGAAGCAAACTTGCCTTTTGTGACTACAGAAGCGATGGATGATTTTGACCGAGAGATTCTAAGCAGTGATCCGGAAAGTTCATTGTTAAAGAGAATTAGAGAAATTGACAGAACCAATAAAGGCGTTTCAAGTCATATGAACATTACTGCTAGCATTTTTACTGGTGGTGAGAAGATATTCATTTATGATACGGCATCAGGACTTTATCGATTAATGCAGATACAAGCCGAGATGGATAAAGAAAAACAACAACATTAAGTAAGAAGTGTAGGATAAAATAAAAATCTCTTAAAACACTCTTCTTCTGCTCTTCTCGCCTTTCAACTTCCGTTTCAAGACATTCTTGGCATTCTCAAAGGTTTTATGCAGTGCATCTTCGATGCGCCAATCGAATTCGTTAACCGTGAAAGTCTGTCCGGGAGCATCCACATGTAAGGAAATGGAATACTTGCGCTCCCTTCCGCTTTTAGTGTGATCCTTAATATGCACCACCATAGAAAATTCATCTTGGATTGCCCGCTGCAACTTAAACGCTTCATTGGAGGCAATTTTTTGCACCGCTTCTTTCTGATGCGCCAATAAACCCACATCATTCAAACCGATAAAACGGATGTTGAAATTTTCTGGAATTTTCATACTTCCTACAAAACGGAGGATATTCTTTAAAGTCAGCAATCCTTCAAACTTAGTTCCATCCATAATCAGAACACTTGACACATTATTCTTAACCATCGCGTTGACTGCTTCAGAAAGCATTGCCCTTCTGCTGCACGTAACTATGTTTTGATTAGTGCTAAATGATTTAACTGGTAGTAAAGCTAGATTCGGCTTATTTGCTTCTGATCCTTTTGAACCGCCGCTTTCTTTCTGAAATTTCATGGAAAACTCTTTGTTTGGGGACCAATTCAGATACTTTTGCAAAAGGTCGCGGAAACTGACAATTCCATAGAGATTCTTTCCTTCAAAAACAGGAACCTGATCAACTCGAGCCTTGTACATTAATTCTGCTGCTTTGCTGATCGGATCTTCTTTGTCTAGTTTTTCTCCTTTTACTAACTTCACATCAGCAACCGTAAATGCTTTTGTTTCTGGAAGTTCTGCCGCTAATTTAACCACATCAAAAGCGGAAAGCACCCCAATAATTTTCTTATTGCTTTCAACTGGGACAAAATCACTATCGGCTTGGAATAAAGTATATGCAGTCTCAATAACATCAGCATGTTCATTAACTAATGGCACACGATGGATGTAATTTCCAACTTTTGCTTTTGAAGTATCAAATCGAGAACGTAATAATCTTTTTTTTTCAATGGTGCCGAGAAATTTGTCTTTCTTAAACACTAAGCCATGTCGCTCTTCATACTTGCGTAATTGCCCGATCATTTCGGAAACGGTCTGCTCCGCATCAAAAGAAAGAAATTCAGATCTTATTGCTGGTGTAATTTCCATGCCAACCACCTCATCGAAGAACAAGAACTTTATAATATTTAAAGTCTTCTGTTTTGCGGTTTAACTTTGCTAAGCTAATTTTTGTTTTGAAGAAGTCACTAAATATTTGAACACCAATGGCGCAATGAAGGTAGTAAACAGAGCCATGATGACTAAAGAAGTAAAGATAGCCGGAGTAATTATCCCTGCCTTTAGGGCTATAGTTGCAATTCCTAATTCTACGTCTCCCTTCGGAGTCAATCCCCAGCCGATAATCAACCCTTCACGAAACGTTTTTCCATTAAGCATTACCGCAACCGCGGTTCCACCCACTGTGCCCACTAAAGCGATGAGAATAAGGATTATAACAAAGAACACATTTTCACCGATAGTGCTAACATCGATATTCAATCCCACCCAGACAAAAAATAAAGGTATTAAAAACCCAAAAGCGATAATGTGAATAGATCTGGCTATATCGTGTTCCTCCCAGTCAGGAATGTGCACATCTTTGAAAATAGTTTGCCGTACTACCATCCCCGCAATCATCGCCCCAATAATAAAACCCATCCCTAATAGCTCTGATAGTGAAGCGATAAGTAAGACGATCAACAATGCTCCCGTAAAGCGTGCGGTGCTCGACTTTTCCCGGTCAAAAAATTTCAGGGTATAGGGTATAAACCATAACCTCGCTACTATCACTAGAACAACAAAAAAGAATAAGCCCAGTATTAAATTCATATGCGGCAAGTCTGTAACTGCCAATTGAAAAAATGAAAGTAGGATACTGACCAAGATTAACTCGATAAGATCATCCACTGCTCCTGCACTGATGATAATGCTGCCTATTTTTGATTTTACTAATTTTAATTCTTCCAGCATCCCTATGGAAATAGATTGAGCACTCACGGAAAGAGCAACTCCGATAATCAGACTGATGATAGTATTAAACTCAAAAACATATTTCATGACCAGGAATCCTAAAACAAAAGGAAGAGTGGTGTTAACTAAGGAGATAGACAAGGATTGGGCTATATTTTTTTTAAAAATAGAGAAGTTTGTTTCTAAGCCCACATAATAGAAGAGCAGAATTATTCCTAAATTTGCCAGAAAGGAAAGAACGTCAAGGTTTTCTTGGCTAAATAAAAAATGGAATCCAGTTAAACCTAAAATTAAGCCTGCTCCTACCTGGCCGACTACTCTGGGAATTCCCAAAATTCTCTTCAAGGCTTCAGAAATAGCAAAAGCAAGCAGCAGCGCAACTAAAATCATAATAAATGGAGAGACCATCTTTTTGAGAGTAGTATTGTTTTAGTCTTTTTTAACGTATCGGAAAAACGTATGTATTAAGTTAGCTCTATCTGAGCTTAATAAAAGCCGGTTTGGCAGAAGGACTTGCAGAAAAGTGAGCTTATTATCTGACATTTTATTTGTCCAAAATGAGATAAAATTCACAATTTTAAGGCTAACTTAATACATACGGAAAAACTATGGTAAACAACAAATAGAAACTATTAAATAACATAAAAACTCTCTATGTTAAATGGCCAATTCTACCCGAGCAGAGAAAGCGGGACTTCCTCCCGGTTCACTCGTACACATCGGTAAACTCAAAAAACACATACCTAAAATTTACCTTCTTGATTACAATAAAGACAAAATTGAAGAAAAGATCGTCAAAAATGTTGAGGAATGTTTCCCGTTTAGGAAGACTTCTACTGTAACCTGGATTAACATTGATGGTATTCATAATCCCAAGATAATTGGAGATCTCGGAAAGGAGTTTGGATTTCACCCCTTGCTTCTGGAAGATATCATGAATACTGAGCAGCGTCCAAAGATGGACGACTTTGAAGATCATATTTTCATCACTTTAAAATTGCTCATGTATAATAACAGCCATATTAATACCGAACAGATAAGTATTATCATCGGAACCAATTTTGTGATCTCCTTCCAGGAGCATGAAGGCGATATTTTTGATCCCATCATAAAGCGGATCCGTGAAAACAGAGGAAAGACCAGAAAGATGGGGCCAGACTATTTGGCCTATTCGCTTCTTGATGCGGTCGTGGATCATTATTTTGTGGTTCTGGAAAGGCTAGGAGAAAAAATTGAAGATCTTGAAGAAGAATCTATCACTAATCCTCATCCTGAAACGATACGCGCTCTGCACCAATTAAAGAGGGAAATGATTTCCTTGCGCCGATACATCTGGCCTCTGCGGGATGTTATCAGTGGAATTTTACGTTCCGGCTCCAAACTGATCAAGAAAACCACTTTAATTTACTTACGTGACGTCTATGATCATACTGTACAGGTCATGGATTCTATCGAAACCTTTAGGGATATCCTTTCCGGGATGATGGATGTCTATCTGTCAAACATCAGCAACAAGATGAACGAGATCATGAAAGTGCTTACTATCATCGGCACTATTTTCTTCCCGTTAACTTTGGTTACTGGAATTTATGGAATGAACTTTGATGTTATGCCTGAACTACGATGGAAATATGGGTACTTTATCGTGCTAGGTTTCATGGCCGTGGTTGCCGGATTTATGTTATACTATTTCCGCAAAAGAAAATGGATTTAGGCCTTTAGACCAAACATTTTTATAGTGATTATACTTTTGTATAACTATGGCCGCCGAAACAATAGTTAGAAAATGGGGAAATTCGGTAGGAGTTATTCTCCCAAAAGAATTGGTTGAAAAAGAACATTTAAAGGAAAATGATAAAGTATTAGTTTTTGTAGTAAAAGAAGCTGATCTTTCCAAAACTTACGGGAGCCTTCATCGCACTGTATCGGGACAAAAATTTAAGGATATGGTGAGGAAAGGATGGGAGAAATAGCAGCGTATTTCTTTGACAGCTACGCTTTTTTTGAAATCATTGGAGGTAACAAAAACTATCTCCCTTTTTCAAAAAACGTTGGCATTATTACTACAAAGCTTAACTTACTTGAATTACATCACGGGCTGTTTAAAATATACGGGAAGGAAATTGCTGATAAATATTATGACCAGTATGTTCTTTTTGCAATTGAAATAGATGATGATATCTTTAAAAAAGCAAGTGCCTTGAAAGCTGTGCTAAAGAAGAAGAAACTTTCCTATGTAGACTGTATTGGATACATTGCCGCTCTTTCACGTGGAGTTAAATTTCTTACTGGAGATAAGCAATTCCAAGGATTAGAAAATGTTGAATTTGTAAAATAACAATTTTCCATTACTAATTTAGTTCGCAAGTATTATATATCATAATAGTTTCCTTCTTCGTAAGGTGATAGAGAAAAAAATTCTCGTAGTGGCTATTTTATTACTGTTACTTCCCCAGACTATGGCTTACGACGAGATTTCTCGACTGGATGACGGAGTAAAACTTAAGAACCAAGCCATGTCCGTAATTATGGTGGCCAGCATTCTGGTTACTGCGCTAGTAATATTAGCAATTATTTCCAAACGAAAACTCCACAATCACAAGCTGATGCTCTTTTTGTTCATGATCATTCCCATTGTAGCCGCAACCTTGTATACTGCCGGCACTACGATTTATTTGAACCAAATATCTATCACTAAAGGTCCAGTACATTGGCATGCTGACTTTGAAATTTGGAATTGCGGAGAGAAAATTGACTTCCTTGATCCGCGCGGACTGTCTAACCGTATTGGAACTCCCGTCTTTCATGAACACAATGATTTCCGCATCCATGTAGAAGGCGTGGTAGTAAAGGAAGAAGATGTAGCTCTGGATAACTTCTTTAATGTGATTGGTGGAGTATTGACGGAAGAATCTTTGGGTGTGTCCGCCAATGATGAAATAACTCTTTTGCACAACGGTGATCTCTGCAATGGAAAGCCAGGCAAAGTGCAAGTCTTCGTGTATAAAGTAATAAATCCGAAAGAACAAGGCAGATGGATTTATACGCAAGAAAAAGTTGAGGATTATACCAGTTATGTTTTATCCCCTTATTCGCACGTACCTCCTGGCGACTGTATAGTTGTGGAATTTGATCAAGAAAAAGAAACTACCGATAAGATTTGCACTACCTATGAAGCAGCCATAAAAAAAGGTGAACTGCATGGCCGTTGAAGCAACCTTGCCGACCTTGATTACTGTCATCACTACTGCGGCGATCGATTCCATCAATCCTTGTGCTATCGGAGTGCTGATTTTGATGATCTCGGTCATGTTGGGAGCTAAGCAGTCCACCAGCAGGATGCTTCTTCTGGGAGGATTATATGTTTTTTCCGTACTGGTAGTTTACTTCTTAGCTGGATTGGGACTTCTTTATTTCCTTTCCACTATTCCTTTATGGATTACCGAATACCTTTCCATCTCCGTAGGCATTTTAATCATCTCTGCAGGAATTTTAGAAATTAAAGATTTCTTTTGGTATGGAAAATGGTTTTCTCTCACCATTCCTGGAAGGTTTGTAGAGAAAATTCATCTGCTCTCCAACCGCACTACCGTTCCCGGAGTGATTCTTCTCGGCGCGTTTGTATCAGCAGTCGAGCTTCCCTGCACTGGCGCGCCATATTTGGCAATCATCACTATGCTTTCTCAATACTTCGACTTCACCGCTTTTTTGCTGCTGATTTTGTATAATATTATTTTTGTATTGCCGTTGATTATAATACTTCTTTTAGTTGCTGGAGGCATGAAATTACAGAAAATAAACGCCTGGAAACATAAAAACAAACCATATATGAGATTGCTGATGGGATTGTTGCTGATCTGGTTAGGCTGGCTGTTGATGCTTATTGCAAATGGCACTATTAATTTTGGGTAAAATATAAGTAGAGAATAACTTTAAATATTATAACTAACTGTAAATAGTTATGGTAAAAAGGGGACAAGTTACTGTTTTTATTGTTGTGGGCATTGTTATTTTTTTAAGTGTAATCTCTTTATTTCTTTTGAGATCACAAATAATAACAGAAGAACTGCCGCAGGAAATAATTTTAACCGGCGAAAATATTAAGAATTATGTAAACTCCTGCTTGGAAAAGACAGCCAAAGAAGCTATTCTTGAGAATGGTCGTTCAGGAGGATATTTTATTCTTCCAGACTTATCCACCGCTGACCTTTACTATAATGTTCCTTATTATTACGTGTTTGAACAAGATTTTTCTCCCACCGATGAAAAAATAGAAGAGGAGATGGAAAGATACATCGATGTATTTCTTGATTTATGTCTGGATAATTTTCAACCTTTTGAGGGACATACCATCACCAAAGGAAATCCAACCACAGCGGTAAGATTTTCTACTACAAAAATTATTGTCACTACCGATCTGCCGGTTGCAATTGAATTAGGCGTATTAAGAAAAGATATTTCATCTTTTCAAGTTGAAGTGCCTGCAGACCAACTGTATCAAAACATCATTACGGCGCGTAAGATCGTTGAAACTTCAAAAAAAGAAATCTGCCTGACCTGTTTTTCTGACTTAGCTAAAGAGAATGATCTGTTTGTCAATATTTTACCTTCATTCAACAATACTTACATTTATGACATTAAAGATAGTAATTACATAATCAATAATGAACAGTATCATCTGAGGTTTGCGATACAATATGAGAGTTAATATAATAATAATATTCGCTTTTGTACTTTTCTTAGCCAATTTCTCGGTAGCCCAAGAGGAACAAACTGATCCTTATACTTTTGATCCAAATGATCCTAGTTCTTTTGATTATAGCAATGGAGATTATTCTACTATCGCCGATTGGAGCATAGTTGATTGGAATAAAATACCGCCTCATAGAATTCCAGAAGTCCCGGTTGAAAATCTAGATTATGCAAAAGTAAATACAGAACAAAGATTGCAGATGACTGTTGATCAGATTGCGCATAATTTAGAGGTTATTGAAAATCTAGCTATAGATGTTGACGAAGAAAAGGCGCGGGAAGCTATCAAGAAAACCTATGGGGTTTCTGTAGCTGGTTTGGACAGTCAAGCTAAAATTGAAAATAATATCCTCAAATCTGATAAAGGCCTATTCGATTTTTCTGGGAAAACCGAGCAGTGGGAGATAGAAGTAAATGTTTATGGGGAAGTTAATGTTTTGAAACCTCGTGCTGTCGATGAAAATACTATCTCACAGCAGGATGATTTTACGTTAACGTATAGCACGGAAGAATTTTTGACTTTTGAGCAAACTGGTATTGGTCCAGAGTTTTTTCAATTCACCAACAAGGATGGGGAAAGATTCTTTTTAGAAAACGGGATGAGCTTTAGGAAAGGACAAGCACATATAAAAAAAGGAGAAACAATTACAGTTCAAAGTACAGAAATACCTTCCAACGTATTCTATAAAATTTCAGCAGTACATAATGACATTAATGTTTACTTCTCTCGCACGGGAGCTCGTGAAAGTAATTATGTTGCCATGTACGAAGATGGATTAGATATAGGAACAACGAATGAAGGTGCGCTTAACGTTATTCCTCAGCCAGGGAATGGCTTGTTTAACATGGTTAAAAGAGAATATGAAAAAGATGCTCAAGGCAAGCCCATACTGAGCAAGTTCCGGTTAGTTCCTGATGATCGTGAAGATACGGAGATTACCGTTTCTGGAGGCGACGGATTAAATGTCAGGTCGAGGAAGGATTCTGGATTGGTTCCTTTGATGGTGCATAAAGACGGCGGTGGCAGGACTTCTATTGAGACCGGACGAATGGGCTTAGAAATAGAAAGCGGAAATCTTCAAGTAATTCCACCGCAGCCATTTCCTGAGGATGAGAGAGAACCAATCGACACGCGTAATAGTGTTGCCTTTGTGCTTGTACCAGATCCAGTATCTTTTGGTGAAAATTACGAGCTTAAAACCAGTTCTTCAAATAGATTTATTCTTTCTCAAGACGGCAAGGAAGTGATGGGCAACAATATGGGCCTAGAAGTTTCTGATGAAATAGAACCAAATATGGTAAAGACCACTGATGACTTAAGAGTAAAGTATCCCGAGATTGACTTTAAGCTAAATCCTTCCCTTGAGGATGAGAACGATGGTGTAATTAAAGTGGAAGGATATACTGAAATCACGGCAAACATGGCACAGGCAACTAATCAGTGGCTGCGCGATAAGCCTGGGATCGAGAAATTTGTTGATAATGTCGATTTTGATTTACGTGAGAATGCATTAGCAAAATCCAAAGCTCAGAGAGTATCTCGTGCTTATACAGTTGGACTGGTGGGCGACGTAACGGTTGAAACAAATATTGTGGATGAAAAAGAGGTTACAATGGGTTTTGGCGAACGAGCGATAGATCCAGCTACGCAGCTTGCACGTCCGTTTAGGGAATTGGAGTCGGTGCTAAATATATTTGATCACGAGTTTGTTCACGTGCTTGATGCAAATGTGCAATATAAAGAAACGCCTGTTTTAGTTTCCTCGGCTAAAAATGCTGTAGAAAGCGAAAGATATAATCTTTTTGATTCTGGCGTATTGGACCAAAAATTTAAAAGTTCCTTTGAAAGCGCTAGAATATCTCTTGGTACATTCGAATCTGAGTACGAATCGAGACAAAATCAAATCATACATCCTCTTCTGCGCGATGAGCAGGTAAAAAGTACACTTAAAGAGATGAGTGATTATTGGGGTGGCGGAGAGAACCTAGCTTCAGCATTAGAGAGAGAAAAAACCCCGCAGGGAATAAGTGATATTGAGGTATTGCTTCGTGCAGATTCAAGTCCAGAAGCTCAAGAATTGTGGAAAAAATGGAATCTGGCAATAGCAGATAAAACAGGGCTTTATCCTTATTCCTTTGACGAAAGAGAACTTTCTTCAACCTACAGCGAACTTCCGTCTCGGGCTCAAAGAGCGAGGAAACAACCAGGCCTGGCACAGCTTGAATTTGATCGAGCAGCAAGCATTTCTCCTCCGCCACAATGGCTGTATGACCAAGCAGCAAAAAGATGCCAAAGCATTGTGGGAAAAGAGTGTCAGCCTTGCGTGATTTATACGTTAACCTGTAAACGGTAAATTCTTTGTAGTCCATCTACTTACGAAAAACAAAATATTTAATAACAACTTTACCTTGTCTTTGATAATGCCAAAAAATGACTTATGTTGCTTTGACAAACATCTTTCCAAAAAATCTTTTTTTAGCGTATTATTAATCTCATTATTCTCTTTGATACTTATTGTTTCTTGCGCTCCGCAGACTACTGATGAGGAATTAGAAGCAGAATTAGAAAAATTATCTGATGAAGACCTAGATGCTATTTTAAAAGAAGGAGAAAGCGAGGAAGCAAAGGCGTTGGCCGGCAAACCCATCGCATATGCGAAAATAAGCGGCGGTTACCAGAAGTTGCCTCAAAAATTTCAGCAAGTGGAAACGGGAAAAGTTGCAAGAATTGCAGCTCAAGTAAAAACAACAAGAGTTCAATCTGCCCAAGCTCCGGTATACGAATTCATACTCGACACTAAAAATTGGAATATTCGCCAAATACGTTTATATCATCGAAACCTTAATGTTGAAAGAAAATTTGAATATTATCCTTCTGCCTTACAGCAGATACAAGAAAAAGATTTGACATTATATCGGCTGATACTGAGGACGGCAGAGAAAGAATACTCAGTACCATTTAGTACCTATCAGGAATTTATTGTTGAAGATTTTGGTGAAAAAGAAAATCATGCCCTCAAATTTGGCAGAGAGGTTAAAGAAGAAATTACTGTTCAGGTCCCTACAGATGCAATTCTTGAAGGCGCAGTTACCTTTTCAATTTTCAACAATAAAGGGGAAGAAGAAATAAAACGAACCTATACTGCCAGAAGTAACAAGTTTATTTATGAATCAGGCTTAGTATATGAATTTTTTAAAGAGAGAGAAGCGTGTAATGACTTAATTGAAGTTATTCCTGGGCACAATAGGGCCGGAGAAGACAGAATTAACCTTATCTTTTCAGGCCATGGATACGGCCAGAGTCTAGCTTTTGTACCCCACCTGCCTGAATTTATTGATTATTCGGGGGGAGGTTATTTAGCAGACATAACTGAAACGATAGAAATCGACGGAGTTAAAACAGAAATAATTACTCCAGAATTAATCCCGGGAATATTTTGGGAAGAGCCATTTAAATCAAACAAGCAGTTTATTAACGTTTGGTATTTAGATGAGGATCTCTCGCTCATTGCACCAGCAGGCATCGATGAAGGGGATTACTTTCAGACGTACTGCAAAGAATTTGCTGAAAGTTATCAATTTACAGGCCAATGCAAACTTCCTAATATGTTTGTAGTCAATCTTATTAATGAATATTGCAGAGGTGTCGCTTTTTTCGGAGGCGATTCGTTTGTTTCTTTTATTCTCAAAAACAAACAAGGAAATTATTATCCACTTTCTAAAGAGGCAAAAGCACGGAGCATCAGGACAGTTATACACGAACTTGGCCATAGCATCGGTTCCTTAAGAGATGAGTACGTTGAGGAAGAACTGGGCGATGCGCATGGTTTCCCAAACTGTGCGTCGAGTGCTGCAGAAGCGGCTTCTTTTGGCTGGGGACCAGCTAGTTATCCGGGCTGTGCATATGTGCAGGAGAACATACGGCCAACAGAAACTTCAATCATGAAATATCAATTTCCTGATGCAGATTTTGAATATGTGAATGAATGTCACTTGTGCTGGGATATTTATAAGATGACTGGTAACTTAAATATTGGTTCAGCATGTTTAGAGAATGATATCTGTTGATAAGAACAGTTGTTTGAGATATTCTTGAATAATAAGAAAATTATGGGGCATCATGAAACTTGTTCTTTATTTTAAGTCTGGAGGAAGGAGTTAAAAAATCATTTCTTCTTTAGTTCAGAAAGTTCAAAAACCATACACCTAATCACATTAGGGCTATCCTTGCCGCCGCAATCTTCAAATAATTTAATATTTTTATTACGGTATTTCTCTTTTAAGCTATTCAATTCATCTTGGTCAAGAGTTAACTTCCCTAGGCTAATTTCATTAACAATTTCCTCTTCTATTTCATCAGGAATGTTGTTGCTATTAAAATCGTAAACTCTCTCAAGGCCAAATTGATCTATATGTGTTAAAACGTAAATATTTATGCCTACTGAACCTGCTAAAAGCACGGTCAACAATATTATCGCAATTTCTTTAAGCATTTTTATATCCTTTTTGAGAAAGATTAACAACATATAAATGTTTTTGAAAAAACACGTATTTCTGTTATCTCAAAACTAGCAATAATACCTATTTTCATTTTTCTCCGCAATCTTTTTAAAGCGTCCCTCAAATAGTAATAAAACCATCGATGTGGGTAGTAGCTTACCTGAAGATGCGTGAAGTAGTAAAAAAATAACAAATTTTGAAATGGAGGCTAAGTAAAAATGTCATTATACAAGCATGTACGTGAAGCGTGGCGAAAGCCACGGCAAAATGCAGAATTATGGAGAGAAAGACTTCTAAGCTGGAAAAAAGAAACAGTTACAGTAAAAGTTGAATATCCAACTCGGATTGATCGAGCGCGTTCTTTAGGCTATAAAGCAAAGCAAGGCTATATTGTTGTCCGTCAGCGAGTTTCTCGAGGAGGTCACACTCGTCCGCAAATAAAAGGTGGCCGAAGACCTAAAAAGTTTGGAATTAGGCTTACCCTCAGGAAGAATTACCAGCTTATTGCCGAGGAACGAGCACAGAAGAAATATGAAAATCTGGTTGTTCTTAATTCCTACTGGGTTGCTCAGGATGGAAAATACGCCTGGTATGAAATAATTCTGGTCGATCCAGATCATCCGGTAATCAAGGCTGATCCAAAAATTAATTGGATCTGTGCTCAGAAGAACCGCAGTAGAGTCTTCCATGGAGTAACCTCTGCTGGGAAAAGAACTCGTGGCATGACTGGCAAGGGCAAAGGCTATGAAAAAGCCCGGCCAAGTAGAAGAGCACACTTGAGATTGCAGTAAGTTTTTTCTTTATTTTTTTCTAATTTTTAATCTTCGATAATTTAAAAGTCATTTAGAATAAACATAGTCGTGATGGTCGTAATCTTCAAAGACGATAGTCTTTGTCGTTTCATCGACAGAAAAAACCAATACGAAACTTCGATCGATATGCACACGTTTCAAATGTTGAAGTGGCGATCGTAAATTCTTAAAATGGTGTGGATTTTCAAGAATCTCTTCTATTTTCTTTTCTATTATAGTCAATTGTTTAGGATTTTTCTTTGCTAACTTTTTCAATATTTTCTCTACACTTTCAAGAAATATGGAAACTACCATATTTCTGAACTGAAAACTGATCGTTGTCAGTTTTCATGTTCCCTGAATTCATATTGGTACATCCTATTCAAGACCAAAATGCTTCTTGAAATCGGTTACTTTTACCGTTTTTTCTTTTTGTCTTTCCTTAATCTTTTGGATGAACTCGGGCCGTAATTGCGGTTCAAGAAGATCTTCGCCAAATTCTAAAACTACTTTTTCAATAGCGTCTGATTTATCTTTAAGGCCATATCTAGCTTTGACAATATTTAATATTTGATTCGCTTCATCAGAGATTTGTATCATCGCTTGTACCATATATTTCACCTATACCTGAAATATACATAAAATATATAAATCTTTGCTTCATTTTATGGACTTAAAATGAAAATAGGTAAGTCCAAATTACATAAACCCAAAAGCATTGCCATCAAAGAAGATGTCCGATGGGGATTGTACAGCGAAAACTAAGTTCAATTAAATCTCTTCATTTTAAGCTCAAATTAGTAAATCTTTATATAGGATAATTCCTTCATTCCGGCTGATGTTAAAAAGAGGACAAATTACTATTTTTCTAGTGATAGGAATAGTCATTTTGCTATTGGCAGCGTTGTTCTTTTACATTTTCGGCCAAATCAAAGAAGCGCCTTTGGAAGTGGAAGCAAAGGAGGCGCAAAAAATTCCTGGAGTACGAGGCACATTACAATCTTATGTCGAAAACTGCATCCAAGAAACTCTTGATCCAGCAATTTATTTGCTGGCAATACAAGGCGGCGTGATTTATCCAGAAGACGATGGCAAGATTCTGTTAACAGATTATGGCATCGTAAATTATGCTTGGTTGAATGGAGTAAATGGGCTGTCCAGAGAGAAGATGGAAACAGACCTTGCTGCTTATGTGGAGCAGTATCTTGATTTCTGTTTAGATTTTGAAACTTTTACTAAGCAAAATATTCTGGTAAAACCAGATTATGAGCTCATTACTAGCGACGTAACTATCAAAGATGCTTCTGTACAGGCTGAGGTGCAATTGCCGACAAAAATTATCTTGCCAAATAATGATTCTTTAGAAGTAGAAACATTTACTGCAGAAATTCAAAGTAGTTTAGGAAAAACCATCAAGACCGTAGAAGAACTAGGATTTCCGGATCTAAATCCATCTCAGCTCTTAGCATTGCCTTATCAGCCCATAATTTTTCCCTATGATGAAGCAGTTACCATTTATTCTTTCACCGAAAAGTCAGGAGAAGCACCCCTGACTTTTATGTTTGCGATCAGAAATGATTTTCCTGACAACCAGGCTCCCTTGCTGCATTTCATTGCTGACAAAACTTTTCGTATTGGTGATCAATGGCAGGAAACATTCACTGCAGAAGATGCAAATCATGATTCTCTTACCTTTTCATCAGATTCAGAGGTGTTCCCAGTCAATGCAGATGGATCAATTGATGTGCTTGTTAATGAACAAGGAGAGTTCAAAGTTAGCATTACGGTGAAAGATCAACAAGGAGAAAAGAATCAGCAAGAATTCCGAGTTACCGTGCTAGAAGCGAGAGAATGAAAAGAAAAAATCATCTAATTGCAGGACTTGGTTTTATTCTCCTTTTACTTCTAAGTTCTCTTTCAGCAGCGCAAGAGCCAGAAAATGTAAATCAACTTATTTTGGAAGAGCAGTTCCTCAAGAATCCTACTCCGGAAAATTTTAATAAACTTAATTCTGCGGACCAATTACGATTTTTGAAAAATGAAAATAATTACCGAGCAGATTTAGCGATAGAGTTTTACAAAAATG
>Ga0209542_10001801_pt1 | contig 49752 bp, 43 predicted proteins | sample RifCSPhighO2_01_FD_184028 | JGI IMG/M metagenome (GOLD analysis project Ga0209542, IMG submission 184028) | Soil microbial communities from Rifle, Colorado - Rifle CSP2_plank highO2_0.1 (SPAdes) (version 2) | ecosystem: Environmental > Terrestrial > Deep subsurface > Rock core/Sediment ...
AACCTGGACGGCCAGGTGATCGAGCTCTGCCAGCCGGAAGACGGCCCGCAACTCCGTTACCAGTACGAGGATCAGCCGAATGGCGAAGCCCTCTGGCTGGCCATGGAGCGCATCATGTCCGATGGCGATCCGGTCGTCTGGTATGTCGTGCGCCCTGACTCCGGCCTGTTCTGGCTGGATGGCAGTTGGGCCGGTCCGAGCGGCGCCTGGGATCGGGGCTACCGCATCGTGTTTCGTCTCCGCAAGATCAGCGCTCAGTAACTCGGTTACTCGGTGCTGCTCTGACTCTTGCAAACTGTGTACTCGGGCCCGGCGTTTCGACGCCGGGCCCGTTTTCTTTTTAAAGTAATTCAATCCTAAAATGCTGTATAATAAGTTGTGGTAGTAGGTGAATATGCGGGTCGCCAAGTTTTCGCTTCCCGCTACCGAATCCAGTATCCGCACTATCCGGAATATTTGAGACTCCGCCTGCCTGCCGGTAGGCAGGGTTTCAAGTAGAGCGATGTGCGCTATCAGCTAAAAAATGAAGATACTTGGTGCATCGCGCTGTGTGATTACGATCATAAATCAAATTCAGCTCCAAGAGAATGTCAAAGTTTTCAAAGAGCGGTGATACGGATAGCCCGATGCACATCAAATGATTCCGATGGCAATCCGAACGTCTGGAATGTCGAGCGCAATGACTCCGGCAAGTTCTGGCTGAATGGCAATTGGGCCAATCCGAACGACACCTGGAATCAGGGCAACCGCATCGTGTTTCGTCTCCGCAAATCTTTTCATTTCTTCCCAGCTTATCTCGCAGAAGTTGGGGAGTTTTGTTTTTCCTCTAATTGTTTTTCGATCTGACCACGCCAGCCACCGAGCATTTTCCCGGAACTGTCTATCTTTTCTCCGATCTCGGCATATTCTTTCGTTTCCACAGCTTTCATTTCCCACAAGATCTGAACGAACACTTTTATGGTATCTATTTTTGCGGTTGCTTTTTTTAAATACGGCAGTTTCTCTGTTTTTTGCAGAAAAGTGGCGATTGAAACCAGTTCAATTGTCTCTACGAACAAATTATCTATCTTGAGGCCGATCGAATACCTGGCCGCCTTTGGTATTTTTGAAAATAGCTTGTGCCAGAGGATATAAGTGTCTTTTATGTGGATAAGTACTGGCAGGAATGGCTGGGGGGGGGTATTCTTTATGGTCATGATCAAAAAGTTTAAAAATAAATATGATGATATCATTTCTGTGGAAAACTTGCTCACAGCCTGGAAAGAGTTTCTAAATGGCAAGAGAAAAAGAAAAGACGTTCGGGTTTTTGATACGAAACTGGCTGATAATATATTTGACTTGCATGCCAAACTGAAAAATAAAACATATACACACGGCGAATACAAAGCATTTACTATTACAGATCCGAAAAAGAGAAATATACACAAGGCGATGGTCAAAGACCGACTACTTCATCACGCGATCCATAGGAAACTCTATCCGTTCTTTGATTCGGTTTTTATTTCAGATTCGTTTTCCTGTCGCAACGGCAAAGGTATTCACGCTGCGCTCGACAGGTTCAGATACTTTTTCCGGAAAGTAGGCAGAAATAATACACGGACAGTCTGGGTATTGAAGTGCGATATACGAAAGTTCTTTGCGTCCATTGACCATAATACTTTGATCTCAATTTTAAAAAGCAGGATAGAGGATGAGAATATCACCTCACTTCTGGAGGAGATTATTTCAAGTTTTGAATATGGCTTCCCGGGGAAAGGACTGCCTCTCGGTAATCTAACTTCGCAATTATTTGCAAATATCTATATGAACGAATTTGATCAATACATAAAACACAAACTCAGAATAAAATACTATATTCGTTATGCTGATGATTTTGTTATTTTGAGTGAGAATAAGGTATGTCTGGAGTCCGTCATCCCTCGCATACACGACTTTCTCAACAGGAGACTCTTAGTGTCTATACATCCGAATAAAGTATTCATAAAGACTCTGTCCAGTGGCGTGGATTTTCTCGGCTGGGTGCATTTTCCTACACATAGAGTATTGAGGACGGTTACCAAACTAAGAATGTTCAAAAACTTGAAGAATAGTCAAAGGCAAGAAGTTCTTCAGTCATATCTTGGCTTATTGAGTCATGGGGATGGTCATGAGCTGGAAAATCGCATACGGCAGGGAATATAGAGCCAGATTTGACTAATCATGAGCTATAGAGTATTGTTACCGTAACACCCCCGAGGGGTTTTTTAATAACAGCAAATAATCTGGGGTGCTCAGAGGTGGATGCAGTTCAAGGCGGAATGTTCAGAAGGCGAGGAGATGTACAACGTCGTACATTGACGAGAATTCCGGGCATTCCAACGAAGAAATGCGCCGCATATGAGCGCCCACTATCATGAGTCTCATAACATACTTGAAGGACACACAAGGAGAATTGAAGCATGTTTCCTGGCCGACCCGTGCCCAGTCCATAGCATTTACTATTGTCGTCGTTCTTATTTCCGTATTCGTTTCTTTTTTCCTAGGATTTTTCGACTATCTTTTTAAACTAGTCATTGAGAAGTTCGTTTTATAACTTTTGACTTTTAACCTTTAACTAAATTCATGTCAAAACAACAGACAAATGGTACGAGGAACTGGTATGTCATACACACATACGCCGGATATGAGAATGCGGTGATGCGAAACCTGAAACAACGCATCGAATCTTTGAATATGCAGGACAAAATATTTAATGTAATTGTTCCCACGGAGAGAAAAATAAAAATCAAAGGAGGTAAACGAGTTGAAGAAGAAGAGAAAATATATCCAGGTTATATTTTAGTGGATATGATAGTGACCGAAGATTCCTGGTTCGTCGTTCGTAATACTCCACGCGTAACCGGTTTCGTCGGTTCCGGTATCTATCCTGTGCCTATTGACGCAAAAGAGGCCGAAGAGTTGTTTGGTCGGATGAATGCTCATACGGCAAAACACAAGATTGATTTGTCTATAAACGATGCCGTGACTATAGTGGACGGTCCCTTTAAGGATTTGGACGGTAAAGTGAATGAAGTGGACGAAGAGAGGGGTAAGGTTAAGGTCCTCGTGGCTATGTTCGGACGTGAAACTCCGGTCGAATTAGACTTTTTACAAGTAAGAAAAAGTTAATTCGACAAGTTAAGAAGGTGACAAGGTAATAAGTTTAATAAGTTACAATGCCAACTGGATTGGAAAATTTAAAAATTTATCAAATGGCGGAGTCGCTTGAGATTGACGTCTATAAAATTTTAAAGAGTTTTCCAAAAGAAGAGAGATATGGAAGTATAGACCAGATAAAAAGATCTTCCGCTGCTACAGCAAACAATATCGCTGAAGGCTATACGAGACACAGTTATGCTGAAAAAATTCGATACATGTATATTGCAAAAGGAGAGGCTGAGGAAACTAAAAGAAATTTACTCCGATCCGCCAAAAAAGAACTATTGGCAGAAGAAGTTGCAAATGACCTGGCAAGTAGGTATACTAGCCTTCTCAAGGCTATAAGCGGGTATATAGGATTTATCAGAGAGAAATCTATAGTATAACCTTATCCAACTTATCACCTTATATACCTTATTCAACTAAATTATGGCAAAGAAAATCACAAAAAAGTTAAAATTGGTCATTCCGGCGGGAAAAGCCAATCCTGCCCCTCCGGTTGGTCCGGCGTTGGGTCAGGCCGGCGTTAACATCGGTGAATTCGTAAAGCAGTTCAATGACGCCACAAAGACCATGATAGGGGATGTTGTTCCTGTTGAAATTTCCGTATACGAAGACAGAACATTCTCTTTTGTATTGAAAACTCCTCCGGCATCGAACTTGATATTAAAGGCACTTGGAAAAGAAAAAGGTTCCGGAAAAAATACTGTTTCAAAGATTGGAACACTGACCCGTGCTCAGTTGAAAGAAATCGCCGAAAAGAAAATGCCGGATTTGAATGCAAATGATATCGAGGCGGCTATGAAGATTGTCGCCGGGTCGGCCAGAAGCATGGGTGTTGATATTAAGTAAAACTTCCAAATTTAGCCAATCACCACAAGAGTACTTCCAATTTCTAATCATTTCGCTCAAGAAATTTAGGTCGCTCATCGGCTAAAGACAAAAACCAGTTTCGTCAATGTACTACATGTACGCCTCCGAAACTGGTTTTTGTTTTATCCGCGACCCTGTCTCAAATTGTGAAAGTTTTTAGAATATAAAATTACTTCTTTTTGATGTCGCAGTCGGTATAGAGTCTCGGTAACATACTCAAAGGATCCCACTCCTTCATTATTTTTTTGATGTTATCGGTTTTTTGATATTTTCCCGTAACCGCATAGTTGTCATTGATAATCGGCCCCGTCTCAAAGAAAATAATTTGGGCGATTCGTCGCCCGACTACCAAAGGTATGGTATAAAATCTGGAGTTGTTTGTTATCTCCATAGTCCATCTATTTGTGTATCCCACATCACCCCAGCCCGCACATTTACATACCTCAATAAAAACCCTTCCCATTGATGAGCGAGCCTTCATCATGGTTGTAATATGATATCTTCCTCCTATGAATTCATTTGTATGGGCCAATATAGTCTCTCCCGGGTCTAGAAATATTATTTTATCATCAGGGCTTATTCCTTTCCAGTTAAAATTGTATTTTTTTAAAGCATCTTTCGCCCGCTCTGCCTTGTGAGGTTTTGTTCCCCAAACATGGTCGGTATGTTTTTTGTTGTAGATATTATATATATGGTGGTGATATTTTGGGTGAGGCTGTTCTCGGAAATATAATTTACCCAGTGTCACATCATAACTTGAGGTGGCTAGGTTCTTTCTGTTGAAAGGCGTGATCACGATATCGCCGACCTTCATTGCTTCCAAAATTCTCCTGTCTGATAGAGCCATAATTCATATAGTATATGGGATATTGTAGTTCTCCACAATTGACGAACCCCGTACAGGCCTTTCGGACTGCACGGGGGTGTGTTGGCGAGATTTTCACTCGCTATTTCTTGACGATGTCATGTTTCCCTCGCACCGTGGACCACTCATCGGGCGAGTTGTCGCAGTGCAAGACGAGGTATGGAACGTTGTCTTCGAGAGCTCGTCCCATCTTCTGGGCGATGACACGCAGAGTCGGATGGACGGCTTGTCCAGACCTGAGCTCAGCGATGTACACCGCCGACGGTAGCCCGGCAGTCAAATCGCAGGTTACATTGTAACCCATCGCGACGTAGTACTGCTTGACGAGAGGATCGGTGACCACTTCGAGCTCTTTTTCCTGCTCGTCGATCACTTGCAGAGCATGAGCTCGGAGTTCTATTGGCAGTTCGTCGAGGTACCACGAGTTGAACCCGTGGTTTACGGTGAGGAGCGGCATGAGCTGGGTGCAACTCCGATGTCTCTGTAGGTCGCGGAACGAGCCGAAATCCAACAGGAACCGGAAGTTGAATTGTCCGTACTTGTTCAACCAGTCAGGCAACTCGGTCTTTTGCGGACGAGTGGCCAACAACTCACGTACCTCAATGATTCCGCGCCCAATTGTATTCGTGTAATCGAAGTTTGGGCAACGGACGTCATCGTGGTAGTTCAGCATCGCACACCTTCCCCCGTACTCGTCCTGCTCGGCATACGACTTGAAGCCGAAACTGTTCGGGTATTTGCCGTGGAGTCCGAACTCGATTAAGCTTCCGATGTGTCTCACTTCTTCAAGCGGATGGAACATCATCTCCTTCGTGTGGTCCCACGCCTGTCTGAGGTTCGTGTGCCAGCCGACATAGGTTGTGCAACCGGTCGGCAAGAACGCTCGCGCGATGTCGAACGCTTTGGCTTTGATTGCTTTCGGATACTCGCGTCCGTTATCGCTCTCGAGCATCGGGTACTTTTCCATGAGGTGAGGTACCAGAGTCTTGAGAGCATATGAGTAGAGAGTCATCCATCGTTCCTGGATCTTGAGACCCTCTTCTGTTCCGAGTGGGTTCAGGACTGGTTGAGAGGCCATGTCCAGGTAACGAGTGGATGCTTCCTGCCCATTGTACAGCGGGTTGTCCTGAATCGCTTTGGCCGCCAGCATCGAGACTTGTTCTGCGCAGATCGTCGTCGATCCGCAGTCGCCGATGGACTTGTGTCCATAGCCGACGTAGTACTGGGCCATGAACTTTTCGGCCCCTTGCTTGGCAACGCGTTCCAGGTGTACCCGGACCGACTGTGGATCTCGCGAGTAGAGTGCGAGAACCATAGCCGCCGACTCAGGGTCGAGTTTGTCAAAAATAATTACGTCAGCAGACAAACTTGTGATAACCGTCATGTGAAGAACTCCTTGTGATGCGCATGATTGCGCGGGTCTATATCTATTTCTACTCCGTACAGATTTATTGTCAATTGACCGAACTCATATAAGTTTATATTCTTACCCTATGTCCAAAGGAAAATTTATCGTACTCGATGGAAACGATGGTTCTGGAAAGCAAACGCAATCAGAATTGTTGCGAGATTTTCTCTCGAAACAAAATAAAAAAGGGCTTCAATTAAGTTTTCCTCGATACGAAGAAACATTTTTTGGGGGGATGTTGAAGGAGTTGCTCGCTGGAAAATATGGTAATTTCGTCGACTTAGACCCGCATTTGGCCTCTTTGCCTTATGCTGTGGACAGGTGGTCCTCAAAGGATTTAATAGAAAGTACTTTAGAAGACGGCGGATTTGTTATTTGCGATAGATACGCCAGTGCGAACCAAATACACCAAGGAGGCAAAGTGGAAAATATTGAAGAGAGAAAAGAATTTTTATCCTGGCTCGACAGAATGGAGTATAAGGAATTGAAGATACCCAAGCCAGATATTTTTGTATATCTTGATGTGCCGTTAGAAATCTCTCTCGGACTCATGAATAAAAAGAATAAAGATACGGTGGAGAATAATCACAAGTATTTAAGTAACTCTCGGGAGTCAGCCGAGTGGCTTATAAAACAGAATCCAGATAAGTGGGTAAATATTCAATGTGTACATAAAGGTAAGATACGAACTCGGAAAGATATTCATAAAGAAATTGTCAGTAAACTAGAAGAACGAAAGCTCCTTTAAAAAGGTCTTCTTCAGTGCTATCATTCTCAATAATGAAAGAGGTACTGGAAAAAGAGATTAAATCTATCTTATCTGATTTTGGAGTAGAAAATCCAAAGGTTAATTTTGATATGCCAGCACATATGGAGATGGGGGATTACTCTACGAACGTAGCAATGGCTCATGCGAAGCAACTCGGGGAAAAGCCTTTGGACTTGGCTCTACGAATAAAAGAGTCGCTTGTTGAAAAGAGACTGAAGCATATTTCCCGAATTGATGTGATCGCGCCGGGGTTCATAAACTTCTTTTTTGACGAACATTATTTTAATAAGAATGTGGGAGAGATTTTGAAAGAGGGTGATAAGTTTGGAAAAAGTAAACAGGCAAAGGGATATAAAGTGATGATAGAGCACACCCAACCAAATCCTTTCAAAGAATTTCACATAGGGCATTTGATGAACAACACTGTAGGCGAGTCGGTGGCAAGAATTGTAAGGGCGCATGGTGCTATGGTAAAAACTTCTTCATATCATGGAGATGTTGGTATGCATGTAGCAAAAGCCGTATGGGCGATACGGAACGGTGCCGTTACAAAAGAAGCCTATGCTACTGGGAACAAGGCTTTTGAAGAAAACAAGGAGGCGAAAGAGGAAATAGCTGATATAAATAAGAAAATTTACGACAGAAGTGATGGAGTAATAAATAAAATATACGATACCGGAAGGAAAGAATCTCTGGATTATTTCGAATCAATATATAAAAAATTGGATAATCACTTCGATTTCCATTTCTACGAAAGTGAGAGCGGGGAAGTTGGTAAAAAACTGGTTCTGGAAAACATAGGTAAGGTGTTTGAAGAAAGTGATGGGGCAGTCGTGTTCAAGGGGGAAAATTTTGGGCCAAAAACCCATACGAGAGTTTTTTTGAATTCAGATAGACTTCCGACATATGAAGCCAAAGAATTAGGATTGGCTCAGATTAAAAAAGAAAAGTTTGCTTATGACACATCCATAACTATAACTGCCGACGAACAGGACTCTTTTTTCAAAGTGGTGGAGGTGGCCATAGGGGAAGTTTTTCCTGAGTTAAAAGGTAAGTTAAAGCATCTTTCTCATGGGATGCTGAAGTTGCCGAGTGGAAAAATGTCATCCAGAACCGGCTCAGTTATTACAGCCGAGACGTTAATTGATCAGATTAGAGAAAAAATTATTCAGGAACACGAAACAGAAGTTGCGACAGCCGAAGTCATCACACTTGGCGCCATAAAATACTCCATACTCCGCCAGGCGATAGGCGGTGATATTATTTTTGATTTTGATAAATCAATTTCTTTTGAAGGGGATTCTGGTCCGTATCTGCAGTACAGTGCCGTTCGAGCAAATTCACTTTTGAAAAAAGCCGAAGGAGTTGTTGACTTGGAAGCCGAGCTTCCAAGTGGGTGGCAGACCACTAATTTAGAAAAGGTTCTGGAGAGATTTCCGTCTGTTGTTTCTCGTGCAGGACAGGAGTACGCCCCGCATCATATCGTCACGTATCTCATCGACCTTGCGGGAGAATTCAACTCTTTCTACGCGTCTCACAAAATAATTGACGAAAAAGATCCAACTTCTTCATACCGCTTGGCTTTAACTAAAGCTTTTGTACAAGTTATGGCAACGGGGTTGGATTTGCTTGGAATCAAAGTGCCTTCACAAATGTAGACATATGAAAAAAGTACTCATATTTCCAGGAGCATTCAGTCCGCCACACTACGGTCATATTTCGACCATTGAGACAGCGCTTAAAAATAATAACTTTGATGAACTCTGGGTCGTTCCGTCGGGTAAGCGTGTCGATAAAATAATACCTACCAGCCATGAGGATCGACGCAATCTCGGAAACATATTTGTTGATTTTGTCAGTGAAAAAACTAATATCCCGGTCTTACTTATTACCGATGAATTGGATGACATTGATGGAAGACATACATATGAAATATTAAAATGGATAAAATCTCGACCGAACATTGAGTTTACACAACTAGTCGGCCTTGATGCGTTATTGACCATTCAAAAAAATGATAATGATGGCGAGTTTGAGAGAGATAAGTTTCTTACCATAATAAATAGGCCGGGCTGTGTCTTGCCGGCAGATTTTACTCATGGAAGCAACATCACTATCATTAGTGATGAAATGATCGGTATTTCAAGTACAAAGATAAGGAACATGATAGGGGCCGGAGATGTTGGTTACAAGGTTCTCGTTCCGCCAGGTATTGCCGAATACATAGATACCCATAATCTGTATTGATTTCAAAAAGAGGCCGACGGCGGAATTGCCGGCGGCCTCTCATGAACTACGGAAGGTGAGGATCAGACCTTCTCGAAACGGTTGACGATGAACAGTCGCGAATCACCGACCTTCGGGATGAACTTGATCGCCATGGAAACGCGATTCTCCGGATTCAGCGCGTTCCAGTAGGTTTCGCGTACCTGGTGGATATCGCCCGTGAGCGGGAGGAGCCACGGTACATCCTGGAATGACGGCAGTGGGTCACCGTCGCCTTGGTAGGTCATGATGCCTTCGCCGAATCCTGCCTTGGTGTCGTATTGGAAGGTGTCGAGATCTGGCTCTCCGTCCGGCAGTCGACGAATGACTGCCAGTTCAATGGGCCGGTCACTGTGAATCGATGAGGCGCCGGTAATGCGTGGTGTGTAGTTCGGCTTGTCGGGTTCGTACAGCCAGCCTTCCAAAGATTCGTACAGGGACATTTCTGAGATTTTGCTGACAACGGCGTCTGTCTGATGACCGTTGCTGACAACGAAGAATGGTCCAACTTCGGTCATCGCGTTGTAGATGATGAGACTTGGGTCCTCGACTTTGCTGGGGTCCGCCGGTTCCGTGAACACACGGCCATCCTCGGAACTCATCACTCTGTTGCGGCTGTTTGCGCTTCTCCCCATCACAGCGTAGATCTGGACCATGTTCTCGCCCGTCTCGTCCATACCGAGGATGATAATGCGGCCAGGGTAGGGGTTTGCTGTGAGTCTCTTGAGGTTTGCTTGCGCAATTGTGCTTTGCATCTGCGTATCCATCTACTGCTCCTTCTGTGACGTGTGCCAACTTTCTAACATCAACTCTATGTTCTTGTGAGGGTTCTGTCAATTTTCTCTAGTTTACAAAACCAGTCGTTTTGCTATGATTGGATTAAAGCAAAGAAGAGGCCATCACCTCTTGGCTTCGGGAAGAAAATCTTGATCACGCCCTTCGATGGGCTCAGGACAAATAGACCTCGACGGGTAAGCCCGTTACAGCTAGAAATAAGGCCCTAATCCTAAACAAAAAAGTTTTGTCGGACGGGTAAAACAAGGTGGTACCACGATGAAAAATCGTCCTTGAACAGCATTAAATTTGCTGTCCAAAGACGATTTTTTAATTTTTACCACACGGGCACTTCTTGTTTTCTAACGAGCAAAGCTCGAAATAAAACAAAGTCGCAATTTCTAATTTTCAATTTTCAAACCTGTCCCGTAGTAAATTTTTGGGGATATAATATTCAGGATAAGTTGGATGATTAGGAAGAAAAATAAGCATTAATTAATAAACAATTTAAAATTTTACTACTGGGATGACAGATCAAGAAAAAAATATTAAATCAGAGGTAGCACTTCGTGAAGAAGTGATTTTGGAATTTTGGAATAAGAACGAGATATTCAAAAAGTCTTTGGAAAAAGATGCTCCGAACGGTGACTTCGTGTTTTATGATGGTCCACCGTTTGCTACGGGTCTGCCTCACGCGGGGAGCCTTCTGTCGTCGGTTATTAAAGACGTGATTCCACGATATAAAACGATGCGGGGATTTAGTGTTCGTCGTCGTTGGGGTTGGGATTGTCACGGGTTGCCCATAGAGAACATGATTGAGAAAGAGTTGGGTCTCAAAGATAAAACCGAGATCGAAAATAAAATAGGGATCAAGGCGTTTAACGAGGCGTGTCGTGCGTCCGTACTACGATATGCAAAAGATTGGAAACACTATGTCGAGCGAGTTGGTCGCTGGGTGGAGTACGACAATGCCTACAAGACAATGGATAACTCCTATATCGAAAGTGTATGGCATGCGCTTAAAACCGTGCATGAAAAGGGCTATCTCTACGAAGGTCGAAAGGTTCTTTTGTACTGCCCGCATTGCCAAACTCCTATCGCAAAAGCCGAGATCGCGATGGACAACAGTTATAAAGATGTGACCGAAGAATCGGTGACAGTAGAGTTCCGCGTCAAAAGCAAAGAGAATGTTTCTCTTTTGGCCTGGACGACAACTCCCTGGACGCTTCCGGGCAATGTGGCACTTGCTGTTCACCCAGAAATCGATTATGTGGAGATTAAAAAGAAAGATATGGGTGATGGTAAACTTGTGAGATTTATTCTTGCGAAGGGAAGACTGGAAGCGGTGTTTGGTAGCGATGAATACAAAGTAGTCAATGAAATGAAAGGTAAGGATTTGGTGGGTCTCGAGTATGAACCTTTATATGAAATATCGGCTGTAAAAGAAACTGGTAAAAAGGCTTGGTATGTTGCGGAGGCAGACTTCGTAAATACGGAGGAAGGAACCGGCATTGTTCATACGGCGGTTATATACGGAGAAGATGATTATAATTTAGGTCTTCGTCTCGATCTACCGATGGTCCCGCTTCTTGATGCGGCCGCTCATTTCAACGATAAGGCGCCGGAGTTGATCCGTGGACAATACTTCAAAAAAGCGGAAAAAGTCATCAAGGAAGATCTGGATAAAAGAGGACTTCTTTTTGATAAAAAGTTGCATACTCACTCGTATCCACACTGTCATCGCTGTGGTACAGCCCTTTTGTACAACGCTATTTCTTCGTGGTTCATAAACATTCAGAAGGTGAAGGATAAAATGATTACGTCGAATGAAAAGATAAATTGGGTGCCAGAACACTTGAAGCATGGCCGATTTCTCAATATCGTAGAGAACGCTCCAGATTGGACCATTTCAAGAAATCGATATTGGGCTTCACCGTTGCCGATCTGGAAAGATGGTCAAGGAAATGTAACAGTTATCGGTTCACTAGAAGATCTTAAGAAATATACGAAAAAGAGTGGCAACAAATATCTCGCCATGCGTCATGGTGAGGCGAATCATAATGTCAAAAATATTGATGACTACATGGGCGATCCTAATAATCACTTAACAGAAGTGGGCCGTCGTGAAGTTGAAGAGGCGCTAGCCAGTCTGGAGAATGTTGATTTAATCTTTACTTCCCCATTTCTTCGTACTCGCGAAACGGCAGAAATCGTTCGTGAAAAATTGGGTCTAGAGTCGAACGCTCTCGTCGTTGATGAAAGGCTACATGAGACTTCTGGCGAAGATGCGTTACAGATAAGGAGGCGAATGGGCGACTTCCTCTTCGACATCGAAAAGCGTTACCAAGGTAGAAATATCCTTGTCATCTCGCACGGCTTTCCTTTGTGGGTCATTGAAAAAGTTGCAAAAATTCAAACCACCGAGGGCTTTACGAGCGATCTCCAGCAGGGCTTGGCGGAGATTCGAGAATTGCATTTTTCGCCTTTCCCGCACAACGATGATTTCGAGCTAGACTTACACCGCCCGTACATTGATGAAATAGAGCTTGAGAAAGATGGAAAGAAACTTAAGAGAATTCCGGAAGTGCTTGATGGCTGGGTGGAGTCCGCTTCGATGCCTTTTGCCGAGTATCACTATCCTTTTGAAAACAAACAAACTTTCGAGTCGCGTTTTCCGGGAGATTTTGTGGCCGAATATATTGCCCAGACCCGTACTTGGTTCTACTATATGCATGCTATTGCCAATATACTATTTGATAATGTTGCTTTCAAGAACGTTATTTCTACCGGTAATGTTTTGGCTGGAGACGGAACGAAGATCAGTAAATCAAAAGGGAACTACACCGATCCACTCCTTCTTCTTGATCGTGTCGGCGCTGATGCCTTCCGGTATTACCTCATGTCCAGTGTGGTTATGCAATCGGAAGACACCTTGTTCAAGGACGAAGAGGTGAAAGAGGTACACAACCGCCTGGTTAACATGCTCTGGAACTCTTTTGTTTTTTATGAACTTTATGCCGATGGCACCGAAGCTTCATCGGATAGTAAATATATTTTAGATAAGTGGATTATTTCGCGTTTCAACGCTCTTGTTCTAGAAGTGACTTTGGCGATGGAAAGTTACAATATGGTTCGAGCCACTCGTCCGTTCCGCGATTTTGTTTCCGATCTTTCCACTTGGTATATCAGACGCTCACGCGACAGGCTTAAAGAGGACGATATGGATGACAAAAAATCTGCTCTCGCCACCACTCGGTACATATTTAAAGAACTAGCGAAACTTATCGCTCCAGTCATGCCATTTATAGCAGAGGACATATATCAGAAAGTCCGAAGTTCCGCCGATCCTTTGAGTGTTCATCTTGAGTCTTGGCCGGAAGGCGGTGCTGTTGATCTAGAGACCATCTCTCTCATGGAAGAGACAAGAAATCTCGCTTCGCAAGGGCTACTTCTTCGTTCAAAAGCTAATATAAAAGTGCGACAACCATTAGGAAAGTTGAAAGTTAAAAATCAAAAATTAAAAGGAGAATTTCTAGACTTACTCAAAGACGAAATCAATGTGAAAGAAGTTGTTTCTGATGAAGACATAACAGAAGAATTGGATCTCGTCATTACCCTTACTCCGGAACTTGTCGAAGAGGGTAAAGTTCGAGACGCGATCCGTAAGATTCAGGAATGGCGAAAAGAAAAAAATCTCACCCTAGGAGAAATGGCGACATACGAAGTATCAGCGAAAGATAAAGAATTATTCTTAAAACACGCACTAGAGATCAAAAAAGTGACGAATGTAGATTTGAAAATTGCAACCGCTACAAGCGAGCAGTGGTCGTATGACCAAAATTAGAAATTGAAAATTGGTCTCATGAGCTATCACATTTACACCACGGACGGGATAATTCTAAAGCGTATGCCTTTCGGTGAGGCGAATATTCTTTTACATATATTGACGGCTGACCTCGGTCTTATTATGGCTTCCGCTAGGTCGGCGAGACTCTCGGCTTCAAAACTGCGTCCCGGTTTGCAGGAGTATGCTTATGTTTCATTATCCTGTATAAAAGGTAAAAACGGCTGGAAAGTTACAAATGTTGTAGAAAAAGACTCTTTCTTTTTTGATTACCCAGAATATTCTCACAAAGTTTTGGCACACGTTGGTGGCGTACTCCTGCAGATGATTACAGGGGAATCTCCTCATAGAGAAATTTTCGAGACGGTCCGGAGTGGATTTGAGTTCCTTAAGTCTTTGGATCAGGAGCAGGCCCCAAACTTCGAGGCGCTTATGGTTTTACGGATTCTTTATGAGCTCGGTTATGTCAATAAAGATTTGGAATCGAATGGATTTCTGGATACTCGTACCGAATGGAATGAGGCTCTCTTGCGAGAGGTGGCGGGCAAAAAGAAAGGCATAGTTTCGACCATAAACAAAGCTCTGAAGGAGAGCCATCTCTGAGCTGTTTTTTGTTGCAATAATCTAGGGTATAATTAGAGTCATATGGATTTTGAAAAAAGTAGCATAGAGCGCCTGAAAAGAACCCTATATTCTAGAAATGAAAATGTTGTGCCAAAGGAAAAGCGTACTCCTGTTTCTGGTCGAGAAGTGAATACCCCCGTCAACTGGGGAACCGTTCCAGATTTTGATAAATTAACTCCCGAAATGACAAAAAAAGACAACTCATTTTTCAACAAGTTTCTACTAGGCTCCGTTGTATTTTTTGTCGTCGCTTTGGCTATAGCCAGTTTCATATTTTTCGGCGGACTAAATATGATTTCGTCCGATAATTTGGATGTGAAAATAGTTGCTCCGAGCTCCATCTCTTCCGGAGAGGAGCTTTTGCTGGTACTATCGGTAATAAACGGTAATCGAACGGATTTGGAGGATGTCACTTTATATATAGGTTATCCGACCGGAGCTCAAGCCGTTGGGGGTGGTAATAAAACTCTAGGTGAACAATCCGTAAAACTCGGTACTATAGTTTCCGGAGGTTCTACGGACTATTCGATACGAAGTATTCTTTCCGGAGAAAAAGATGCAATTAACTCTTTTGATTTCAGGCTGGAGTACAAAATTAAAGGTTCAAACGCGGTTTTCTCAAAAGAAAAAACCTACGATGTAATAATCAATTCATCACCAATCCTTTTAAATACATCTTATCCGAAGGAAGTTAATTCGGGAGAATCGATGACTTTGAATATAAAAATTGTTTCAAACTCCGGCATAGTCATAAAGGATTCTATGATTAAGGTCGAATATCCTTACGGGTTTACTTACGGCAGTTCCAATATTAAACCACTTAATACCTCATCCGCCTCTACCACAAGTAGTTTGATCTGGAATATGGGGGACCTGAAAAATGGTGACAAAAAAACCCTGTCGATTACGGGCATTTTGGTAGGTCAAAATCTTGAGGACAGGTCATTCAGGGTTTCCGCAGGGGTAGAGAAATCTTCAGCAATAAAGGATTTTGATACCGCTCTAGCCACTAATGTTTTGACCATAGGAATACGCAAGTCTTTCTTTGATCTATCCGTATCATCGGGACAGGATAGTAATCTTCAAATGGGACAGTCCATACCCGTAACGATTAATTGGTCCAATACTTTGCCGGATAAAATTATAAATGCACAGATAAAAGTTACCATCTCTGGAAACGCTTTGGATAAATCATCGGTCGCTGTCGACGGAAACGGTTTTTATTCATCGTCCAATAACACTATATTTTGGGATAAAAACAGCATAAACAATTTATCCAGTCTTTCACCGGGTGATGTCGGTTCGGTCAGGTTTTCGGTCTCCTCGTTTAAAGATGTGCTTCAGATGAGATCAATAATTAACCCTCATATAGATATCAATGTTGCCATAAAGGGTGATCGCTCGGGTTCGGAGTCGGGTCCAGTGTCTTCCAATCAGGATATAACCATAAAAATTCCTTCAACCATAAATTTTACATCGAAAGTTTTTCGGGACATCGGACCGTTTAGTAATACCGGTCCTATACCTCCTAAGGTAGACAAAGAATCCACTTACACGGTGACTTGGACGCTGACGAATACATCAAATGATTTGAAGGATGTTGTTGCTTCAGCTGTATTACCAGCCGGAATCGTCTGGAAAGAGGAAATATCTCCCGCGAGCGAGAGGGTAAGTTACAATCCGGATACAAGGACTATCTCTTGGAATATAAGTAAGGTCGATGCGGGTAGTGGCTTTGCTTATTCGCCGGGAATGGTTTCCTTTAAGGTTGGTATTACTCCAAGTGCCAATCAGGTTGATCTTACTCCGATCCTTCTTGAATTCGCCGGCTTGACGGCCACAGACACATATTCACAAACTACACTTTCGGCTCAGGTTTCGGCGGTTACGACCCAATATTCTGATCCGACTTTTAAGTTCACCGACAGTGTCGTTGTAAAATAAGATAAACTGGTCTAGTATAATTTTATGCCCGAAAACAAAAATGAATTGATGGAGAAAGTGGTATCGCTCTGTAAACGCAGGGGATTTGTTTTTCAAGGTTCGGAGATTTATGGAGGTTTGGCCGGTACCTGGGATTACGGTCCACATGGCGCCGAGTTGGCCCATAATATAAAAGATCTATGGTGGAAGCATTTTGTTGATGAGCAAGAAAATATTTTTGGCCTTTCCAGTTCTACTATAATGCCGAAGTCTGTTTGGGAAGCAAGTGGACACCTGTCAGGTTTTACGGACCCAATGGTTGAGTGTAAAAAATGTCATCACCGTTTCCGTGCTGATCAGCTTGATAATAAAAACAAGTGTCCCGACTGTGGAGGTGCGCTTGGTGAAGAAAAAAGGTTTAATCTTATGTTTCCAATTTCAATGGGAAGTTCGGCTGATGACGTGGCTTATTTGCGTGGCGAAATAGCTCCTGGGATGTTTCTTAATTTTAAGAATATTCTAGATACGATGCGCCCAGACTTACCTTTCGGTATTGCTCAAATCGGAAAGGCTTACCGAAACGAAATTGCTCCGCGAGACTTTCTTTTTCGTGTTAGAGAGTTTGACCTGATGGAATTCGAATATTTTGTTCGTGAGGTAGACTGGGAGAAATATTTTGAGATGTGGAGATTCGAGATGTGGAAATGGATAGAACGAGTGGGGATAAACAAAGACATGGTTCACGAGCTTGAAGTTTCTAGTGAAGACCGTGCTTTTTACTCAAAAAGAACAATTGACTTTGAGTTTGATTACCCCTTTGGTCGAAAGGAATTGTATGGACTAGCGTACAGAACCGACCATGACCTAAAGAGTCATTCTGCTGGATCGGGGATTGATTTAACTTATTTTGACGAAGAAACAAAAGACAGATTTACTCCACACGTTGTTGAGCCTTCTTTTGGTCATGGTCGGACGCTTCTGGCCGTTCTACTCTCTGCTTTTCGTGAGGATGATATGAATGGGGAGGTTAGAACGTATCTCGCATTTAAACCATCGATTGCTCCAGTAAAAATCGCAGTATTTCCACTTCTTAAAAACAAACCAGAGTTAGTAGAAAAGGCTCGCGAGATATACAAGACTCTGAAAAAAGAATTTGGTGCAGTAGTTTTTGACGACAATGGTAATATAGGTAAAAGATACAGAAGACAAGATGAGATCGGTACCCCGTGGTGCGTTACGGTAGATTTTGAGACTATTGAGAAAAATAACGGCGTCACTGTTCGTGATAGGGATACTGGAGAACAAAAAAGGATGTCGGTGGACGAACTGGTTTCATACATAAAGCCACAGGTTTAATTTTTTTACAAAGGAGAACGATGGTGGTAGTATTGGTTTATGGATCCCGTTAGAGATCATTCAATTGACTTACTTACGGCATAGCCAAATCATTATGGTCGAAATATTTTTACAAACAGATAAACTGGTACGGAAATGCCTCAGTAGAGGGATTTCCTATCTCTAGCGGGATGGATATAAAGGAGCAGAGCATACATATAAGTCTTGCCACTCTTATCAAAGCGGTCATAGTGGTCCTGTGTTTTGTCGCCCTTTTTCTGCTGAAAGATTTGGTTCTCGTTCTACTCATGTCTATAGTTTTTGCTTCCGCTATAGAGCCGGCTACTCAATGGTTGGTTGATCACAAAATTCCAAGGCTGTTCTCTGTTATTCTTATTTATATTGCAATAGCAATCGGCCTCTTTGGTGTGGTATTTTTCCTACTTTTACCATTACTTTCCGAATCAACGGAGTTTCTCCGAAACTTTCCTTCGTATTTTAATGCCGGTGTTATTTCAAATACCATATCCGAAAGTGACTCTTTCTTCTCACAGCCCTTTGTAACAAGTCTCACAAATAGCCTCAACCTCGACCAGATGATTTCTACCATAAACTCGGTAATCAGTAGTATATATTTGAATGCTTTTGGTACTATAACTTCTATCTTTGGAGGAATATTATCTTTTTTCCTAATGATTATTCTGTCTTTCTATCTTACTGTGGAAGAAGATGGTGTGGGGAAGTTCTTGAAAGCCATAAGCACTGTCAGAAGTGAGAGGTATGTAGTGTCTTTGTGGAAGAGGTCTCAAAAAAAGATCGGTCTGTGGATGCAGGGGCAATTGGTTCTGGCTGTGGTCATCGGAATGTTGGTATATCTCGGGCTACTTATTGTTGGTTTACCGAATGCTTTACTATTGGCGACTCTAGCTGCGGTGTTTGAAATAATTCCTCTATTCGGTCCGATTTTGGCCGGTGTACCTGCGGTTATGATTGCTTTTGTGACCGGGGGGTTACCTTTAGCTCTTATAGTATGTGGTTTGTACATTATTATTCACCAATTTGAAAATCAACTTATTTACCCATTGGTGGTGAAAAAAGTTGTAGGCGTTTCTCCCATAGTTTCCATAATTGCTTTGGTCGCAGGCTGGCAGTTGGCCGGTTTCATCGGAGTGATACTTTCCGTGCCTTTGGCTGCCGTGCTGATCGAGTTCTTTAATGACTTTGAGAAGGATAAATTGGAGAAATCGGAAAGGATGAAAATGCAATAATGAATCCCATTAGAGATTATATGGTTGATTTATAGTAGGAATAGTAATATAAATTATGGTCGAAATTTCTTTACAAACAGAAAAATGGATACGGAAATGCCTCTATGGAGGAGTTTCCTATCTCTAACGGGATGAAAAAATCGTTTTATATTACAAGTCCGATATTTTATCCTAACGCGCGCTTACACATGGGACACGCATATGTGGTCACCTTGTGTGATATTTTGGCTAGAGCAAAGAAACTGCAAGGAGTCGAGACCTATTTTTCGGTCGGATCCGACGATAACACAGGCAAAATAGTCAAAATAATCACTGAAAAGAATCAAAAAGTTGAAGATTATTTGAGCGAGGTAAGTCAGAATTTTAAGGATTTATACTCTAAACTTGATATTTCGTACGACCAGTTTATTCACACCAGCGACAAAGAAAAACATTGGCCAGGTGCTATTGCTATGTGGAATAAACTAGTTGAAGCAGGGGATATATACAAATCAAAATACTCAGGTCTTTACTGTGTCGGCTGTGAGACATTTTACACAGAAAAAGATTTGGTGGATGGAAAATGTCCAGTTCACCTGACCGTGCCAGAAACAGTGGACGAAGAGAATTATTTTTTCAGACTTTCTAAATACACAAAAGAAATCAAGCAAAAAATTGAAAGTGGGGAATTGTCTATCGTTCCGAATACTAGAAAAAATGAAATCCTGGCTCTGCTTGATAGGGGTCTCGATGATGTCAGTTTCAGTCGTCCCATAAAAAACGTTCCTCACGGTATTCCTGTGCCAGGGGACCCTACTCAGGTTATATATGTTTGGTGTGATGCTTTGGTTAACTACATATCTGCTTTGGGGTACGGAACAAAAGATGACCAGTTGTACACAAAGTTTTGGCCGGCGGATGTACATGTTATAGGCAAAGATATTTTACGTTTTCACGCTGCTATATGGCCGGGGATGCTTTTGTCTGCCGATTTACCCTTACCAAAGTCCATATTGGTTCACGGCATGATTAACTCGGGTGGGCATAAAATGTCCAAGTCCTTGGGAAACGTCATTGATCCGAATGAACTTATTGCCGAATACGGTAAAGAAGCCGTTCGGTATTACTTGGCCCGAGAAGTATCTCCTTTCGAGGATGGTGATCTTACTGCGGAAAAATTTAAAGAGGCCTACAACGCCGGTTTGGCAAATGGGTTGGGTAACTTAGCATCACGCATTCTCACACTTTCCGAAAAGTATCTGGAAAAAGCTCCCGAGATCCCGGAGCATTCTATTCCGCAAGAATTTAAAGATCTAATGAATAAATTTGAAATCCAAAAGGCCACGGATTTTGTCTGGAAAGAAATAGGCGAACTGGATAAGTTTATTCAAGACTCCGAGCCGTTCAAGTTGGTAAAAGTAGATGAAGAAAAGGGAAAAGAAGTAATCGCGTCAATGGTTCTCCGTCTATATACCATAGCCCGGATGCTTAACCCCATAATGCCAGAAACAAATGTAACTCTAAAAAATTTGATTAAGCAAAACAAAAAACCGGCCAACCCTCTATTCTTAAGAAAAAACTAAAACCTTTGATTCAGAGTTAAGGCTACATCACTCACCGAGGAGGATTGACAGATAGACCAAAGGGTGATATACTATATGGGTACAGTTCTTTAACATCTAACTTGCATTTGCCATAGCTGAAAGTGCCTTATTTTTAGGGCTTTCTCAGCTATGGCAACACGCCCGTTGACCACTAGCAGAAAAGGATAAGACGATGAGTAAAGCCTCTGAAGGTCAAGCTCGAAGTCTCATCGCTTCTTTCGCGGTTGACACACCGTGGGAAGAAATTGAGACAGACACACAACCTTTCATCGAACTCACGCCGAAAGAGCGTGGGGAAAGGTTCGCTGCGTTCGTCCGCAACGGGTTCCGTCTAATCGTCAGTGGCCTCAAGGCGGTCATCGACCGCACCAAGTCGTTCGACCCCACCTTCATCGGTGCGGGCTGGACGATCTGGAAGGGGCCCGCGACGGGCGACGGACTGAACGGCAACGAGGAACAGGACACCCGCTCACTCGCGCTCGCCGAGGTCGACGTCAACCAGATTCGTCTGGTGACGACGCTCAAGGGACGTGAGTCGTCCATCAAGGGCGAAGAGCGACTGAATCGGCTACAGGCGACAGGGCACATCCGCCTCGACGCGGCCGTGTTTCTGTTTCTCTGGCTGAATCAGCATCTCATTCCCGAGAGCTGGAAGGAACGGGTGAACGGAAACATCCAGTTCATCACCTTCGACGGCACGGTTCTTCGGAACTCGAACGGCTACCGCTACGTCCTGTGCCTCTACTGGTACGGCGGTGAGTGGTACTGGCACGTGAACTGGCTCGACTTCGACTTCGTTCAGGACTACGTCTCTGCCGTTCTCGCAAGTTAGCGCTTGGGGCTAAGGTCACTTGGATCTCTTCAGATCCTTTGACCTTAGCCCTGCACCCCCGCGTAGATTTTCTACGGCGGGTTTTTTGGTATAAAAATTCTTTTTATTTTTATATATAATGCTGTATAGTATATGGCGGTAGTAGGTGAATATGCGGGCGATCAAGGTTTCCCGCTACCGAATCCAGTATCCGTAAGTTGAGAGCGTTTGCGACCTAAATTTCTTGAGCAAAGCGATTAGAAATTGGAAGTACTCTTGTGGTACGATTACGCCCGCCTGAACGACTTTAGTCGGGCAGGGTTTCAAACGGTGGACTTACGTAGACACTTCAAAAAAAGAAGTTACTTGGTATAGAGTGTTAACGCATTATGATGCGGAATACGATTCAACCCTGAGATTATTCAAGGGGTGGTGGCATGGACGACACTCTATACATTTCTTCGGAACTCGAACGGCAACCGCTACGTCCTGTACCTCTACTGGAACGACGGTAAGTGGAACTGGAACGTGAACTGGCTCGACAACGACTTCGATCAGAACAACGTCTCTGCCGTTCTCGCAACTCACTTCATTTCTTCCCCGTTTCTTTTACAGGAACAGGGAAGTTTTGTTTTGTTAATTGTCCATTCCAACCGCCAAGCATTTTACCTATCTCATCTATTTTGACTGAAAGCGCTATGTACTTTTTGTCGTCAATAGATTTAGTTTCCCACAGGACCATCAAAAGTATTCTAAGCGTATCAATTTTTCGTATTGCTAGACGTACATACGGATGTTTCTCTAGAGGGGAAAGAAAACTAGCAATAGATACAGCTTCTATACTTTCTACGAATAACCCATCAATTCTTTGTCCAAGAGAGTATTTGTGTATTTTAGGTAGTATTTGATAATAGCTATACCATATTAGGTAAGTTCCTTTCAATTTCTGAAGCAAAGGAAGCAGTCGGGGGGGGGGCAATGTTCAAGGTCATTTTTATGTTGTAATAGTGTTAAGATTTTACTATATCATGAGTGTACCGACTTTTGAAGAAATAATCTCCCTTGAAAATTTACTTCTTGCCTGGAAGGAATTTGTCGTTGGTAAAAAATCCAGGAAAGATGTCCAAGTTTTTCAGCAACACTTAATGGAAAATATTATTTCACTTCATACTGATTTAGTAGAAAAAAGATATAAACACTCTGATTATGAAGCATTTAATATTTCCGATCCGAAACCCAGAAATATACACAAAGCAAGTGTACGAGACAGATTACTTCATCATGCGTTGTATAGAGTGCTTTATCCGTATTTTGATAAAAGATTTACTTCTGATTCATATTCATGCAGATTAGACAGGGGAACGCATAAAGCTCTTGAGACTTTTCAGAAGTTTTCATATAAAGTTTCCAAAAATCGCACAAAACAAATCTGGATTTTGAAATGTGATGTTAGAAAGTTCTTTGCCTCGATTGACCATGCTGTTTTGATGAAAATACTGACAGGATATATTACAGGCAGAAATACTCTCTGGCTTTTATCCGAAATAGTTTCAAGTTTTTCATCTACAAGAAAGAATTTTGGTTTACCGCTCGGTAACCTAACCTCACAATTATTGGTAAATATCTATATGAATGAGTTTGATCAATATATGAAACACAGAATCAAAGCAAAATACTATATTCGGTATGCTGATGATTTTGTTATTTTGTCTCACGACAAGAAAGAGCTTGAAAGTATCTTGCTTCAAATTGGCGACTTTTTGCTGACCAGACTAAAACTACAACTTCATCCAGACAAAATTTTCATACGGACACTTGCTTCTGGTGTTGATTTTCTTGGATGGGTTAATTTCCACGATCATAAAGTGTTGAGGACTATAACGAAGCGTAGAATGCTAAGGAGTGTAAAAGATGAGTCTAGAATAGAAGTCGTTCAATCATATCGTGGACTTTTAAGTCACGGAAATGCTAGGAAATTGATTAATAAAATCAGTAAGTAATTTTTGTGTTAATATATGACCATGTTGGAATATTTTGACATACATTCACATTTATATTTTCCTGACTACGACAAAGACAGGGAAGAGGAAATAGAGAAATTAAAAAACACCAAAATCGGAACGATAACAATCGGTACGGATTTTGAATCTTCCAAATGGGCAATCGACATGGCCGAAAAGCACGAGAACCTTTTTGCTTGTATTGGTCAGCACCCGGGAGACCTAAGTGTCGATTCGGTTTTTGATGACCGTCTAGTGATACTCGCAGAAAATAAAAAAGTCGTGGCAATAGGAGAGTCGGGCTTGGATTACTTTCGTCTACCAAAATCGCCGATTCTACAAGAATCTCTTAAACTCATACAAAAAACAATATTCGAATATCACATCGACCTGGCCCTGTCCTCTGATAAACCGATTATGCTTCACATTCGCTCCAGTCGAGGGACTTTTGATGCGTACGAAGATGCCCTCACAATACTGGAACATCATGCTAATATATCCGGAAATAAATTACGGGGCAATGCTCACTTTTTTGCCGGTAACATGGAGATTCTTCGACGATTCTTGGCTATTGGTTTTAGCGTTTCATTCACGGGAGTTATTACTTTTACCCGTGATTACGATGAATTCGTGAAATATGTTCCGAATGACATGATTATGTCCGAAACCGACGCGCCCTTCGTCGCGCCGGTGCCGTATAGAGGCGAAAGAAATTCTCCTTTATATGTTCCCGAGGTTGTTAAAAAGATAGCCGAAATTCGCGGTGAACCTTTGGAAAAGGCTAAAAAGGCGCTACTGGACAATGCCGTGAGGTGTTTCAGAATTAAGAACGCCACATAATTTTTGTGCGGAAAAGGATCTGCCACGAGCACAGACCATCTATAACTTCTGTCGCTTGGCCAACCACTCATTTTCCTCTTGTTGTCTGCGTCTTTTGAAATCTCTAACATTAGAGATTGCTCCACCAAAGATCAAACAGACCGTTTCCGATGAGAAAGCAGAGGCCAAGAATGGTCATACTCCACTGGAACGCTGTGTGAGGCCGAGACGACTAGGGCATGATTTTTAATATTTAACCCTGTAATATCAAATCACTATGTCCGTCTCAATAGTTAAGCGAATAGGTTTATACCAACCATGATACATACGTTAAAAAGAATAACAGTGGTTACATTACTCGGGGTGGCCTTTTCTCCGTTTTTTGTTGTGGGTCAGAGTGTCAGTGATTTACAAGCTCAGATAAATGTTTTGTTACAAAGAGTTCAGCAACTCCAAACACAACTGTCTCAGTTACGAAATATCGGAACGGGTCAGTCTTGTTTTTATTTCAATAATAATATCGGTATAGGCGCTTCAGGTGGGGATGTTGGACCGCTTGCTACCGCACTTTCCACACAGGGTTTTCTTAATACTCCGATCAATACATCAAACCTTTTGTTTGATGAGACACTAGCTTCGGCTGTATCGGCTTTTCAGGAGAAATACAGAAGTGAGATTTTGGCGCCCCAGGGACTCGTTGCCGGTACGGGATATGTAGGACCTGCCACACGAGCAAAACTTAACTCCCTCTATGGATGCGGGGGCATAATCACTCCTCCTCCATCTTCCGGCTTGTCCGTAAGCTATCTCAGTCCGTCGTCAGGACCAATAGGAACTCAGGTTACTATCGTCGGTAGCGGTTTTACTTCGACAGGGAACAAAGTGATATTCGGGAATCTGGGTACCGAGAATAATCCGACCTACAGTTTGAATTCATATGACGGCAGGACGCTTACATTTACCATTCCTTCATCAGATTATTATGCATGTCTGTATACCTATCCTTCTTGCGCCATTCCCCAAAGATTGACTCAGCCTGGTTCTTATTCCGTTTCGGTCATGAATCCAAACGGTACATCTAACAGTGTTAATTTCACCGTGACTTCCGGAGGAACTTTTTCTGGTGGAATCACCCCAACATACGCAGTGCCTATAATTTCATATCTTTCTCCAGCTACAGGCTCACGCGGGACTGAGGTTATTATTGTTGGTTCAAATTTTACCCCTTCTGATTCTGTTCAGTTTAGTGACCTCGGTACTTATATGGCACACAATTATGTTAGCTCCAACGCTCTAACATTTACGGTTCCAAGCAGTCTGACTAATTGTAATATCTCAGGTATGGGCTGTACCAACATCTACAGTGTGATTACAAATGGCTCCTATAACATTAGAGTTATCAATGGAAATGGAACAAGCAACTCGATAAGCTTTACGATGACCGGGGTATCTGACTATTAAGATTAGGTTTGCGCACCCACACTTTCCATGCTAGTCTAGAACCCATGGAAACAGTAATAGATAAGTCGTTAGACACGACAGATAGTAATTTGACCGTTTACGAGGTCTCTTACTTACTTCTTCCGTCCCTTGCCGAAGAGCAAGTTCCCAGCACCACTATTAAAATAAAAGATTCAATAGTGGTGCTGGGCGGTACTGTGATTTCCGATGAGAACCCCGTTCTTATCGATCTCGCTTATCCGATGACAAAAGTTGTTCAGACTATCCGCCACAAGGCCAAGACCGGCTATTTTGGTTGGATAAAGTTTGAAATGCCAAGTGAAGGGGTAGAAGTTGTAAAAAAGAACTTTGATGAAAATGGAGAAGTCCTTCGGTATTTAATTATTAAGACAGTGCGAGAAAATACGCTTCTTTTGGGTAAGATGAAACTTGCAAAGGAGGAGAAAGTGAAGAGAGATGAAGGGGAATCAGCCAATGAGATTCCCGAAGTCGCCAAAGAAATCGTTCCAGAAGACCTTGATAAGAGTATAGACGAGTTGGTCGTAGCATAGGAATTTTAAATTTTAATTTATAAATTTTAAATTTAAATCAAAATGTACTTGAACAAAGCCATGATAATAGGGAACTTGACGAGGGATCCGGAGGTTAGGGCTATTCCTAACGGCACAAAAGTTGCCAGTTTCTCCGTGGCTACTAATCGGGTTTGGAAAGACAAAAATGGCGTTAAGCAGGAGAATGTTGATTATCACAATATCGTGGTTTTTGGACGGCAGGCGGAGATTGTGGGGCAGTATATGAAAAAAGGCAGTTCTATCTTGGTTGAAGGCCGAATGCAGACGAGAAGTTGGGATGATGCGGCTGGAGTGAAAAAATACAGAACCGAAGTCGTCGCCGACAGAATCCAGTTCGGTCCGCGAAAAGAAGGAACCGGTGGAGGCTATGCTGCTCCAGCAACTCCTGCAGAGGACGATAAGAAAGCCATTGATACCATTGAGTATCCGGAAGAAGAGATTAACCCTGAAGATATTCCTTTTTAGGAAAGAATTTTATAATTTTTGAATTTTTAATTTTATAAATAATTTTAAAGATTCAAATGTTTAGAAATTAACTCATTAGAACTTATTTAAAAATTACAAAATTAAGAATTAAAAATTATTATGAAATCCTGTTACTTTACCGAAAACAACATAAAATACATTGACCATAAAGATGTGGACTTACTCAAAAAGTTTCTCAATCCTCATGCTCGAATCATAAGTCGAAAGAGAACTGGCGTAACTGCAAAGCACCAGAGAAATCTGGCGACAGCAGTTAAGCGCGCTCGCTTTATGGGGCTACTTCCGTTTGTATCTAGATAAAAGTATTGTTATAATAATTGCATGAAAAAGAGTAACAAAAAAGATGTTACAATAAATGACTTAGCTGTCATGGTGGCTAATGGTTTCAGCGCTGTCGATAAAAGATTTGAATCGGCTGATAAAAGTATTAATGATATGGATGTGAGATTGAGTTTGAAAATTAATGAGATTGATGATAACACTAAAGCAACTCGTCACGACATGTTAAATATTGGTGATAAATTTGTCCGTCAGCATGAGTTTAATACCCTTCTAACCCGCGTCGGCCGTCTGGAAGAAAAAGTTAGAACAAAAAAGTAAAAATATGGGTATCGATAATATTCCAAATCAATCAGTAATCGAAATGAGTGAATTTGAAAAAGCTGCCTATGACGCCGGTTATAAAAGAGGCTATGAATTTGGAAAAGAATGGAGAAGTAACCTTGCTCATGAAGGGAACTATCGAGGTTTTATGGCTAATACAGAACAGTTAAAACAAAATCTCAGTAAGAGTGAAAAAGTTGCTTTTGATAATGGGTATAAACAGGGTGAAATTCAAGGTAAAACTGAGTGGTTGCCAGAAGATGAATGATAATGAAACACTTGTTAGAAGCTGTTTCCTCCAGCTCGTTCTGTGTATTCACCAGTTTCGCTGTTCACACGGACCATTTCGCCTTCTTTTATGAACATAGGTACTTGAATCTCGACACCGGTTTCTAGTTTTACTGTTTTTGTACCACCTTGAGCCGTATTTCCTTTGACTGCCGGATGAGCTTCAATAACCATCAGCTCTATTTTGATCGGAATTTTCATACTGATCACTTTATTCCCGAAAGAAACCGCCTGAACGACGGAGTCTTTTTTTAGAAATTTAGCCTGCACGCCGATGAAGTCCTCGTCAATCTTGAATCGTTTGCTCGGGTTTTCTGCTTCGCAGAACCAATACTCTCCACGATTTTGATATAGAAACTTTACGTTACGTTCCTCGATTTCCGCTTCCTCAACTTTTTCCGATACATGGAAAGATCTCTCGGTTACTTTGCCCGTGATGCAGTTTTTCAGTTTCGTAGCATTAACCGGCTTTCTTTGCTGTTTGCGGAAAACATGAGAATCCAGTACTTCCCAAGGTTCACCATCGAGAACGATGAACTTCCGCCCGACTATTTCACTGTAATCCAACATCATATTTTTAAGGAGAGAAGCGACTATAAAAATAGTTGCCCAGCTCAAATTTATTGATTAAACAAAAGTATTATAATAAAACCAAAAATATACCTTCTAAACCATAATCACTAACTTAGTTCATAAATTGGGGCTGTGGTAGCATCCCGCAAGTGCTCAAAAATATACTCTAAATTAGTCACAAAATCTACCTTGACATATAGTCTAAAACACGCATAATGTCAGCAGATTCCAGGGACAAAACATGACTGCTATCGAGAAAGTGCGCGGTTTAGGTGGTGCCACGAGCCACGACGCAAGATTGGAAGGTGGGCTCTTGGCTTGGACAGCGACCCTACCCTGTTTCGAGTTCTTCGGAATGGGCAGAACGGAAGAAAAGGCCAGTCAGGACGTGCTGGACAAGCACGAGGGACGGGAGTCAGAGTCGTCGGCGGCGCTAGCGACCATCACGGTGGCACACCAGAATGACGCCGACTGGTATTACCTGTAGGGGGACGAGTAATGTATTTGCAACTGTTTCTCGGGTATCCACGGAGTGGCTCCGACCAAAAGCGAGTGGGGCCGAAATTCACCGGGCCGTTCAAGAAAAAGGCAGAGGCCGAAATCTGGCGGAGTCGTTTTCAGCGGCATAGCGATGGAAACTACACCGCCGTCGACACATCGATCGTCGACGCGATTCCTGATGGTCAGGTGTCAGATTTCACTCCCGACCGAGCGCCAAGTGATGCTCATCGGGAGATGTACGAGTTGGCGTTGTAAGGCTGGCGTCAAAAGTAGTTCCAACCAAACCGGTTGAGTGGGAAACCCTCACCGGTTTCTTGCTATAAAAAATTTTACTATTAAATTTCTTTCAATCATCTACACTATACGATTAATCGTATAGTGTAAGTAATTTGTATAGAATTATTTTGGTACAGTATTATACTGTACCAGATTGCAAGAGTGGCACTAAGCCCGAGCTCGTCGAGACAAAATCTTTTTTGAGAGTCTCGGAAGTTGTCGAGCTGAGAGTGAGCAAATTTGGAGCCCCCAAATTATGCGCTCTCAAAAAAGGTTTTGCTGAGAAAGAGATTGGGCGTTGTAGCTACTCCCCAGACTCGGATTCACTTGGATTTACCGCAACAACCGATCCGCCGTTTTTAGCAAAGCCTTGTCGGATCTCTTTTAATATAGTGTTTGCAATTTTACTGTTCGCTTTATCTTTCAAAAATTGTCTTGTCGCATCGTATCCACGGCCCAACTTTTCTTCTCCGTAGTTGTAGCTCGTTCCGGATTTTTTAATGATTCCCATTTTTTCACCAAGAGCGATCAGTTCTCCTTCGCGGGAGATGCCTTCGTTATACATCAGGTCGAACTCTGTTTGTTTGAAAGGCGCGGCAACTTTGTTCTTCACGACTTTTACTCGGATGCGTCCGCCCATGACTTCTTCGCCTTTCTTTATCTGAGCGATTCGGCGGATATCAATACGAATCGATGTATAAAACTTCAATGCTTTTCCACCCGGAGTTGTCTCAGGATTGCCGAACATAACACCGATTTGCATGCGAATCTGATTTATGAAAATCACCATAGTTTTTGACTTTGCCACAATAGCTGTTAATTTCCTCAAGGCCTGTGACATAAGTCGTGCCTGCTTACCGACATGATGCGCGCCCATGTCTCCCTCTATCTCATCACGGGGTGTGAGTGCGGCCACAGAGTCAACCACGATAACATCTATCTTTCCGGAGCGAACGAGAGAGTCTACGATTTCGAGAGCTTGTTCGCCATTGTCGGGTTGAGATATGAGAAGTTGGTCAATCTTTACACCGAGTCGTTTTGAGTACTCAGGATCCATAGAATGCTCGGCGTCTATAAAGGCACAAATACCACCTTTTTTTTGGGCTTCGGCGATGACATGAAGAGATAGGGTAGTTTTTCCAGATGATTCTGGTCCAAAAATTTCAATTATCCTTCCTCGAGGCAGGCCACCAACACCGAGGGCTGCATCCAAACCAATAGAACCTGTTGAAATAGCATTCACGTCTACATGAGGTTTGTCGCCAAGCATCATAATCGAGTCATCGCCGAACTTCGTTCTGATTTCTCTCAGTGTATTTTCTACGTTCACTTTTCCAATTTCATTCTTTGGTTCCTTTTCTTTTTTCTTTTGCATTATGTATTTGAATTAAGAAACTTTGTTTCGTTATGACTTTTTTGGAGACTCTCGGAGCGCGACGGCGCGAGAGTGAGCAAATTTCTAGCCCAGAAATTATATGTGCTCCAAAAAAGTTATAAGGAAAAAGAAGTTTCTGTTGTTATTAATATTCTTTCAGAATAAGTTCGAGCTTCTCTTCAGTATACTTCTTGAACTTATCCATTGCATCTAGCTTAATTATATTATACCCGGGAGACAGCAACAACTTTTCACGGAAGTAGCCATCTTTGTCTGTGAATATAGGCCTATCGTTGAGGTTCAAATAAGCCACATTGCGTGCTTTGCCGTATATCTCAATAAGCGTCTGATTGTAGGTAGCGCCGTTTTCCGGAGTGTATATGTCAATAACCGGGCCCGTGATGAGCTTTTGGGCCTGGAAGCCCGAGTATACGATTATAACAAGTCCTAAAAGCGAGATTAGGGAGATTCGGAGGATGGATATGGCATTGCGGTTCATTGCTCTATTATCCTTATCCCACGACTCATTGCAACGAATCCATATGCCCACAGGAATGGTAGCCAGAGAGGCATAAGACCAAAGAGGGAGTTTCTTGTAAATGTTTCCACTCCGGTTTTGATGAAAATGAGCTCAGAAATTGTCATTACAAAAAATCCAACAACGAGTAAGGTATTATCATTTTTAACTTTTTTGACCCTGAGAGAAATAAAAATAACAATTATATAAAATAATGTAAGCAAATAATCATTTTGGATTAACGGGACAAAACCAATCATTATCAAGACGGGGATAAAATTTAAAAATATTCTTGCTATCTTTTGCATATTTTATTCTGCCGGAGTTTCTTCAGATGTTGGGGCGACACCACTTCCCATAACCTCCCTAGCTTTGGCTCCCGAGCCGGGACCTATAACACCCCGCTCTTCCAACATATCTATCAATCTGGCCGCTCTAGCATATCCCACGCCAAGTTTGCGTTGTAGATAGGATGTCGAAGCTTTGCCTGCCTCAAGAACGGTTTGCTTTGCGTCCTCATACAAATCATCATCTTCTTCCATTTTCTCGTCGTCTATCGTCGCCTCAAATATATTATTTTTCTGGTTTTCCCCAGTTATGTTTATTTCACTCGGAACATTTCCTTCGTAACTATTAACGAGGTATTTTACAACAGATTTTACCTCGTCTTCCGATATATAGGCCGACTGGATACGCTGGGGTTGGGACATTTCGCCCGATAGATAAAGCATATCTCCCGCTCCGAGAAGTTTTTCCGCACCGCCCATATCAAGAATAGTTCGTGAGTCGATTTGTGATGCCACCTGGAGAGCAATTCGTGAAGGTATGTTGGCTTTGATAAGGCCAGTAATGACATTGACCGAAGGTCTTTGCGTGGAGAGTATGAGATGTATCCCAACTGCTCGTGACATCTGGGCTAGACGAACTATAGCCGACTCCAACTCTCGTGGATAGGCAGACATAATATCAGCAAGTTCATCGATAACGATGACTATATATGGCATGGTCTCGATAGGCCTATCTGTCGTAGCTGACGCCTTATGCCCTTGGATTTTTTTCAATTCCGGCTCGACGATGTTTTTGTGGTACGAAGAAACATTTTGGAGACTTTCGGCTTGGAGAATATCATATCGCCTGTCCATTTCTTTTGCCGCCCATTTCAGAGCCAAGATGGTTTTCTTGGCTTCTGTTATGACAGGGGTCAGTAGGTGAGGTATTTTGTTGTAGAGGGTTAACTCGACCCGTTTTGGGTCTATCATTATGAATTTCAGGTTGTCAGGAGAATTACGATAAAGAAGAGAAGTTATGATGGTGTGTATACTGACTGACTTTCCAGCGCCGGTTGCTCCAGCGACCAAAATGTGGGGAGCTTTGGCTAGATTGGCAAAGTAAGACATACCGGATATGCCCTTACCCAAAGAAACCAGAAGAGGCTTGTCTGAATTCTGAAATTCATTAGAAGAAAGAAGTGTGCCGAGACCGACGGTCGTTTTTGTACTATTCGGTATTTCAATACCAACAAGAGATTTTCCCGGTATTGGAGCCTCGATGCGTATTGGGTGTGCTGCTAAGGCAAGCGACAGGTCGTTTTGCAGGCCGACTATTCTGGATAGTTTTACTCCTTCAGCCGGTTTAAGAGCATACCGTGTGATCGATGGACCTATAGATATTTCATCCATTTCGACATTTATGCCGAAATTTTGGAGGGTTCTTTTTATTATGTTCGAGTTCGCTTTTATGTCTCCCACACCAGGTTTTCCGCGATCTTCTTCAAGAAGAGACAATGGTGGCGGAGAGAATTCTTTACCGTTAAGAAGCATAGGGCCCAAACCAAACTCCTCCACAGAACCCTTTTTATTTTCCTGATTTTTTGGAACCATAGACATCTCGACTTTCGGTTCGATCGGTTCTTTTTTGTCAGGCAGGTTTAGTTGCTCACCATTAGCGATTATTATTTCCGGCCCGGTATCTTCCGTACCCGCTAAAATTTCCCGCTTCTTAAACATGGATTTAATGAATGTAAATTTGAGGGGAGCATCAAATATGGTTAGAATCGATATGATAAGCAAAGCCAGAAGTATTATTACGCTAACATATGTGTCAAACATACTGATAAGTGGTTGCGATACAAACCCTCCGACAACACCACCTTGACTTGGCAAACTGATATTTATAAGTGACAACGCCGATAAGAAAAATAGCAGACCCCCTATACTATGGGTCATGGCCAGTTTTTTATTGATAGATCTGAAAAAAGCGACACAGAGAATAAAACACAGTATAGGCATTAGATAATATCCAATGCCGAAAAGATAATGGAATATACTATAAGCACTATCACCGACAGGCCCCCCTTTACCGATTGGTCCGGAAGATAGAGTCAGAAATACACCCAGAACAAAAAGTCCGACTGCTATTATAGTGCGTATAGTGGCTTCTTGAAGGGAGTTGGAAAAAGTTTCCTTACCTTTTCCCGTCTCGTCGGTTGTCCGTCGGCGAGGTGATTTGTTATCCTTCTTTTTTTTGCCGAACATGATGTATATATTTTAACAGAATAAGCTTTAATTCCAAAATATATATAAATAGGCTGATTGTCGGTAGGAAAGTGAAGACGCATGACCTTTTTAGTGTTCTTATGCTTTTTAGGCTTGCAGACATGTCTTTTAGTAAAGTATAATAAATGCACTTGACGGCATTAAAGACAGATGTTATTATATAGGACATCAAATAGACATTTGATTAAAATATAAGACATCTCATCGACATTATAACAAATAATACAATGGAATCAGATAATAAACATCCGGCAGAGATAGCACCAAAAAGCTTTGAACCCATTGCTTTTTTCGATAAAGATGGGGATTTTGTTTTAGCCTACAAAAAGACAGAAAAACTTGCTTCGGCTATATATATGGTAACTAATCTGTTTTCCGATAATGAACCGATGAAGTGGATATTGCGACGCAAATCGTCTGATCTTGTGTCTTTTAGTCTTACTTACAAGGATGTTTCCGAGCTGGTTCGTGCTGATTTTTTGTATGAAATTAGGACCAGGGTTCTTGAGTTCGTCTCCTTTCTCGAGATTGCTTTTCGCGCAGGCCTGGTCTCCCAGATGAACTTCTCTATTTTGAAACAAGAATTTCAAAATCTCATAGCTATTTTCAGTAATACAGAGTCACCCGTCAAGTCTCCATTAAATAAAGATATATCACGGATTTTTTATGGTGATCTATCCAACATCCAGACCCAAAAATACGATTATAATAAATCTGTATCTATCGGTGATCCTGGAGCCGGTTCCAGATTGTCCTTTATGGATTTAAAAGACAAATCTCAATTGATAATCAATAAAGATGATCTAAAAAGATCAAATCGTCAAAATATCATACTTTCCTTATTGAAAAGAAAAAAAGAACTTAATATAAAGGATATAACTTTGGTAATAAAGGATTGTAGTGAAAAAACAGTGCAAAGAGAACTTAATGCCTTTATAGTCTCCGGAGTGGTAAAAAGAGTTGGTGTAAGGCGCTGGAGTAAGTATTCTCTGGTTTAGACGTCTGTAATTGAGAGGTTAACCCGGTAGTGAATTTTGGCATTGAGCTCTGGCTCCTGTCCGCCAATAAGCGGACTATGCCAAAATCTACTACCGGGTTGACTTTCAGGCCTATTTTTGTAATACTGTCTAGGTGTTGGATAAGCACGATTTGGTCGTTTTTCGATTAAAAGATATCGAAAAATGGCTAATAATTTAGAGTTATCCACACACCAAGATTTGAAAGTCCGGATTAGAGAATATATAATAGATTCCGTGCATAACAATATGTTTGTTGTGTACGAAATACCTTATTTTCTATATTTCAGAACGGATAGTTTCTTGAAAATTTAATATGGATTTTCAAATAAAACATGACGCAGGTCGTGTTTCTCGGCTTACCCCATCCCTGATTGTCCGCATGACAGAAATTCAGACCAAAACTCACTACCTATTTTTTTGTTTTGTGTCGAAACGCTCGGCTCCATCATCATATGGAGATCCGTCCGGATGAATCCATCCGAACGGATGTTGAGTGAAAATATAAGACAAAAAATTAGTAGAAAATGCGTTCGCTTGTCTCAGTGATATGTGAACGCACGAAAGCATTATCAATGTTCGGTTAATTGTTTCTCGGGATTTTCTTCCACAAATTATTAATAGTAAAAATGGAGGAGGATCTCACATTAAAAATATATATATGATAACAAAAACAAAAGCTGCAAAGTTGGCTTCTGTTGCTGTTGGGTTTGCTATGGTAGCCGGCGCCTTCATGCCTTCATTGGCAAGCGCTGATACCGCATCGGATCTACAAGCACAGATAAACAGTTTGTTAGCGACGATTTCGTCACTACAAGCTCAGCTTTCAGCAACAACGGGTGGTAGCTCAACCGGCTACACATTCAACACCAACCTAACGGTTGGAAGTACCGGTACTGATGTAAAGAATCTTCAAAAGGTTCTGAACATGAGTGCTGATACACAGGTGGCATCATCAGGTGCTGGTTCACCAGGTAATGAATCGTCATACTTTGGTAACCTCACAAAAGCTGCTGTTATGAGGTTCCAAACAAAAAATGGAATTTCACCAGTTGCTGGCTATGTAGGAGCACTTACACGAGCTAAACTTAACTCGATGGGTGGTAGTACAACAACTACAACTCCGACAACACCAACAACTCCTGGCACAACACTTCCTACGGGAGGCGCTTTGACAGTATCTGCTGGTACACAGCCTGCAAACTCACTCGCACCTCAGTCCGCTTCTCGAGTTCCTTTTACTACAGTTGTCCTCACTGCAGGATCAGCTGATGTAACGGTAAACTCGGTTACGGTTGAACGAGTAGGTCTTGCTCAGGATGCTGTCTTCTCCGGAATTGTTCTTTTGAACAGTGACGGTATGCAGATCGGTATCGCTAAGACTTTGAACTCAAATCACCAGGCTTCCGTCGGTGAACCTTGGGTTGTCAAAGCTGGTACTTCTCAGACAGTTACGGTTGCCGGAAATATGGCAGCAAGCTTGAGTGCATACTCAGGTCAGGTTGTAGGTCTAAATGTTGTTGCGGTTAACACCTCAGCATCGGTTTCAGGCTCACTTCCAGTTTCAGGTGCTCAACACACGGTAAACTCGACATTGTCTTTGGGTACAGCTACTTTGGCCCTTTCATCTTATGACCCTAACTCAGCCCAGACAAAAGAAATCGGCACAACCGGTTACAAATTCTCTGGCGTTCGAGTAACAGCCGGTTCGGTAGAACAGGTTAAACTTTGGTCAGTAAGATGGAATCAGTCAGGTTCAGCTTCAGGAAATGACCTTGCTAATGTAAAGGTTTATGTAGATGGTACCGCATATGACACAGTAGTTTCATCTGATGGTAAGTACTACTCAGCCGTATTCTCTGGAGGTCTCCTTATTGACAAAGGTTTGTCAAAGGATATTTACATTCAGGGTGACATAACAGGAACAGGTTCATCAGGACGAACAGTACAGTTCGACTTGTACAAGAACACTGACCTATATATGTCCGGTGTAACTTATGGTTACGGAGTCATAGCTACAGCAAGTGCTAACTGTAACGCGACGGCTTCGACTGCAACTACAGCATCTGAGTTCATAAACTCAAGCACATCATGTGCTTCAAGTGGTACTATCGGTACTCCTTTCCTAGATGCTTCAAAGGTTACAGTTTCATCCGGTTCGGTTACAGCTATCAGCAAGGCAACTTCGGTTCCTGCTCAAAACATTGCTGTAAATGTTCCTAACCAGGTACTTGGTGGATTCACTACTGACCTAAAGGGTGAACCTATCACTGTACAGTCAATGGTCTTCTCTGTTGCAACTACTGGTACATGGACATCTAATGGTGTTCTAACAAATGTCACTATAGTTGACCAGAATGGAGCAATCGTAGCGGGTCCTGTTGACCAGCCTTCAAACGCTGCGGCAACACTTACCTTCTCCGACTCGGTTACATTCCCAGTGGGCCTAAGGACTTACACCATAAAGGGTAAGGTTCCAACGGGAGCACCTAATGGAGCAACTATTATTCTATCGACGACACCTTCATCGCAGTGGACTAGTGTGACGGGACAGACGACTGGTAATACTATCAGTTTGTCTGCAAACGGGGCATTCAGTATGAACACGATGACAGTGAAGTCAGCAGCTCTTACAATCACAGTTTCACCTACACCTTCGGCAGCTAACATTGTTCCTGGTAATACGATTACATTCGCCAACTACCAGCTCGATGCTACAGCTTCAGGTGAAGATGTCCGATTTGGAACATTCCCAGCGGAATACAACGGTGGTTCACAGAGCTTTGCTCCAAATCCAAGTTATATGAATGGTTGTCAGATTTTTGACGGCGTTACAGCTTTGAACACAGGTTCAAATGTTGTTTCCGAGACTACTGTCGCCACAACGACAACGGCTACTCTAGCTCAGTCATTCACATTGGATCAGCAATACACGGTTCCAAAGGGTACCGTTAAGACGCTTACATTGAAGTGTAATGTTCTAAACACTACTCCTGCCAACTCTCAACTACAGTGGGGTCTTCTAACCGGAGCTTCAATGACTGTTACTGGAGTAACTTCAGGAGCTAATGTGGAGGAATCAATCACAACGAACAGTGGTCAGGTAATGACGGTTGCTTCTGGTTCATTCACAGGTTCGGTTGATTCATCTTCACCTTCTTACACGCTGGTAGCAGGTGGCTCAACAGGTGTTACAACAAGTGTTATCAAGTTCCGAGCTACGAATGAGTCAGTCAACCTATCGAAGATTGGTTTGGCTCTAACGACCGTAACTACTGGTAACAGTGCTAATGTTGCTCAGAACCTAGGTACTGTATATCTATACAAACCTAGCGATATGGTTAACCCAATCGGTACGGCAACATTCACAGGTTCTAACACGGTAGCAACTTCAACATTGTACAGTGCGCTGTCTCTTCCAAAAGACACAGATGTTCTAGTCATTGTCAAAGCTGACTTTGCCGATGTTGGTCAGGGTCTAGCGGGAGTAGAAGGTGATCTTATCAAGATTGACCCTACAAACGCTGAGGGATCAGGTGTATCATCTGGCTCAACACTTACAACAAGTGCAATTTCAGCCGGAGTTGCGGGTGTGAGACTCTTCAACACATTCCCAACTATCGCTCTGGATTCTCTTGCAAGTACTGGTATTGGAGATGGTAGACTTATGAGATTCAAGGTAACAGCTGATTCTCATGGAGATGTAAGCGTCTATCGATTCAGCTTTACTCTAGCTACCACGACTCTTGCAGTCACAAATGTTGGATTGTTCGGATATATTGATTCCGGATACTCAACAGCTATGTCAGGAAACTTCGCAGTTGGCGGTACTTCAAGTGGCGGTCAGGTTGACGAAAACCTAGCTACATCTACATGTAGTGACGGTGCAGTCTCTTTGACTAACGCAAGTAGTACTTGTTCATCAACAAGTAGCTTGACTACGTTGGTTGTTCAGGCAGCTTCGAACCCAGTTACGGTTCCTGCTGGCTCAACTCGATACTTCGAACTTCGAGGTTCTATCGGAGCTAACGCTTCAGGCGCCTCGGTTGTGACAAAGATGTTGGCAGACTCAGCAGCCGCTACAGGTACCGCATCAGGTACTTCAGGGGTTACTGGTAACTTCATCTGGTCACCAAACGCTACGACTTCAGCAGTCTTCGGATCCAATGATTGGACAAGAGGCTATGGTATCGTAGGATTCCCAACTTCAGGTCTGCTTCAGTCTCGATCTTACTAATCCTTTGATTAGTTAGTCGATCTGATCTAGCTAGGAGGCAAGATAAACAAAAACACCCCGAAAGGGGTGTTTTTGTTGTCAAAAACCAACTATCAACACAAGCTTAATAGATGTTTTTGAGACATTGCACAGGAAATTAGAAAACAACAGCGAGAAAGCAGCCTGGAGACGCTGTTTGAGCGAAGTGAGTTCGTCGGGAAGGCGATTTTTCGAGTGCTTTGTTTTCTTGATTTCCGAGCATAGCAAAAGCCAAGTACGGCTTTATGCGTGTCTCAAAAACATCTTTAAGCACTACTTATCCACAGCAGTTTAAGTCAATAGTTTACGGAAGTTGTATAATATTGATTAATGGTTTGGGTGTTAAACTCTGACCGTTGTTTATTTTTATTTTATTAATAATTGTTATTAATTTTATTTATTATGACAAGATTTCTATCATCAAAAAAGGATCATGTTGCTTACGCTCTAGTCCTTTTGGTTGGTTTATTTATGAGTGGTTTGGCCGCGAACGCTGCGTCTACTATCAGTACTAATATAAGTACTGGTGGGACATTGTCAGTTACCGGCGCAGTAACGGCATCAAGTACTTTAGCAACAAGCGGTAATATTACTGTTGTCGCTGGTTATGGTTTGGACACAGCCGGTGGAGGTGCTTTGAATCTGGGAACAACCACAGCTACAAGCATTACCATTGGTAGTTCTGGGGTGGCAACTTTAGTCAGAGGTGCTCTTAACGCATCAAGTACTATTGCTGCCAGTGGTAATGTAACAGTTGTTGCCGGATATGGTCTTGATACAGCCGGAGCAGGTCAGTTGAATCTAGGCACAACAACGGCCACATCTGTTGTTGTCGGTTCGGCAAGTGCAAAAGTTGGTGTAGGCGCTACGACTACCCCATTTGCATCTCTTTCTGTTAATTCGGAAGCCGGTAGCTATAGTTTCACTGTCGGCTCTTCAACAGGGACCTATTTGGCTATAGATAAGAACGGTAGAGTTGGCGTTGGTTCAAGTACCCCATCTGTTGCTTTAGGTGTTGTTGGTACGACTACTGCTTCAGCGGGTATGATCATCGGTGGTTCCGGAAATGGTATAAGTCAACTTCTTTTCGGAGCTTGTACACCTACAATCGGCGCTCTTGCTGGCTCAAGTACAGTTTCTGTTATTTGTACTGGTAGCGAAGCAGTGACAGGAACGGGCTATAGAGTTTTTGTCACTCCAAATATAAATGGTGCCGCCGATGAGGATAAGGATATAGTATTTGTTAGTGCTTCATCAACTGCTAGCGGTATTCAAGTGTCAGTCATGAATGTGAATCTATCCGGAGCGGGCACAAGAAATCCAACGGACAATGTATGGAATTGGATGGCGGTTCGCTAAAACATAACCCTAAAACATCATGATAAAAAAATTATTAATTTCTCTTGGTGTGATGCTGGTGCCGGTTATGGCGATGGCGGCCTATAACAGCGTTTCCCTAGGCACATCGGCCGTAGTTTCCATCAGCGATTCACTGGACAACACCATAACTCTGAATGTCACCGGTTCCGCCGATGTTGTCGAGTCGATAACCGTCGGCTCTACCAGTTTCTCGGTCACACTTCAACCAAGTTCGGTCTTGACGGTGACCGATTCGAGTAGACATCTTATTACAGTAAGTGGCGTTCCAGCTGCAAATGTCAGCATTTCCTGTGGTTCCAGTAGTTCTAGCGTTACACTGACATCGGTTGATACTTCGGATCTGACCGCCAGTGTCAGCGTAAGTCCAAACGCTTGCGGAAGCTCTTCATCATCCTCGAGTTCAACAGGCAGTAACGGTCCGGTGGCCCAAAGTGGCGGAGGAGGTGGAGGTTCATATGTGACACCATCTACACCTTCTACTCCGGCTGCCGGTTCAAACGAGGCTATGCAAGCTCAAATTACAAGTTTGCTCGCCCTGATTAGTTCATTACAAGCCCAACTCGGCACTCCGGGAGCCGGAACAGTTGGGGCAGGAGTTAGTGTATTCGCTAGAAATATGAATGTTGGAAGTAAGGGCGCGGATGCGATGAGTCTTCAGAGGGTCCTTAATGCGGATTCTGATACACAAGTCTCTTCCTCTGGGGCTGGTTCACCAGGAAACGAAACATCATTTTTTGGTCCTGCTACAAAAAAAGCTGTTCAGAAATTTCAGGTTAAATATGGCCTAGCAAAACCAGGTGATTCTGGTTATGGAAACTTTGGTCCAAAGACTAGAGCAAAAATGGCTGAGGTAGCTAGATCTAAAGGTTTGTAATTACACACAAATCTTTCGTAACAAAAACACTCTTTGCAAAGAGTGTTTTTGTCGTTTATAATAGTGGAATGCAATCCCATTAGAGATCATTTGGTTGATCTATTGAACTAAAGGGACAACAATCACAGCCGATAAACTTTTTACTAAAGGAAATATAACTACGGAAATGCCGCAAGTAGCCTGCGGGATTTCCTATCTCTAACGGGATGCAAATCACAAAAACACACAAAATAGTATTCAGCATATTGGCGGTAGTCATACTGCTTGCCGTTTATATAATGTTCGATAAAAAATCGCGTGATGACGATCAATCCCCAAGTGACGATACAAGCCAAAATCTTGCATCAACTACCAATACGACCACGGGTGTGGGAATGACCACGCAAGGTACCGGCAGTTATAAGATTGAGCAGGTTTCGGCGACAGATGTACCAAGGCCGATTCCGGATTTGGATAGACCGGTGACTCCTTATGGTGCAGTAATGGTTTCTACCGAGGCAAAGGTACAAGCTACGGAGATGATATTGAAGACGCAGTCCATTTTAAAAAAAGACCCATCCTACACGGCGGGTTGGATGAATTTGGGTATTTATCAAAAAATGTCCGGTGATTACGAAGGTGCAGTTATATCTTGGATTTATATTACGAAACTCTCTCCAAATAGTTACCTGGCCTACGCCAACCTAGGAAATCTATACGCCTATTTTATCAAAAACAATACAAAGGCGGAGGCGTATTACAAACAAGCCATCTCAAAAGATCCGACCAGGGCATATCTATACGGTCAGCTGGCCGAAGCTTATAGGGATGTTTTTAAGGATTTGGATAAAGCTCGGGCGATAGTTGACCAGGGTCTATTGAAAGTTCCTAACGACCAAAATCTCCTGCAGTTGAAAGAGAGTTTAAAAACTTCTTAATATGTCAAAATATTTTGATAAAGACTTTTTCAAATTCCTATTCGGCTTCATGACCATCGTTTGTGTTAGTCTTATAATTATATTGGTGGCGAAAGTATATTCGGCATCGACAAACCCGGTTCAGACTCAAGGCGATTGTGGGACCAAGGCGGTTTGCTAATATATCACCATGAAGTCTAGAGTCATAGCAATATCACTTGCACTTTTTTTCCCGGTTTTTTCTTCTGCTCAGTTTTATGTGAACGAGATAATGTATGACCTCTCCGGTTCGGATACTGGTAGAGAATGGGTTGAGATATATAATAGTGGCGCAAGTTCAGTCGATATTTCCGGTTTCAAATTTCTTGAAAACTCCGGTGCTAGTAATCATGGGCTGACTCAATCACAGGGGACAAGCCTCATCCCTGCCGGAGGATTTGCCGTGATTAGCAATGACCCTACTAAGTTTATGCCTGATTGGCCGACTTTTTCCGGTAATTTATTCAAAGCGTCTTTTTCTTCGATGAATAATACTGGTTCCACTCTTATTCTGAAGGATGGAAGCTTATCGGTGATTGACCAAGTTACATATGCGTCTACTCAGGGAGCAAATGGAGACGGTAATAGTCTAAAAAAATCTTCCAGCGATTGGACCGCTGGAACTCCTACACCGGGAGCATCCAATTCCGGAGGCTCTGGGTCGGGCCAGACGGCTTTAGATGCTTCAAACGCTACCACAACTACCAGTACTACAGAAACCACGACACCAGAGAATATCGCGGTTCCCTCTGGAGGGTCGGCCCATTCCAGTCCAGCCCCGTTGAGTAGCACCGAAGAAAAACTTCCTTTTGAAGTATCTGCGGGGCGGGATAGGTTGACCACTGTTGGTAATGTTCTGATTTTTCGCGCTGTTTCTACAAGATTTGACGGTGTTTCTGAATCAGCCATCAACTATGATTGGTCATTTGGCGACGGTGTGGTTGCTCACGGTAATTTTGTTAACCATGCATACAGATTTCCCGGAGAGTATTCGGTGGTTTTGAATGCTAGTTATTCTGACAAGCAGGCCGTCTCGAGGACGCAGGTTAAGGTGGTTGCGTCGAACATTTTAATCTCCAGGGTTTTGGGCGGTCTTCAAGTGACCAACAACTCTGGAGCGGAAATAAATCTGGAAGGGTGGGCTCTGGTTTCGGATAAGAAAAATTTTGTATTTCCAAAAGACACCCTTATTCAGTCGAATAAAAAAGTAACTTTTGCGGACGAAGTTACGGGAGTTTTGTCTGGTCCTGTACTTTTCCTCAATCCTATGGGGAAGGAAATCGCTAAAGCGCAAGATATAGAAGTTTCGGGGTCAGTTACGACCATACCCACCACCATTGCGACGAGTCTTGTTAGTATTCAAGCAAAAATAGATGAAGTCAAAAATACTTTGGCTAAGATTTCTCCGCAAATTATCCCAAAGACTTCAGTTTTTCCAAAAAGCGAACCCATCTTAGTTTCGACACGGACGGAGATTATTTCGGAAGCGACTACTACGAATCAAATACCAGATACTTCCAACACCGCAACTGTTTTCGAGGCCCAAAAGCAAACAGGTTTTGTCAGTAGTGTTTTATCCTGGCCAATCAAGGGTTTTAATTTTGTAAAACGCTTATTTGTGGAGGACTAGACACTTCTTACTTTTTAGTATATTCTCATCTCATAAGGTCAAAGACAACGGGCGACGAAAGTCTTAATTTCCCGTCGAGATTGTAAAATCTATTTAACCTTAGGTCGTATTACCAGAATAAGAGTCTGAAATTAAAATCTCTTTCTCGAAATATTTCTCCGAGAGACACGCATAAATTCTTGCTAGAATTTTGCTTGAGTTCGCACCGTCGTGCTCACTAGCCTCTCTTCAAAATATTCCTCGACGAGATTTTGATTTAAGATCAACCATTAATGGCAATTAATAAACAAAAGAAAGGAGAGATTCTTTCCAAATTGAAGAAAATCGTAAAAGATTCCGCTTCGATTGTCTTCATAAACTTTCACAGCCTTCCAGTAACGGAGTCGTCCGCTATCAGAAAAGCTCTGAGAGCAAAGGGTGTCGGATATACCGTGGCCAAGAAGACATTGACCCGCAAGGCATTGTCGGAAGGGGTCATCGCGGGTGATATGCCGGATATGCCGGGAGAGCTAGGTATCGTGTATGGCACGGACCCGATAGAGGGTGCTCGTGAAGTATATGGTTTCCAAAAGAAGCTTGAAAAGAAGATACAGATAGTCGGCGGGGTATTTGAAGGTAAGTTCATGAATCAGTCTGAGATGCTTGTTATCTCACAGATCCCTGGTCTCAAGACCCTTCAGGCTCAGTTCGTCAATCTTATCAATTCGCCAATTCAGCGTTTGGTAATTGGATTGAATGCAATTGCGGAGAAAAAAGGATAACAATTTTATAATTTTGTAATTTTTAAATAATGTCTAAATTTCAAATTTTTAAACATTAAACCAACCGTGCGAAGCCGAGCAGTGGTCGCATGACCAATTAAAAATTATTTATCTACGACGAGAGAGGGTCGTATGAATGTGTAATCACATTCATAACGCCCGAATGAGAAGTAGGAATTTATAAAATTAAAAATTCAAAAATTAAAAATTAACTTAAAAAACATGGAAGATACAACAGTAGAAACTCCAGCAAAATTCAAGGCTGTAGTTGAAGCAATCGAGAAGATGTCAGTATTGGATTTGCACGAACTGGTGAAACACCTCGAAGAGAAGTTTGGTGTGTCAGCAGCTGCCGTTGCGGTAGCGGCTCCAGCAGGGGGTGCGACAGCAGGTGGTGAGGAAAAATCAACAGTTAATGTTGAGCTAACAGAGGGCGGTGCGACAAAAATTGCCGTCATCAAAGTTGTTAAGGAGGCTTTGGGTCTTGGCTTGAAAGAGGCAAAGGATTTGGTTGACGCCGCTCCAAGTATGCTAAAGGAAGGAATGAAGAAGGAAGACGCGGAGGCTATGAAGAAAAAGTTAGAGGAAGCCGGTGCGAAAGTGACTTTGAAGTAATATTTAGCTCTGAAAATAGGAAACAAAAGCTTCCCTTTGGGAAGTTTTTGTTATTTTTGAGGAAATAAGTATAATGGCCGTTACGGATCCCGTTAGAGATTATCCGGTTGATTTGCTCACGAGATTAGATTAATGATTATGGTCGAAATTTATTTACAAACTGAAACACTGATACGGAAATGCCTCAGTAGAGGGATTTCCTATCTCTAACGGGATGGAAACTCTATCGAAACTATTTGGCTCGGAGACCAAGGTAAAGGTCATGAGGCTCTTTCTTTTTAATCCGGAAAAAGTTTTCGGCACTTCTCAGATTGTCGAAAGAGTAAAATCTGGCTCGGATAAAGTTCGCAAGGAACTTCTAACACTAGAGAAAATGGGCCTCATCAAAAGGCGAGGGGGAAAGAGTAATGGTGCCGGCTTTGTCATGGATTCACATTTTCCGTACTTGACACAGCTTCAGAATTTTCTGATTAACATAGAACCGCTTCATCCCAAGGAGATAATAAAGAAGATAAACAAACTAGGTAACATTAAACTTATAGTTATTGCCGGTGTTTTTATACAGGAACCTGAAAGTAGGGTGGATATGCTCATAGTTGGGGACGGAGTAAAGAAGACCGCCCTAGAGAATACTATCAAACTCTTAGAGTCTGAGTTGGGCAAGGAGCTAAAATATGCTTATTTTACAACACAGGATTTTCAGTACCGTCTTTCTATGTTCGATAAGCTCATTCGGGACGTTTTGGACTATCCACACAAGAAGGTTCTAAATAGACTTTCCTTCCTAGAGAGATAGGGTATAATATACCTATTACCATTTAATATTGTTTATATGATTCTAGATACATGGAGTCAAGTTTTGAGCAATTCATTCCAGGGCCTATGGTCGGGAGTGATCTTGTTTATTCCGAACTTGATTGTAGCTGTCGTTATTTTGTGCATCGGTTGGGCTATAGGTGTAATCGTAGCAAAAGGCATAGCTCATTTTATGAAGGCCATAAAATTCGACGAGGCCTTGCAGAAAGCGGGTTTTGAGGGATTTGTCAGAAAGTCGGGACTTAACCTCAACTCCGGTCATTTTGTTGGGGGTCTAGTAAAGTATTTCATTATTGTTGTGTTCCTAATCGCAAGTTTTGATGTGCTCGGCCTGAGTCAAGTAACGGCATTCCTACAGCAGGTCGTTGTCGGCTACTTGCCACAACTAATCATCGCCGTGCTGATTCTTTTAGTCGGTGCGGTTGTAGGAGATGTTCTATCACGAATCGTAATGGCTTCAGCAAGAACGGCAGGACTATCTTCTGCAAACCTGCTTTCATCGGTATCTCGATGGGCGGTTTGGGTTTTTGCAATTCTCGTTGCTCTATCACAGATGGGCATCGCAGGCGCATTCATCCAGACTTTGTTCACAGGCTTTGTGGTTGCTGTATCTCTCGCTCTCGGACTATCGTTCGGTCTTGGCGGACAGCAGGCGGCTTCTGAGGCTATAAAACGCGTCCAGTCCAGTGTTTCTTCGAGATAAACTTCCAAATTGCCCGATTTCATCGTCTAAAATTTGAAAAACATCTTCACCGTACTACGCGTACGCCTCAGATGATTTTCCAAATTTTATACGCGACCTTGACCAAATTATGAAAGTTTAAACAAAAACTCCCTCTCGGGAGTTTTTGTTTTAGGTTGCATTCGTCTTTTCTTTATGTATAATCTTTTGCGAACATATGAGGGGCCGAAAAAAGATGCCTGCGAGAGCGGCTTAGATTCGTCCGCTACGTATTGGCGTAGAGTAATTACGGCTTTCGGGGCCGTAAATTCGGGGTCAGTTCAACCAGCCAATTTTCTAAAAGGCTGCTATAGATGCCTCAATGGACGCCTATGAGTCTCGCTGGACGGGAGCATAGGCATAAAGATGGAGCCAAGGTCAGCGCATACCACTCCTTCTCCCCTCATCTGTTTAGGGCTCTGAGATTGTATCAAGGGGCCCTTTTTCGTATCCTTTTTATCCCCAGTTTGTTAGGTTTTCTAGGATTTGACACTATAGGAGCCTTCCTATATACTCTTACCCATCACAGATATGTTAACAATCAACCTAATTTTACAGCGGTATAGATAACTGGCTTATTTAGTTTGTTGTCCGAAAGTCCCGCTTAAAAGCGGGACTTTTGATTGGTAAAGGATATCTGATTAGTAGTTTGACAATATTCCCAAGAGTTTAACGGATGTTAGATTCAAGGGTTCATACCATCACATTTTTAAGATTCAAACATTAAGTTGTTTGGGGTCTTTTCGGAAATGTAGATGGAGTAGGTAAAAAGTAAAAATTGTTACATTCATTATATGTAACAGGATAAAGTAATCTCCGGTTAAATAAATATGATTCATAGTGGTATGAGTTGTGTGAAAAAGACCGGAGGAATTGGTTTTTAAATTTCCTAATGGGAAATTTAAGAGCGTATGGTGGATGCCTAGACTCAAAATGGCGATGAAAGACGTAGCATGGCTGCGATAAGTTTCGGGGAGGTGCCTAGCAACCGTTAATCCGAAAATTTCTGAATGGGGAAACCTGGCGACTACATGTCGTCTCTTGGGAGTTTATCCCAAGCGCATACCCGGGGAAGTAAAACATTTCATTACCCGGAGGAAAATAAAACAATGTTCGTAAGAACACAATTTCGTTAGTAGCGGCGAGCGAAAACGAAACAGCTCAAACCACGCACCTCACAGAGGTTCGGTGCAGTTGAAAGTAGAAAGTTATAAAGTTATCAAGTGGATGCATTTTGCATTTACTTTTAACTTTTAACTTTACACTTTATAACTCACACGGAGTCTCCGTGTGTTGCGTGGGGTTGTAAGGCAGAAACGTCATAATTTATTATGAGAGAAGTTAAAAAATATTATGTTAGCAGAACATGCTGGAAAGCACGGCCCTAGAGGGTAATGGCCCCGTAAGCGAAAATATAATATCTTCTTTGTTTCTGTTCTTGAGTACCTCGAGACACGTATGGCTCGGGGGAATCTGCCGGAACTAACCGGTAAAGCTAAATACATTTTGAGATCGATAGTGAACTAGTACCGTGAGGGAAAGGTGAAAAGTAGTCCGATAAGGACAGTGAAATAGATCTGAAACCATATGTTTACAAGGAGTCGAAGAGGTCGTGAGACCTCGACGGCGTGCCTATTGAAGAATGAGCCAACGAGTTGTAGTACGCGGTTCGACTAAGTCCTTCACCGGACGGAGTCATAGGGAAACCGAGTGTGAATAGCGCGAATATATCGTGTGCTACAGACCCGAAGCCAGAGCGAGCTTGCCATGAGCAGGGTGAAGTTTATCGAAAGATAGATGGAGGCCCGAACCGGTTGCCCGTGCGATTGCATCGGATGACTTGTGGTAAGAAGTGAAAAGCTAATCGAGCCTGGTAATAGCTGGTTCTCTCCGAAATAGCTTTTGGGCTAGCGTCGTGTGTTCCTCCGAGGGGTAGAGCACTGGAAGGATTCAACAGGGAGCAATCTCGTGAATCCTATCAAACTCCGAATACTCGGAATTTAAAGCGCGGCAGTTAGACGGCGGGGGCTAAGCTCCGTACGTCAAAAAGGAAACAGCCTAGATCTCTATTTAAGGTCCCTAAATCTATGTTAAGTACACTTAAGGTGGTGAAATTTCGATGACACTGAGGAGGTTGGCTTAGAAGCAGCCATCCTTTAAAGATAGCGTAACAGCTCACTCAGTAAGAGATTTCGCGCCGCAAATAATCGGGGTTAAACATAGTACCGAAACTGAGGGTTTGTAGACTTCATCAAGAATTTTAGTTATGGGGGTGTTGTTGGGTCAACCCAGGTTGGCCCGGCGTTAGACCGGCGGATTGCCTCCGCTTGTCGTAGGTAGGAGTTTGTAAGACACCTACGCACCCCGTCCCACTTCTCAAGTGAGAAGTGATGTTCTTTGCGTTTTGTGTGGGCGCCTAGCTCAGTCCGGAAGAGCGCCAGGAAGTTTTCCTGGAGGTCACGGGTTCGAATCCCTTGGCGCCCAACAACCTCCGCAAGAGGTTGCCACACAAAACAATTTTTTTCTGATTTTCAAAAAATCGGATTCTTGATGAAGTCTACAAGCGGTAGGAGAGTATTCGCATCTGCTGTGAAGGCAAAGGGGTGACCCATGCTGGAGCGTTGCGAAGTAAGAATGTTGGCACAAGTAACCACAATGCGGGTGAGATCCCCGCACGCCGAAAGACTAAGGTTTCCTGTTCAATGTCAATCAGAGCAGGGTTAGTCGGGCCTAAGGCAATGGCGAGAGCCGCAGCCGATGGACACATGGTTAATATTCCATGACTTTTGCGTGATGCGATGGAAGGACGGGGTGTAGTATGTATTGCTCATTATTGGATTTGAGTACGTGCTGTAATTAGGGCTTCCAGGTAAATCCGGAAGCAACCACTTTGATGTGGACCCTGAGAGCAGTATGTGAACCCGGCGATTCGTCAAAGGGAACAATACAAAGCACGCTTCCAAGAAAATTTTCTAAGCATAATCACGTAAGATCCGTACCGTAAACCGACACAGGTAGTCAGGTCGAGTAGACCAAGGCGAACGAGTGAGAGATCCCCAAGGAACTCGGCAAAAAAGTAGCCGTAACTTCGGAATAAGGCTCGCCCATAGCAATATGGGCTGCAACAAAAGTCTCTCTGGCAACTGTTTATCAAAAACACAGCTCCCTGCGAACTCGCAAGAGGATGTATAGGGGGTGATGCCT
>Ga0209542_10001804_pt1 | contig 49669 bp, 54 predicted proteins | sample RifCSPhighO2_01_FD_184028 | JGI IMG/M metagenome (GOLD analysis project Ga0209542, IMG submission 184028) | Soil microbial communities from Rifle, Colorado - Rifle CSP2_plank highO2_0.1 (SPAdes) (version 2) | ecosystem: Environmental > Terrestrial > Deep subsurface > Rock core/Sediment ...
TGCTCGTTTATTACAAAATCATATGAATTAATGTATTCAACATGCTTACCGCCGAATTTTAACTTGAAGTTTGTAAAACCCTGCCAAGAATCTTCCTCATCGTTTGGATCTTTAGCAGCTCCCCACATATCAAAATTTTCACAGCCCATCTTCTTTCCCAAAAGTATTGATTCCCAGCAAATTAAATTACTGGCATATAGGTTTTTATGCTGTGTTGATGAGCCTCCGTAAGGGTAGTACAAAACACCTTCATATGTAAAAAGCATCCAAGATGCAACAGGTTCGCTGTTTAATTCGGCGATTAAAATATGACAAATCGTACTCGATTTGCTAGTTCCAATGTTTTGAACGCCCATTTGTTCCCATATTTTTTTGTAATAACCTTTTGGGTGGATATAATATTTTTGTCTCTCCGCAGTATCTTTTAAGAGTGTGTAGAATATATCGTAGTCGTTTTCGTTTTCAGCTTTTCGTACTGTTACCCCGTTTCTTTGAGAATACTTAATATTATATCTGTGTTTTTTATGCATATTATTTAAAATTTCTTCTTCGCTTTTTGAAATATCTAAAAGAATATTAAATTTCGCAAACGTATCTTTAGGGGATTTTTTGCACTTGCTTTCAAAAATTTCAACTGCACGAGATTCGTTTTCTGATCCTTTAATAACATTTGGAATGTCAAAATTTATTGCGATACAGTTATTTTTAATAAGTGAGTCCTGTACTTCTTCGTAATTTATATCAATGGGATTAACCTTTGGGCAATAAGCGTAGAAGTCACCTGTGTAAGGAACTTTATGTATCGTATATTGAATGTTTCCAACTCGAACAGCAGGAGTTCCGTATTTTGTTTTAAACTCGCCCCATTCTTTTGACTGAACTACGTGGTTTTTCATGTCATGAGTATATCATTCCGGTTCCAAAGTTGACTGTATGGATTTAAAGTAGTAAATTATCAATAACTTGGGATTTAAAAATCTTTTCCTGTGGGAGCGGGGGAAGAAAAGGAGACTTTGTTCGGTTGTATACCCAAGCTATATACCGGACTTTCTGGGGTCCGGGTGGCTTATGTCGTTCGGACTCCATTTTACTATTGCAACACTTTTGTTTTTACTATAGTTTTTTGAAAAAATTTACCCAATCCTCAGAGTTATAGTTTTGTGCTCGAAGCGAAGGATTTATTCCAGTCTTTTCTATTTCATCTTGCGTAAACATTTTATTTAGCATTTTTCTCGGATGTGCGTAAGCTTTGTGCAAAAAGCCTTCATACTTTTTAATATCCAAAAACGAAATATCACGAGTGGTTTTTCTAAGTCTAATTACGGCTCCATCAACTTTTGGAATTGGATTAAATTTATCTTTCTCAACAATCCCAATACTTTCTATAGAGAAAAAAGTTTGGATAAACGATGAAAGAAAACTTGAATCCGGAGCTTTAGAAGTAATCTTTAGGGCTACTTCCTTTTGAATCAAAAACACAGTAACACTCGGTCTTATTGGTAGTTTTGCAATAGTATGAAGAATAGGAGAGGTTATGCTATAAGGCAAAGATCCAATAATCTTAAATATTTCTTGTTTTGGGTTAAATCCGGGAAGCCATTTTAAAATGTCTTCTCCTACAATTAAAATGTTATCGCTATGAAAAAATTCAACCTTAAGTTTACCGGCAAATCTGGCATCCATTTCTACTGCATAAATCATTGATTTTTTGTCTAGCAAAACTTTTGAAAGTAACTCTGTTATAAAACCAAGTCCTGGGCCGATTTCAACTACGACCTCATTTTGAGACAATTCTAAAGCCTCAACCATTTTTTGCGCGGACTCTCTGTGCAGGAGAAAATTTTGACCTAACTCTTTTATTGGTTCAAACATACTATTCCTGTGGCGGATTGGTCAGCAGATAGATATCAGTATAGGTCGCACCCCACGCACCTTTTGATGCATCAACAAAACCCAAATCAATTTTATCACCTTTAATAGCCCCTCCAATATCTTCCGCGCGACAAAAACCATAACCGTCAACGTAGAAATTTGTACCAAGTTGAATAACCTTTGGATCAACAGCGCAAACGCCCTTTTTTACTTCTGTGCCACTAAAAGTTCTTCCGCCACAGCCGTAGCAGTTCGCGTCATATTTTGTTGCCCAAACTCTTAATTTATACCAATATTTAACTCGTCCGATGTCGGGAGTTTGATAAAGTCGCCAAACTATTTTTGTTCCTTTAGCAATTTTTTCATTAATTGGGTTTTTAATATCGGTTTTAATTAATTGTTTATCTATAATCTCATCATCCCAAAAAGTTAATAGATAGGCGTAGGTTTTAACTCCATTCTCACCTTCCGTTATAATTTTTTCTTCTTTGTATTCCATTTCCTTGTCTTTTGTATATTCGATTTCAAAAGGTATATCCTCATATTCTTTAATTTCTTTTTGAGAAAACGCAGTAACCGTTTTTATTCTTTGATCCTTTTTTTCAAAACTTTCCACTCTTGTTTCGTAAGTGTTTGTTCCTAAAACCTGTCCGTATGCAGGCAGGTTAAATACGTGAATTATTGCAAGAGAAATTAAAATTAGAAATATTATTAGGCGTTTCATCCTACTGCCACCTAAAGCTTTTTCTTGTAAGTTCCAAATCATCAAGATAGTCGTCATTCCCTTGTCGTGGAGCGGATTTTTGTTTGTAGTAACCCTTAAATTCAATTAAATTTGAAGGAATTTCGGAAACAAATCTACTCGGAAAATTATTCTGAATACTTCCAAAGTAAAGCCTTGAGCGCGCGTTTGTTAAAAAAACTTTTTCCATGGCTCTTGTAATGGCAACATAACACAGACGTCTTTCTTCTTCAATTTGCACCAGTTCCATTAACGATTGAGTATGTGGAAAAAGACCTTCTTCCATACCGATCATAAATACAATAGGAAATTCTAAACCCTTACTCGCGTGAATGGTCATTAAAGTTATAGCATTTTTATTTAGATTCCCCGGTTTGTCTGAGCTTTCAATTAACGCAACATTTTCAAGAAAATCTGCTAGATTGGTGAATTGCGATGCAACGGATCTTAATTCTTTAATGTTTTCAATTCTATATAAATTTTCTTCCGATCCGTCTTCAAGCCATTTAATGTATTCAGTATGAAGAAGAACATCGTCAAGCAATTCTAGTGTAGCAAGATCGTCCTTAACATTTGCCCATTTATGTATTGGAAGCTTTGTTTTATTTTCAATGGAAACTAAATCCCAACCCCCGTTTTTAAGCTCCTCTACGCTCTTTTTCCCTATTCCCCTTGTTGGTACATTTATTATTCTTTCCCATGAAACGCTATCTTTGGGATTGTGTATTACTTTTAAATAAGAAATAACATCTTTAATTTCTTTTCTTGAATAAAATCTTTGACCTCCGACAATTTTATACGGAATATTGTTTCTAATTAAAGATTCTTCCATATTTCGTGACTGTGCGTTGGTTCTGTACAGTACCGATATGTCCTCACACTCCCTTCCCTTTGAAACCTCCTCCATTATTTGGCCAACTACAAACTCAGCTTCTTCTTTTTCATTATCCGCCGTGAATGAGATTATTTTTTCACCTTTTCCGTTTTGTGTCCATAAATCAAGAGGAATATGGCTTGAGTTAGATTTAATAACATTTTTTGCAGCATCCAGAATTGTTTTGGTTGATCTGTAGTTTTGTTCCAAGTTATATACTTTCGCTTTTGGATAATCTTTTTGAAAAAACAGAATATTTCTAAAATCAGCACCTCTAAACGAATATATTGCTTGTGACATATCTCCCACTACAAAAAGGCTTGAATCCGCGTTTTGGTTATCACTAAGGGTTTTTACAAGAACATACTGAGCTTTATTTGTATCTTGATATTCATCAACCAGAATATGTTTAAATTGGTTTTTATATTTTTCTAAAACCCCGGGAACTATTTCGAATAAATTTATTGTTTCAACTAACAAATCGTCAAAATCAAGAGCGTTATTTTTTCTTAATCGTTTTTGATATTCGGGATATATTTTTGCTACCGTTTTTTGAAAAAGTCCGCGAGATAAATTTTCATAACTTCTTGAATTTATTAGTTCTGATTTAGCGCTTGATATAGTTGTAAGAACGGCCTTTGGATTAACCTTTTTCGTGTCAATTCCAAAGTCCTTTAAGATTTCTTTTACCAAAGACTCCTGGTCATCGGTGTCGTAAATTACAAAGGAAATGGGGATTTCTATATTAAAACCATCCTTTCTTAAAATCCTTGAGCAAATAGAATGAAAAGTTCCGCTAAACGCCAGCTTTGTTGACTCACTATTAATTAGATTGTTTACCCTTTCTTTAATTTCTCCGGCAGCCTTATTGGTGAAAGTAACACACAGAATATTGTTTTCGTTAACTCCGCAGTTTTCTATAAGATGGGCTATACGGTGGGTTAGTACTCTGGTTTTCCCGCTTCCAGGTCCTGCAACTACAAGAGCAGGGCCGTTTAAATGTTTAACGGCGGGAATTTGCTGGGGATTTAAAATACTAAACAAGTCTTTTTTATCGCTCACTGGGTAATAATATCATTTCGTTATTGCGCCCACGATAATGGTAAAATCACGATATGAAAAGAATTGGAATTGATGCAAGGTTTTATGGAAAAGCAGGTCCTGGAAGATACACAAAAAATATAGTTATACATTTGGAAAAAATAGATTTGAAAAATGAGTACTTAGTTTTTTTAAAGAAAGAAGGATTTGAGGCATACTTTCCAAAGAACAAGAACTTTAAAAAGATTTTAGCAAACTATAATTGGTACTCTTTTGACGAGCAGATAAGATTCTTGTTTAAAATTGTTTTTAGCAAGTTAGATTTATTTTATACTCCGCATTTTAATTTTCCAATTTTATATCCCGGGAAAATAGTTTCTGCAATACCCGACATGACCATGCACACGTTTAGTACAGAAAAGGGAACTACCTTACCCAAACCGTATTTTAAGTTAAAAAAGTTGGTATATCGTTGGGTTTTTAAATGGCTAATTGTACGGGCAAAAAAGATCGTAGTACCAACAAATACTGTACTTACTGAGTTTAATCAGACATTTAGAAATGTTCCCAAATCTAAATTTACAGTGGCCTACGAAGGAGTTGATCCGGATTTAATAAGCTCTGTTACAAGTGGCGCGGACGAAGTTCTTAAAAAATACATGGTTGAAAAACCATACATTTTATATGTTGGAAGTATGTATGAACACAAAAACATATCCGGTTTAATTGAGATGTTTAAGATTTTGAGGGATAGGTTTGGATACGTTGGGAATCTAGTTTTAATTTGCAAAAAAGATAAGTTTTCAAAAAAAGTTTACGAAGATATAAAAGCATTGGGATTTGGGGAAAAAATAATTATGCCGGCATTTAATACCAACTCTAGTAGTGACATTGTTGTTAGTGATGAAGAAGCCATAGTGTTTAGAAAAGAAGCTGATCTTTATGTTTTTCCTTCATTTAAAGAGGGTTTTAGTTTAACGGCCCTTGAGGCGATGTCTGTTGGGTTAGCGTCGGTAATATCCGGTATTCCTTGTCATAGAGAAGTTTACGGAGATTCAGTTTTGTATTTTGATCCCAGAAATGCCCAAGATATGGCAGAAAAAGCTAATTCGGTTTTGGTTAACGCAAAGCTTAAAGATAGCTTAATATCGAAAGGCTACGAACAAGTTAAAAAATACTCTTGGGAAAATACCGCAAAAATTACTTTAGATATTTTTAACCAAGCTCTCAAAGATAGTTAGGGTATTTCGTGCAGTCTTCTCCCAAGTAAATTCTTGTGAGTGTTTATAAGCTTTTTCGATTCTATCCTGTCCAATTGGATTTTGTACTGCCTGTAAAACCCCATTTTTTATTGACGTTATATTCTTTGGATCAACATAAATAGGGAACTCCAGCCCTATTTCTTTAAAAGGCAGAATATTGGAAATTACACATTGAGTTTTACACACCATTGCTTCTAGCAAGGGAATTCCAAAACCTTCCTCTAACGACACGTTAATAAATGCTTTTGCTCCCGAAAAAAGTGCCGGAACATCTTGGCCCGGAGTCCAATCTAAAAAGATAACCTTGTTTTCTACTCCAAATTTTTTTGGAGTTTCTAACGCATCTTCATATAGCCACCCTTTTTTTCCCGAAATTACTAATTTTAAGTCTTGATTTAGTTCTTCTACCGCTTGGCTAAAGGCCTCAATCATTGCGGAAACGTTTTTCCTTGGCTGAATTGTGGATATGAAAAAAAGATAATCGCTTTCTCCGATGTGGTATTTTTCTCTAATTTCTAAAACCTGTTCATTTCCGGTTTTCATAATATTTTCAGGAATTCCCTCGTGCACTACTTCAAATTTATCTTTATCCACGAGTGGCCAGTGTTTATTTAAAATCTCATTTTTTGTAGCGTTTGACGGTACGATAATTTTATTTGCAGAAACAATAGAAAACCAAATCGGAAGGGGAATAATTAATTTCCTAAGAAAGTTTTTATAGTCCTGTGAGTATTTATATTCAAGTCCGTGAATCATAACTACTTTTTTGGTCTTCATTGGCGAAAAAATAGGCATAGTATGGACGGCAGTAAAAAATATATCAACCGGATTTTTAAATAATTCTAAAGCTAAAGACACGTGAGTCCACGAAAACTTCTTTGGCAAAACTTTATATGAGAAATTAGGATTTCCGGATGATATTTTATCAAAGAATCCTATCGGGGGAACCTGATCAAAATACACAACATACAGATTTGTTTTGTCTAGCTTTGCTAGGTTTTTAAAGAGATTTAATGTGTATGTTTCAGGACCCGCAGGCTGATTAGCCAATAAATGCTGGCCGTTTAATCCTATTTTCATTAGTTTTATCTTATCAAGTAATCCCGTAGATTTGCAAAGCTATACCATTTAACTTATAATAATCACAAGTACCTCACATGTATCACAGAAAGGATGGAGAGTGGAATGGCACAGAATCCTAAATTGAGGGTAACAAAAGTCGTTTCAAGGCAAGAGGGTATTATGTTGCTAAGACAGCACCGGACTGATGTGGTTATCGTGCATAATCCGGCTAGATTTTTTCGTCGCGAAAACACTTCGCTATACATAGCAAGTCATAGAGCGGATCTCTTAAGATTATTGGATACCTATGACGGGTTGTTTTTGAGTGATAGGAAAATGGCGGATAATTTATTTCCAAAGTTTACAGTTACTTCTATGGCAATAAATGGTTTTTTAGGTTTTTTGGCAGCAACGTTTGACGTAGATTTTAATGATGCTACTATGCCCTAGGCTAAAGTTTGAAATTCAAGATTCTGAAATAACGAGCGCAAATGAGAAAAGGAGAGGAAGATGGGAAAAAAGTTCAATACAAAGGTGTTTTTGTCAGAGTATGATATTTTTGGCGCTCTTATAAGAGGGGAAGTTGATATTGCGCTCCTTGACTTTTATCAGCAACCAACGGATGCGCATTTTTGTTTTGTTTATTTAACCCGTCAAACGGCAGAAGCTATTGCCGTTACACTTGATCACGTCTTTCCGGGAGGTGTGATTGAGATATCTTTCGCCACGGTTAAACTTACCTTACGTGGAAAGAGATCCAAAGAGGTTATTGAGTTACTAAGGGTCGAACTTGAAGTTGAGGTAATTACAGCTTAGCAAATTGCGGGTTTCTAAATGGGGGAGAAAGGAGGAGCAAATGGATAGAGCACTACGAGTGGCCGAATTTGATGTAAAAGATGAAGCTCTGGGGGCACTAAGAAAACGTGATGTTGATGTTACAGTTATTCAATACACTCGTGATGGTAGAATCTCGTGCTGCTTGTTGTATTTGTTAAAACCTGTGAGTCATGAAATCCTTATGCTCCTTACACGGCTTTTTAAGCGAATAGATGACGAGGATGCCATTGTAGTATTTGAAGCAGATAGAAAGAATGTCGGCGATGTGTTTGTTACTTTGAATAGGGGATTTGATTTGGAGTTCGTTTAATCACGACAAGACTAAGCGTTCCGTCGACATTTCAATAACTTTGACTGTCGGCGGATTTTTTGTCAGCAGACTATAGAAGATTATGTTTAACGTTTACTCCTATGGTTTTGTATCCATGATCAAGCATTAAAATCATATCACCCTTTCTATCTATACTATTTAAAACAACCCCAACTACCTCCTTACCTTCGTTATTTGTATACGTAACTAAACAAAGACCGGCCTCTTCGGTGTATCCAGTTTTTACTCCGGCAACACCCGGATATGTTGTTAAAAGGTTGGTTTGATTATATAAATAAATATATTTATGGGTGTCGGAGGTTAATTCCTTTTCAACTGTTTTAACAATATTTCTAAATTCAGGATCTTTAAGCGCATATCTGGTTAATTTAACTAAGTCTGTAGCCGTGCTGTAAGCCGAGTCGTCAAGCCCACTAGGATCGGTAAAGTGTGTGTTTGCAAGACCTATTTCTTTTGCTTTAAAATTCATCCACTCAACAAATCTGTCCGAATTTCCGGCAGCACCTTCTGCAATCGCATAAGCCGAGTCGTTCCCTGAATGTAAAATTAATCCATACAATAATTCTTCAAGTGTATAAATCTCACCCTCATCAATTTGCATGGAATTTTCTCCAATTCCTGCTACCTTTTTGCTTACATACATTTTTGAATCCAGTTTTTTGTGTTCTAGTGCTACAACGGCTGTCATTATTTTTGCTAAGCTTGCTATCTTCATTTTTTCATTTGAATTTTTCTCAAATAGTACATGGCTCGTGTTTAAGTCGACTAAAAGTCCCGAATGGCCCGAAATCTCAGGTTGATTACTCGTTTCGAATTTATCTGCGGGCCACCATTCAGGCTCAGGTTCATATGAATTAATCTTAGTTTGAGAATACATCTGCTTTCCGTTTATTTTAGAATCCGGAATATATCCTCTAATTATTTCCTGCGCCTTTTCATTTTTAGTTACAAGGTACACAAATATAGTTAAGATAAGGACTAAAAATATTGACAAACCAACTATAATTCTTCCTTTTGACATAAATTTTTTGCCAAACTTAAAAAGTAGGTACAGTATGTTATGGTATCATATAAATATGATCATGCTCTTAGATTTTTATGCTGATTGGTGTGGACCATGTAAAGCTATGGAGCCAATATTTGCTGAAGTTGAAAAAGAATATGTGCAAAAAGTTGAATTTAAGAAAATAGATGTTGAAGTTGAGGGAGCTGTGGCTTCGCAATATGGAGTTCAAGGAATCCCAACATACATTTTAGTAAAAGATGGAAAGGAAGTTTCAAGAAAAATCGGCGCAATGCCAAAAGCCGTTTTAACTTCTTGGATTAGTTCAAACCTTTAAATAAAAATGCCTGCCAAAGTTGCGATAAACGGTTTCGGCAGAATTGGCCGAGCCACGTTTAAAATAATATTAGATAGAGAGGATGCAGAAGTTGTTGCAGTCAACGATTTAACAAGTGCGAGAATTTTAGCCCATTTACTTAAGTTTGATTCAGCATACGGAACTTTAAAGAAAAAAATAGAGGTTGAAGAAGATGGAAAAATCGTAATGACCGAAGGGAAGGCGAATCCCGAAGACCATTTTGCCGATGAGTCCATAAAATCAGAAAAAAATTACTTGGTTGTTGATGGAAAAAAGACTTTAGTATTATCCGAAAAAGACCCGTTAAAACTTCCGTGGAAAGATTTAGGAATTGATGTTGTTCTTGAATGTACCGGACGTTTTACAAAAGACGCAAGTGCAAATATGCATATTACAGCAGGAGCAAAAAAAGTTGTAGTATCCGCTCCTGTCAAAGGTGAGGGCGGAATTCCAACTTTTCTAAGGGGTGTAAATCACGATCAGTACCTTGGTCAAAATGTTATTTCAAACGCTTCTTGTACAACAAATTGTATTTCTCCTGTTGTTTCGGTGATTCACTCAAAGTTTAAAATCTTAAAATCGGCTATGTCAACAATTCATGGAATAACAGCAGAACAAAATATTGTAGACGGACCGCCCCCAGGCCTTCATTCTGATTTAGGAAGGGCAAGGGCAGCGGGGTTTAACATTGTTCCAACAACAACCGGCGCTGCTAAAGCAACAACGCAGGTAATTCCGGAACTTGCAGGACTTTTTGACGGAGTTTCGATTAGAGTGCCTGTTATTGTTGGTTCTCTTTCGGATATTACAATGTTCGTTTCTAAAAAAACAAGTGTTAGTGAAGTTAATCAAGCTTTTATAGAAGCCTCCCAAAATCCATTTTATAAAGGGGTTTTGGACGTGTCTTATGAACCACTTGTTTCATCTGATGTAATCGGAACAACCGCCTCTGCAATAATAGATTTAAGTTTTACTCGAGTAATTGACGGAGATCTTGTAAAAGTCCTAGCTTGGTACGATAATGAGTGGGGATATAGCAACAGACTCGTTGAAGTAGCTTTGATGTAGAATAAAAAGAGACGAAGGTGGGTGGGATTATACCTTCGTCTGATAAAATTCTTAATTACTATTTAAACCATTGCAAAATAACCAGAACCAAACCTAAAGCCAGTAATGAGGGGAAAACTTCTGCAACAACTTTTGCCATCTTCGGATGACCTTCAAGTCCAAACATATGCACTACGAATCTGGTCCAAGTCTCCATTTTCTATCCTCCAATTTGAGATGTGTTTGGCATGATAGAATGATTTTGTTATGAAGTCAATTGATATGGCTAATTTACAGTCGGGAATAAAGGTATTTGTAAGAGGTGATCTTGATGTTGCAATTGAAAATGGAGTAATAAAAGAAACTTTTAGACTCGATCGCCTGCTACCCACTTTAAATTATTTAAAAGAAAAAAGCGCCAAAATTGTAATCGCTGGCCATATTGGTCGTCCACAGGAAAATAAAGAAAGAATTAGTACTCAAGTACTCTTGCCCTACTTTAACGCAATATTAGGTGAGGGGACATTTGAACTTTTAGAGAATTTGCGATTTTCAATTGGCGAAGAAGCTAACAATTTGGAATTCGCAAAAAGTTTATCGGAAAAAGCTGATATTTATGTAAATGACTGTTTTGGGACTTGTCATAGAAAACACGCTTCAATAGTTGGCATCCCAAAGTTTTTGCCCCATTATGCCGGATTTGATTTATTAAACGAAATAATAAACTTGAGTAAGGTTTTTAATCCTGCCCATCCATTTGTCGCAATAATTGGCGGAGCCAAACTTGAAACAAAAAAGCCAATAATAAAAGAGCTTCTTAATATTGCTGATTACGTATTGGTTGGAGGAAAAATAGGAATGGATTGGAATGAAGATGTTCCTGAAAACCTTATTTTTCCTATTGATTACGCTCGTGAGAAAAAAGACATTGGAGTACAAACTGTAGAGAAATTTACAGAAATAATTTTAAATGCTAAAACAGTTTTGTGGGCTGGACCTTTGGGAGTTTATGAAGAGGATGAATTTAATAAAGGAAATATGTTAGTAGCAAAGGCTGTTTTTGAATCCGGAGCATATTCTATTTTAGGCGGAGGCGACATTGTTGCAGCACTAAATAAACCTGCCTGCGCAGGCAGGTTGGGATTGTTAAGCAAGTTTAATTTTATTTCAACAGGTGGGGGTGCCATGCTCGAATACTTGGTAAAACATACTTTACCTGGTATAGAAGCACTCAATAACAATGGCTAAAATTTTAAAAGTAAAATTTCCGGAAAAATGTAATGGCTGCGAGCTTTGTGTAATGGAAGTTCAAAGGCAGTTGGGAAAAATTGGCTTGGACGGGTCTCTAATTAGAATTTTAAGAGAGAATGATTCCGGCGGACTTTTGTTTGTTGTTGATATGGATCCAAAAATCAACGAAGTGAATATAGAAGAAATAGTAAAAATTTGTCCAACAGGTGTATTTGAGATCTCTGATTTAGTTGAGGAAAATAATGGACTACTTGAATAAACAAATACTATATATAAATCTTGAAAAAAACGAATCTGAAGCAAAAACCTTTTCTGAGTTACGAAATTATATTGGAGGCGTTGGGCTTGGGTTAAAACTACTTTCTATTTATAAAGATGAAGATCCGATAATTTTTTCTGTTGGACCTTTAAACGGATTTTTTCCTTTTGTATCAAAAACATCGGTTGTTTTTCAGAACGAAGGATCGGTTGAAGATATATATTTTGGAGGATCCCTATCTTTTAGATTGAAATTTTTGGGAATAGACGCCGTTGTATTATCGGGCATTTCAAAGAACCCTACTGTAATTAATATTGATGACGCAGTTTCTTTTATGAAAATGGACGAAGATATAAAGCTCCACGGATTGCCTGGAAAAAGAAGTATTGTAAGTCTTGAAGCAAAGGGGTTATTTTTAGATGGATATTTTCAAGCCCCCGAGAGGATATTAGAACAGAAATTTGTCGAAAAAAACATAAAATCGATTATATTTACGGGATCAAAGACTTTTTCGGTTGTAAACGAAGAAAAATATCACCAAATATATAAAGAAATTTTAAGTAGAGTAGGTGAGATGTCTGTTCAAAAAAGAGATAAGCCTTCTTGTAGCGGATGTCCCGTGGGTTGCTCAAGTTCAGGAGTTGGAGAAATAGGAGGAAATGTTTTAGTTCACTGTTTGGTTGGATGTTCTTTTGCAGAGAAAATTTATTCGGATGTTGGAACAATTTTTTCATGCTTTAATGTATTAGGATATGATTACACACATGAAGATATTGAAAACGTACCAAGATTAATTGCGGAGACATTAGCGGAATTCTCATAACATATGGAAACTTTTAATAACTCAAAAAAATTTGTGATAGCAAACTGGAAGGAAAATCTTAATTCGAAAGACATAAGGGAGTGGTTTGTTGGCTATAATAAAGCTTCAAATGGTAAGGGTCTTAATACTAGAAATATTATTGCTCCGTCCTTGTTACATCTTAAAGAAACTTTAGGCTTATCAAAAAATTTAGGATTTGAGATATCAGCTCAAAACGTTTCAATACATGAGAAGGGAGCTCATACGGGAGAAGTAGGCGCGTTTCAGCTCTTAGATTATTGCAGTTACTGTATTGTTGGCCATAGTGAAACAAAAGATAAAGTAAAAGACATTTTAATTAAAAGAGACTTATGCCTAAAATATAAAATAACTCCGATAATTTGTTTTACAGATCCGGTTGATTTAGAAATCTTATACAAAGACGGAGTTGTTCTAGCTTGGGAAAACCCTGAACACATTTCAAAAGACGGAGAATACAAGCCCGAAGATCCATTAAAAGTTAAGAGGCTAATTACGGTTTTCAAGTCCAAGCTCTTAGCTGAGAGCTTGATTTTATATGGCGGATCAGTTAATAGACAAAATGCCCTTGAATTAGGTAATATACCCGAGTTGGATGGGGTCCTTGTGGGTAACGCAAGCCTGGATCCCTCACATTTCTTAGACATTTTGGGAGCTTTTGAGTAAATGAACAGCATGAAATATACAAATTTAGCCTTGCACAAAAGAAAAGCTGAAAATACAGGCTCCGTTGTAGTACCTAAGAAAAAGAAACTAAAAGCTATAATAGTGTTTATTGTAGTGCTGGTAGCCCTGGCTTCAGTTTTGATATTTGGAAGAGGTGCAACAGCAATTTTTAACCCTGTTTCTATAGTGTCTAATATAGTAGGGTTTAACCTTAACGATACAGATGGCAGGACAAACATTTTGATTTTAGGTTCTGACAAACGAAGTAAGGGGATTGTTAAATCCGTTTTAACCGACACGATACTTGTTTCATCAATAGGAACTGTAGAAAAAAATATTGCATTGGTTTCTCTTCCTAGAGATTTGTGGGTAGAAGGCTCCGGGGGATACCACTCAAAAATAAACGCAGTATATTCTTATGGAAACGAAAAATGTCCGGATTGTGGAGCTAAAGAAATAAAAGATGTAGTTGAGAAAGTTTTAGGTATCCCAATCCATTATTATGTTGTAGTAGATTTTCAGCTTTTTAAAGAATCAATAGATATATTAGGTGGTATAAAAGTAAACGTAGAAAATTCTTTTGAAGATAAGTTTTATCCGGTTGAAGGTAAAGAGAACGTTTCGGTAATAGCTGATAGATACGAGACGGTTAAGTTTCAAAAAGGCGAACAGCTAATGAATGGCGAAGCAGCCTTAAAATTTGTTCGTTCAAGGAAAGGTAATAATGGAGAAGATACCGATTTTGAACGTTCAAAAAGACAACAAAAAGTTATACTGGCGATAAAAGATAAATTCTTGTCTGTAAGGACTTTAGTTGATCTTCCAAAAATGAAACAGCTTTACGACTCATACGCAAAAAATGTTGATTTAAATATAGATTATTCAGCAGCTCGGGGATTTTATCTTTTATCCCAAAAAATTGATTTCGGAACTTTTAGAACAGTTGTTCTGGATGATAGAAGCACAGCCAATCAAGGAGGGCTTTTATATGCTCCAAAGGACAATAGTTTATATGGCGGGGCTTACGTATTAATACCAAGAGTTGGTGATTATTCACAAATTCACGCCTATGTCCAAAAATATATATTTGGAGAATAGATGATTTATATACTTCATGGCGACAACCTCCCTAAGTCCAGAGATTTTATTTTGGATTTAGAAAGAAGTCTTGGCGATTGTGCAAAATTTGAATTTAGGGCCCTAGATACATTATCTGAAAAAATTGAAGAAGTTGGTTTGAGCGTTGATATGTTTGGTCGACCTAAACTTATTGTTATAGATATTTCAGGTGCTGGTAGAATGAATTTAACAGGTTATAAAGACGTGGCGAAAAGGATATCAGATTATGCTAACGTTGTTATTCTAAGCGGATCCGAACTAACAAAGGGCAATGAGTTTATAAAAAGCTCACAAGAAATTGGCGCAAAGGTAATTATTAATAAGACTCCTGCCACATCAAATATCTTTGCTTTTGTTGATGCAGTAGTTGCAAAGAATAGAAGTTTAAGTTATTTAGAATTGAAGAACCTATTACTTTCAGGTGAGGATGACATTTATCTTTTAACAATGTTAACTTATGGCTTAAGAAATTTATCTTACGCAAAATTTAAATCCGAAGCTTTTTCCAAAATCCCTCCATTTGCAAAAAATAAAGTTCAAAGCGCGACGTCTAAATACTCGGAAGTAGGTATAAAAGAAATTTATAAATACTTTTATGATTTGGATTTAAAGGCAAAAACTGGCGGATATCCGGATGGAATCTTAGTTCCTCTTGCAATTGAAAAAATGCTAACATAGGGTTAATGTCATACTTCCGACCTTACGTTTATATTAAAGACGAGTCCTTTGATCCAATTTACAAGCCTATAAATAAATCATTTTATTTAAAATTTAGAGTTGTTCCGTTTTTATTTTTCGTGTTTGGAATATTTACACTTTTTAGTCAGGTATTTTTTCCTTTATTTGAGTTTAAGACAAAAGACAAAATATCAAGGCCGGTAGCATCGAGCGTTTTAGGTTACGCAACAGGGTTTCAGGAATTTGAGTACAAGGAATTGGGAAATGGGCTAGAAAGTGCTAACAATACAAATGTTCCGAAATATTTTTATCTATCAATTCCAAAGCTTAAAATAGAGAACGCGCTTGTTGAAACAAATGCCCCCGGTCTAAATCCTGACGAAGCTCTTGGTCATTATGCAGGATCTAAACTTCCGGGCGAAAACGGTAATGTATTTATATACGGGCATTCAGTTCTTCCAGTATTTTATAATCCTAAAAATTACAAAACAATTTTTTCTACACTTCATCTTTTAAATGTCGGGGATAAGTTTACGATAGTCTACAATAATAAAACATATGATTACGTTGTTGATGAGAAAGAAACGCTATCTCCAAATGATGTAAAACCTCTTGCTGATATAAAGCCTAAATATTTAAATGATTCAACGGTTACATTAATGACGTGTTCACCGCCGGGGACTAAATTTAAAAGATTATTGGTAAAGGCAACTTTAATAAATTAATTTTTAGTGGCGTTTTTCTCAAAATTGGGTAAGACAAGCTTCTTTGGTCCCATTAAAGCTAAATAGGTTGCACATAAAATCGCTAGAGTTGACAAGGCAAACACTATAATATCATTAGAACCTGTAACAGGAACTGATGAGGTGCCTTCGGTTGTTTCAGTTGTAGTGTCTGTAGTTGTTCCAAGGACTGCAGGTGCGTTGTCGTCAAATTTTTGAGCTGTAAGTGATTCAAAAGGACTATCTTTTTTCTCATTTTTTACGTTTGCAGAAATAGAACTACTCTCTATATTAACTTCTTTTGAAAAATCTGAAATCAGATAATACAAAGCACCAAAAACTACCATCGATATGGCAAGCGTTACTACAAATGTTTTTACTCCGTTTTTCTCTTCCATAGGCAGGCCTGTCTGCGCAGGCAGGAGAGTGAATCTTTCTTAGAAAACAAATTTCGAATCTTCGTTCAAACTTTCTACAAACTTAACGTCAATTGTACCATTTATTGGAGATGAGATCTTCAGTAGCTCTTTTCCAATAGTATTATCATAATACGCTTGTCTAGATTCAAAAACAATCCAAACTGAAATAGCAAACAAGGTTGTAAAAAATATTAATCCTAAATCTTTCAATTGTTTTCCTGACGTAAAGTAAATATCTTTAGTAATAATTTTACACCAGACTCGCTGTCGTTATATAACTCGGCACTTTGAATATACGTAATTCTATTAAGATTTTGAATATCTTTAATTAAACTGTAAAATCCGGTTTGATACCCCGTCATATCAACATTTAGTACTATTTCTTCTTTCGATCCCTGACTCTGTGAAAATCTTTTTACAATAAACCCGTTTTTGGATGCAACTTTAACGAATTCAGCAAGGTAATTTTGCAAATCCGGTTTGTTAAGAATGGCGGACTGCAAGTTTTGTAAGTATGGTTTTATAGCCTCATAATTTTCGGTTTCTTTATTTAGCCAATTTGTTTTATTCTCGAGTCCGTTTTTAACTCTGATTAAACCGTTTTTATATTTGTTTTTTTGTATTAATGAAACAATAGTTGGTCTAAGTCCAAAAATACCAAAGATAACCAGCACTATAATTGTTAAAAATGTGAAAAATTTAATATGTTTGTCCGGATAAAGCTCAATCTTTCTTTTGTATCTTGAGTCCAGGTCGTCAATTAAGTTCGTAAAGAACGCAATCATTTAAACTCCACACTAATATCAGAGCTATAAAGGTTTTTAGCTACATCAAATTCAACTTTATTTAAAATTATTTGTTGTACATCTTTATTCTCTAGAAATTTCGAAATTATTAAAGCAACATCCAAAGGACTCCCCGAATCTACGCTAATTGAAACAGAGTCAGTTTGCGCTTTTACATGTTTTAATACCGTGCTGTTTGGGATACTCGACAAAACTGTATTAATATTTTCGCTTAGTATTGGGCGCTTTGCTCTTAATTGTTTGTATGTATTTATTGATTCAATCGTATTTTCTATTTTTTTTATATCAGAAGTCTTATCCTGAAGATTTTTTTCTAGAACGCCTACTTGTTCTTGCATCGTAGTAATTTTTTTGTCTATATAATTTTCAATTACAAGTGAGATTACGAACAGCAGTTCGAGCAATATTATTATTATTTTAGAAATTAATGTGAATGTGCTGTTAGTTCTTGACGATAGGCTTGTTTGGTATATTGAAGAGTTAAGAAGATTTGGACTTCTTAGAGGTTGGTTTTGTGTTGTTTGTTTTTGATTTTGAATCTTTTGCATTGGCAAATATCATTTTCGCAAATTTCGACTTAAGCCTGTTCGCTTTATTTTTATGAATTGCTTTGTTTTTGGCAGCCTTGTCTAGAGTCTTTTGCAACGCGGTCAACTCTTTGTTAAGTATATCAGCATTTTTTGGAGCAGTCTGTAAAGCTTTTTTAATGGATTTGGCCAAGTTTCTAGCCCTTTCTTTCCAAAAAAGGTTGTACTGTCTTTTTTTAATACTTTGCCTGTTGGCCTTTTCAGCCGATTTTGTATTGGACATAACCAGCCGTATGATAACATATGTCTAGTTATGGTCAAGGACACAATCCAAAATGGGCAAAATGGCTCAAAAAACTTTCTATTTAAAACGCAAAATACAATTATTTCTGCAGCTTTTGTAATTGCTGTAACGTATGGTATATCCGCTGTTTTAGCTCTAGTTCGAGCCAGGCTTTTAGCACATTTTTTTGGTATATCCGATGACTTAGCAGTTTTTTATACTGCGGATAAGATACCGGGTTTTATTTATTCAATCTTAGTTGTTGGAACTTTGTCGACCGTTTTTATTCCAATTTTTGCAAGCGAACTAAGAGACAATGAGAAAATTGCGTGGAAAACAGCCTCATCTATGATTACAGTAAGCATGGGTTTTTTTACTTTCTTAAGTTGTATTGTATTTATTTTTTCTCCGCAAATAATTGACTTACTCGCTATTCATAAATTTACAGCAGAGCAGGTTATTCTTGGGTCAAATTTAATGAGCATGGTTTTTTTTACTTTCTTAAGTTGTATTGTATTTATTTTTTCCCCGCAAATAATTGACTTACTCGCTATTCATAAATTTACAGCAGAGCAGGTTATTCTTGGGTCAAATTTAATGAGAATCATGCTTGTTGCCCAACTTGTACTTGTGGTAAGTAGTTTTATAACAAGCATACTTCAATCTTTTAAATATTTCATAATTCCGGCTATTGCTCCTGTTTTTTATAACGTCGGGATGATTGTTGGAATAGTTTTTCTCTTTCCTAAATTTGGGATATATGGGGCTGCTGCCGGTGTTCTTATTGGCGCTATTTTGCATTTGCTTGTTCAGATTCCTTTAATGAAAAAAATAAATTTTAACTTCTCTTTAACTTTAGATTTGAAAGATAAAGGATTAAAGGAAATATTTTCACTAATGCCGTCAAGAATATTTGGGACAAGTGTTATACAAATCTCCGACGTGATTAATAATAGTTTGGCTATTCTTATTTCTACTTCATCGGTAATATTTTTCAAATTCGCGAGCCAGCTTCAATCTTTCCCCGTAAACTTATTTGGTGCCTCCATTGCATTAGCAGCTCTTCCTACACTATCATTTGAATCTTTGGAAGCAGATAGAGAAAAATTTAAAAAGACTTTTTTGACATCTTTTCACCAAATGCTTTTTTTGGTAATTCCGGCAAGTGTCCTACACTATCATTTGAATCTTTGGAAGCAGATAGAGAAAAATTTAAAAAGACTTTTTTGACATCTTTTCACCAAATGCTTTTTTTGGTAATTCCGGCAAGTGTGATTTTATTAGTATTAAGAGTTCCTGCTGTACGATTAGTTTATGGCGCATCTAAATTTCCATGGGATGCCACTATTTTAACTTCATATACTTTGGGCTTTTTTAGCCTTTCGATTTTTGCTCAAAGTGCCACATATTTACTTACCAGATCATTTTTTGCGCTTAAAGATACAATCACACCTGTTAAAGTAAACTTAGCAACTATAGCAGTAGGTGCCTCTCTCGCGTTATTTTTTATTAGAGTAATGCATTTTGGAGTTTGGTCAATAGCACTTGCGGGATCAATTTCAACAATTTTAGATATGTTTTTAATGCTAGCTCTTCTTTCAAAAAAAGTCGGAGGTTTTGGGAAAAGAGCTCTTATGTTGCCGTTTTTTAAAATTGGGGTCTCCGCAATATTTATGGGGCTTTCTTTATATATTCCTATGAAACTTTTGGATATTTATGTTCTTGATACAACAAAGACTATTAACTTAATTATTTTGACAATTGTAGTTAGCATCGCCGGCTTTTTTTCTTATGTCATTTTTACGAGTTTGTTTAAGGTCGATGAGGTTCAATTACTCTACAAGCTTTTAAAGAAAATGAACCTATCCATTCCTATTTTAACTAGGATTTCAGATAAAGTTATTGAGTAATCACTTGACTGATAGAGCCCTATAGTGTAAAATACCAATATTAACCAGAAAAGGAGAAGACGAATGAAACCTTTGATTGGAGGAGTTCTTTCGGTTGGAACAAGGGGATTTTTGCTCAATGGAGGAGGATGTTTTATCGCAGGCGTTATTATGGCATTGAATGTTTGGTTTACAGGCGGGTCGCATATTGACCTGATTCCAAGTTTGTACGCCTTGTTCATTTCCCTCCTCTTTTTTGGAGTGGGGCTTGATCTTCTTTCGATTCAGCAAATATTGGAGGAAGTAAAAGCGGTTTGATCTTTCACGGGGGTGATGGCAAAGCAAACCAACACCCCTTATTTTGTTGATAGTGCTAAAATCCCTTAATGAAACTATCAAATATACGAAACTTTTGCATAATTGCCCATATAGATCATGGAAAATCCACACTGGCGGATAGATTTTTAGAAATCACGGGAACCATAGATAAACGATTTATGAAAGCCCAGACTCTTGATAGTATGGAGTTAGAAAGAGAAAAGGGGATAACCATAAAACTTAAGCCTGTAAGAATGGAGTATACATTTGAAAATCAAGATTATGAATTAAACCTAATTGACACCCCCGGACACGTTGACTTTTCTTACGAAGTTTCACGTTCTTTGGCTGCTTGTGAAGGTGCAATTTTAGTTGTTGACGCGTCTCAAGGTATTCAAGCACAAACCGTTTCAAATGTTTACAGGGCAAAAGAAGCGGGTTTAAAAATTATTCCAATTATAAATAAAATCGACCTTCCCGGATCTGAAATTGAAAAAACAAAAGAAGACATGCAAAAAACTTTTGGCTTTTCTTACGATGAAATACTTGAAGTTTCTGCTAAAACAGGTTTTGGAGTTGTGGAGCTATTAACTCGGATAATAAAAAAAATTCCAAGTCCTTTGGTTAGTAGTGATCAAACTCTGAAATGTTTAATTTTTGACACCGTTTACGATGAATATTTAGGAGTAGTTGCGATGGTAAGAATTGTGGATGGCGAAATTTCGGAGCAAGATATAAAAAAAAGAAGACAGGCCCGCCTGCGCAGGCAGGTAAGATTTATTTCAACAGGCGCTACATCATTTATTGAGGAAATAGGAATTTTTAAGCCCGCGCGTGAAAAGATTTTAAGTTTACATAGCGGAGAAGTTGGATATATTGCAACCGGACTTAAAGATATTCACGCGGTTAAGGTTGGAGATACAGTCACTTTTTCTGAGCTAACACAGGTAAAGGCCCTTCCGGGATACAAAGAAACAAAGCCGTTTGTTTTTGTTTCAATTTACCCAATTGATACCAGTAGATTTCCGTCTTTACGAACTGCTTTAGAAAAATTGTCTTTATCAGACGCGTCGCTATCATATGAGCCGGAGCAAAATAATGCACTAGGTTTTGGTTTTAGATGTGGGTTTTTAGGACTTTTACATGCAGATGTTGTCCAAGAGAGGCTTGAAAGGGAATACGATCTTGAACTTATTTCAACAATACCAACAGTCGAATACAAAATTTTACTAACAGATGAGAAAGAAATTTATATTAAAAATCCCGCTAATTTTCCTGATCCAACTAAAATTTATAAAACCTTTGAGCCGTGGCTAAAATTAACAATTGTCTCTCCATCTACTTACACAGGAGCGGTAATTTCTTTGTGTGAAGATAGGAGAGGGGTAATGGGAAAAATGGAGTATTTAACTCCCGAACGAGTTATTTTTGAATATGACCTTCCGTTATCGGAGCTAATTCTTAATTTTTATGATGATTTAAAAAGTGCGTCTTCCGGATTTGCGAGTTTAGATTACGAACTTTCGGATTACAGGGAATCTGAAGTAGTTAGGCTTGATATTTTAGTTCACGGAGAAAATATAGGAGCGCTTTCAAGTATTGTTTTAAAATCGAAGGCCGAAAAATTTGGTAGGTTTATTCTTAAAAAACTAAAAGATGTAATACCAAAACAACAATTTCAAATTTCTTTACAGGCTACAATTTCGGGAAAAATTATAGCTCGAGAGGACATTTCGGCATTTAGAAAGAATGTATTGGCAAAAATGTCCGGTGGGCATAGAGAAAGAAAGGATAAGCTTTTAGATATTCAGAGGAGAGGCAAAAAAAGAATGAAGATGTTTGGAAAAGTTGAAATTCCCCAAGAAGCCTTTAGGCAAATTCTTAGTTCATAAAGACAGGGTGTGTGAATTTGTGGTCTTCATACACCCTGCTACTAGGTTATTGACAACGTTAGCACTCGTGATATATTAGTGACAATAAACATATGAGCGACCTTTCAGATAGACAAATCAAGCTTTTAAGCGCAATCATCAACGAGTATTTATTTAGTCAAGAACCTGTTGGTTCAACAACTATTGTTAAAAAATATTCTCTTGATTGTTCAGCAGCAACCGTTAGAAACGAAATGTCTGACCTTTTAAAAATGGGTTTTTTGGAAATGCCTCATACTTCATCAGGGAGAGTGCCAACTCCGGTGGCCTACAGACTTTTTATTACAGAACTTATTCATGAAGAAGATTTGCCGGTTTTGCAAGAAGTAGCAATAAAACAGCGTTTGTGGTCAAGCAGATTTCAACTCGAAAAGCTTTTAAAACAGGCAGTCTCGGCTCTTTCGGAAATTACAAAAGAAATGGCTGTTGCAATTGATAACGAGGGGTTCGTTATTTCGGCAGGTGTAGTAAACGTTTTGGACGCTCCTGAATTTTGGGATATATCCGTAGCAAAATCAATTCTACATCTCTTAGACAGACATGAGTTGCTTCAAGAAATTTTTGACAAAGCTCAAGACAACAGAGACGTTAATGTAATAATAGGGAATGAGACTGGGCAGGAGAGTTTGTCTTCGTGTGCAGTTGTGTTTTCAGGATTTGAGATTAAAGGAAGAACCGGCGAAGTTGCTGTAATTGGTCCTTCGAGAATGAATTACGCAAGTGTAATTCCGGCCGTTAGATACACCAGAAATCTGGTTCAGGAATTAGGAGAAGCATGGTAGATGACGAAAAAATTTTGGAACTTGAGAATAATTGGAAACGCGCTTTAGCAGATTACAAAAATTTACAAAAAAGATTTGATGAAGAAAAAGTTAGTGTTGTACAATTTGCTAACATAGTTTTGATTTCAAGACTCGTATCGGTACTTGATAATCTAGAAATGGTTTGTGATCATATAGATGATGTAGGATTAAAATTGACTTACAAAGAGTTCTCGCAAATACTTTTAGATGAAGGTTTAACAGAAATTAGCGCAAAAGGAAAACAATTTGATTCACATACAATGGAGGCAATAGAAATGATTGATGGCGAAAAAGATAAAGTTGTTGAAGTGACTCAAAAAGGATATATGTTGAAAGGTAAAATTTTAAGACCGGCAAGAGTAAAAGTCGGTAAAGTTAAGGAGGAAAGAATATGAGTAAAATTTTAGGAATAGATTTAGGTACAACAAATAGCGCAATGGCGATTATGGAGGGTGGTCAACCCAAAGTAATTCCAAATCAGGAGGGGGCTAATACCACGCCTTCAGTTGTGGCGCTGGGATCGGCCGAATTGGTTGGAGTTCCAGCAAAAAGGCAGCAGGTAGTAAATCCAAAAAATACTGTATTTAGTGTAAAAAGATTAATGGGAAGTAAGTATTCGGATCCAGAAATTTCCAATCTTAAAAAAACCATGCCTTACAATATTGTTTCCGGCACAAATGGTATGGCTGCGATTGATATAGATGGAAAAATTTTTACCCCACAGGAAATATCAGCCAAAATTTTAGTAAAACTAAAAATAGATGCGGAGAAATTTTTGGGTCATTCAATAAGAGATGCAGTTATAACTGTTCCTGCTTATTTTAATGACGCTCAAAGATCGGCTACAAAAGAAGCTGGTCAAATTGCGGGCTTTGATGTAAAAAGAATTCTACAAAAGAAGCCGGTCAAATTGCGGGCTTTGATGTAAAAAGAATTATTAATGAACCAACTGCAGCAGCTTTGGCTTATGGTCTTGATAAAAAAACAAATGAGAAAATTGCGGTTTACGATTTGGGTGGAGGAACTTTTGACGTTTCGATTTTAGAAATTGGAGATGGGGTTTTTGAAGTTAAATCTACAAACGGAGATACACATTTGGGCGGGGATGATTTTGATCAAAAAGTAATTCAATGGCTTTTGGATGAATTTAAAAAACAGGAAGGAGTTGATTTATCAACCGACAGGCAAGCTCTACAAAGACTTAAGGACGCTGCAGAAAAAGCAAAAATTGAACTTTCAAGTACGCTGGAAACCGAAATTAACATTCCATTTATTACAGCAGGCGCAAAATTAACATTCCATTTATTACAGCAGGCGCATCAGGACCAAAGCATATGAACATTAAGCTTACAAGATCAAAGCTCGAACAGTTGGTCGACGATTTAATTCAAAAGACAATTGCACCAATGAAAAATGCTTTGAAAGATGCAAAATTAACTAAAAACGATATTGCCGAAGTTCTGATGGTTGGTGGAATGACAAGAATGCCAAAAGTAAACGAAATTGTGAAAGAATTTTTTGGAAAAGACCCTCATAAAGGTATAAATCCTGACGAAGTTGTGGCGGTTGGGGCAGCGATTCAAGGAGGAGTTCTTGGCGGAGACGTAAAAGATGTACTACTTCTTGACGTTACGCCTTTAACTTTTGGTATAGAAACTCTTGGAGGAGTTAGTACCCCATTAATTAAAAGAAACACTACGATTCCAACTTCGGCCTCCCAAGTTTTTAGTACGGCTGCCGATAGTCAAACTAGCGTTGAAATTAATGTTTTGCAAGGCGAGCGTGAAATGGCAGGTGATAATAAGTCTTTAGGTAGATTTATTTTAGACGGAATTCCTCCGGCTCCAAGAGGCGTGCCTCAAGTTGAAGTTACTTTTGATATTGACGCAAATGGGATACTAAATGTTTCTGCAAAAGACAAAGCTACAAATAAAGTACAAAAAATAACGATTCAGGGTGGAAGTGGTTTAAGTAAAGAAGAGATTGAAAAGATGATTAAAGATTCTGAGACGCACTCCGCCGAAGATAAAGTGAAACGTGAGCAGATTGAAGCAAGAAATGCAGGTGATACATTATGCTACACCGCGGAGAAATCTTTAAGAGACGCTGGTGATAAAGTCCCTGTTGATCTTAAAAAAGAAATTGAGGATAAAGTTATTGCGCTAAGAGCCGTTTTAGCTTCCGCTTCAACTGAAGAATTAAGAACAAAAACTCAAGACTTATCAGTGTCGTTGCAAAAAATTGGCCAACATATGTATGGGCAAGAGGGAAATGCTCAAGGTGGAGATACTTCGGGCGGGGGAAATAGTGGAAGTGACGGAGACAATAGTGGTGATGATAATCCAAAAAATGATGAACCTGTTGAAGGTGAGGTTGTTGGATAGACCTGTGTTAAAATCCCCTTATGTCAAAAGATTTATATGAAGCACTTGGACTTAGTAAAAGTGCAACAGACGACGAAATAAAAAAAGCCTATCGGAAGTTAGCCAGAGAACACCATCCGGATATGGTGAAAGATGGCGATAAAGTTGTGGCCGAAAAAAGATTTAAAGAAATAAACGAAGCGTATAAAGTTCTTTCAGACTCACAAAAAAGAAAGCAATACGATCAATTCGGAAGCGTTGGAAACGATTTTGGAGGCTTTTCCGGTGGACAGGCGGGTGGTCAAAGAGGACCATTCTCTTATACATATACATCAAACGGCGGGAACATGGGGTTTGAAGGCATCGATCCTTTTGATATTTTTGAGGAAGTTTTTGGTTTTAGAGGTTTTGGAGGAGCAAGAGGGCCAAAAAAAGGAAAGAGTTTACACTACGAACTTCACGTTGAGTTTTCTGACGCGGTAAAAGGAACTGAAAAAAGTATAAATGTAGAAAGCGGTAAAGTTAATATAAAAATTCCGGCCGGTATTAGAGATGGGATTGAAATGAAATTTGCCCAAAAAGGTATGCCTTCTCAAGGCGGTGGTGTAAACGGAGATTTATTTTTGACTATAAGAGTTCAAACGCCACACGGATTTAAAATATTTGGTGACGACATAGGAACTTTAGTTGAAATTGACTTCACACAAGCATTACTTGGCGATGTAATAGAGGTTTTAGTTGTTGACTCGGATTCTTCAAATGGGCAAGGCATGGCAAAATTAAAAATTCCCGCAGGCACACAGCCAAATACTCAATTTAGATTAAAAGGTAAGGGTATGCCAAGGCTAAGGGGTTCCGGAAGAGGTGACGTAATAGCTGAAATTTCAATAAAAATCCCCTCAAAAATAAGTAGAAAGCAAAGGGAACTGATGGAAGAGTACAAACGCACGTCTTGACCAATTTTTGGCGTTGTGGTAACGTGTCAATGAAAATAGTATTTAGTTAGATAGGCCTGCCTGCGCAGGCAAGATAGGTGGGTTTAAGTCCCGCCTTTTTTTCTAGATATGGCAATGACAGAATTTAGTGCGGCTTTAAAACAAGTCGCGACCGAACGGGGTATTCCGGTAGAAAGCGTTTTAGAGTCTATCCAAGCGGCTCTTGTTGCTGCGTACCGAAGAGATTACGGTGGTGACATAGAAAATATTACAGTAGAACTAGACCGTGAAACCGGTTCTGCAAAAATATTAATGGATGGAAAAGACATCACGCCTGATGGATTTGGAAGAATTGCAGCCCAAACAGCAAAACAAGTAATTTTACAAAAGATAAGAGAAACCGAAAAAGAAGTAATACTCGATGAGTACAAAGGAAAAATTGGAACTATCTCAAGCGGGCATATTTTTAGAAACGAAAACAACATTATAATAATGGATCTGGGTAAAGCTCAGGCTATTCTTCCTCAATCCGAACAAATAGGAACCGAAGAGTACAGATTAAATCAACGTTTAAAGGTTTTAGTTAAAGATGTTAGAGAAGGTTTACGAGGAGCTGAAATAATAGTAAGCAGATCGGATCCTGAATTTGTTAAAAAACTTTTTGAACAAGAAGTTCCTGAAATCGCTTCTAAAGTAGTAGTCATTGAAGCAATGGCGAGAGAAGCCGGCTCAAGAACAAAAATGGCAGTTTCATCAAAGGAAGAAAAAGTTGATCCTGTAGGAAGTTGTGTTGGCCAAAAAGGAGTAAGAGTTCAATCTATTATTGCAGAACTTGGTGGTGAAAAGATTGATATTGTGCCTTATTCTCCAAACATTGAAAAGTTTATCGCTTCAAGTCTTTCTCCGGCTAAGGTTATGGAAGTAAACGTTGATATTGATAATAAAGAGGCGAAAGTTTCAGTTCCCGAAGATCAATTAAGTTTGGCGATTGGAAAAGATGGCCAAAATGTGCGTTTGGCAGCTAAACTTACAAAGTGGAGAATAGACATTAAAGGAGCTGCAGGATTATTTGGAGTTTTGGGTGATGAGAAAAAAGAAGATGAGAATGAGGTAAGGGGTGTATGGGATTCACAGATACAAAAGCCTGTGGAAAAAGTTGCAGAGGAAAGTTTACAAAGTGATACCCCACAGGACGATTCAACTGGCGATGATGACAAAAAGAGTTAGTGTATTTCAAGGATTATGACGCGGATAAACCTAAACAAATTTAAAAGTTTTCATGTCCGCAAAGTTGTGTTATGGCTGAAAAAAATATTACAAAACCAAATGAAAAAAATCGACCGCCTATTGTTACAATCATGGGCCACGTTGACCATGGAAAAACCAGCATTCTTGATGCAATAAGAAAAACTAATGTGGTTTCAAGAGAGTATGGTGGAATTACTCAACACATTGGCGCTTATCAAATTACCTACAAAGATCACAAAATTACTTTTATAGATACTCCCGGGCATTCTGCGTTTGAAAGAATGCGAGCTCGCGGAGGCAAAGCTTCGGATGTTGTTGTTTTGGTTGTGGCAGCCGATGAGGGAGTAATGCCCCAAACAAAAGAAGCAATTTTACATATTAGAGCTGCTGGAGTTCCTGTTATTGTAGCTTTTAATAAAACCGATCTTGCCGGTTCAGATGTTCAGAAGGCAAAACAACAATTAGCACAAGAAAATATTTTAGTTGAAGATTGGGGTGGGGATGTAGTATGTGTTGAAGTTTCTGCAAAGACCGGGAATAATTTAGATAAACTTTTAGACTCAATTTTGGCTGTATCAGAACTTTTGGAGCTTAAAGCGGATGTAAATGGTGAATTAGAAGCAGTTATAATTGAGTCAAAAGTTGATAGAAAACGTGGAGTAGTTGTTTCTTGTATTGTTCGAAACGGAAGTATTAAAGTTGGCAATGACGTTAGTGCTAGCGGTCAGGTTGCTAGAATAAAATCAATTGTTAATGATCTTGGCGAAGTTATTTTTTCTGCAGATCCCGGCGATCCGGTTGAAGTTTTAGGATTTAAAAAAGTTGCTAATGTCGGAGATTTAATTGTACGTAAGGGGAGCGTTTTAACGGAGCTGTCGGAAGATCTTGATAAAGTAGAAATTATAGGTGTAAATACAAAAAAGGTTGTTGGAATTATTGTTAGAGCGGATACTCAAGGAACTTTGGAGGCTGTAAAAGCAAGTTTAGCTACACTTGTAACAGAAAACGCTTCAGCCACTTTTTCACTAAAATTTCATTCTTTAGCAACCGGCGATATAACCGATTCTGATGTTTTTTTGGCATCAAGCACAAAGTCCGTAATTGTTGGGTTTAATGTTAATGCTTCATCCGGAGTTTTTGATTTGGCTGAGGCTAGAAAAGTTATCGTTAAGACGTACAAAACAATTTATGAACTTGTGGATGATGTAAAAGATGTCTTGGAATTTACTGCTGTTGAAGATGAGGCCAAAATTAAAGGCAGAGCCAAAGTTCTAAAAGTTTTCAAGCTTCCATCGGGCGATCTAATAGCCGGTTGTATTGTACTCGCAGGATCGTTTAAAAATGGCAAAAAAGTATCTATTTACGATAAGGATCCTGACGATTTAACTAAAGATGATGCTCCGCTTTACACCGGTGTTATAAAGAAATTGAAAAGAGGAAAAGATGATATTGAAGTTGCTGGTAAAGACACAGAATGTGGAATTTTGCTAAAACCGGTTTTTGAAGAAATAAAAGAAGGTTTTTATATTGAACGTTTGACACTATAGGCCAAATATTATATACTTTAGTATTGCCCAACTAATCCGCCCGAAAAAACACATATGCATATAGAAGGATATGACGCAAGTCATGTATTAAATTTAATAAAAGAGTCAAAAAAAATTGCGGTAGTTCCTTCAAGAATTGCCGGCGTAAACTCATTTTGCGCGGGTTTAGGACTTTATAGAATGCTTCAGAACAGCGGAAAAGAAGCATATCTTATTCACACCGGTAAAATTCCGGACATTTGCAAAGACCTAATAAAAAAAGATGAGATACTTTCGGATATTTCTCAAAGAAAACTAAACGTTTCTATAGATTATTCAGGAACACGCGCTCAAAAAGTCCATTACACAACGGAAGATGATGTTCTCCATTTAGTTGTACAACCTGTTGAAAGGGATTTTAATAAAGATCGTATAAACGTTAGCATATCAGGCTTTGATTTCGATTTAATCTTTATTATTGGGGCTTTGGATTTTGAAGATTTAGGCGGAATGCAAAGAGACCTTGAAAATGAGTTTAGAAACGCAAACATTATTAATATCGACAATAACGAAAAGAACAAAAGATTTGGAACTGTAAATGTGGTAGATACTCATGCGGAAAACTTAAGCGAAATTATATTTAAAAGAGGTTACGAGTGGGAATTAATTCCTGAAAAAAATGCTGCTAAAGCTTTATTAACCGGCATGACCTACAGGGACGTTTGGGCAGTTGAGGGTTGATTATTAAGCCCGGAGCTGGTACTATGACCATAAATATGATCATTAAGGATAAAAAAGTCAAAATAATAAAGGAAAATAGACTTCACGAAAGCGATACCGGATCTCCGGAAGTTCAGGTTGCACTGCTTTCCGAAAGAATAGCTTCTTTAACTACACATTTAAAAGGCCATAAGAAAGACGTTCACTCAAGAAGAGGCCTTTTGCAAATGGTGAATAAAAGGAGAAGGCTATTGTCGTACTTGAAGAAAAAGAGCGAAGACAGGTATAATGTAGTTCTTGAGAGACTTGATCTAAATAAATAATTATTGGGGGTTGTTATCTTAATCTCATAAATACATCCCGGGAAAGAAAAAAATGAATAAAAAAGTAAATGTAAAAAAAGAAACGCAATTTGCAGGGAAAAAACTTGTTTTTGAAACGGGTCAATTAGCCTCAATGGCAAACATGTCCATTAAGGTTTCGTTTGGAGACACAGTCTTGTTAGCAACTGCGGTTTCATCTGTACCGTCAACTGAGATGGATTTTTTTCCGTTAACTGTAGTTTATGAAGAAAAATTATACGCAAGTGGAACTATAAAAAGTTCTAGATTTATAAAAAGAGACGGAAGGCCAACCGATGACGCGATTGTTACAAGAAGGCTTATTGATCATGCAATTAGACCCTTATTTCCAAGCGATTACGGCGAAGAAGTTCAGGTAGTTGTTACAGTTTTATCACTTGAACCGGAATCAGATCCTAAATTTTTAAGTTTGCTCGCTGCGTCCGCGGTTTTACATTCAAGTGATATTCCTTTTAATGGTCCGGCCGTTACAATTGGAGTTGGGTATAAAAACGGAGAATATATTTTGTGCCCGTCAACTGTTGAGGAAGAGGAACTTGACCTTCATATGATAGTCTCTTTTGTTTCCGAAGATAAAAAGCTTTTAGCTGTTGAGGCATCCGCAAACATTCTTCCGGAAGAAAAAGTTCTAGGGGCTTTGGAATTTGCGAGAGATAAAGTTGATCCTCTACTTAAGTTTGTTTCTGAATTTGCCGGCGAGGTTAACAAAGAAGGAAATAAACACGTTTATTTATCAAAATCTATTTCCTCAGACTTATTAAAAGATGCCCAACATTTTGTAAAAGCCAAAATTGTTGAAATGATGGGACAAGGCTTTGATAAAGCAAAATTAAAAGAAACTCAAGATAATTTACTCGAGGAACTTTTCGCAAAGTTTGAAGGAAAATATAAAAAATCAGATATGGCAAGAGCTTTTCAAGAAGTCGAAAAACACGCGCTACAACACCAGATTCTTGACGAACATAAAAGACCTGATGGCAGGGGAATAAGAGATGTAAGAGAGATAAAGTCAGAGGTTGGGATTTTGCCAAGAGTACACGGTAGCGGATTATTTTCAAGAGGTGTAACACAGGTTTTGACTGTTGCAACTTTAGGCTCACCGTCTCTTGAACAATTAGTACAAGATATGTATGGTGAGAAATCAAAAAGATTTATGCACTACTATAACTTCCCGCCTTTTTCTGTTGGAGAAGTGGGAAAGTTTGGAAATCCGGGAGGAAGAGAAGTGGGTCACGGAATGTTAGCTGAAAACGCCTTAAAACCGGTTATTCCTGATCAAAAAGACTTTCCGTACACGATACTTTTAATGTCCGAAACTTTGGCGTCAAGTGGTTCAAGTTCAATGGCTGCTGCTAGCTGTTCATCTTTGGCGTTAATGGATGCGGGAGTTCCTATTAAAGAAATGGTTGCGGGAGTTGGAGTTGGACTTATTGTAAACGACGATATGTCAAAAGTTTTAATAATGACCGATTTAGCTTATTTGGAAGATGCTTTTGGATTTATGGATTTTAAGATGGCGGGTACTAGAACCGGTATTACAGCAATTCAATGTGATATGAAGCTTCCGGGAATTCCTTTTGATTTATTGCCAAAGATATTCGAACAATCGAAAGAAGGGAGGTCTCACGTTCTTGATGAAATGGAAAAAACAATATCAAAGCCAAGAGAAGCTGTAAGTAAATACGCGCCAAAAACTATATCAATTAATATCGCTCCTGAAAAAATAGGAGTTGTAATTGGTACAGGTGGGAAAACAATAAAAGACATTGAAGCAAAAACCGGAGCTTCTCTGGCAATTGAGGAAGATGGAACAATTGTAATCTCTTCTGTAAGTGAAGATGGGGCTAATAAGGCTAAGGAAATGGTAATTGGTTTAACAAAGGGTGTTGAAGCCGGGGAAATATACGATGGTAAGGTAACTAAGATTGCGGATTTTGGAGCTTTTGTTGAAATTCTACCGGGAAGAGAAGGATTATTGCATGTTAGCGAATTATCGTATGATTACATAAAGAATGTTGAAGACGCTATTCATGTTGGTGATATAGTAAGAGTGAAGGTATTAGAGGCCGGCATGGATGGGAAAATTTCTCTTTCGAAAAAGGCTATGGAACAAGCTCCTGAAGGCTATGTTGCGCCTGTTAGACGGGGTAGGGAAGGTGGCCATAGCAAAGGTGGATACGGGAATGGAAGACCTCCTTTTAGGAAAGAAAGAGGGCGCTTTAATCAAAAAAGGTATTAAGTGATAGAATTAATTTATGAGTCGAATCTGCCCTACCTGTAATACCATACTTGGTAGTTATGATAATTATTTTTGTTCAAATTGTGGAAGCACATTACCGCAGGAAATTGCGGTCTCAAGTCCAAATTTAAGAGCACGAGTATACGCTCCTTCATATTTGACAGGTAAGAATAAATTCTCTTTTGATTTTATTCATTTTCCTTCATTCAAAAAAAGCATAGCCTTCGTATTTGTTGTTTGCGCTTTCTTGGCCGTAAGTTTTGGTTTTATTAAATTTTATCCGGCGCTTATGAAGATTGTTTCAAGTAAAGATCATTTAAAAAAGCCTAGTCTTGATTCTGATTTAGGAAAACAAAAGGCTTTAGATTTGGATATTCAGCTAAAATCAAGCACATTTGGATCTGATAAGATAGCCGAATACATTCCTGAGAACGTTGTTCTTTATTTGGAAACAGATGATTTAAAGAAATTAATAGAAATATATGCGGGCGGTTCGGGTTTGAATAAAGAGCTTATCAATAACGTAGCGCCGTTATTAGGAGATCATTTCGCATTTTTTGTTACGAAAGATAAAGGCGAATTCGATTGGAATTTTATCTTTGCTCCAAGAGATGCTCAGGAATCAAATAAGAGGCTTAAAGACATAAACGAAAGATATTGGAATTTTGGTATCGTAGAAGGAAAATTAGTTATGACATCAAATAAAAAAGTAATAGAAGATGTACGTTTAGCAAAAAATAAAATATCATTAAACATGTCTCTTAATTCCTCTTATGTTAAAGAAAAACAAAAATTGTTGCCAAAGGGTCAAGTTTTAATTATCTTATTTTCAAATGATGGAGTTAATGCTCTCGAAAAAATAAAAGGTTTTAAAGTTAACGCCGGTTTAATTAATACAATAGATAGAATTTTAAAAACAGGCTTGAAAAGTTTAGTTATAGATGCAAAGTAGATTATAGATACAAAATAATATGGAAGATAAATATTTATTTAATGAGCTAACAGATCTGTCTAAGAAGACTAAGCAGACAAAAGGACTTCCGGAAGACCTTGAATTTAAAATTGTTCAAATGCTTGAACGATTAAATAGGATAGCCCAAATTGGCGGATATGCAGCTGAATTTGATACCATGTCGCGCTATATCGAAACAGTTATTTCTATCCCTTGGGATGCGCGAACTACAGATGAGCTTGATTTGTCAAAAGCAAAAGAAATTCTCGATAAGAATCATTACGGAATGGAAGACGTAAAAGAAAGAATTTTAGAATATTTAGCGACAATACTTTTGATTAAGCAAAGAGGCGGAAACGGAATTGTTAAGTCTCCCGTGCTTTTATTTGTAGGCTTACAAGGAGTTGGAAAAACGACCTTAGCTATTTCTATTGCGGAATCGTTGGGAAGAGAGTTTGTAAGAATTGCAATGGGTGCTTTAGGAACAGTACTTGAATTAAGAGGCCGAAGTAAAGCTTTTCCCGAATCTGAGCCCGGCCAAATTATAAAAGCCTTAATTCGTTCTAAAGTAAGAAATCCTGTAATTCTTCTTGATGAAATAGAAAAGGCGAGCGGAGAGCAAGGCTTACGATCTGATATTATGGCAGCACTTCTTGAAATTCTTGATCCAAATCAAAACCCGCAGTTTAGAGATCACTACATTGATTATCCGGTTGATTTATCGGAAGTTTTGTTTATTTGCAGCGCTAATAACACAGGGACTATATCAACAGCCCTTATGGATAGAATGGAAGTTATTAAAATGCCTTCTTATACAGACGCCGAAAAAATTGTAATTGCTAGAGATTATTTGATGCCAAAAGTTATGGAAAAGACTTCGTTAAGGGCTGAAGAATTAAAAATAGACCCGAACTTGTGGCCATCGGTAGTACGTCCGTTCGGATATGATACAGGAATTAGAAGTTTAGGAAGAACGTTGGAATCTATGGCAAGAAAAGTAGCAAAAGAAATAGTTGAAGGAAAGAGCAAAGGTGTACTTATTAATGCGGAGAACCTTAAACACTATTTACCAAAATGATGAATAAGAAAGAAATCCTACTTCAAATTGAAAATAGCGTAAAGGTTTGCAAAAAGTGCAGACTTTGCGACCTTGCAAATAACGCAGTACCGGGGGAAGGGAATATAGATTCCGAGATAGCTTTTATAGGAGAAGCCCCAGGAGCTGAGGAAGATAGGCAGGGAAGGCCGTTTGTTGGAAGGGCGGGCAAACTTCTTGAAGTGTTGCTTAAAGAGATTGGTTACAAAAGAGAAAATGTATGGATTGGAAACATAATAAAGCACAGACCGCCGGAGAATCGTGACCCGCTCCCTGATGAGGTTATGGCATGTGCGCCCTACCTTACCTTACAGCTAAGAGCTATAAAACCAAAGATGATAGTAACCTTAGGAAGATATGCGATGTATTATTTTGATAAAGATGGTAAAATCTCAAGAGACAGAGGTATTGGAAAAATGATAGGCGAAAACTTTATTTTTCCTGTATATCACCCGGCGGCGGCATTGAGGAATCCTTCAATGATGCAAGATTTTAGAAGTGATTTTTTGAAAATTCCTTCGGTTTTAACTTCCTTGAAAACACCAACCAATTCTTCGCAAAATTTAGCCGGTAGTGTAGATGGGCAGATTGGACTTGAAATTTAATGATAAGATTATTTGATAACATAAAGACTAATAGTAATAAACCAAAGTTGAGGATAATAACTCTTGGAGGAACTGAAACTGTCACAAAAAACATGACAATTTACGAGTGTGGGGACGATATTATTATTGTAGACTGTGGAGTTGGATTTCCGGATAGCGAAATGTACGGCGTTGACGTTGTAATTCCGGATTTTAGCTATCTTCTTGAGCATAAAGAAAAAGTTCGTGGTTTGTTTATTACTCACGGGCATGAAGATCATATTGGCGCGGTACCTTATTTACTACAAGAACTCAATATTCCTGTATATACAAGTAAGTTAGTTCAGGGCTTTATAAACGTAAAACTTAAGGAGAAAAAATTTAAAGATATTTCGAATGTCCGATTTAACTTATTAAATCCCGAAACCACCGAAGTTATTGTTGGTAATTTTAAAGTTTCCGCAATTAGGATAAACCATTCAGTCCCCGCCTCAATGGCCTTTGCTATAAAAACTCCGCAGGGTACAGTACTTCATATGGCTGATTATAAAATTGATTGGACGCCCGTTCTTGATAAACCAATTGATCTTGGAAAAATTGCGATGTATGGAAAAGAGGGAGTGTTGTGTTTAATGTCTGATTGTTTGGGTTCTACTGCTGAGGGATATACAAAATCAGAAAGCGCTTTAGGTGAAACATTTAATGAATTATTTGAAAACGCCCATGGAAGACAAATTTTTGTTACAACTATTTCTTCAAACATCTCAAGAATGTATCAAATAATAACCTCTGCAATAAGGCATGGTAGAAAAGTAGTATTTTCCGGCAGGTCTTTGGAGCAGAATTCAACTGTGGCAAGGGATTTGGGCTACTTACAGAAGGAGGATAGTATATACGTTTCTGAGGATGATATTTCAAAATATAAACAAGAAAACCTATTATATATTGTAGCCGGATGTTATGGCCAACAAGGATCGTCATTAGATAGATTAAGTAGGGGAGAACATAAAGATATTCGTTTAGAAAAGGATGCTTTGGTTATTTTCTCTGCCGATCCAAATCCTCCGGGGGTTATGGAAGATGTGGAAAGAGTAATGTCTAATTTAACTTTAAGAGGAGCAGAGGTTGTTTATAGTGCTATTCAGGAAAATCTTCACGTTTCGGGTCACGGTACTCGTGGAGACTTAATTACAGTAGCCTCGGTAGTTAGACCTTCGTATTTTATTCCGCTTGGTGGAACCATAAATAAAATGAGAGCTTATAGAAATATGGTAAAAAGTTTGGGTTTTGATGAGGAAAATGTTTTTGAATTGCTTGAAGGAGAAAGCATTGTATTTGAAGATGGGTTTGCACAAAAAGGCGATAAAATATCTACAAAACCGGTTTATCTTGATGGAAATATGTCGGATAGTTTAAGTCCCGTTGTTATTAAAGACCGCGAAGTGTTGTCTACGGATGGAGTTTTTGTTGTGATACTGCCAATTTCTAAAGAGAACAAAACTTTAGCTGCTCGTGTTGAAATTGTTACAAGAGGGTTTATTTACGTAAAAGAGTCAAGAGCTTTAATTGGTAAATCAACTGATGTTGTAAATAAAGTTTTGGACAAATATCAAGGGAAAATTGGGGATTGGAATGATGTAAAGTTTAATATAGAAAGAAGTGTTGAAAAGTTTTTAGCAAAGGAAACCGGTCGCAAACCTTTAGTTATAGTAACGAGCGTTAACGTTTAACTTCTGATATCATAGCATCAATGGCCAAAAGAGGAAGAAAGCGAAAGATAAAGCTTAATATAAGATCAGACATCTTAAAGTCAATACTTTCTGTTGTTTTGTTAGCAGGTGCCGGTATTTCACTTGTGTCGTTTTTTGTTCCAAATTATGTATTAAACGCAAAAATTCAGCATTATTTAAAATTATATTTCGGATATGCGTCCCTTGTTATTCCGGCTATATTATTAGTATGGGGGCTTTTATATATTAGAACCATAAATTGGAAATTTGTCCAATTGAGGGTACTATTTGGTTTATTTGGCTTACTTTTTTCGTTTTCCGCACTTCTTGGTTCCAGAGGTGGTTTAATTGGAAATAAAATTCTTTCATTCCTATCTAGTTTGGTAAGTGTGTACGGAGCTGGCCTTTTACTTCTTTCAGTTTGTGGAGTAAGTCTAATCCTTATGCTTAATTTATCCCTTGACGATGTGTTTGGGTTTTTAACTGCTACGGCGCAAAAACTTTTTTCACTAAAGTCCGGCAAGCTTAAATCAAAACTCGATAAAGCTGACAAAAAAGATGAGATTAGAATTACTTCAGGAACTCAAACACTTGATATCAACAATGACGAAGATGAGGAAATAGAAACAAGGCCTTCGTTTGAAATAATACCATCAATGTCGGAACCCCAAGGAAAAAAGGGAATGATAAACGAAAAAGACAGTCAGGTTGTATCTTTAGCTCCTTCCGCCCTTCCGTATGCTGACAAAGTTTGGGAAACTCCTCCTCTTGATCTTCTTGCAGATGTTTCTAGTATTCCTGTTGACAGAGGAGATGTAAAAGTTCGAATTAAAATAATAGAAGATACACTCGGCTCCTTTGGCGTAATTGTAAAAGTTGCTGATGTAAACTTTGGTCCTTCAGTAACTCAGTACGCCCTTGAAACTTCGTCCGGAACTAAAATTACAAAAATCGCAAGTTTGCAGTATGATTTGGCATTAGCACTAGCTTCCCCAACAGGCTCAGTAAGAATTGAAGCACCAATTCCAGGCAAGTCGCAGATTGGAATTGAAGTGCCGAATACTACTCCTACAGTTGTTAGTTTTAAATCCCTTTTGGTTTCAGACGCAATGAAATCAGCAAAGTCAAAGTTATCGATAGTTTTGGGAAGTGATGTTTCGGGTACAGCAAGGGTGTACGATATTTCTAAAATGCCACATCTTCTTGTTGCTGGTTCAACAGGTTCTGGAAAATCTGTATTTTTGCATTCATTAATATTCTCACTTCTTTTTAGGTGTAGTCCTCAAGAATGCAAGTTTATTCTAATTGATCCAAAAAGAGTTGAATTAGTGCATTATAGAGATATTCCCCACTTATTAACGCCCGTAGTAACTGATATTGACCGCGCTACTTCTGTTTTTAATTGGGCGGTAAATGAAATGGAAAGAAGATATAAGCTTTTTGAGAGCGCAAGAGCCAGAAACATTGATATGTACAACGAAAAGTCGGGTTTTCAAGCACTTCCTTACGTTATTATAGTAGTTGATGAACTTTCTGATATTATGGTCAACGATCCAACAGGAGTTGAAAAAAGCATAATAAGACTTGCCCAGCTAGCTCGTGCTACAGGAATTCATTTAATTCTTACAGTTCAAAGACCGTCAACTAATGTTATTACCGGTTTAATTAAAGCAAACATTCCGTGTCGAATTGCATTTAACGTAACAAGCCAAATTGATTCAAGAGTAATAATAGATCAGCCCGGAGCCGAGAAACTTTTGGGCAAAGGTGACATGCTTTTTGTTCCTCCCGATGCTTCAAAACCGATAAGAATTCAAGGATCGTTGGTTACCGACAAAGAAATAAATCAGGTCGCAGCATATTTAAAGAGTGTTGGCGGAGGTGTTCCGGAATATAATGAAGATGTTCTAAAACAACAAGAGAAATCAAGGAGCATTTCGTCCGGCGGATCTTCTACGGATGAATTATTTGATGAGGCTCTTGATATAGTTGTATCAACCGGAAAAGCCTCGGCCTCTTATTTACAGCGAAGACTATCCATTGGTTATTCAAGGGCTGCAAAAATTTTGGATGAGCTTGAGGCAAAGGGAGTAGTAACAGCAAGCAAAGGAAGTAAACCCCGAGACGTTTTAATTAGCGATAATCAAGATAAAGGCTTAGATTTAGGTTACGACAAAGATAGCGAAATGCCAAACGATGAAAACATACTATGAAAACAGTAGCGGATATTTTAAAGACACAAAGAGAAAAGAAAAAACTCACGCTAGAAGATATTCATAAGTTTATTAAAATTCACCCAAGATATTTATCCGCGCTTGAGAGCGGGGACTACTCTGCATTTTCCGGTAAAGTTCATGCGAAGGGATTTTTAAAGATTTATGCACAGTTTTTAAATTTGAATGTTGAAGAAGTTTTAGCATTTTTTCGGAGAGAGTACGAATCTGATTACGAAAAAACAAGTTCAATAATTGAAAACAAAAAGTTCAAAACTTTCGATGCGCCAAAACTTATAATTACACCGGCAGTTGTTTTATCAGGCGTTTTTATAGTTTTACTTGTAGGCTTTTTTGGATACTTGTTTTATCAATATAGAACGTATTCCGGAGCGCCAAAACTTGATATTTATTCGCCAAAAAATAGCCAGATCATTACAAGCGAAAACCTTGATATAACAGGGAAAACTGAAATGGAATCAGTACTTTTCATAAATAATCAAAAGGTTAATTTAAATACAGACGGAAGTTTTGCCACAACTATAAAGCTAAAAGAAGGTCTTAACACAATTAGTTTTTTGTCCGTAAACAAACTTGGGAAAGAGTCTGAGGATGCAAGAACCGTGATTTTTAGATCTGCGAAGGAAGTGAAGGAAGCTTCCGAATCTTCAAAAATAACATATTGAATTTATCTCAAACTTTTGTATAATTAACACATCAATTACTGCCTATGGATATACAAATAGTTTTGGTTTTTATATTGGCTCTTTTAACTATAAACCTCATTGTGGTGGGCGTTTATCTTATATTGGTTTTGAAAGAATTTAGAGAAACAATTAAAAAAACAAATTCTGTTTTAGATAATGTTCAAAGTTTGAGTAATGTAGTTTCAAACCCTCTAACTTTATTAACCGGTTTTATGTCCGCAGTGGTACAAGGGTATAATGCCGTTAAATCAATAAATACCATAAGAGGGGATCGTAAAAAGGAATAATATGTGTGAAAAAAATAACTCAAGCTCATTTGTAAACGGCGCTGTTTTGGGCGCGTTAGTTGGGGCCGTTTTTGGAATCCTTGTTGCTCCGGCTTCTGGTAGTGAAACAAGAAGAAAGCTAAGGGATGCTTCAGATGAAGTCGCAGATACTTTTGAAGATGTGAAAATAGCTGCCAGGCCATTTATCGATGATTTGGAGGAAAAACTAGCTCCGATTCTTGAGGAAGCAAGAAAAGCAGGTACTCCGATAAAGAATGAGGTTGTTGATAAAATAGAGCAATTGGTTGATATGGTAGATGACAAAAATAATTTGAAAAAGAAGTTTTTTAGGGGTCTGAAAAGATAGATAAAGATGGGTTTGTGTATTAGAATGTAACCATGACCGACAACCTGCCTGGTATTCCCGTTCAAACTCCAGTGGAGTCAATAATTCCTGAAGCTGAAGTTATAAGAGCACCGGAAGTGCAACCTGCGATTTCTCCTTCGGATAGTACGAGCAGTATTGCCCCGTCAGGACAACCTTTACAACAAGGCCAGAATGCAGGAGATGGTATTGCTGGGATAGTTGATCTAAGGACCGGACACGAAGAATTGGATTCAGTATCCACAATAGCGGATGATTTAACACAGGCAGCTGATAAAGAGGAAGCTGAATTTATTCAAGGAGTTGAGGATGAGCACAATCCGGCAAAACCAAAGATTTAGCAAATTAAGGATAATATGGGCGGGATTCTAAACTATTCTTATACTATATTTTGGATAATAGTTTATTTATTAATACTTTCTATTTTTATTGGGAGTATTGTGTATTTTGTTGCAGCATCTCTTAGAAAAAAAAGTGAGAAAGCACATGAATATGATGTAACTTTTTTGCAAATTAGATTACCATCAGATAATGAAATAGAAATAAAATCCGCGGAACAACTGTTTTCAGGTCTTATGGGATTTAGGAAGTCCTTTTGGCAAGCTGTTTTTACAGGTCAGCATAGAATTTCGTTTGAAATAGTATCAAAAAGTGAGGGAATTGGTTTTTATGTAGTTGTTCCGGATGATATAGCCTCATTAGTTGAGAAATACATAAACGGAGCTTATCCATCTGCAGAAATTGACATAATTGATCCAAATGAGATATGGGACAGGGGAGTTTATACATCAGTAGCTGAATTAAAACTTGCGGGTCCTCCGTATTACCCAATTAAAAGATATGAAGATTTGGGTGCGGATGCCTTAAATATAATAACCTCGTCTATGAGTAAACTACAGGATGACGAAGTATTGGCAGTTCAGTATTTATTAAGGCCAGCAATTGATAGCTGGAGACTGGCCGGCAGAGGATTTGTAAACAGAGTAAATAAGAAAAATTCTGATCCTGAAAAAAAGAGTACATCAATAGATTCCTCGTTTTTAGAAGGTATAGAGAAAAAAATAGCTAAGCCCGGTTTTGACTCTGCTATAAGGTTAATTTCAATATCAAAAGACAAAATTTCATCGGAAGCGCACTTAAAAAACCTTGAAGCTTCGTTTGAGCAATTTACAGACGTTACTTATAACCGGTTTCAAAAACGTAAATTTGTGAGTCAAAAAAAACTTATAGACAATTTTATTTACAGAAAACTTCATGTAATTGATTGGCACATTCCTGTTTTGGGAATCTCAATTTATAAAAATACCTCAGTGCTAAATTCCGAAGAGCTTGCCACAATTTTTCATTTACCAAACAAAAATGTGCAAACTCCAAACATTTTGTGGCTTAGGGCAAGAAGAGCTGCTGCGCCTGTTAACCTTCCAAGCGAAGGCATGTATCTTGGAAAAAGTATATTTAGAGGCGATAAGAAAAAAATCTTTTTGAAAGAAGAAGACAGAAGAAGGCACACTTATATAATCGGACAAACCGGAACAGGGAAGTCGGTACTTTTAATGTCAATGGCACTACAGGATATAAGAAACGGTAAGGGAGTGGCAATTATAGATCCTCACGGAACCGATATTGATGACATTCTTGAGAAAATGCCTCCTGAAAGAATTGAAGATGTAATTTTATTTGATGTTTCGGATACAACAAGACCAATAGGTTTAAATCTTTTAGAAGCAGATACAGAAGAACAGCAAAACATGCTTATTAATGCTTTTATCGCCCTTTTATATAAACTATACGATCCAAACAAACAGGGAATTATGGGCCCGCAATTAGAAAGAGCAATTAGAAACGTAATGCTTACCGCTATGGTTGATAAGGAAAGTACAATGGTTGATGTTTTGAGATTATTTATTGACCAGAAATATTCAGAAAAGTTTTTACCAAATGTAACTGACCCCTTAGTTAGAAGATACTGGACAGACGAGGTTGCAAAAACTTCGGAGAACAGGAAAGGGGAGACAATGGGCTATTTTGTTTCTAAGTTTGACCGATTAGTTACAGAAAAAATTATGAGAAATATAATAGGCCAGCCTCATTCCGCAATTAATTTTGGAAAAATTATGGCCGAGAAAAAGATTCTTTTAGTTGATTTATCAAAAGGGAAGATAGGAGAAGAAAACGCAAACTTTATTGGCCTTCTTTTAGTTCCAAGAATTTTGGCTGCTGCTATGGGAAGGCACACTCTTATTGGTAAAGAAGATTTTCCTGATTTTTATCTTTACGTTGATGAGTTTCAAAATTTTGCAACACCCGATTTTGCAACTATTTTATCTGAAGCAAGAAAATATAAGTTAAATTTAATTGTTGCAAATCAGTTTATAGCTCAGTTAACCGATGATATTAAAAACGCAGTTTTTGGAAACGTTGGTACAACAGTTGCTTTTAGGGTTGGTGCCGAAGATGGAAAATACTTAGAAACACAATTTGATCCGGTTTTTAAAGCGCCTGATTTAATAAATAATCCAATTGGAAATGCTTACGTCAAACTTTTAGTTGACGGGCATCCAACTCCACCTTTTTCAATGGTTGTTGATTGGGAGAGTATATCTGCAACTAAAAAAGATCCGAATATAGCAAAAACAATACGAGAAATGTCAAGACTCAAGTACGGAACTCCGGCAAGTGAAGTAGAGGAGTATATAAACAAACGGGCTGGATTTACAGATAGCGTTCAGGAATTAAAGCCGAATTTAAGTAATTTAGGAAAAGTGAGTAAGCTTTTTTAATCCGTAACTTGATCTTCTTCAAGGGTTGAAACCATTGGATCGGGAGGCAATTTTCCGTCATTTAAATCTTTGAATTGTCTTATTATTGAATCAAGCTCATCCTGAGTCTTTTCTGATTCTTCTTCAATTAAATTGTATCCGTGTTCCACAATTCTTAGATCTTTAAGTTCAACCAAAAGTCCCGAAACAGCTACAAGCATTGAGTAGAATTCGTTTGTGTTATTTCCGTCATAAGTGTCCATAAAGTCAACAATTGCTTTTTTGTATACTTCGTCAACATCAAGCCCGTCTATTAAGTTTTTAAATGAATCAATTATTTGTTTATCTATCATATTTTTCCTGTTAACTAATTAAGTCCTAATCCTTGATTTCGGCGTTTCTTTTTTTCTTTTTCCTCTTCTTTTCTTGCTCTTCTAATTTCAGCGTTTAATGCTTTTTCAACACTTGCGGAGATTTTCGCTTCTAAATCTGTATCTACTTGTACGCCAGAATCTTTGAGCATGGTGAGTGTGCTCTTTACCCTTTTATCTGCTTCTCTACCTATTGCAGCTCTTTCAGCCTCTACTTGTTCTCGAATTTCATCCTGCCTTTTTCTTGATTCTTGTAACAAAGTCTCATACCTTATTTGTAATTTGTCCAAAAGCCTTGGGGATACTTCATTAGAAACCCAATTCGCGTATTCTTTGCCTAAGTTTCTATCACGTTCTTTATGATATCCTTTGAAACTTGTTCCGAAACTTTTTCCTACCTCTTCTTTGTATTTTTTAGAGCTGAGCTCGCCCGTAAGAACTTTGCTAGTATAATCAGACTTCGTCAGACGCATTAAATAATCGGCTTCCGACATAACTTCAAATAGTCCGGACATGGTGCCGTTTTTAACGTCGATGGCTCCGTTTTTGTGCCCAAGAACTGCAACAATTACTGTATTCTCTGCAGGATTTGTTGAATTATTTAATCTAACAGTTACTACCGCCTCATTAGTTCGTACTCTTTCGGCTTTTGCGCCCCAAATAGTTCTTTTTTCATCCCAAACTTCCGTTACATAAAATTGTGGCTTTCCGTCCGACCTTGTGTCTCCATTAAAAGCGACGAACGAGCCACTTTCATTTGGGGATGGGATATGAGTAAACTTCCCGCCCAAACCTTTTATTTCGGCCTCGCCAAAAACTTTACTTAATAAGCCCTCGGCTATTCTTGCCCTTCTTTCAAAAGTTCCGCCCTCATAAGCTTTTGAAATCTCATCATGATTGGGTATTCCCACACGTTCTTTAATTTCTCTGGTTAGCTTCCTAAGCGCCGATTCGTCCGGAGCCCTACTTACAGCTCTTTCCATATCGCCATATGACATATTTTCTGGTTTTTGTTCTGATGGGGAAGAGTTACTTTCTGGTTTAGGCATACAATAATCGTACATTAAAAAAAATGTCAAATCAACACCTTTCTTAATTAGGTGAAACCTAGTTCCACCTAATTCCTAACTTCTTTGATAAATCTGGTTTCACCTTGTAAAATATCAGCATGAATTCAATGGAGATTAGGCAAAAATATGTGGACTTTTTTAAACAAAGAGGCCACGTTCAGGTACCTTCATCACAGCTTGTATTAAACAACGATCCTACAACTTTGTTTGTGAGCTCAGGAATGCAGCCTTTAGTACCGTATCTTTTGGGCGATTCTCATCCAAGTGGTAATAAACTTGTTAATTCTCAAATTTGTCTTCGTGCCCAAGGATTTTTAGATGATTTTATGGAGGTAGGGGATAACCGTCATACTACTTTTTTTGAAATGCTGGGAAATTGGTCTCTTGGTTCGTATTTTAAACAAGAACAATTAGCTTGGTTTTTTGAATTTTTAACCGCCGAACTTAATTTAAATCCGCAGAAACTTTACATTAGCGTTTTTTCTGGCGATACTGATTCGAAAATTCCAAAAGATATTGAGTCGGCAGAAATATGGAAAAAACTTTTTGAGGACAAAGGTATTACAGACGTAAGAGTCTTTTATTACGGAGTCAAAAAGAATTGGTGGAGTAAATCGGGTTTGCCAAAGGACATGCCAAGTGGGGAGCCGGGAGGACCTGATTCAGAAGTATTTTACGATTTTGAAACACCACATGACAAAAGATTTGGAGAAGAATGTCATCCAAATTGTGATTGCGGTAGATTTTTGGAAATTGGTAATTCTGTATTCATGCAGTATGTAAAAAACGCGGATGGGACTTTTTCCAACTTGCCTCAGAAAAACGTGGATTTTGGAGGAGGTTTAGAAAGGCTTACGGCTGCGGTTTTAAACAACTCTGATATTTTTAATACTGATTTATATAAACCTTTAATATCAAAAATATCCAAAGTTTCCGGTAAAGAATATATTAAAGAAAACAAACCTTATATGAGAGTTATTGCCGATCATTTAAAGGGCGCGGTATTTTTGATTTCAAACGGAGTTATTCCGTCAAACAAAATGCAGGGTTATGTGTTAAGAAAGTATTTAAGAAGATCGGCTGTTAAAATGCAGCTTCTTTGCAGTAAGACCTTACCTTCTAGCGATTATACAGAAATAGCAGAACAGGTTTTTGAAATTTATAAAGATATTCCCGACAACTTTGGATTTAATTTACATAGTGAAGCAAAACAAAAAGTCTCAGAAGTTATATCCGAAGAACTTACAAAATTTGGTAAAACAATTAAAAAAGGCTTAAAAGAGTTTAATAAAGTTTCACCAAAAGATATAGACGGGAAATTTGCATTTAATCTTTTTCAAACCTACGGTTTCCCTTTTGAGATAACAAACGATTTGTTAAATAATAAAGGATTTTCATTAAATAAAGAGGAATTTACCAAAGAATTCCAGAAACATCAGGAAAAATCCTGATATAATTTGACTAATGATGAAACTGCCGTTTGACCTGAAATTCCTTAAAAATAAGCAGAGACCTTCTAATAAAAGATTTTTAACAATTGATATAGGATCAGAGGTTGTAAAATGCATGGCCTTTGAAGTAGCAGAAAATCAACATGGATATTATGCGAACATCATAGGCGTTGGTAAAGAAACTCTTTCATACGGATCTGCAAGAAGTGGAATTGTAGTTGATATTGATGAAGTTGAAAAATCCATAGAGTCGGCTGTAGAACGTGCTACTTTAGAACTTGGCGGTAAAATAAAAGAAGTCATCTTTGGCGTTTCAGGAGATTTATCGTTGGGTTTAATGACAACTGTAAGATTAGTAAGAGCAAAGGGTGACAAAATAACTGATAAAGAACTTGACGATATTTATTCAAAAATACATGAGGCTTCTTACAATCAAGCACTAAATGAGCTTATGGAAATTACAGGAGATACTGAAGAAGATATAGAACTTATAACCTCGTCTCTTGTTTATACAAAATTGGATGGAAATGAGGTAAAAGATGTAATTGGACAAGAAGGAAAGGTTCTGGAAATTGCCATGTTTACGGCCTTTACGCCGTCTTTTCATACTAAGATGTTACAGACCATTTCAAAGAACCTTGGGCTAAAGATTTTAGCTATAGGGTCAAATATGTATTCTCTTACCAAATCGTTATCTTTTGCAAAAGGACGTTATTTTGACAGTGTAATAATGGATGTTGGCGGAGAAGTCACTGACGTTGGCGTCGTTTTTGGAGGTGGAATAGTCTCGACGCGCAGTCTTTCTATAGGTGGCGCACACTTTACTAGAGCTTTGGGGAAGAAACTTGGTATAACTTATCTTGATGCAGAGCAAAAGAAAAAATCCTATTCGTTTGGGAGACTTAGTCCTGATGAAAATGCGAGAGTAGAAGATAATATGTATGAGATTATGGAAATTTGGTTAAGCGGAATTGAACTCTTATTTATGGATTTTACAGGAGTAAAAACCTTTTCGTCACAAATTTGCTTGGTAGGTGGCGGTGCTTCATTGCCCGAGTTGGTTAATTTTGTTAATAAAGAACCTTGGTCAAAGTCTATTCCCTTTAGATCACCTCCGGAATTTATTAAACTGACGCTTTCAGATTTACATAAGGTTGCAGATTCCACAGGTAAGGTTTATGGCTTGGAGGATATTATGCCCGCTTCTTTATCGATCGTTTATTTAGAAATGGGCGGGTACTTAAATGGTATTCTTTAGAAAAATATGGAAGAAATAAAACTTGAAATGTATGAAGATGCAGTATCTGCGATAGAGAGGATCGTAAGATCTTCTGATGCCAATGTCTTACTCATATTACCAGATGGATCGGTGGTTTTTGAAAATAGTTTAAATTTGAAATTAATAAAAAAAGAGTCTGAGCGTGTGGGTAAGGAAGTTACGTTTGAAACTACAGATGAAATAGGTAAGAATTTAATTGAAATGATGGATACCCCAAGGTCCTCAAGCAGGGAATTTTCGACAAAAGATTTATCTTCTTTGGATTACGATGGAGATCGGGATACAACTGAAAAAAAGAAATTTTTAGTCTCATTGCCCAAAGTATCGTTAAAATGGATAAAACCTAAGTTAATATTTTTATTAGTTATCCCGATTTTAGTTTTAATTAGCGGTATTTATTTTGTTTTCTGGAAGGTTCCAAAAGCTAATGTGAAATTGGTAGTTTCATCTCAGCCTTTAATTAAAAGTGTAACAGTTAAAATTAAAAAGGGAGGTGTAAACGATTCTTCGACGAAAATACTTGCAGGTACAGCAGTTATTGCACAGGTTTCTGATTCTAACACCGCAAGTACAACGGGCGAAAAGATAATTGGAAAGAAAGCTAAGGGTAAGGTAAAAATTTACAATAAAACAGACGCTGAAAAAGAATTTAAAAAAGGAACGACTCTGGTTTACAGTAAGGATAGTAAAAAATATAAGTTCGCTCTTGCTAGCGCCGTAACAGTTCCGGCAAGGGTTGATGCGCTTCCGCCGGCTACCACAAGTACGTGGGGAGAGGTAGATGCAAACGTTGAGGCGGTTGAAATTGGAGAATCATATAACATTGGTAATGGAAAAACCTTGGATTTAGAGGATTTTAAATCGTCTGAGTACACCGCAACGGTACAAGAAGATCTCACGGGAGGTGAAAGTAAGACAATTAAAGTTGTTTCAGCTACCGACCAAAAAGCCCTTTCTGACGCCTTATACAAGTTATTATTAGAAAAAGTTGATAGCACTTTAGAAAGTAATTTAGCATCCGGACAAAAACTTATAAAAGGTTCAGGCACGGCGAAAATTTTCTCACAGGAGTATAGCGCTTTAGTTGACGCTGAAGCAGATTCATTAAAACTAACTCAAACTTTAAGTTTAGAAGGACTTGCATATTCAACTGACGATGTGAATAAGTTGCTGGGCAGTTTGTTAAAAGACTTTGTCCCGGATGGGTATGAATTATCTGGAGAAGAAAAACAATTAAGTGTTGAAATTCTTGGAAATTCTGATAGTACAATTTTATCTTCTGATGAGGCTGATGTTCAAGTAACGGTAAAAACTTTTGTTCGCGTTAAAATTAATGAAGATGCCATAAAAAAATCTCTTGTAAGTAAGAAATTAAATGAGGCAGAAAAAATAATTGGGGGAATAAAAAACATTAAAAATTACGAGATTACAATTTCGCCAAACATTCCCTTTTTAACCAGAATGCCGAGTAACATTTCAAATATCCAGATAGAAGTGAAGAAGGAATAATATGTTATCCGTTGAGGCTGATTTGACAGTGTTAGGGATAGATTACGGTGAAAAAAATATTGGCTTAGCTTTTGGAAGAGCCGGGTTAGCTTCTCCTATTAAGACTATATCCGGAATAAATGTTTTGGTCGCTATAAATGAAATTACACTCACAGCATTACATAATAAAGTAAATAAAATAGTCATAGGTCTTCCGATTGATGTGGACGGCAAGGAAACATATAAGTCATTAAAAGTCCGTAGATTTGCGAATTTATTAAAAAGTCATGTTAAAAAACCGATCGAATTTGTGAATGAATACAATACAACTTACGAATCTTTGAGGGAATCCATAAATCTTGATTACTCAAAAAAATCAAGAAAAAATTTGGATCATATTTCCGCAGCAGTTATTGTTCGAAAGTATTTTGAATCACTCAGCACTAATTAATGAAATTTTATTCTAACTTCTTTAGATCCGCAGAGCATACATTCAAAATTTTCTCCGGGAAAAAAGCAGGTTGGGCACATGTATATTCCGCCTTTAAGAACAAGGTCTGCTTGTTTACATTTATTACAAAGGAAAACCACATCGTTTTGTGAGATTTTGCCGTCTTTTGGGCATATAAAATCGGCGTTTTCGCTATCAGGAATTTGAATTTGGGGCGTAACATCTTCCATACAATCATATTATCATGATTATTGACTTTGACTCAATAACCAAGCTCTGCTAACCTTAACTTGTGAATATACTTTTAATTTTAGCAATTATCTATTTGGCAATTGGAGTTGTATACGGTCTTTACATTTTTCTTTTTGGCGCCGACAAATGGTACCTCTTACCTGTAAATATACTTGGCGGACCAATACTTCTTTTATATTTCATTTTTCATCTCACTTTTATGAAAGACAAATAATGTTAAAGAAATATTTTGAGCATAAACAAGCTATATTTTTTGATCTTGACGGTACTATATATAATTC
>Ga0209542_10001805_pt1 | contig 49654 bp, 50 predicted proteins | sample RifCSPhighO2_01_FD_184028 | JGI IMG/M metagenome (GOLD analysis project Ga0209542, IMG submission 184028) | Soil microbial communities from Rifle, Colorado - Rifle CSP2_plank highO2_0.1 (SPAdes) (version 2) | ecosystem: Environmental > Terrestrial > Deep subsurface > Rock core/Sediment ...
GTTAAAAAGTGTTTAAGTTTTTTATCAAAGATTTATCATTTGCAACACGATCTTAAAACTTGGCTGATCCAAAGCGTGTTTGAATCGTCCAAATTTTCAGACCGATATTGCATTTCGTAATTCACAGTTTTATGGTATTATTAGGCAACGGTAAAAATAGAGATAATTACGGAAAAAATAAAATCTATGTTTAGGTATTTAAATCATAGAATTTCAATTTTAGTTAGTGTTGCAATTATTATTGCCGTAGTAACTTTTGCCTTCGGCGGATTTTTTATTTATCAGCATTATCTTAATTCCCAAACCCCAATGATCAATGTCCAAAATCCAAATATTCAAACTGCGGATTGGAAAACATATAAAAACACTATCTATGGATATTCCCTTAAATATCCGACTAATTGGGAGGTAGGAAGCGTACCAGTAACTTGGCTTCCTTCTAATAATGATAATGTCTATGAAAATAATATTGTTAGTCCTGGTAGTAATTTGTTACTCAAACTAGAGATTTATAAAAAAGATCCAAATTTAGATTATCGTCAAGCATTCAAAAATTACTCAAACATCAACAGTTTAGAATACCGCCATAATTTTAAAGAAACGGATGGAGTAATAAATGGTACTAATGTATCAAAAATTGACTATTGTGTTTATAGAGAAGTTGGACTATTTTCGGGTTGCACGCAAGATGTTTCTGAAACTTATATTGCAACAGACAATAAGCTCTTTGTTTTTTCGTACGAACATAATTTTAGGTCCGGTTGGGGGAAGGAAAATTCTCCTTCGCAAGAATATATTACTATTGCAAATAATATCATAAATACTTTTATTTACAGTGGGATTCAGTCTACAGAATTACAGACGTATGCCAATAATGAATATGGCTTTACCATGCAATATCCACAAAGTTTTACCCTTAATTGCAGGGATAGCTTAGGTTTTGAGGTAAAATGCGGAATAGCAGATTTCCATTACGATAATATAAACTTTGCTTCGGGAGTAAAAAATATTTTACCTGTAGTTAATTTGGGAGGTCAAGATTTTTTTAGTGTGGGCGTAGATAAGGACGTTAAGGATGAAGCTTCATGTCAGAACGAATCTTTGGAAAGATCGTTTGCAGAACATGGTTATAAAGAAGCTACTATAGGAAAGATAATGGTAATTAATGGAGAAACTTTTTATAGATACAATTATAATGATGGATTGTATCCAGGATATGTTTATTTTGGAAACCATAGTAACGAGTGCTTTGTCATGATGGGATTCTCCCAAGATTTAGGAAAAATTGATCAAATGGCTAAAACTTTTAAATTTACAAAATAACCTTTTGATTTTCTTTTTTTAGAAACTGTCATAAAACAATAAAAAAACAGAATTTCGGCACGTGTGCAAAAATTTTCTGGGCTGGGGGAGAAAATTTTTGCTCGCCGTCCGTTCGCCGGTCTGCCCCCGTTTTCCGCCCCGCCCGCGGGCGGGGCGGCACTCATTCGTCGTTTGTTTTTAAAAAACTTTCTTGCTAAAATACAGTTAGTCGGTGTTCGGGTTCTGCTCGTAGTAAGTTCTAACTTTTTCTAACAAACACCACATAACATGATTTGAAGGATTTCGGAGCGGGCGGATTGCGGAGCTTGGATTTTTTTCCTTGATTTCGCCCAGCCAATTCCACGGTTTTGCGAACGAAACGTTAAGACGGCCCCCCACGATACTGCAAAATACGGAAAGTGGTGATTAACCCTGTGTTGCTATTTTGTATCAATTTCGCAGGCCGAAAAAATTGCATAACCGTTTTTGATGTGGTATTATTCACTTATGGATATTCATTTATTGATACAGTATTGGGAAAAATCTTCAGAAAATGATTTCTCGGTTGCGCAAGATCTTTTTAAGTCTAAAAAGTATTCTTACGCTTTGTTTTTCTGCCACCTTTCTTTGGAGAAATTGTTAAAATGCTTTATCGTCCAATATACTAAAAAACCTGCACCACTAGAGCATAATTTGGTAAGACTTGCAAAAGATGCGGGTTTTGCACTAAGCGATGAACAAAAAGATTTATTGGCAGAAATTACCACTTTTAATATTAAGGCCAGATACGATGATTATAAGACTAATTTTTATAAAAAAGCTACTCGAACATACGCTCAAGGATATATTAATGAAACTAAAAATCTAATAATATGGTTAAAAAAAAATTACCCAAATCTATCATAAAAACGGTAAATGAATTCAAAAAATCTCTGCAAGCATCAGGAGTGGATGTTGATTTTTTTATTGTTTTTGGATCCTACGCCAAGGGGGTAGCCCGTTCCGATAGCGATATTGATGTGGGAGTTGTTTCAAAAATGTTTGGCAAAGACGATGTAGTGGAAATGCAAGAACTTTTTAAAAAATCTTTGCGGGTGAATGCTTTTATAGAACCCTATCCCATTAATCCAAAAGATTTAAAAGATATATATAATCCCATTATCCAAGAGATTTTAAATACGGGCATAGTGGTTTATTAGAAAAATAGTGAATAAACACCATTTTTTTCTAACCGCCGTATCATGGGGGGTCGTCTTAGCGTTTCGTTCGCAAAACCGTGGAATTGGCTTGGCGAAGCCAACGCCGAGCGGCGAAGCCGCAAGGCGGTCGGTCTCCAAAAAATCTCAAATCGTGTTATGTGGACCCACGGGGAATCGAACCCCGCCCTTCGCCATGCCATGGCGACGTAATGCCGATTTACTATGGGCCCAAACTTACTCAATCTTATCATTTTTATATATTTTTTCAATAAAAAAAGCCCCGTTGCGTTTTTGTTCGCATCGGGGCTGGTATGTTAAAAGTTTTTGAAAGCATACATTAAAACCGGTTTTTCTGTTCTGGGTTTTGGAGGCGGCAATGTTCCGGCAATGATCCGTTCAATAGCTTGTAAGATGCCTTCGCAGCCTGCGTAGCAGTTCCCCGTTTCATCAACGATAACTGACTTATCTGGTAATTCTTCTATGGAAAGTTTGGCCGCCAAAAACGCTTCACTCTCCGGTTCCCCAAGAGCAACACCGATGACAGGCGTATCTTTGAAATTTGCTTGTAAAATGGCGGCAACGATGCCGGGCAGAGCCAAAGCTTTGCTTCCAATGCCAATAACAGCATCAACGTAACCGCAATGCGTTTTGACCAAAATTTCTAATTCATAAAAGTTCCGATGGCAACTTATAACATGGACAGTGATTTTGGCCTTGGTTGGCGGCACTAAAGAAACCACTGATTTCGTAATGGGCAGGTCTGATTCACTGCCGCAAATTATCGTAATAATTTTAACATTTTCAGCGGAATATTTTACCGAATGTTTCACCACAAGAAACCTCCTTTGGGTTGTAAAGGTGCATGATGCTTTTTAATAATTTAAAGTATATATCATTTTTAAAAAAGTACCAATAAAAAAACCGCATTGTTATGCAGCCCTTTCATTTGTGCTCCCACCAGGATTCGAACCTGGAACCAATTGCTTAAAAGGCAACTGCTCTACCGTTGAGCTATAGGAGCAAGCCGCATTTTGCTGTTGCAAAAGCGGAATTTTCAATTTTAAATTTTCAATTTTAAATAAGTACGAGTCAAAATTTTATAAAGAAAATTTTTGACATATTTAAGTATTTCAAATTAACAATGGTATTATAACCCTAAATCTCTTGGTTGGTCAAGTATCTTATTTTTTACTAAGGCCTCGTACGTAAATAACATCCAGTTTTTCATCCAATTTATCCGCCATCTTGGCTCCAAAAAATGTTCGGCGTAGCTACACTATGCCTCACCTTTTTTTGAACCAAGGCGACGGACATCTTGGCGAAAATTCTGTATGTTATTTACGTACGAGGCCTAAGACTTTCTTTTGGGTTTTCTTCCGGTTTTTTTAACTTGATCCTGAAAAAAACTTGTGGTCCGTATTCAGAATCGTGGGATTCTTCTTTAATAATTCTGCCTTTATAATTTTTTCTTATTTTATCCGCATACGTTTCTTCTGTAGTAGAGTCTTTGTCTTTTTTGTCATTTGCCACGTCTCTTTCCATAAAAGAAAATCCTCTTTTCGTTAACTGTTGTTCCATTTCTTCGTTGACAGGAGCTATAAGTCCATGGCCTTGATAACCTTTTTCAAAAGCTGAATCCCAAATATAGGCCGTGTCGTCATTTGTCGGCCTTTCGGGATAATCTTCTAGATAGGCTATGGCGGCAGGTCCGGCTAAACTAAATCCTACAATTTTATTTTTGCCCATATCTTTGGTTATGATTATAATGCTGGCAGGATCTTCAAAGGCCTCTTTCAATATTTCTTCATCAAGTCCTGGTTTTTCTCCCGATGACGATATTTCAATTCTCATAATATCGTCTTTGATTTCGTTCCAAGGTGTTTTTTTGGCATCGTAAATCTCCAATGCGCAATTTTCTCGCACGTTTTCACTTTTAAATTCCGGAAAATTTTCTATACCCATCATTATTTACAACCCTTCTTTTTTTAATTCTTGCAACAACTCTTTTTGTCTCTTTGACACTTTTTTTGGCGTGTTAATTTGTAATTCAACATATAAATTGCCTCTTCCGTATCCGTCAAAGTGTGGGATCCCTCTTCCTGAAATTCTTAATACCCTGCCCGATTCAGTTCCTTGCGGAATGGTCAATACAATATGTTTGCCTTCCAAGGTGGGTATTTCAATTTCACCGCCCAATACCGCCTGAGAGTATCCAATATATTCTGATAAATACAAATCGTCTTCTTTTCTGGCAAAAATGTCATGTTTTTTTATAAAAATCCTGGCGTATAAGTCGCCGCCTCTACCGCCTTTTTTGCCGGCTTCTCCTTTGCCTTCCATTTTTATAACCTGACGAGTGTCTATGCCAGCCGGGATATTAATATCAATGGTTTCGTGGCCTTTTGTCCTGCCCTCTCCCCTGCACACATTGCAGGGTTTTTCGGGTTTAGTGCCCTCCCCTTTACATTCGGGACACGTTGCAAACGTGGTATAACTTCCCAAAATGGTTCGCTTTACTTCTTGCACCTGGCCTTGTCCGCGGCACATGACGCATTCGTTTATTTTAGTTTGAGGTTCGGCACCATTGCCACTGCACCTATGGCACACTATTAATTTTTGCAAAGTTACGGTTTTTAAAGTTTGCTTTAGAGTGTCTTCTAGCGCAATTTCAATATCCACTTGAATGTCTTTTCCCTTTTTAATATCTTTTTTACTGGTTCTTCTTCCGCCGCCCCCGCCAAAGGAAAAAAAGTTTTCAAACACATCGCCCAAATCTTCAAAATCCACATTAATATTTTGGTTTTGCCATGCCCAATTAAAATCCCCGCCTCCAGCGCCACCTCCGCCTCCGGCCATTTGTTCAAATCCGGCGCCAAACTGGTCGTATTTCTGGCGTTTTTGCGTATCCGAAAGAACCTGATAAGCTTCGTTTATCTCTTTAAACTTTTTTTCATCACCGCCTTTATCAGGGTGATACTTATGAGCCAGCTTGTGGAAGGCTTTTTTTACTTCTTCTTGAGAGGCATTTTTGGTAATGCCCAGGATTTGATAGTAGTCCATGGTATTGACTTATTTTAAAATTTTTGCTATTATATGGTTAGTTACTTGACCCTATACATTGGGAGGCAAATGTGAGTACACGAATCTGCTACGTTGGAGACAAAGCAATCGGAAAACACTGCTTTGTCTGCATGGGCTCGATAAGAGTTGCTGACCAAGTAGCCTACTGCCAAGGTAATGGGCGCTACCGGCACGCAACCTGCGCGCCCAAGAGGCCAAAGCTCGTGCAAACCCTCGAGGAACAAGAAAGGACAATCCAAGGGGGTAGTAAGGGGAAAAAACCCCTGAAGCCGGGACCGAAACCGGACAAAGACGACGAAAAAATCAGGTAACACCATGCCCTGACTATTGGTAACCAATAGTCAGGGCCGTTTTTTTACTCCTTTCCCTTAAACTCTCTCTTTGGTTCTTTAAAAAATAATAGGTTTTCTATCTATAAAAATTGACTCGATCCATCGTATGCCTGATTCTTTATCGTCAGAAAAAAGTACTATGATTAGTCTGCTTCCAACATAAAAATCAATTTCTAACATTCCTCCGTACTTTTTCCTTCCTAATACTTGATTTTTACTAAGTTTTTCCAAAACGATACTTCGAATGGTTGTATCTATTTCTTCGGCGCTTTTTATGTATAAATTTTTAATAAGATGCTCATTTTGCAAACCGGTATCCTCGTATAATTTCAAAAAAGAGGCTTCATAATTTCTTACAAAAAGTTGTAACTCTGCAATGGCCTTTTCGCTGAATTTAACGCTTAACATATTGCACTTTCTTTAACTTAGCATTTTTTTTCCACGCAACCTTAATGTTGCGCATCAAACGATCAGTAGACTCCTGAATGTAAGCTTTCATTATTTTATCCACCTCATCCATTGAGTAGCCAGCTCTTTTTTGATTTTTTTTCATAAGCTTAATGTAAGTTAATTATATTTCAATTGTTGCATAAAATTTTAGTAATTACCATTTTTTCATCATCGCCTTTGTCTGGGTGATACTTATGAGCCAGTTTGTGGAAGGCTTTTTTTACTTCTTCTTGAGAGGCATTTTTGGTAATGCCCAGGATTTGATAGTAGTCCATGCGCTTGATTTATGAATTATGATTTAAGAATTATGAATACGATACGGCAAACATGGTTTGTGTGGACATAGAATGTAGGGTTAGGGAAAATAACGAACCCATCTTTCAATTATCTCTAACGGTGTAAGGTTTTACGGTATGCATAATCGACAAATGCTCCAGTAATAGCGCCAAGGGTATTAAATAGCAAATCAAGTAATGTATTGTAATAACCGCCTACGCCAGTATTCGGGGATATTATTACGGCAGTAAACTCAATTAACTCATTTACTACGCTAAGTCCCATACTGCCGATTACAACGAAGAAATAAAAGTAAAGCGGTTTGACTTCTTTATTTGTGATGCGAGCCAATACATGGGCAAGCACAAATGACATTGCAAAATAAATGTAAAAATGTAAGATTTGATCAAACTTCAAGATAACAAATTCTCCTAAAATATCGTGGGCATTGTATAATTCAATTGGTATCCATCGGTACAGTACCATGCCACTTGATAAACGCAGGCCTCCGCCCAACATATGAAGCAACCCCCAGACCGAGAACATCCAGAGAATGAAATGCGGAAAATGGATGCGATGCTGGAATCCAGCAACCAGTGCTACCAAAACAACGATTACGCCAATATATGCCATAAACTCATAATTTCGTTGCAAAAGATAGTATACAGTAAAACCGGTAATATATGCTAGGTTGAAAATGAGCAATAACCATTCGCTTTTTTTCATAATTATTTTTCTTTAACCTCTCCCTCATCTGCTTGCGGCTTTTCATCTTCAGATTTTTCGTTGACTTCGTTGTCCGGGTTTGGCGGCGTAGGCTGTGGGGCGCCTTGTGGGTTGGTTTTTTGTAATTCCGCACCGATTTTTTGCATCAATTCCGACAACTCTTTTGTTTTGGCTTTTATATCATCAATGTTACCAAGTTTTACTGCTTCTTTCAATGATGAAATTTTTTCTTCGGCATCTTTTTTCATATCGGCATTCACTTTGTCCTTTGCATCGGCCAATGTTTTTTCGGCGGCGTACACCATACTGTCCGCCAAATTTTTTGTTTCAATTGATTCTTGTTTCTTTTTATCTTCCACGGCATGTAGCTCCGCATCCCTTTTCATTTTTTCCACTTCTTCTTTTGACAAACCAGAAGATCCTTCGATTTTAATTGATTGCGATTTCCCCGATGCCTTGTCTTTGGCCGACACATTTAAAATTCCATTGGCGTCAATGTCAAAGCTCACTTCAATTTGCGGGGTCCCGCGCGGTGCAGAAGGAATTCCATCAAGCATAAACCGCCCCAGGGTTTTATTATCTTGAGCCATGGGACGCTCGCCTTGCAATACGTGGATTTCCACGCTTGGCTGGTTATCGGCGGCCGTGGAAAATATCTGGTTTTTGGCGGTTGGCACCGTGGTGTTTTTTGAAATTAATACGGTTGACACTCCGCCCATGGTTTCAATGCCAAGGCTCAATGGCGTAACATCCAGCAATAATACGTCTTTTACATTTCCTTGCATAATTCCCCCTTGCACCGCCGCTCCAATAGCCACCACTTCATCGGGGTTTACTTCTTTGTTGGGTTCTTTGCCAAAAAGCGCTTTGACTTCCGCAATGATTTTTGGCATTCGAGTTTGCCCTCCCACCATGACAATTTCGTTGATTTGCGAGGCCTCTAGTCCGGCTTCTTGCAATGTTTTTTTTACCAATTCAATAGATTTTGAAATATAATCCCCCACCATTTGCTCAAACTGCGATCGGCTTAATTTGTACAATAAGTGTTTTGGACCATCGGCTCCCGATGTAATAAACGGCAAATTAATTTCCGTTTCCATACTGCTGGATAACTCTATTTTGGCTTTTTCTGAAGCTTCTTTTATGCGTTGCAAAGCCAAATTATCTTTTGACAAATCAATCCCCTGTTCTTTTTTGAATTGTTCAACAATCCAATCCATTAATTTTTGGTCAAAGTCATCCCCGCCAAGGTGCGTGTCGCCTCCGGTGGCTTTTACTTCAATGGTGTCAGCGCCAACATCTAAAATAGAAATATCAAACGTGCCTCCACCAAAGTCATACACGATAATTTTTTCATCTTTCTTTTTATTTAGTCCGTATGCCAGGGCCGCGGCGGTCGGTTCATTAATAACTCTTTTTACATTAAATCCGGCAATCTCTCCGGCAATTTTGGTGGCTTTTCGTTGACTGTCATCAAAGTAAGCCGGGCAGGTAATAATGGCTTCGGTTATGGTTTCGCCCAGTTTGGCTTCGGCGTCAGCCTTTAATTTTTGCAAAATCATGGCGCTAATTTCCGCAGGGTTTAGCCATTTGCCTGCCTGCCCGCCTGGTAGGTCTCCCATTTTTACATCAACGCCGCCATCAGCAGATTCGCGAATTTCATAGGGTAAATTCTTTTTATCACGCTGGACTTCGGCATCAGAAAATTTCCGGCCAATTAATCGTTTTACCGAAAAAATGGTGTTTTCGTGGTTGGTAATGGCTTGTCGTTTTGCCAAAACTCCCACCACCCGCTCGCCCGCTTTTGAAATAGCGACAATGGAGGGCGTGGTCCGAGCCCCTTCTTTATTTTCAATAATTTGTGGCTCGCCATTGATGACGACAGCCATTGCACTGTTTGTTGTACCAAGATCTATACCAAGTATTTTGCTCATATTATTTTATTTTTAATTATTAATTATAAGTTGTACCTTTACCCTGTTAAATAATTTCGCCTTTTGCGAAATTAGCCATCGAGCTATTTAACAGGGCGAGTCGATTCCTAATATTTTTGACATATTTTTACAATTTCTTATCTATACTACAAATATACAAGCTTGTATATTTGTAGTATATCTAATTTCTTAATTTTTTTGATTATTTTTATATTTTCAATCAAAATTTAATTATTACTTTTTGATAAATTACAATCTGCACATAATACCTGTCCGTTTTCTACTGTTGTTAATCCGCCCTTTGAAAATGGTATTTTATGGTCTGCGTGCCAGTCATCATCCCAACCCAATTTTTTACCAGTACACTCCTTTTTTAATTGGCAAAAACCCTTATCTCGCCTGAAAATTGCTAATTTTTGTTCATAACTAAACTCTCTCATACCGTCTAGTGGTAAAATTTTATTGAAAGTTGAGAAAAAATCACGCACTAGAATTTTATTTCTATATTCAAGTGATTCAATTGAATCACTTGAATGACCAACTGCATTTTGATAAGCAACCATTTCTGAATCTCTTTGATCTTCCGGTAAATCAAGATCGGCAGATCGTTTGGTTTCAAAATCAATAAACCATTTTCCTATTTTAGTTTCAAGCTCAGATATTGCATATTTCTCTGATAGCATGGAAATTATTATATAAAGAGAAATGACATTGCCCTGTTTTAATCCAGGGGTTTTTTCTGGAAATGTTCTAGTTAGATAATTTAGAACCTTATTTATCTTTTTAGCTTCGACGGATTCAAAATCAAATTCATCGTTCTCAAGATACATTTTTTCTAAATCAGTATTCTTTATATTTCTAACACCGCCATTAAGCTCCAATAACATGCATTGGGCTGCAACTTGATCAAAATCAAATCTTTTGTTTTTAAAATCGCAGTTATTAAAAAAATCATGCTTGGCCAATTCTCTTATAAAATCTTTCATTTCCCCAGGCAAAGCATTGCGTTTTTCCGCCGCTTTAAGAGTCGATCCATTTTGTAATCGTAAAAACATTTCTGCAACCTCATCCTGTGTAGCATCTGCTAATTCAACAATATCTAAAGTATAAGATTCAAATTTATCTTTAAAATCTTCTGACATATCATTATAGGAAAGATTGGCAATGTTAATATTATTTACAGGATCAGCATCTTTAGCAATTTTATATAATCCCTTTTTAAATTCCCAAATTGCTCTGAGCCTTTGTTGGCCATCAACAACTTCCCATTCATACTGACCATTATTTACGGTACGAATATAAAATTTTGGAATGTCCAAATCTCTAAGAATTGTATCAATTAAAAGCTGTTTTTGTTTTTTACTCCAAACTGGACCCCTTTGATATTCGGGCGTTGGGTCTGTTTTTTCTTCTCTTCTTATTATGCTTGATATTGGCTTAGAGTCAGAGTAGCGTCTCATATTTTTTAAATTTATTTAATTATTTTTTATTGTTTGCGTAGGTAGCTGGGTACTTTCAGGATTTATAATTTGATTTTTGCCACCCCGTACTTTATTGATATCAATGTTAAAAAACCATAATAATATTCCAGCTAAAACTAAAACTATTAATATTATATTTGGAATCCAAAAAGATTTTTCCAATCCCACCCTATCTTCTTTTTTATCTATTGATGAAAAAAATGTATGAATTAAAGAAATAAAAATTACCATTGAACAATTTAAAGAAACTATTAATAGAATTGCCGACAGAAAGGAGTCAAAAGATTTTATAATATTAACATCAATAATTAATAATGCTAAGACTGCTGAAAAAATTCCTATTATTTCAATATTTCTAGAACTCTGCTTCTCTAGATCTTTTTTATAGCCATCTACTTCAGATTTATAATCATCAATCTTTTTTTCTAATTGAGCTTCTTTATGAATTACTCTCTGAAGTATTTCTTGTTGGAATCTTTTTTCACTTTCTGCATCCATGCTGGTCGGTACAACAACTTTATCGAGATATTTTATTATCTCAGGGGATGTGCCGAAATTTGTGTCAGATTTTGGTATAAATATTTCCTCCATATTATTTCTTTAGTAAAATAAAAATTTTACTTTCTGTATCAAATTCTTTCAAAATACTTTCGATACCTTCTTTAGAAAAAGAATAAGATTTTAATTCTTCAGAAAGAGTATTTATATCGCGCATTACGATAATACCATGTTTTTTAATTTTAGTAATTTTATCCTCCACGAAGCCTGTATTTATAATTTCGATATTATTACACTTATAGTTATTAATTAATTTTTCTCTGTTTATTCGGATAGTAATTTCTTTCAAGTCAATACTTTTTTTATCATCGGCAAGATTATTTTTTAGATCATTAATATTGCCATCTAAAAAAATAGTTTTAACCATTGCAACTCTTCCAATTAAAATGAGACTTTTATCAATAAGGGTATTACTAATTTTATTAATTAATTCTGTATCATTATTATCAATAAAAAGATCTGCTCTATTTTTGGCAATATTAATATTAAATTTATCGTATACTAAGGTTAATCTCGGTAAATTACTTGGAGCATCTGATGGAATGGGTATGTATTGAGAAATTTTAGGTTCTCCTAATAAGTTTTTTATTTCTAAAGATAACTTCTCAAAATTATTAGTATAGTCATCTTTAAAAAACCAAACTATTTGCATTTGAATTAAAGTTTCATTCATAGCTTTAAATTTTAATTTATCTCCATCCCTGCCCCACAACTTTCCACATTACTTGTTCTTGTGGAACCTGGATTGGGCCTTGTGGAGTTTGTTGTGTAATGTTTATCTGACCTTTTTTAAACTCTATAGAAACCCCAAAGTAATTTTCCAGTTTTTCACTTTCAATACAGGCAATTCTGTAATCTTTTTTAATTTGAAAATTATTTCCCAGTTCCATTTCCGGATTCCAAACATTAATTCCAAGTCCCATTTCTTTTTTGTATTCTTCGTGCAAATCGCTAATAGCTTGGGTTAATTCTTTGTCGGCTTCAATTACCGTTTTAACTCCCAAATCTTCTTTCGCCTCTTTTCTACCGATAAAATACTGGTGCGAATATAACTTTTCGGTAAAATAATCAACTATTTTTTTAATTTCCTCTTCTCTTAATTTTTCTTTGTGACTCTTTAAAAGTCTTTCGGCTAATTGCCTAATTAAATTATGGGTTCTATTTACATTACCAAGCGCCAAGGGATGAATTTGCGGATTTGATTCTACGAATTTATTAAATATTTTAGTTAAATCTTCATCGCTTTTAATGCCGAATTTATTTTTTGCCAGGTCAAAATAGGCCATAACATCTTCAACTGATATCGGTATTTTATTTGCCGGATTTTGTGGGTCTTGCGGATTAAACACATTGGCGGTTGACGGGTCAATGGGTGAAAGCTCTGACAAATCGGTCATGACAATTTCATCTGCTCCAAGCGAAATCATCGTGGCGGCACTATTTGCTTTGTAGGGAATTAATACTGAAAATGTATTACAGTACTCCCTAATCATAGAAACTAAGCGCCAGGGTACTAAAGTATCTCCACCAGTGCTATACAAGAATAAATCAATATTTTCCACTTTGCCGATTTGGCGCAATTGGTTGCTGATAATGGGAATAATGTCTCCCGCGATTCTGGCATTTACCGGACCAGGCCGGTCGCTGGTTAAATAAGTGATAACTTTGGAATTTCTTAATTTTTCTATTTTTTGAATAAGTTGTTTTTTATCCATAACTTTATTTTATTCTTACGGGCTAATTCGTACGAATTAGCCCATAAATAATTTATTATTTTGATATTTTTACTCGAGCTGGCCGTAATACTTTATCATCCATCATATACCCTCTTTGGACTTCTTCAATTACGATACCTGGTTGGCTTGCCTCAAGCGAAGTCGAAGGGATTTCTACCTCCTCAATTGCTTCCATAGTGTTTGGGTCAAATGGTTTGTCTATGGCTTCGATTTTTCCAATCCCCTCTTTTTGTAAAAACGCATCTATTTGCTTTTTTGTCTGCAAAAACCCGACCACCCAATTATGATTTCCTAGTTCTTCAGGCATCTGCTTTTCGGCTAAATAAATACTGTCTAATATAGGAAGCATTTTCAAAATAGTTTCTTCTTTAGTGTATTGAGCCAGCATGCCAATCCGTTTTATTTCATCATTTTTATAGTTGATAAAATCGGCCCGTTCCCGTTTCCAGTTATTTAAATACTCATCGCATTTTTGCTTGCATTCATCTAATTCGCTTTTTGGTTCTTCGTTTATTTGCTCTTCGGTCATATATTATTAATTTTTAATATTTTTGATTTTTTCCAGTCCACTGTCTTGTATTTCATTTTCCATAGTTTTGTGTATAATAATCTTTGTTGATTGTCAGTCGCCTAAGTATTGCGTAGGTATTGACAATAGTCTACTTATATTATATAATTAGCTTATAGGGTAAATCGCACTTTTACAATCCATCGGGTGATCAGGACTTAAACAGTTACCTTGAATTACGAAATGGACATTTAAAATGAATTTTCTTGTCTTTTCTCCAATTTTTGGCTATAAATCTGCTATAATTTTTTATCGTAGCCGTAGGCTACGATAAAAAATTATACCTGTCTGCGTGTTGCGCACGGACAGATCACATTTATATCTCAAAAATTGAAGAAAATCCAAAGAAACCATTTCGTAATTCAAGGTAGCTAGGCCTTATTTAGATATAAATGAAGTCTAACTGTGTCAGTTCTGGTCTCTAAAAGGAGTCTTCTATGTTTGGCGGGATCGTTTTTGTTTCGTTGGTCGTGGGGCTGTGGTGCCTCCACGACGTTCAGAAAATAATTCTGAACAGGTTTTTCCGCTGACCCATCAAGGGCAGGTGTTTAAAAGACGCCTGCCCTATTTTTTTAAAAACTTTCCAATTCTTTTATCAGCTGGTTTATCAGGTTAATGTTTTTGTCGTAGTTTGCCTGCGACGGCCCGATGATTTTTAACATTTCAAAAATAGTATTTCTGTCCTGAGCCGTGCCGAAGGATTTATCCTCAATTCTAGTATAGCTTAACGTGGTTGATATTTCGGTTAATGATTTGGTCAATTCTTGCGCTAATTGTAATTCTTTTTCTATCCGTTGGCGAGCTTTGTTAATTTCGTTTTTAAAATCTGGAATTTCAGCTTGGTTAAATGTTATTTCTACAAAATATTTATATCCCTTTTTTGTCGGCACTCTGCCGGCAGAAGTGTGCGGTTGCATTACATAACCCATTTGGGTTAATTCTTGCAGATCGTTTCGGATTGTCGCCGGCGATACGTCTAAATTAACCCGTTTTTTTAAAAGGTCGGAACTTATCGGTTCGGCGTTATTAATATATTCTTGTATTAAATTATGTAAAATTAATTCCTGTCGCTGACTTAACATATCTTGAGTATAGAAAACTAGCAATCACTTGTCAAGAGTGCTAAGCGCTATTCGCAAAGCGGCGCCACTTCCCCGCAAAAGTAACCGGGGTTGATAACGGGAGAGTTACTTTTGGAGGAATTGGCGCCGCTTTGCGAATAGCGCCAGGGTGCCAAAAAAAGAACCTGAAAGGTTTCAGGTTCTTAGCGTAAATGGAGCCGGCAGGATTTGAACCTACAACCTCACAAAACTCAGCCCCGCCAGGCTGGAACTTTGGCGGATGGTGTGGTTGGGTTTTGGCGCTCTCCCAGTTGAGCTACGGCCCCATTTATTAAAGATGCAAAGATAGGGTTGGCAGGATTAAGACCCGCATTTCCGGTTAATATCCAGCACGAAGTCCGGTGTTTTGTTGATTAAACTACAACCCTATGTAATTTACATACTATCGCTTTTTACATTTTTTGCAAGAGGCTTGATAATGCTTGCTCTACGGGTCGGATTTTTTTAGAAAAGAAAAATAAACAAATGAGTGCGATAAGTGCTGTAACACTTCCAAAGTAAAAAGGTGCTGGTGCGCCGAATTTGTCCCACAAAAAACCGGCCAGAAAACTGGCGGGAAGTGTAGTAATGCCCACGGCCATACCGTAAATTCCAAAAGCCCGCCCCCGATGATCTGGTGGTACGATATCGGCAAGCAGTGCCCGTGAAACCCCTTCGTTTGTCGCATAATAAATTCCATAGAAAGCGTAGAGCAACCAAATAAAAAGAGTGCTGGTTGTCAGGGCAAACCCTAAATACACTAAAGAAAACGCAAGCCAGCCTATTAATAGGGTCGGAATTCTGCCGATTTTGTCGCTTAATGAGCCAAATGGCACTGCCGCCAGCGCATACACTAAATTAAATAATGCAATGACCAGGGGAAGCTGTAATAGGGTAAGTCCTACATTTTTTGCCCGTAAAATCAAAAAGGCATCGGATGAATTTCCTAACGTAAAAATAATGATGATGGCTAAAAATATATAAAAAGATTTAGGCAACTTGCCAACTATTGCTTTTGTCACTTCTTTTGAGGCGAAGCCGGGCGCAGTATTGTGCCCGGGCAGTTCTTTTAATCTAAATACCAGCAAAAGAGTGATAATTAAAGGCACTGCGCAAAAAAGCAATACATAGTGATATACGTAGGGGCTTTCTTTGAAAATATATAGCAGGCAAAAAAGGATTAAAGGTCCCACGACTGACCCTAGGGTGTCTAGCATCCGTGCGACGCCAAAACTTTTTCCGCGATGTTCTTTTTTAGATGAACCTGCGATTAATACATCTTTTGGAGGGTCTTTGATGCCCTTTCCTGCTCCATCCAGTAATCGCAAGCCGACAACTCCGCCTATGGTAGTAAAAAAAACCAATGATATTCTGCTTATCATTGATAAAAAGTAACCCAAAAAAATGATGGGCTTTTGGCGTTTGAATTTATCAGAAAGAACGCCCGATAAAATTTTAAAAAGATAAGACCCTGCCGATACCACGCCTTCGGCGATCCCCACCACCGCTTTATCAAAACCTAAAACCGATGTTAAGTAAATCGGTAAAATGGGGGAAAAAATATCCTGGCTGATTCCCCCAAAAAAACTTAACAGGCCGACATAGACCACATTTTTACTTACTTCTTTTTTTGGCGGATCCTGGGTTTTCATGGATAGAGCTATAGCTCTGTTTTGAAAGCGGTGCCACTTCCCCGCAAAAGTAACCGGAGTTGATAACGGGAGAGTTACTTTTGGAGGAATTGGCGCCGCTTTCAAAACAGCGCCGAGCTATTGACAATAATAATACTTTTATGTTATACTCTAGCTAAGAGGTGCTTTTCCCCTTGCGGCAGAGGATTTTACGGATAAATCTTCCAAGGAGCAGGCCTTGGCACCTCAGACCCTTTAATGTGTGTCGTGATGTCATCGCACATTAAAGGGTTTTTTTGTACAAAAAAACTGTTTCCTCTTTTTCTGTCGGTGTCCAAGTGGGGAAATAAAATTTATTGCAGATAATGCGCATGTCGGGTTTGGCCTCTTTTTTTATTTTTTCTTCCAAATCCTTCATGGCAAACGAAATACCATACATAACAATAATATCAAAATCGGTAAGACTCTTATTCCAAAAATTCCCAAGGTGCATAAAGGCTTTTCCTTTAAGTCCTTCTTTTGCAATAGCTTGATTAGCTTTCCATACCAGCATGGGATTTATTTCGTATCCATGAGCCTCCACTCCCTTTTTAGCCAGCGCAATAACAATCCTTCCGTCGCCGGCTCCCAAATCGACGGCTTTGTCGCCCGGGCGGATTTTTGCAAGTTTAATCATGGTGTCAATGTGCGCATCCTGGCTTGGAACGTAAAACGCTCCAAAAAAAACTAAGGGCAGCAACTTATCAAAAATAAATAAAATAAAAATGTATGAAAAAATAACAAACCAGCAAAAAGAAGCCGCAATAAAAATAATAGCGAAAGTTGTATTCATATTATTTTTTATTTAATCTTTGAATTATGAAATACTTTCGAGGTTTTTCCCCCAAATTTGGAGATAGAAATTTGATCTGCCTGTGCGAAAGCAGACAGGTAGAATTTCTAGACTTGCCCTGCGGGCCCGTCTAGAAATTATAGCGAATTTATAGCCCAAATTTGGGGGAAAAACCCGAAACTTATTTTTCAAAGTGTATTTCGTAATTCAAAGATTTTTTAGATCCAGGCAAACAGAATTTATGCAATAACGTTTACCTGTTTTGGTTGGACCGTCATCAAACATATGACCCAGGTGAGAATTGCATTTGGCACAGACAATTTCCGTCCGGTTTCCATCTTGGTTATATTTAACAGAACCTTCTATAGCTCTATCAAAACTGGGCCATCCGGTGCCAGAATCAAATTGTGCATCAGAAGAAAATAACGGGTTGCCGCAAACCATGCAGGTATAGTTGCCCTCAGAAGTTTTATGGACGTACTTGCCCGTAAATGGACGCTCGGTCCCTTGTTGGCGAAGGACTTTGTATTGTTCGGGAGTTAATTTTTTCTTTAGTTCTTGTTCATCCATAATTTGAGAATCTAGAATTTAGAAAAATAGAAATATAGAATACGAACGTTACGTCAAATTCTATTTTTTTATATTTCTAGTTTCTATTTTCTTTTAGTAATTTTGCGAACTTTTCTTGTACTTTTTTTAATTTAGGATTTATTACGACCTGGCAGTAAGCCTGATTTTTACCCGCCTGCAGGCCGCGCGCGGGCAGGTTTTTTTGGTAATAGTTTTTGTGGTAGTCTTCCGCGGGATAAAATATTTCCAGCATTTTTATTTGGGTCGTAATGGGCGCACCTTTTCCCACCTGCAACGCCTCCGGCGTAGCTGTGGCGGGCAGGTCATCGGAACTGTTTAATTTCTCAATGAATTTTTCTGATGTTTTGATTTGTTGTTGATTGTCGCACAATATAATTGACCGGTATTGTTCTCCCACATCGTTGCCTTGCCGATTTTTTGTGGTCGGGTCGTGGGTGGCAAAAAATACCGTCAAAAGAGTTTCTAGGGGGATAATTTGAGCGTCATATTCTATCTTAATTACTTCGGCATGTCCCGTATCGCCATTACAAATTTGCTCGTAGGTGGGACTTTTTGTATGGCCGCCGGCATATCCCGGCTCAACAGAAATCACACCTTTTAACATCTTAAAAACCGCTTCGGTGCACCAAAAACATCCTCCGCCAAATACGACAGTTTCTTTATCATTCATATTATTTTGGTATGTTTAATGATTATAATTACACTGATTATATCTTTTTTTGCATGAAAAGGGGAGAGGTGTGAGCCTCTCCCTAGTTTTTTATCGTTCGTTACAATACGATTTTTTTTCTTAAGCGGCCAAGTGCCACTTTTTCTATTTGGCGAATTCTTTCGCGGGTGAGGCCTAATGCCCCTCCTATTTCTTTTAAGAGTTTTGGTTTTTCGCCATTAAGGCCAAACCTTAAATTGATGATGCTTCTTTCCCTTTCATTTAGGGTTTCCAGAAGTGTTTTTGCTATCTCTGTTGGCTTGGGGGAATTACATTTTAGGGTGAAACAATTTTGATCCATAGCTTCTATGGGGCAAGGGCTGACTTTTGCCAGAAAGCTTTGTTCAATCTTCTTTCCCTTTTTATGGGTGATTCCCATTCTTTCGAAAATTTCTTCTGAACTCGGCTCTCGCCCAAGTTCAAGGATGAGTCCTTTTTTGGCTTCCCTGTACTTACAAGTTTTTTCCACCATGTGTTCAGCTATGTGAATAATCCCCGACTGATTATTCATCGCCCTCTTAATGGATTTTATAATCCAATAAGGGGCATAGGTGGAAAGTCTGTTTCCAAGTCGCCAGTCAAATTTTTTCACCGCTCTGATAAGCCCGATGCTTCCTTCTTGAATTAAATCAAGGAAGGACAACCGGTGGTATTTTACATACCTTTTGGCAATAGAAACTACCAACGGGAGGTGTGCCTTAACGAGGCAATTCATTGCCTTGCGGCATTTTTCAATGGCTTTATTGAGTTGATTTCCTTCTGCTGGGACGATCAACTCTCCTTTTTTGGAAAGTTTGGTAAATTGTCTGCTTGCATTTTTGCCTTCCTCCATGATTTTGGCCAGCATCACTTCTTCCTCTGCTTCAAGCCACCTCAACTGCCTTAGCTCGGAAAGGTAAACACCTGTGATGTTTTCCGGTGATTCCTTTGATTCCTTGCAGCAAGAGACTTTTATCTTGCTTTTTGTTCGCATCCGCTTACCCCTTTTTTTCAAGGATCTGCTTGTTGTTTCAGTCTCTTGTAGAGCTGAAAAAAACTTTTGTTTTGCGCATTTCTGCGCCAACAAGTACGCAGAATGCGAAAAGGAAAAGAATCCTTCCCTTCAAACCACCAAAAAATATGATTGATAATTTAAAGGGAATGATTAACAAAAAAACTGTTTTTGTTTAAGTTCCTTCTAATACTCTATTACTACCATAATAATACAAATTTGTCCATAGAAAAAGGAGCTGATTACAGCTCCTTTTATTTATTCTTTATCCTTTCTTTTAGCCTGTTTTTCGGCGATTTCCGTAAGGTATAATTTTCTTATTCTCACATTTTTTGGGGTTACCTCCACTAATTCATCATCTCCAATATATTCCAATGCGTCTTCCAGTCCCATATTTTTGGGTTTATTAAAATGCTCGTCCGATCCTTCTCCCTTGGATCGCATATTAGAAAGTTGTTTTTCTTTGCAGACATTCACCCTAATATCATCAGTTCTTGAATTTTGGCCTACCACTTGGCCTTCGTAAATTGCAATGCCATGATCTAAAAATAATACTCCCCGATCTTGCACATTAATCAATCCATAATAATTGGTGGCGCCTGATTCGCTGGCAACTAATGATCCGCGATCTCGTTCTTTCCAATTTCCCGGATCCGGCAGGTATTGAAAAAAAGAAGTGTTGATGATTCCCAATCCTTTAGTGTCGGTTAAAAATTCTGACCGGTAGCCGAACAATCCTTTGGTTGGAATAATAAACTCCAAAAAGGCGATGCCGTTATGGGTTTTCATTTCTTTTACTTCGCCCTTGCGGCTGCCTAATTTTTGCATTACCGATCCCTGATATTGTTCTGGAGTTTCAATAAACACTTTTTCATACGGGGTCAGTTTTTTACCGTTAACTTCTTTTAAAATAACCTGGGGGCGTGAAACTTGGAATTCATACCCTTCGCGCCGCATTCGTTCAATTAAAATCGCCAGGTGTAGTTCTCCGCGTCCTGAAACAATCCACTGGGCTTTATCGGTTTCGTCAACGCGCAGTGCTACATCGGTTTCCAATTCTTTAAATAACCGTTCTCTGATTTGGCGTGAAGTGCAAAATTTTCCTTCTTTTCCGGCAAATGGCGAATCGTTAATCATAAACGTCATTTTTATCGTCGGCTCTTCAATGCTAATTAAAGGCAAAGCGCTGACATTTTCCGGATCGGCGATAGTTTCGCCAATGGTTACATCGGGTATTCCTGCGATAGCTGCAATGTCTCCCGCTTCCACCATTTCTGTTTCAAGGCGTCCAAGTCCCGCAAACGTCATTAATGAAATTAATTTATACTTTTTTATTTCGCCCTGCCGGTTGATATGCGCTATTTCCTGGCCGGCTTTTATAACTCCATTGTAGATTCTTCCAATGGCCAGCCTGCCCTTAAAATTATCCGGAGCAATGGAAGTAATCAGCATTTGCAAAGGTTTTTTAGTGTCCACAATGGGCGAAGGAATATGTCGCACAATAGCATCAAAAATTGGTGCAATGTCGGTCATTTTTGATAAATCGGCTTCCAACCCTGCCAAGCCATCTCTGCCTGAAGCATAAATAACCGGAAAGTCTAATGAATGGTCTCCTGCTCCAAGTTCCAAAAATAATTCCAAAGTTGCTTCCAAAGCAAATTGGGGCCGTGCGCCGCTTTTATCTATTTTATTGATGACCACAATAATTTTGTGGCCCATTTCCAGGGCTTTTTTTAATACAAACCGGGTTTGAGGCATAGGACCTTCTTTTGCGTCAATTAAAAGTAAACAGCCATCAGCCATATTTAAGACCCGTTCCACTTCCCCGCCAAAATCAGCGTGCCCCGGAGTATCTATAATATTTATTTTTGTATCCAAATATTGCACCGAAGCATTTTTAGAAAAAATGGTAATTCCCCTCTCGCGTTCCAATTCATTGGAATCCATGATCATTTCTGTTTCAGCTACTTCCTTTTTCATTTGGGTTTTTGACTGACGCAAAAGAGCGTCCACTAAGGTGGTTTTCCCGTGGTCAACGTGTGCGATAATGGCGATGTTTTTTATTTTTTTCATAGGTTATGTGTAGCATATATTTTAAAAAGTAATTGTATGATAAAAGTGATGCAATGTCAAAATAAGATGGGTCTTGTTTAAAAAATGCCCCGAGATAAACAGGGGGCTTTTTGCGTTTTTTTGGATGTTTTTGCCTTGTGTTATTTTGAGTCTTGGTTCCCAAATTTTTCTTCGTATTCCTTGCACTTATCGGTAAGGATTTTCCAGGAAATTCCGGAAGCTACGGCGGAAATAAGGCTAAACCACCAGTTACCGATAATACCAAAACTAATCGTTGCGATGAAAAAAAGAATAAAAATAAATGCCGTCATTGTGATTTGCACACTGAGCATTTCTTTCATTTCTCTCTCCTTTGTTTTAACCAGAACACCACATCCAATCCATATTTATTGTATATGATATTCTTGAATATGTCAAGAAACTCTACCTTTTTAAAAACCCGCAGATGCGGGTTTTTAAAAAGGGCGGGTCGGTTTTATTTTTTTATTCAACAATAATTTTTCCAAAGTGGGAAGATTTTGCGTGGTTATGGTATCCAAAGGTTCCGGCTTTTGAAAAGGTAAAGTTCCATGATGTGCCAGGATTACCGTTTTTACATTGGTCAAAATCGTTATTTTCGAGGTCCGGGCAATGCTGTTGTAAAGAAGTTCCGCTATAGGTCGTATGGTTTGGATGCATGGCGCTTGCTGTCCACATTCCAAAAGAGCTTTCATTTTTAAAGACTACCGTATCGCCAGTGTTTATTTTTAGTTCCGATGGTGCATATCCCGCATCAGTATAAATAACTTCATATGTTTGTACTTGGATTTGATCGGATACAAGACTATCAGATATGTTGGTATTGTTGGTTTGGTTTTGCGGCTGCTGGTTGGTTTGCTGATCTTCACCAAGGAGCTGTTGTTTATCATTATCCATTTTAATAATTAAAAAATAACCGCCAGTTGCCACAACCGCAACGCCAACAAGAATAATAATAATTTTTTTCATGAATGGTTGGATGATAATTTTGACAAATATTTTGCCAGAATTATCCGTTAATTATAATGGTATAGACAATTATAAATAATAAAAAGTTAAAAGTAAATACGTCCCGATAGTGTCGGTTACGCATATCCCGGAAAGAAATCGGTTTTAATATGCGATGGACGAACGCCCATTTCTTTTAATACTTTCTTAAAGGAGTCAATCATAGTTTTTGGGCCTGAAATATAAAATATCCTTTCTTTAAAATCCGGCACTTCTTCTTGCAGTATTTGCCGGTTTACCAATCCCCTTTCGTAGATAAAATCAGCGGGGATACCGACTTCATTGTGCAGGGTGTAGATTGTTTTGATGCCAAGATTTTGCAAGGCTTGATCAAAGATTTCTTTATAGGCAATATCAAGGTAGTTGTTATTGGCATACAATAGTATGATATTGCGTTTTTCGCCACGATCCAGTAAATATTTTATCATGCTTCGAAACGGGGTAACACCGATGCCTCCCGCTAAAAAAACCAATTTTTTATCTTTACTTTTTGGCATAGTAAAATTCCCCGCAAGCTGTGAAGCCACTACTGTATCGCCCTTTTTCAAAGATCTTAAATTTTTTTTAAAAGAACTTGATTGCGGATAAAACTTGACCCCTATTCTTATGTTGCTTTCGGTAGGAGAGCTTGCAATAGTAAAATATCTTCTCATTCCACGGTTGTCTTTTTTTTGGTGGCCTAGGGTCCATTCCATGTATTGGCCTGGCTGGTAGTTTAATTTTTTATCAGCATGGAATACAAAGTCATAGGTATTGTCAGCAATGGCAATCTTTTCTTTAAATGTTAATAGTAATTTTTGTTTTGAGCTTACCAGATAAGAAAATATATTGCCGGCGAGCAAAGCCAACTCTGGTGAAAAATAAATACTGTTAATGTGCACAAAAGGCGCTAGTAAAAAAGCTACTAGCATCCCGTAGGTTAGGCGCATTTTTTTGGTAGCCGGCGAAGTTATCGGTTCGGTGAGCATGACAAGTGAAAAAAACAGGATAGGTGAATAAGTAAAAAGGTTTTGCATGGCCAATAACACGTGTTGCGGATTGAAAACATTTTTACCAAGAGAAAAAATCGTAAAAACTGATAGAAAGCTTAAAACCATGTCGGTTTTTTGCAATTTTCTCGTTATTAAAAAACCGGTTACGGCCACCGGCAATATCATGTGAAGATCTCCTATCCACCAGCTGGCGTAATAGCTTAAAATATAGGCGCCAAAAGCCATGGCAAAGGCCGCCGGATTGAAAATATGTTTTTTGTTAATGGCTAAAATATACTTTGATGCTATTGCTAGGGCGCTTATCAGAATTAAAAACCACAAATCGGCGCCTCTTTCCGGGCCCGCAATCAATGTTAAAATAAGCGCCGTAATATAGGTTGACTCCGTATTTGAAGGCACCTTAAAAATTTTTTCAAAAAATGCATTTATTAAAAGACACGAAAAAAAGATGACGATACAAGAAATCGTCAAATCTATCGGCGTAAATGGCATTACGCCAAAAAAGGACAACAAAAACCCCAAAACCCACAGCAAGATGAGGCAATATAGTACCAGCCGGTACATGGTGATTTTATTTAAAAAATGATCTATGTTGCGTAATATCATACCTATATATTACCATGAATTACGAAATGGACAATAAAAGTATTTCTTGTCTTTTCTTCAAAGAAACCATTTGGTAATTCATGGTATCGTAGTAATTTTAACCTTTAATTGTAAGAAAAAAATCCGCAGGTGATGCCTGCGGATTTTTTTGATTAACTTACGGGTGAATCCTTGCTAGTTGATTTTTAACAAATCAACTTCAAAAATTAACGTTGCATTGGGCGGAATGATAGTGCCGGCCCCTGCTGCGCCATATCCTAATTCTGGCGGAATAGTTAATGTTCTTTTTTCTCCCGCTTTCATTCCTAATACTCCAAGCTCCCAGCCTTGAATGACACTATTTTGACCTAATGTCAATTGATATGGCTCAACATGTTTGAATTGTGGATCAATGTTGCTATCAAACACAGTGCCATTGGATAGTTTGCCAGTATAGTTTACCGTAACTTTGTCGCCAGTTTTTGCGGCTTGGCCGCTTCCCTCTTTTAGAACCTCTACTTTCATATTTTGAATCATAAAATTATTAGCAGTTACGTTATTATTTGTTTGGACTTGATTGCTTGAAGGTTTTTGAAAAACAAAATACCCTACGATAATTAATATCATTGCTATTGTTATTATGCCCGCCACCCAAATTTTTTTATCCATTTTTATATTATATTAAATTAATATTATTTTACTATACTTTATTATATAAATAAATAAAATGCAATGTAAAGGGACAAAATGTAAAGGGACAAAAGTCCCGTTACTGCTAATTGCACCAGAGGAGTAACTCCGACGCCAAGTATTTTTGGCATACTATTCGCATATTCCCATTTTCTTTTTTTCAAAGAATAGATTTCCCAAATGTAGGCAAAAACCAAACTGGCAATGATAAATATCAATAATTGATAAGAGGTAAAAACTGAAAAAGTGAAAAAATAGATGATGGCAATTGCCAAACCGTCAAATGCCGAAGCTTTTAACATCAAATACACATACTTTTTTAACGGGGCTTCCAGGCAAGTTTTGTATAAAAGGCTGTGCAATAATTCATAAAGTAAATTAATGAAAAATCCCACAAAAAATATTTTTATCATTAAATAAATCATATCTTTATCATATTATAAATATTGTATTGTGCAAGATTTAAGTACAGTTGTGGAATGTTATGTTCTCGCCCCAGGACGTCCCTGGCGGTTATAAATCGGTTCGGTAAGGTAATATGTTAATAAAAAAGAACCCCTCACTGCATCATGCATTAAGGGGTTTGCTTTGCCTCGCCGTAACTTTAGCGAAGGCGGGTTGTCTCTGGAGTCAAGGAACCAAGTTTTCACAAAGAACCAGAGTTCCAAGAGACCAAGGGCAATCTGAATATTACTTGCGGACGCCGGCAAACCACCAGGTGCCATGCCAGCCAGTGCCGTAGCGATAAACATGCACGTGGCGCTCGCCGCTGCGCCACTGGTTGAAGACGGCGTAACACCACTTACCAGCGGAATCTTTCCAATGTGTGGTATTGGGCTGTTGGTCAGCGAAGGCCGGATCGGCTTCGTTGACGGCGGCCAACGAATACGGATCAGCGGGTTTGAGTCCGCGGAAGTCGTACTCTTTTGCCAAATCCGCATCGCTCACAGGGCGGTCGAGGTTGAAGAAAATGACCTCAACTTCCTCGCCTTCACCTTTGGGTATGACGTTGACGACATCCTTGTTGATGTACTGATTCCGACCAGTGGCATTCAGCACCGCCTGCGGCGTACGGCTACGATCCACCTTGACACGGCGGAAGATAAAATCGCTCTGGGCCTCCACGAGAGCGCAGAAGGGAGTCAGGCATTCCATGCCCAGATTCTCCCCGCCCAACAACCGCTGGACAGCATCAGATGGAAACTTACGCCGATGCTGGCACAGTGCGGCGCGGAACTTATCGACGACATTGTCGATCTGGCCATCGGTCATCATCTGCTGTGATGCGGTCACGGTCTTTGCCATGGCGTCATCCCTTTCGAAAAAAGAGCGCTGCTTGACATCCGAAATGGCAGTCATAGCCAGAAGATACCGATATAATTCAGTAGCTTTTGGCTATGACTGATTTTATTTTAAAATAACTATTTTTAACTTACCTCGAAAATCTTTTTTTATGGGGCTTGTAAGGTTTTTGCGAATAAGTATTTTGTTTCCTTGGGTAACTATTTTGCGTCGGAGTGGTTTTTTCAAACACTTCATTCTTTTTATAAATATAATTTTGTTGGGGCGTGTTGGGAATATATTGGTTTGGCAACTCTGGTAACTGTGAAATCGGAATAGTGGATCTAATGAGCCTTTCTATCTCTCGTACTTTGTTTCGTTGTTCTGGCATGACAAAAGAAATGGCTTTGCCGGTCAAACCCGCTCTGCCGGTTCTGCCGATACGATGCACATAGTCCCCCGGGCTTTCAGGCAAATCAAAGTTAATGACTAATTCAATTCCTTTTACGTCAATGCCGCGCGAAGCAATGTCGGTGGCAACCAAAATCCGGTATTTTCCGGATTTAAAACCGTCAAGCGCTTGGCGCCGTTGGGCCAATGACCGATTGGAATGGATTTCCGCGCTGGCAAAATTTTTCTTACATAAATCCTGGCATATTTTTTTGGCGCCGTGTTTGGTACGCGAAAATATCAACACACTGCCTTTATATTCGCCAAGCAATTTTTCCAACAGACGCACTTTATAATCTTTTTTGACAAAAAATAATTCGTGTTCCACTTTTTCATTGGCGGTGCCTTGGCGGGCGATTTCCACCCGCACGGGAAGCTTCATGTGAGCGGTGGCGATTTTAATAATGGAATCTGGCATCGTGGCGGAAAATAACATCGTTTGGCGGTTTTTGGGAACCGACAGTAAAATTTGTTTTATCTGCGGGGCAAACCCCATGTCAAACATGCAGTCAGCTTCGTCCAACACCAAAATGCCGATATTGTGCAAGTCTAATGTTTTTTGTTTGATGTGGTCATTAATCCTGCCCGGGGTGCCGATGATAATATGCGGGTTATTTCTTATTTGGTTTACCTGGTGATACATGGAAGCGCCTCCTATTAATACCGCAGTTTTTAAACCAAAAGGCCTGCCTATTTTTATCAGGGTGATATTGATTTGTTCAGCCAATTCGCGGGTCGGCAATATGATAAGCCCCCTGTTTTTTGGCATTTGCATAAGCCTTTGTATTAATGGAATGCCAAAGGCCAGCGATTTTCCGGTTCCGGTTTGGGCGATTCCCACCACATCTTTCCCTTCAATGGCAATGGGAATAGCTTTGTGTTGGATGGGCGTTGGTATTTTAAAATTCAGTTGATTTAATACTTGTAAAATTTCTTCTGAAATACCGAGTCCGGCAAACCCTTCGGCCCGGCTCAGGGCAAGTCCTTGGTTTTGCTTATTTTCTTGATTTTTAATTTTTTGATTATCCATGATTTGATTATATACTAAAGTTTATTAAATGTCAAACAATCAACTGTTTTGAAAGCAAAAAAAATGCCCCGAAACACTTTCGTGTCCGGGGCCTTTCGTTACAGTAAGTGGCAGTGTTTTTCACACGCCTCGTACCCTTGTGATCCCGCACGCTCACGGTGTGGGAACCAGAAGAATTCCTGGCAGAAAGAGCAGAACCTTTTGACCATTTTCCTTCCCAAAGGGAAGAAGTCAGGGGTGTATTTGTGCCTCTTGCCGGCCACACCACCCATCAGTTCAATTTCCCCGAAAGATTTCACCTTCACGTACAGTCGCCGGTTCCGTCGTCTGGTTTGGCGCTCGATCCGCTCCCACTCTTGGGGTGTCAAAGCATGTAACTCCTCAAAGCACTCTTCGGGCGGATCCCATTGGCCAGGATGAATGTGGCGAGGCCGATCAGATCCAGTCCAAATCATCCATCCCACGACGATACCCGAGGGCAACAAGCTGCCGACGTTGCGGCCATAGCACTTGATTGCCACACCATCTTCGAGAATGACAGTGCCGGCGATATCTTCGCAGCGTTCGTACTCCGTCTTGGCGGCAACATCTGCTTCGGGTAACAGCGCAAATGTGTGCCATGCGCAAGCCCGGGAATCCCAATCTCCTGTTTCCGGCCAGTACTCATAGACCAACAACATCACCTCATAGCGATTCTCCTGCGGTTGCGCAGTCATGGATTTCCTCCTCTGCTTTACTAAACAGAAGGAGAAATTCACAAAACCACTTTGTGAAAGAGTTTTCCCTTGTTTAGTAAAAAAAAACTTATTTACAGTGTAGTATGTTAATATATTCTTGTCAATATTTTGAGGCGCTGTTTTGAGGCGCTGTGAGGCGCTGTTCGGAAACAATGCTATAAAATTGTGACAGGGCAATGAAAAAAGCCCCCGAGAGAAATTTCCTTTTGGGAAATCCTCTCGGAGACTTGATAAATCTGAGCCGCATCAATCGTGACTTGGCTCCTGAAAAACTTTAATTGAGCTGGTCGCCGTACTTCCAGCACTGCTTCAGAGCACTGAGAGCCATATTGTGTGTGGCGCCGCTCATGCCTTCGAAGTCAGCATTATGAGATGCAGACTCTTGTATCTCTTTCACGGTCTTGCCGGCGGCGATTTCCACCTGCATCAGGCGCGCCCAGCGGATCGCATAGGCGAGAATACCGCAATTCTTGTTCTTCTCGGTAATCTGCCGCCAGGTCTCTTCCTGGCCTTCGGCGATCTGGATGTCGGGCGCACCATGGAGTCGATCGTTGACTCGTTCGCAGCGTTCCCTTTCCTTGGACGCACGCACTTTCTCTTCATGTTCGCGTTTGCGATCGCTCTCGGCCTGGATGCAAGCGTCGTTGTCCTGTTCCTGCTTGGAGAGGACGGGCTTGGGATGCGGCCCAACTTGCTTGTCAATGTAGCCAGCCATCGCCCGACACCAGTCACGGTAGAGGAGGTCGGGGTCGGAGTCATGTGCCACGGTAACAACGACGTTGTTGAAATTGAACTCAACAAGGCGTGGCCAAACGCCACCGTGACTTTTCGCGACCACTTTGGTATCACTGCGAGCATTGGCGATCGCCTCGTTGATCGCGCAATTGATATCCGTACCGCCGAGAACCTCGAGTGTGATCTTTCCGAACATTTTTCAATCTCCTTGGTATGAACACGTCCATTTCACAACACACATGGTTGCAAGGGTGGATTAGCCCTTCCTTTACCCATCACCACTTTATCACATATTAATACATATTGTCAATGAAAAATATATTGAAAATATTGAAAATATTTGACATGCGCTCATAAATTAGTTAAGATGCTTATATATTAAGGAGTAATCACGAATATACAAATCTACTTTAATATACGAATATACAAATTACGCTACGCACATTTGTATATTCGTATATTCGTGATTACTTCATTTTCCCATGAAAAACAGAAAGCAACTCATTGAAGAAATCATGGCAAACCTTAATGCCATGAAAAATAAAATGCAGGTTAAAGTCATGCAGCAGGAAAAAAGTAACAGAATCACCCATTCTCAATGGTTTGTGTTATGTCTTATAAACGAACATAAAAATATGGGGATCAAGGAAGTTTCAAATATACTTGGTATTACGTCTTCAGCAGGGACTCAACTGGTGGATGGATTAGTTAAGAGTGGATATGTGGCACGAAAAACTAATTTAAACGACAGGAGGTCTTTACAGCTTGGCATTTCCCAAAAAGGCCAAAAAAATATTGCGGCCCTGAAAAAGCAGCATGCAAAAACCATGGGAATATTATTTAAAGCGTTAAGCGATAATGAATTGAAAGCCTATAATAAGTTACATAAAAAAATATTAACCAATATCAATAATTCATGATGAAAATAAAAAATATACTTACAAAAAAACGCATCATCTACGGAGTCATCGTGGCAGCCATTTTAGTTGCCGTCTATTTTATATTTTTTAATAAAAAAAATCAGCAGGAAACGTTAGTGGTTCACCCTTCGGATTTTTTACAACAAGTTTCGGCTTCAGGCAAAATAACCGCCCGGGAAAATTTGAATCTGTCATTTGAGCAATCGGGGCAGGTTTCCGGCGTTTATGTAAAAATCGGAGATACGGTAAAGCCCGGGCAATTGCTGGCAAACCAGAACACCAGCCAATTAGACGCCCAGTTGGCGGAAATGCGGGCTGGCCTTAATTTACAAAAGGCCAAATTAAACCAGTTATTGGCCGGCTCTTCACAGGAAGATATTGTGGTTGCAAAAACCGTCCTTTTAAATGCCCACCAAGCCATGGTAAACACCTTGCAAGACGGATATACCAAGGCCAATGATGCAGTATTTAATAAGACCGACCAAATGTTTTTTAATCCCCAAGGCGCCAATCCAAAAGTTATTTTCTTTACCACTAATTCCCAATTAAAAAGTAACATAGAATTAAAAAGGCTGTTGCTTGCAGATATGTTTAAAGCGTGGCAGGCATCGTTAATTTCTTTAGATTCACAAGACGATCTTGCCCCGTTTATCGTCCAAGTAAAAGAAAACATTAACCAGGTAAAAACTTTTGTTGATAAACTTTCGATTATTGTAAACGATCCCAATAGCTGTGTTTGGTCGGACTCGGGAACATGCATATCAATATCATCCGCCTGGAAAACCGATATATCTACGGCGGCAACCAATCTTAATGCTTCTCTTGGATTAGTTATTTCAGACGAAGGGGACTTGAAAAACGCTCAAAGCCAACTGGAACTTGCCAAAGCCCCCGCCCGGGATTCTGACATTGCTGTTTATCAGGCGCAAATAGAACAGGCTGATGCTCAGGCGCAAAACGTGCTGGCGCAATTGCAAAAGAGAAAAATCTATTCCCCCATTGACGGGATTGTGACCGCCGTACCGGTAAAAATCGGCAGTGTTTTTTCAGCCAATGAAACCGCAGTTTCATTGATAAGCAATCATAATTTTCAAGTGGAAAGCTATGTTCCGGAGGTAAATATTTCCCTGGTTAAAGTCGGCCAGAAAGCCAAGGTGGAGCTGGATTCCTACGTTGATACATTTTTTGATGCCGATGTTGCTTCTATTGATCCTGCTGAAACCATTAAAGACGGAGTTTCAAGCTACCGGGTAGTGCTGGAATTTGGCAAAGATGACCAGCGTATTAAGTCGGGTATGACCGGAACCATTATTGTTACCACACTTTTAAAGTCCAATGTTATTTCTGTGCCTCAAAAAGTGGTAACGGTTAATAACGACGGCACAAAATTTGTAAAAATTAAACAAGGCGAAAGCATTATTGAACGGGAAGTTGAAATCGGAAGCCTTTCTTCGCTGGGTAATATAGAAATTGTTTCGGGATTGAGCGACGGCGATACGGTAATAATAAATCAATAGATATGCTTGATAAACTCCAGCTTAATATAAAAATCGGTTTTTTTCTGGCATACCGCCAAATACGGGGATCAAGTTTTTGGACTACCAGTCTTATCGTGTTTGTGATGATATTAACATTTTTAAATTTGGTGGTGGTCAGTGGAATTTTAGTGGGGTTGATTGAAGGCTCCATAGCCGCCTGGCACAACCAATACACTGGCGATATTATGATTTCAAATCTGGAATCAAAAGATTATATAGAAAACAGTCTAAGCATTATTTCTTTGCTGCATACCATTGACGATATCCAGTACTTCAGTGCCAGGTTTAACAAGGGCGGCACCTTGGAAGCCAATTATAAAACCAAAAAAGAAAACGAAAAACCCAATATCGCCTCGGCCCAGATTATCGGCATAGACCCTTTTGCCGAAGACCGACTGACCGGATTATCAAGCCACATTGTAGAAGGTTCTTATTTGGCACCGGGAGATTATGATAAAGTATTAATCGGTTATTTTTTACTCAAACAATATCTTCCCGTTGACAGTCCGGGTTTTACCACGCTAAATAATGTGGGTGTTGGCAGTAACATAAGGATAACGGTAAATGGCATCACCCGGGAAGTAACCGTAAAAGGGATTTTAAAAAGCAAGGTTGATAACGTAAGCATGGGCCTTTACATGATTGATTCGCAAGCCAAGGGATTAATCGGCCGGCAGGATAATAATTTTTCCCAAATCGCCATAAAATTAAAAGATGGAGTTGACCCCGCAAAGGTAAAAAAAGAATTATTACTGCGGGGCATTGATAAAAACGCCAAAGTGCAAACCTATGTGGATGCCCAGCCCAAATTTTTAAAAGATATTATTTCCACCTTCGCCATGCTGGGCAACGGGTTAAGTTCTATTGGGTTGGTGGTGGCTAGCATTACTATTTTTATTGTGATTTTCATTAACGCCATCACCCGCCGAAAGTTTATCGGCATTTTAAAGGGCATTGGTATTAACGGCCAGGCTATAGAAATTTCATATATTTTACAATCCATGTTTTACGCTTTTTTGGGTTCGGTTATTGGATTATTTATTGTGTATTTGATATTGGTGCCCCTATTTCTTGCCTACCCGATAAATTTTCCATTTTCAGACGGAATTTTGGTGGCGCCAGCCGGCGAAACACTGATAAGGGTGGCGCTTTTGGTATTATCTACCGTAATTGCCGGATATATTCCCGCAAGAATGATTGTTAGAAAAAATACGTTAGATAGTATTCTTGGAAGAAACTAGATAATCTTACGAATTACGAATTTAAGCGAATTATGAATTCGTAATTCGTTCAGATTCGTAATTCGTAGGAAATTTATCGCAATAAATTAGATGATTGAAACAAGAAACTTAGTAAAAACATTTAGGGACGGCGATGTGGAAACCAAGGTGCTTAAAGGCATTGATTTTAGAGCTGAAAACGGCCAGTTTATTGTGATTATGGGGCGTAGTGGCTCAGGTAAAAGCACGTTTTTATATCAAATGAGTTTATTGGATGAACCGACCAGCGGCCAAATTATCATTGATGGCCGCAATACCCACGATATGAGTGCTGAAGAAAAAATATTGTTTCGCTTAACACAATGCGGATATGTGTTCCAGGATTACGCGCTTTTGCCAGAATTAACCGCTTTGGAAAACGTGGTATTGCCGCTGTTGATGCAAAATGTGAAAAATAAAAACGCTTATGCCACCGCTAAAGAAGCTTTGACTAAAGTGGGTCTTTCGCACCGCTTCAATAATGTGCCAAGCCATTTATCGGGAGGCGAACAGCAGCGGGTCAGCATTGCCCGCGCCATCGCCCACAAGCCCAAAATATTATTTGCCGACGAACCTACGGCCAATTTAGATAACGAATCTTCAAAAGCAATTATCGCCATTTTTAAAGAGTTGCATAAAGAAGGGCAAACCATTATCATGGTCACTCACGAAGACCAGTATGCCATCATGGCCGAAAAAATCATCAAGCTTGATGACGGAAAAATCGTTTCGGAAATAAAAAACTAAAAAGTAAGTATAATTAAATTATACTGCAAATTTAGAAGCTTCTAAATTTGTAGTATAAAGTAATTTGGTGAAGTGCTTGGTTTTTAAATTATTAACAAAAAAAACCACTTTTTCAGAGCGGTTTTTTAATTTAATCAATTAGGCAATCGTTCTGCCGCCGTCGATGGTCAATACTGTGCCGGTGACAAAATCGGCTTCCAGTAAATATAAAATCCCTTTGGTAATTTCCTCTGCCCCGCCCCAGCGCTTTAAAAGAGTGCCTGATAATACTTCTATATTTTCCTCATCCGTTAAATCCGGCGGCCGCAACATAGGGCCGGGAGCTATGGCATTTACCAATACATGCGGAGCCAGTTCTTTGGCAAACGATTTGGTAAGGCCCACGACAGCTGATTTTGCCGCATTATAAGCTAAATAATCTTTGTAGGGGCGGGTTAATACCGACCAGTCCGAAAAGAAAATTATTTTGCCTTTTAATTCTCCATCATTGTCGAGCATTTCATCTCCCGCTATTTTACCAAGTAAATACGCACTTTTTGCAATCACATTCATATTTTTATCCCAGTGTTTTTCATTTAATGCATTCCATTCTGATTTTTCATAAATAGCGGCCATATGAATTAAGGCGTCAATTTGTCCGAATTTACTTTTTGCTTCTTGTATTAGTCGCACAATATCTTCCTGTTTTGAAACATCGGCTTGTACGCCAAATCCCAAAGATGCTTCTTTTGGGTCTTTAAAATATGCGATCACCAAATTTGCACCCTTGTCTTTTAAGGCTCGTGCCACATCTTGGCCGATTCTGGCCGCACCGGTGATAATGATGATTTTTCCTTTTATTTCCATATTATTTTATTTGATATATTACATCTTTTCTTTCCACGACAATCCCCCACCCATGCTTTTTTGCATGGTCGTATAATTTTTTATTGGGATTAAAACAAATCGGGTTTTGGACAAATGTTAAAAACTTTATGTCGCTTTCAGAATCCCCCACGCCGTAAGAATCTTCTAAGCTCAAATTTTCTTTTTGGATGAATCTTCGCAAAATATTGGCCTTGTCGGAAATTTCTTCTTTATACAATGTGTTTCCGGTAAATGTACCGTTAGCGCCAACTTCATACACTCTGCCGTATACTTTATCAAAACCCCAATTGGCGCAAAACTCATCCAGCAATTCTTTGGGCGAATGGGAAATGGCCAAGATAAAATAATCTTTTTTCTTTAATTCTTGTATTAAATCGCGCGTGTACACATAGGTTCTGTTTTTGTGGAACGCAATCACCTGTTTTACCGTCCGCATAAAATCGTCATGGCGCAGAGTTTTTAAGTGGTCTTCAAAAGCATGTACTACATCCATGATATAAGTTTCATACAAGCCCTTGCGGTCAAGCCAGTCCTGGTAGCTTTTTTCATACAAAAATCTGGTTTTTTGGGGGAATAATTTATTTTCAATTAATGCGTTGACCAATTCTATCAATAAACTTGATCTGAAAATCGTTCCGTCAATATCAAAAATGGCTACTTTTTTATTTTTCATTGAATTTAGAGTATATTTATACTAGTATGATAATACTTTTTATCGCCCTTTGACAAGTCGCCTATTTTCCAACAAGGGGGTCTTAGCAATGACACAGTCAGACAGTGTGTTTTCGGGAGAATATTCGATGTTGAATTATCTGGATCCTAGAAACCACATCACCCCGTTAACGGAACTTCACTATTTGCCGGGATTTTCAAAAACCGGCGTGCGTGTTTTTATCAAAGATGCGCCTTTCAAAAACATCAAAACCATTCCCGCTAGGCACATGCTTGAGCAAAAAAGAATGGCAGGAAAACTTGAAGGTGTTCACACTCTTATTGAATGTTCCTCGGGCGGAATGGCATCGGCCTTGGCTGATCTTTATCGGCACTATGGCATTGAACGTTTTGTGGCGGTGATTGCCAACGATACCGCTTCGGGTAGGAAAGAAGAGCTTAATATGAAAGGGGTGAGCGTTGTTTATGAAAATGACATCCCCGAAAGTATGTCAATGACTAATTATGCCAGACAACAGGGACGTCAGTCCGGCTGGTTGAATCTGGACCAATATGAAAATACTGATAATCCTGAATCCTATGAGAAATGGTTTGCACCCCAGATTTACGAGCAGCTTTGTCAATCAGGCCTTGGCAATCACCCCCTCATTTTTTGCGCACCCATGGGAACTTGTGGCACCATTTTGGGCAACGGGAAATATTTCAAAGAACATCATCCTGATTGCCGGGTGGTAGGAGTTAAGCTGGCTCCGGGAAAACGGGTTCCCGGAATCAGGGATGAGGACAGGCTTCAAAGAGTAGGCCTCTATCAAAAATACATCGTCAAACCCATGAAAATTGGTAGCGGTTGTGTTGTTGATGAGCTGGTATCCGTAGAAACCTATTCGGCATACAAGCGAGCCTTAAGCGTAATTCATACTGGTTTTGATTTCGGATTAAGTTCGGGGGCAGGCTTGGAGGGTGGTTTGACGTATTTGGCCAAATGCAAAGGACGGGAAGAAGTTATCTTGGTGGTAATCGCACTGGATGGTTATAAGCTTTATGCTACCGATAAAATAACAACGGTGCTTGACGGCAATGAATTTATTAATAAGGTGCCGCCCAGCATTTGAGGTAACCAAAAACGCTCTTTTACCGGAGCGTTCTTTTTTTATTATATTTACTTGCCCTGAGCGGAGTCAAAGGGTCGCACAATACAAAGCGGCGTTTGCTCCCGTCCTTGTCCTAAGGGATTATCTTTAAACACTGCGCAGGCCCAGGAATCTTTTACGGCGTCGGAAGATTTTCCTAATACTTCCACTCCCAAATCATTGGCATCTATAATCACGGCTTCATGGCCAAATATGTTTTTTATTTCTTGTGCGACCTCGTTGGTATGCAAAGGAGTCAACGTAACACGTTCGTTATAAGGCGGCATGGCGTGCGGAATCGGGCCATCTATGGCTTTGGCGCGCTGGCCGATGACCCGATAAAACATACCTTTAATGCCAAAAGGCTTGGTAATAATTGAAGCGAAAGAAGCAAACAAAAATCTTGGAAGGCCGGCTTCTTTAATTACCATTTGCATGGTCCAAGGCGTGGCAATTCCCAATCCACCAGGATTTTTATACGTATATTTTACGGCGATTTCTGCCAGCCAAGAAGGCTTTATGTCTTTGATAGAAATGGATCTATTTTGGGTAATGGCCACCATTTTTTCACTGATAAAAATGGTGTCTCCTGTCGCCAAATATGGCTGTACATATTTTTTTATCAATTCCGGCACGCTTTCCCCGCCCGCTACTACGTGGGTTTTTATCGGATAGCGCACATAATTAATTCCCTCCACATTTTTTATTAATTGTTTATGAAGATTTGGTTGTATGTTTTGAATAATTTGGTTTTCCATAACGTTATATTTTAATCGCATACGAAGCCGTTCCGTAGCTTCCGTGCGCAATATGAAACCATGCATAATGAAGTTCGGGATTGCTATGTTCGTCTAGTAACCACAATAAGGGCAGTACTTCATTTTCCTCGCCCAAAGCCGTGTTAAATGGCTTGGTATAAAAACTTCCCGCTGATATTAAGTAGTGGTTTTCTAAAAGTTTAGGATAGTGAGTTAAAAGGGCAATGCTTTCATTGAGGTTTAAAGCGAAACGCCTTTCTTTTTCAAATTTTTTTAAGGCATCTTTGGGGGATTTTGCCACCATGTTTTGACCATCTTCCACATCCAATAATATGCAGAAAGCTTGTTCGGATTTTTCTGGTTTTATGTTATACAAATCTAGTTCAGTATGTCCCTGGATTTTTTCAACCCCCTTTTTTACATCGCTAAAATTTACCACCAAAAGTAATGGCACGTTACCCTTTTTTATAAAACTGATTTTTTCTGAATTTTCTTGTAATCTGTTCCAAGTATTTTCAATTTCTTTTTCAAATATTTCTTTACCGAATATTTCTTGATAACCTTTCCTTATTAACGTTTGTTTTTGCGCATCAAAAATGCCCCGCAGTTGGTCTAAATTAATTTTTTCTTTTGTTTTAAAAAACATACCTAGATTTTATCACAAAAATAAATAATTACCAAACTATAATTACCAAACTATGGACACCATATAAATAAATTGCTATATATAATGCATGATGCTAACTTTTTGCAAAGGTAAAATTCATAGGGCGATAGTGACCGACGCCAATTTAAATTATGTCGGTTCTGTTACTATAGATGAAGATTTGGTAAATGCTGCCGGTCTTTTTGCCGGCCAATTGGTAAAAATCAATAATTTAAGAAACGGTATTTCATGGGAAACTTATATCGTTAAAAGCAAAGCTGGCAACGGAGATATTATTTTAAATGGTCCTCCCGCTCACCATTTTCAAAAAGGCGATATGGTGATTATTCTGGGGTATGTATTAATAGATCAAAGGGAAGCCAGAGATATGCATCCTACAACCGTGTTTGTTGATGCAAAAAATAAAATTACCGAAGTTAAAAAAGGAAGCATCCAATTATAATTATGCGAATCTCGTTTGGCAATCGGAGCTATTTGCGAGAGAATTTTGGCGCCAGGTTCGGAAAAGTTTTTAGTCGTAGCTTGCCTACGCATAACAAACTTTTACGAACCTGGTGGCAAAATTATCCGCAAAGAGGCCGAAAAGTCTTTTTACTTTTGCCAAACGAGATTCGCATTAATTCAAAATAAAATAATAAAAAAGAGGGTCAAAATCCCCTCTTTTTTATTTTAATTACTTTATATCTATAGACACCACATCCGATACCTGGACTCCAAGCTCTGCCAATTTGCCAATCTTGACTGTCTTTCAGCGAAAACTTTGTAAACCGTATCTACGGATACACCTTACAAAGTTTTCGCCTCCAAGACAGCCAATATTGCCAAATTTACTAGACCTTAAGTCCAGGTATCGGATGTGATGTCTATACGTCTACAGATTAACACCTAGAAGATTTAAGATGTAAAAGTAATTCTTTTAATCCCATAGTAGCAACCCCCACCACTTTATCTGCTCCACCATAATACATGAAAAATGTATTTTTTATAAGAACTATTCCGCAGGGAAACACCACGTTTGAAACAATCCCCTCTTTTTCATATTTGGTTTCCGGTTCAAAGATCGGCTCATCCGACCTTGCAATAACTTTGGTGGGATCTTTTAAATCAAGCAATACCACCCCTATCCGGTAAAATCCATCCTCTTTTGAAATCCCGTGGTAAAACATAACCCAGCCTTCTTTTGTTTTTATGGGAGGCGCCGCTACCCCGATTTTTCTGCTGTCCCACATGCCCTGGCGTGGTGCAATCCAGCGGTATTCTTCAATCCAGGTTTTGCCGTCAAAGTCCAGTGTCGGACTGAATGCCGAATCAATATCGTTGCCGCTACGGTGGATGATAAAATAATTTCCTTTGATTTTTTCCGGAAACAGGCAAGCGTCTTTATCATCATCGTTTGGTGTGGATATAAGCACCGGTTTTTTCCAATCCCATCTTTGATGCAAAAAATCCTTTTCTTTTATGGACGTTAACGCAACCCTTGGCAGATTCTTGCTGTCAAAAGCCGCGTAGAGCATATAGATGGTGTTGCCGATTTTAGTGATGCGCGGGTCTTCGCATCCCGAATTACCTCCGGATTCTATTTTTTGTTCAAACCCTTCTCTTGGAATATAGACCGGTTTTTTTGAGCGATAATCAATTTTTATGCCATCACTACTGGTGGCGTATCCCATTACCGACGTATTGTCTTCTGACATCGCTCGATACAGAATATGGACTTTTTTGTTAAGATATATTGCCGCCGGATTAAACGTAGCTTTTGATTCAAAAGAGTTTTCTTGTATGGGGCGTATGATTGGATTTTGTTTTACGCGTAAAAATTTGACGGGTTTTTCTGTTTTTAACAATTTTTTTAACAACAAATCAGTTTCTATAAATGCCAGGCAACAAACAGTATCCGCTCCGCCATAATAAAGATACAGCAGGTTTTTTTTGGCTAAGGCTCCGGAAGGAAATACTACATTGGGGATGACGCCGATTTTTTCATAGTATTCTTCCGGGGTTAACAGGGGCGCTTTTGTCCTACCGATGATTTTGGCCGGATTTTTTAAATCAAGCAGCACAGCTTCTATGCCAAAAATCGGTTTGGGTGAAAAATAATTATTAATATAAGAATACAATAAAAGCCAGCCGTGTTTGGTTTTTATGGGAGGTGCTCCGACTTCAACTTGATCCTGGGGCTTGCGTTGCAAATCCAGCGCATGGCTGTTAAGGTTTTTGTACCAGGCTTGCCAGTATTTTTCAGACCAGATATCGCTTTCTTGGCTAAATGAAGCCAGTGCGATTTTTGCCGGCGGTTGATCGGTATTTGCCGTCAACACTGCCCACATTTTTCCCCGAATTTTTTCCGGAAAAAGGGCCATGCCTTTGGCGTTAAAAGGTGTAACAGGATGTTTTTCCTGGATAGTTTTTAAATCTTTACTAATGGCCACAGCCACTTTTATGCCATCGGCTCCAAAGGGGTATTTTGAAAGCGCAGTGTAAAAAATATAGTATTTATCGCCAAATTTTGTCACTCGCGGGTCTTCACAGCCAAAGCGTTCAAACGGTTCTTCGGGTGCAATCAGGCATTTTCTGTCATGAAAGCTGGTGCCATCAATACTTTCTGCAATGCCGATATTGGAAATTGTCAGTTTAGTATCGGCAATGGCATGGAAGTGGGGCGAAGAAACTGCGCGGTATAAAAGATAAATGTTATTGCCTTTTTGAATAGGGCATCCATTAAACACTCCTTCAGTTTCCCAAGAGTGGGTTGTTTTTGGTTTTAATATCGGATTTTTTTCGGAACGTTTAATTAGCATATGATAAAAATGATTTTTATCGGCTGCGCCACTACACTTTTTTTAATGTTATTTTCGGTTCCCTGTCTTTTTTAAGGGATTCAATAAATTCATCTAGATTTGCAGAGGCTACACACACGCAGCTATCTGCTCCGCCATAGTATACAAATAGCTTGCCGTCTTTGACTACCGCCCCGGACACATATACTACCCCGCCCTTAAAACCGTTATTTTCGTACATTGCTTTAGGTTCCAATACCGGTTTTTTGGAACGGTACAGTATTTTTGACGGGTCCTTTAAATCCAATAGCATCGCTCCTACTTTATATTTGCTCCAGTCTTTATCCATGGCATGGTAAAATATCAGCCAGCCGTCATTGGTTTTTATGGGCGGAGCGCCCACTCCTCGTATCCACATATCCCAGTATTTTTTCCTGGCTTGGCCTCCGTGAAAACTTTCAATATATTTTTTATCGCCAAATTCCAGGCTATCAAGATAGGCTATTTGCACATGGGGGTTGATACTGTGCAAAATGGCGTATTTGCCGTTTATTTTTTCCGGAAACAACAGCCAATTTTTATGTACTTGCCCCGGCGGTGAAATAAGCATGGGTCGCTTCCACTTCCACTTTTTATTTAAAAAATCTTCAACTTTTATTGAGCTTAACCCCACCCGTAAACCGTCGTTGCATACGGTGTAAATCATGTAAAGGGTGTCTTCATTTCCCACCCTTGCCAGTCGCGGATCCTCCGCTCCGCCAAAACTTCCGCCAGAAAAAAAAGAGTATACGTTAAATACCCCTTCGTTATTTGTTTTGTGTTCATAGACAGGATAGGGAGATTGTTCATTAATAGTGATTCCATCTTTTGATACCGCATACCCTAACCGTGAAATACCGTCAGTGCCAATGGCTCGGTACACAAAATGGATTTTTTGATCAAGTAAAACAACCCCAGGGTTAAAAGTTTGCCAGGCCTCCCATCCATATTCTTTTCTTGGTAAAATAATCGGATTTTTATTTGACCTGACCAAATCAACACTTTTAGCCACCCCTTTTTTGGGTTGGATTTTTTTTATCTTTTTAAGTATTTTCTTCTTGGCACCTGCGGTGGATTTTTTTACTACCTTTTTAACTTTTTTTGGCATAGTTTATGGGGAATAAAATATATATTCATAGTATACCAAAAAATAAAAATAGCAACATCCTGTGACGTGCTACAATTTTTCAATTTCTTTTAAGTCCTTGTCTGGCAGGTAAAGAATTAGCAGGCCAATGACAATTCCACCAAGTGCTGTCCAAATACGGCTATTGCTAAAAAGTAAGATATCTAAAACATCTAGCACATACCAAATACCCCGCCAAATCAAAACCAGTCCCACAACAACGGAAATATTTCTAGTAAAATACGCTAGAGTTATTTTTTTAGTTTTTGCCATAGTTACGTCTTTCGTCCGAGGCGTTCTTTTACTTTTTCTACTAATTGATCCATAGTCCAGGCGGATTTGACCAAGTAATAAGCCGGCTGGTTTTTTGTAACAGCGGACATGATCTTGTCGTCATCTGGTTGCATATTAGTCAAAATGACAATGGGTACATTTTTACCATAGGCGCCATCATCATTCCTAATTTTGTCCATCATGGTTAGTCCGTCCATTACTGGCATCAAAAGATCGAGTAAGATAAGGTCAGGCTGTTCGCGCAAGGCGATTTTAAGCCCCTCTTCGCCGTTTCTTGCTTTAATGACATTGAATCCTTCGTTAATGAATTTTTCACCAAGCACATCTCGAAGTGAGTCGTCATCTTCCACTTCTTCTATAACGAGTATCTTTTTTGGGCCACCGGATTCATTTACCATATGATTTGTAATACATAATCGCCATGCCAGGAAAAACACTTGCCGTCTTCCCTATCTTGGAGATTACGATTATTTTTTACTAAGCAGTTTTTTTATTTTTATTACCACTTCTTCAAGTTTCCAGTTAGCTTTTACTAAAAAATCATTTGCGCCAAGCTCTGCCGATGCATCCACCCTTTCATTTTCGCTTAAATTAGTGAGCATTATTACTTTCGCATTTTTCCCCCATTCATCGGTACGCATATGTTTGAGCATGGTAACGCCATCCATTACCGGCATCAATAAATCAAGTAAAATAAGGTCAGGGTGTTTTTGTAGGGCAACCCCAACCCCTTGTTTACCATTTTTTGCCTCCAACACCAAAAATCCCACCTCGGTCAGTTTATCCTTTAAGGCATTGCGGATAGAATCTTCATCTTCTACAATTAAAATTTTTTGCTTACTATTGTTCATGCTAGCAAAAAATAATTCTTAAAAATTACTTTCTATTTTTGCCCACCTTTGTGTCGGTAAAAAGCAGTCCGACTTTTTCAACGATTTCGGCCATCGGATGCTGGGTTTTAACGAAATAATCCACTGCGCCCAAGGCAAGGACTTTTTTAATAATTTCATCACCCTCCAAGTTTGACAAAACAATGACCGGAATCAACTTGAGTTCTGTGTCGGATTTGAAATCTTTCAATATTTCTAATCCCGTTTTTTTAGGTATCACTAAATCTAGTAAAATGGCGTCAGGCCTAAACTTTATGGCTTTAGGTTTTGCATCGTCTCCGTTATTGGCAACCATAACCTCATACCCTTCATTTTTAAATTTTTCGGCTAAGACGGATGATAGGACATCTTCGTCCTCTACAATAAGAATTTTCATAATTGTGTAGGGTTACGAAACTTATCTGCGTGAGCAGAAAATCTCAAATTAGCATGAGGGTTACGTATATTAATTAACAACACCATGGCATGCAACCATTATAACAATTTGGCGACAGAAGGCAAAGGGTACCCCTGTTTTTTTCCTAAGGGCTCGTCCACAAATAACATCCAGGCTTTTCGCCAAGATGTGTGCCAGATGCGTTCAAAAAAATATGCATAGCATATATTCTTCGCCGCTTGTCATTAAGAATATGCGTATTCTTAATGCCTTCACTTGCTAGAATATAGGGGGTGTAGTAAAGCTACGCATACTATTTTTTGGGACGCAGATGGGACGCAGATTGGATGAAAAGGTAGATGTTATTTGTGGACGAGACCTAAAGCGCTTTTTTAAGCTGCCTTTTTATTTTATCAAGAGCGGATTTACTTTTCTTGCTTTCTTTTGCGGCCGCCTGTGCCTTCCTCTTTTCGGCAATAATGGCTGTTGCGGCTTGTTCTTTCGCTTTACGATCTTTTTTTGCCAGTGCTTTTTGTTTTCTTTTTTCTTGGGCAATGATGGTTTTTGCTCGTTTCTTTTGGGCGCGAATTCTTTCAGTTTCTTCTTTCTTAAGGGCCACAAGGGATGCTTTTATTTTTTTATTCTCAGTTGCAATAGCAGTCTGTTTCTTTTTTTCTTGAGCAATAGCCATTTTTACTTTCTTTTTCTCTGTGTCCAGCGCAGCTTTTGTTTTTTCTTTTTCAATGCGGAGTTTTTCCGCCTCTTTTTTCTTTTCGGCAAGAATTGCCATTCTTGCTTTTTCCTTTTGCATAGAAGCCTCCGCTATTTTTATTTTTTCTTCCACTAGTATGGCTTTGGCTCGTTTCTTTTTGGTGATCAGAGATTTTCCCATTGCCTTTTTTTCTTTAGCAATCGCCAATTCTAGTTGTGCCTTTTTAATAGAAATAACGTGTTCGGTTTTTTTCTCTTTGACTAGAAGCTGCTTGGCCTTTGTTTTTTCTGTAGCAATTTTTACCTCGGCTACCTTTTTTGTTTTTGCCAGTTTGGCGGCCAATGTTTCTTTCTCTTTGGTAAAGGCTTGCTCAAGCTGTTGTTTTTGGGCAAGGATCTTTTCTGCCCTGGCTTTTTCGGCGGCAAGCGCAGATTTCAATTGTTCTTTTTCGACAATAATAGACGAGGTTCCCGGGTCAAGGCTTCTTGCTCCTTCAAGATACTTACTTGCTTTTATTACTACTTCGCTCATCGCATTTTCCATCTCCTTTTCTTGGTCAAGGACTTTTTGGGCCCTGGCTTTTTCGGCGGCAAGGCGCTCTTGGGCTATCTTTTGGGTTTCGGCAAGCTTTGCGGCGAGCACTTCCTTTTCTTGGGTCAGGGTTTGCTTAATTAATTCAGCGCGCTTTTTTTCTTTTGCAAGAAACATTTCTGTTTCTTCTTTTTGTTTTTTTGTTTTATCAATGATTTCTTGTGCTCTCATTTTTTCTATTTTCTCTTGCTCTTGAGTAAGGTCTTTTTTTAATTCTGGCGTTTTTTCGGTAACACTTTCTTGAATTTGTCTTTCCTTGGCAACCAATGCCTCTTTTGTTGGCGTGGCTTCCTTTACATCAGTTATCTGTTTTTGTTCTCTTTCTACAATAGGCGGCGCTTTTTGGTCAATCTTCTTGGAAATATCCTCCAATGTTTCTTTTTCGAGAGTTGTTTCTACGTGCTTTGTTTTTGCAAGGTACTCCTTTGCTTTCGCAACTATCTCGTTCATCGGATGCCGGGCTTTAACAAAATAATCCGCCGCACCCAAAGCAAGGGCTTTTTTAATAATTTCGTCTCCGTCGAGGTTTGAAAGCACTATGACTGGAATGGATCTTATTTCAGGATTTGATTTTAATCTTTCTAAAACCTCCAACCCCCCTTTTTTTGGCATAACTAAGTCCAGCAAAATAATATCGGGAATAAACTTTAAAATCTTGAGTCCCGCATCTTCTCCGTTATTGGCAACCATAACCTCGCATCCCTCATTTGTAAATTTTTCCGCTAAGACATATGATAGCGCACCTTCATCTTCAACAATAAGAACTTTCATATTTTTAAAATTAAACCTACGATGTTTTTATAATAAAACTAGTTATTTTTTCCCTATATCTTTGATACCACTAATGATATATTTTTGCAATTTTTCTATATTCTCATTGATATGCTTTAAAAGAAATTCTATCTGGGTAAGCTCGTGATTTTCAATAGTTCCATCCTCCCAGCTTTTAAGGGCTCTTTCAACATCCGTTTTAATAACATTAAACGATGAAGATACGTCTCGCTGGGAAATTAAAATCCTGCGTTCCCGTTGGCGATTTGTTAATTTACCCGTATACCAGCCAAATGCATAGGTTCCGGCTAAAATTATTAATAATAATACCATGACTTGAAAATAGGTTATGCTAAAACCCCAAAGCACTATGGCCGGCCTTTCCGAGACATCAACCATCTCGGATTTGACTGGCAAACTGGATGCGCCACGGGAATCTTGAGTGGTAGCTAAAATATAATAGGTGCCATTTTTTAGCGGTGAATCAATTTTCATTGCCCAAATTCCTTTATCATCTGAGTTGGTTGTAAAAGAATACACTGAGTTACTTTTTTGATCCATTACGTCCAGCGCTACCGATATATTGGGTAGAGATTGTCCATTTATAAATAACCCACCCTCTCCTGCAAAAAGATTTGTGGTCATGGAAAGTATTTTTGGAGACGCTATGGGTAAGATTTCAAACGATGCTGTACTCTCAGTTTTATTCCCGGCTCTGTCTTGCGCTCCAATTTTTATGGTATGCTTTCCTGGTTTTTGAGCTGGTAATGAATACGTGTCCGTATCAATATTAATTGAAGCGCCAGAATCAATCTGAATATAATAATGGTCTATTCCTGAAAGTTGGTCTTTGGCTTTATGGGTCATTATCGGAGTTGGATTATCTGAAGTTAATCCATCGGAAAATGCAATTGTAAAAGGGGAAGGCGGAACTGTGTCTATTGCGATGCGGTAATGATTGGTCGGACTCCAGCCCTTATTGTTATAAAACCTGACATTTAAATACCATACCCCGTCTGAAAGCGCCGAAAATGTTTGGTTATCAAAAATACCGCCCGATGTTGTCGGATCCAGTGTCGGATTTTTTCCTAAATCAGTAGCAACTGCGCTTATGTCAACTGGAAGCTGCCAAGTCGCTGTAAACTTAGACAAAGCATTATACCAGATAGCCGGGTTTGGATATAACGGAATTTTTACTACCGGCTTGGCCGGAGCTGTATCTGAAGTGATTGGCGTTCTCTCAATGGCCTGAATTTTTGGGGTTGACTCAGTTGCAGAATTTCCAATGGTTATCGTGCTTTTATTCATTACAGAAAGCACATTGGTTCCACTGCCATCGCTGGCGGTAACCGCTCCGTCAGTAAATATCAAGGGCGACCCCCCCAACCCCTTCGCTTTAAAAACAACTCTTAATACCTGCAAAGATTTTCCAAGCAAGCCACTAGAAGCTCCGCCAACAAATATTATTTGTCCGGTGTTGTTATCAAACGTCGGATCTTGAATCCAAAAATTAAAAACAGAACTTGTTTTATCGATACTGACAACTTGCAAAATGGCGGGGGAAAATGTAATAGTTGCTTGAGCCACATTAACTCCGACATCCTGGCTTTCAATCTTTATATCGGCGTTAAATTGATCTGAAACCTGATAGGTATCTTGGGCTGTTATTATACTCAATGCCGCACCACCGGTAATATCGGCGGCATGTACCCTACTTGTAAAACCCGAAATAATAGTTACTGATAAAACAACCCCCAATGTAAGTAATTTAAATTTCATATATTTATTGAATATATTTTAGTTGCTATTGCCTAAGAGTTCTGACAAAGATGCTAAAATCTGAAGCATTAACCTTGCCGTCATTATTTAAATCATTTGACAGCCTAGTGGCTTGATCGGCAGCAAGCCAGCGCGAAAGGAAAATACTCCAATCACTAATATTTAACTTGCCATCGTTATTGAAGTCCGTCTTAGGTACCGAAAGATTGGTGGTAAAGAAAACTTTTTGCGGAGAAAATTCGCTCTTTGTTCCGCCACCGCTACTTTGAAGAGCACGTATGGTATGACTGCCGTAATCCAGCAAAGCGGTATTGTAAAGATATTTATATTCTCCATTGGTACCGGCGGTAATGTTAGTATCAATAGCCTTGCCATCCACTTCAATTAATAATTTATGCAAAGGAGTCGCATACCCGACTATGGCTAAAAAGTCTCCCTTAGTTATCGTTGGGCGGGGGAAACCGACGGTCGGAGAAACCATAATATTATTTACATCCAATATAGAATTTTCATCTAGTAAATTTAAATCATACACTTTAGATTGGGCAATGCGTTTATCTTTATCTGAAACCAATAAAGCAAACGCATGGGTACCCGAAGGTAAACCTGTAAAGGTTATCTCAAAACTTCCGTCAGCAGATGAAACAGTATCTTGTTTAATAATATTCTGAGTTTCTTTAATAGCTGCGATACTCAGGCTGGCTCCCGGATAAGCAAATCCGGAAAACGTAACTTTCCCCACAGGGATTGCAATTCCGCCGCCTCCACTAGAAGTGAAACTTTGAGGCAAGGTTGAAAAATGTATTTGACCCGTGGAACTGACAGTTAAGCCGGAAGATTCGCTATCGGATAAAGATAATAAAACTGTTTCGTCGGTGGTATCATTAATATTTAGTGTTCCTGTTCCATTAGTGATAGCCACTAAGCCGTCTCCGGTAGCCGAGCCGCTAGCAACAAGCGTGACATCGGTTTGATAGGTGGTATCAACATTGCCATTATTGTCTTGGGCTTGTACGGTTACTAAAACAGGAACTGAAATCTGGCTATCTGTGGGAGGCAAAATAACAAAACGGGTAGCCACAATAGGGATATTGCTTACAATAACCGTATCTGCATCGTCAAGAACCCCCGTGGTGCCATTTGGCGTTGGCGTCCCGTCAGAAACTGTAATAACCCACGTGCCGGCAGTTTCATCGTAATACCAAAAGTTAGCTGATGAATGCGTGTCGTCAATCGCAATGGAAGTTACTACCAATCCCGCCGTTGCACTGTCGTAAAAGCGGGCATTCGATCCTGTGGAAGAAGTATACAAATATGCTAGGGTTACACCAGATGTTACCAGATTATTAAATTGATCTTGGCGGCTTACAGTATACCCAAGCCGGGTGAAGGAAGTCATATCCCCTGGATTATTTAAGATAAATTTTGCTATCGGTCCGGCGGATACGATTACCTGGTCAGACACATCATCGATTCCCGCAGTGCCATCGGGAGCCGAAGAATTATCGGAAGTCACGACGCTTGATGTTTCTGCTAATTCATCATAAAACCAAAATTGGGCAGAAGAACTTCCATCAGGAATATTTACAAACGTAATGACACTGCCTCCGCTGGATGCATCATAAAACTTTTCCGTAATTGCGGCTGGCAAGCCGTACAAATATACCAAGGTGGCGCTAAGCGTGACAAGATTTCCGAATTGGTCTTTGCGGGTAACCGTGTAACCCAAACGGGTTCCCGCCGACATGTCTCCAGGATTATCTAATGCGAATTGAGCTATGGCTCCTGCAGAGAAAATAATGTGGGCAGTAGAAGAAACATCTAATCCGGTGGTTTGTGAATCAGTTAAAGAAAGCAATACATCTTCCGTGGCAACATCGCTGATATTGATAGTTCCTACGCCATTAACAATATCCACTAATCCCCCGCCGGTGGCTGAACCGCTAGCATCAAGCGTTACATCACTTTGATAAGAAGTATCAAGATTTCCGTCATTATCTTGGGCTTGTACGGTTACCGTAACCGGCGCATCAACGGTTCCGTTTCCTGGGTTTAAAATTACAAACTTTGTGGCAACGATTGGAGCACTAGTTACCACGACCGAATCTGTCCCGTCAGTAATTCCGCTAGTTCCGTCAGGAGCTGTGGCATTATCCGAAGCCGTAATAGTCCATGTTCCTGGAGCCTCGTCATAGTACCAAAAATTGGCAGAAGAATTTCCATTAGAAATAACAATAGAAGTAATTACATTGCCATTAATAGAAGCGTCGTAAAAAGATGCCGGGCCAGAAGAAGTAGTGTATAAATACACTGTGTTATCGCCAAGGGTTACCAAATTATTAAATTGGTCTTTGCGAGATACGGCATACCCAAGCCGGGTGAAGGAAGTCATGTCTCCGGGATCGTTTAATATATATTGACTGGTACTTCCGGCGGTTACCACTAAAGAATCGATGGCATCATTGATGCCGGTATTTCCATCGGGGGCCGAAGAATTATCAGACGCAGTAATAGAATACTGTGAATTACGAAATGCAATATCGGTCTGAAAATTTGGACGATTCAAACACGCTTTGGATCAGCCAAGTTTTAAGATCGTGTTGCAAATGATAAATCTTTGATAAAAAACTTAAACACTTTTTAAC
>Ga0209542_10001808_pt1 | contig 49611 bp, 57 predicted proteins | sample RifCSPhighO2_01_FD_184028 | JGI IMG/M metagenome (GOLD analysis project Ga0209542, IMG submission 184028) | Soil microbial communities from Rifle, Colorado - Rifle CSP2_plank highO2_0.1 (SPAdes) (version 2) | ecosystem: Environmental > Terrestrial > Deep subsurface > Rock core/Sediment ...
ATTGCGACTCGGAGATACTGTTAGCCCCTCCGTCCCGTTAAGGCGGGACTACGGGCTTAGCTTCATCCGCGGGCTTACGCCCGCGGTATTCGCCTAAGGGCTAATAAAAAGCCTCCTACGAAGGAGACTGCTATTACAATAGATACTCTTCCAAAAATACTTTCCAGACAGACACCATCCATACAAAAAAATAGATCATTAATACGGCCTGTAACCCTCCCAAAAACAAGACCCCTAATTTAAGCGCAATTATATTTATACCCTGCCAGAAGCCTTCGTGCTTGGCTATCGCCTTGGCGACAAGGAATAACCATATCGGAGTCATAGCTAAAACCAAGCAAGTTAAACTTATCAATAAAAGAATTAAAGATGCCCAAAGCTTATTAATCCAAACCACGAGCTTATCCATTTACCACCCCTTTTTTTAATTGTAAAAAAGCTTAGTAGCGGTTAATTTACTAAAAACCTTTCAATTAGTCAATTAATCCTGTAGTATATCCTTACGCCTACGATGAAATTGATAATCGGAATCGGAAACCCGGATAAAGAATACCAGAACACCCGCCACAATGTCGGGTTTATGCTGTTGGATTACATGACCAAGAAAAGCGACCTTGGAGATTTCAAGCTCGATAAAAAATCAGATTCTCTTATCGTGAAGGGTAGGCTCGGCAAGTCTTCGGTCGTACTTGCAAAACCGCAGAATTACGTGAATAAATCGGGCGAGGCTGTCTCAAAATTAATTAAAAATTTAAAATTGAAAATTGAAAATTTAGCCGTTATCCATGATGATCTCGATATTCCTTTCGGCAATACGAAACTTTCATTGGGGAAAAATTCTGGAGGACACAAGGGAGTGGAATCAATTATGAGAGCGGTCAAAACGAAAGACTTCTACCGTCTCAGAATCGGTACGGCCAAAAGAGCTCTCGATAACGCCCGCGACCAATCAGACAAGAAACGCGATGAATTTGTCAGAAACTTCGTCCTCTCAAAGTTCTCCCCTTCCGAACAGGATGAGCTTAAGAAAATCTTCAAAGAAGGGTACGAGAAACTATTGGGAATTATAAATTAGGCTTGCCCTAAACAAAAATCGCCCTATCGGGGGCGATTTTTGTTTGGGACAATTACTTACTCCCCTATTTTCTTTCGAAGATTGGCTACCAATTCTTCCGCATGCTTGACTCCGCCGAGGCCAAAGGCCAAACCAAAGGCCAAAGCGCTTCCGGCCACACCTCCGATAATCACTATTCTGATTACGTCGTCGGCAACCTTAAGCTGAGACAGGGCGATCAGTAAAGCAAAGACGAAGATAGACCATTTGGTAATAGCACCAAGCAAGTTAGCCGAAACTAAACCTGCCGCCTTTACCGAACCTTTAACTAATCCTTCCAAGAACTTGGCGACTAAAATACCGATCAGTAGGATAACTGCGGCAATTATCACATTCGGTATATATAGAACGACAGTCCTCAGAAACTCGCTCACCTGGTTAAGCCCTAAAATATTACTGGCGGCCATCAGAAAGACCACGATAAAAAACCATTTGATCAGTTCGTTGAAAAATTTAGCGCTATCTAATCTTAAGCCGCTCCTTTCCCAGGCTCGCCTGAAGCCTACTCGAGCAAGTGCATTGTCAATATGGAGGACTCTCACTACATGGCCGGCAACCTGTCCAAGAACGATGGCTATAAGCCAGCCAACGAGAAAAACAACTAAAGCCGCGATAAGGCGCGGGGCAAAACCTGCCACATTTGACCACATGGTCAAAAGCGAAGAGCCCACGATATCCGAAGCGGCTGTTACCTCAAAAAACATCATAAAAGCACCTCCGTTCCATGAATATATCTTAACATCTATCGGTAGGGTATGCAGAAGGCGTGTGGATAATTAAAAACTAAACGAGAAATTGAGCTATGAGCAAAGCAACAATATTAGCTACTTTAATCATCGGATTAATTGCCGGACCGGCGGTATCTTTGTACGGATCCCCTACCGTATCTCCTGTAACAGCCGCTTTATGGGCATCTGATCCTTTTCCGCCATAATTCCCTTCTTCAATGTATTTCTTCGCATTATCCCAAGCCGCACCGCCGGATGTCATGGAAATCGCGACAAACAATCCGGTGATAATCACTCCGACAAGAAGACCGCCAAGCGCTTCAGGACCCAAGATAAATCCAACCGCTACGGGAAAGGCTATCGGAATCAAGGCCGGAAGTATCATCTCTTTTATAGCCGCCTTGGTGACTATATCAACTGCTCTTCCGTAATCGGGCTTTCCGGTACCTGCCATAATTCCGGGAATTTCCCGAAACTGCCTTCGAACTTCGTCAACGATGGCCGATCCGGCTCGGCTTACCGCCTGCATCGCCATTGATCCGAAGAGGTAAGGCATCATTCCTCCGACAAACAGACCGAGTAAAACTCTCACGTCCTGCAGTTCAAAGAATACATTTCTTCCAAGATCAGCTAATTCTTGAGTATAAGCGGCAAAAAGAACCATGGCCGCCAATCCGGCAGACGCAATCGCGTATCCCTTGGTTACGGCTTTGGTCGTGTTGCCGACGGCATCTAAGGCATCCGTAGATTCCCTGACCGAGTCAGAAAGTCCGGCCATTTCAGCGATTCCTCCGGCATTATCGGTGATCGGACCAAAGGCATCGATGGCAACGATAATCCCCGTCAAAGAAAGCATGCTCATCGTCGCTAATGCAATACCGTATAAGCCCATGAACCAGTAGGCTCCGAACATTGCCGCTCCGATCACCACGACAGGCAAGGCGGTCGACTGCATGGATACGGCCAGTCCCATAATTATATTCGTGCCATGACCGGTCGTTGAGGATTTAGCGATTGATTTTACGGGACCGAATTTTTTGGAAGTATAGTAATCAGTAATCAATACCATCAAACCGGTGACCCCTAACCCGATCAATAAAGCCCACAAAACATTCCACGAAGAGACAAGTCCTCCGGACAGTTCGGCTAAATTTTTTACATAATCAACTTTTTGGGTAATAAGCAGGAATAATCCGGCCGATATTGCGCCGGTAATTCCCAAGCCCTTATAAAGAGCGCCCATGATTCCGCCCTTGCCCAATCTTACAAAAAACGATCCAGCTATTGATGCGAGTATCGATACGGCTCCGATCAAAAGTGGAAGCTCAACGAATCCGGGAACGGACGGAATTAGAAGATGGCCCAAAAGCATTACCGAAATCGCCGAAACGACATAAGTTTCAAACAAATCCGCGGCCATACCGGCATCATCTCCGACATTGTCCCCGACAAGATCCGCTATCACTGCCGGATTTCGAGGATCATCTTCGGGAATACCGGCCTCAACCTTTCCGACTAAATCTGCACCAACATCCGCTCCCTTAGTAAATATGCCTCCGCCCAAACGGGCAAACACAGATATTAAAGAAGCTCCGAATCCAAGACCGATGAGGGCTTTTATGTCGTTAGTAAGCCAATAAAATACAGTAACAGATAAAAGGGCAAGTCCTACTACAAAAAATCCGGTAACCGCTCCGCCCTTATAGCCGAGACTGAAAGCCGGCGCCAAGCCGTTCTTGGCCTCTTCGGCAACCCGCGCATTAGCTCTGACGGATACGATCATACCGGCATATCCGGCTAAGGCCGAAGCAACCGCTCCCACCACAAATCCCATAGAAACGAACCTTCCCAACCAAAGAGACAAAATAACCGCCACCACCAAGCCCACCCCGAAAACAGTTTTATTCTGTCTCTTAAGATAGGCCTCTGCACCCTCTTGGATTGCCTTCTGGATGGACTGCATCTTGTCATCGCCGGCGCTCTTTTTTAAAATTTCCCAAATCAAAAACGCTCCATATCCCAATGAGGCCAATGAGGCCGCTAAGGCAAGCCATAGAGTATTCATTGCGAGAGTAACCAATTTTCATTTTTCAATTTTCAAAATTTTTTTGAAAATCAATAACTGAAAATCGGGTAAAAATTAACTTAGAAATTATATCGGATTTATGAAATAAGTTCAAGGAAAGCTCTAACTCTTATATGGGCCCGGTCTAAGACAAATTAAAAGCCCCGCATAGGGGCCGATTAACTTACTTCTTCACCACCGGAGCGCCGGGCTTGGTCACATCCATCGTACCGACGATGGGAACGCCCATCGGGCCTACGGGAATGTAGACGACCGTGTTGTTGGGTGAATTCACCATCAGCTTCTGGGCCTCGATGGCTTCATGCTGGAGATACTGACCGGTCAGCTGCTGCTGGATGATAGCCATAGCCTGAGCAATGCCCTGAGCCTGAATTACACGCTTTTCTTTGTCTTTTTTCTCGATCTCGATTTCCGTAGTTTTCCTCTCAAGAAGCTGGGTGGTAGCTAACTTATTGGCCACGGCATCAGAGACCTCCTGGGGATATTGGATATTCCCCACAACAACGCTCGAAAGCTCAAATGGAGTCTTGTCGGTAATCGCCCTGATTCGCTTCTCAATCGCCTGGCCGATGGAGGTAATGTTATCCTTTACCTCGAGACCATTATGCTTCTGAACTTCATCTCGCGAGAAAGTCCTAAGAGGTTCCTTGATAAAGTTGCCGTAGGCAACCCTTACGATTTCATCGGGATGTTCCGGATCTCCCTGGCCGTTTCCGAGATAAGAAAAGTTATCCATAAAATCCTGAACCCGATCGGGTCTCATTTTGAAAACGGTATGCACCCGGAAGGAAAGTTTCAGATTGTCTTTGGAAAGAACCGAATCTTCCTTCATGAAGTCTTCCGTGTAGGTATAGGGGGTTACGCTGACGTTGGTAACATCAAGGAGCCATCCCCGGCCGGTTGAAGTCGGTCCGGTCTGAAGTTTGACAAATTGAGCCTTGCCGAAAACAGCTCCTCGAGTAACATATCCAACATAGCCTGCCGGGGTATGAGGATTTGAAGAACCGACCAGCCAGACAACGACTGAAAGAACTACCAGTCCGCCCAAAACACCTGCAACAATTCTTGCTGTCCAGTTGCGTTCCATTTCCACTCTCCTTTTTTCAAAGAAAGGCTGATTGTCCAGCCTGGATATGATTATACACAAAAAATCCTAATTGTCAAAACAAAAACCCCTTGCGGGGCGTCTGAAAGAGGTGGGGGGTCGGTTACTTTTTATCGTCGTTTTTTTTGTATTCTTCTCCCCGCACCACAATCAATCGCTCCAGATACAGTAACCCCTTTACTTTTTTATCGCCTTCTAATTTTTCGACGGCCGTTCTGAGTTTATCTATGTCAAAAGTAAATGAATCGGGCGTATCTACGTATACTAAATTGCCGCTCTGATCATACATAAAGTTATTAAAAAAACCGTCTAAGTTGGCGCCTGTTTCTGCATATATTTTATACCGTAGACCGTGGATCTCGGCATCCTTCTCTTTACCATCCTTAAAATATTCATTTTTTCTTCCCCGAACACCCGCCCTAACTCTTTTATTGATAGTGGCATTCGGATCTGAAAATGATCCGTGAATATCCCTTATATTATCCGGATATAAAAGATGCAGGATTTTAGACAGGTAGAACCGGCCTCGAGCTTGATTTGCTAAATATCTTTTGTCGTCATCTGTCTCTCCCTGGTATTCAAAAGCTCCGATGACTCTTTCGGGATTATCTTTATCTTCGTATACTTTGCGCTCTCCCCCTTCTCCTAATTTCCTTCCTGTCTTGATTTTGAGCTTATCAATGCCCATTAGATTAAATCTTAGGCGATTCTATTTTCCCGGCATCGGCGCTGTCGCCTATCTCAACGACATTCTTCACCCTATCCACCATAAGAGAAAGGCGTTTTTCTGAGTCATCATAAGCTGATTTGGAATCTGAGATATGCTTGCCGAGTTTTCTAAAGTTTTCCGATAATTTCTCTCCGTCAGTAGAAATCTGGGCTAAGCGCTTGATAATATCCTTGGTCTGCTTGCTGAACTGAACGTCTTTGAACCAATGCATAATGGCTGATATAGAAAGAGCAAAAGTATTGGGTGAAACCATGAAAACCTTCTTACTGCGGGCATAGTTGGGTATGTCGGCGTCCTTCACATTATTAATCAGCTCGTAATACACTGTCTCGGCCGGTATATACATAAGGGCCAGATCAGCCGTTCCTTCTGACGGCAGGATATACTTGGATGATATTTCATCGACTTTCTTTTTGACATCCGAGAAGAAGGCCTTACGAAAAACCTCTTTGTTTATTTCATTATCCGCGTTAACCATTTTCTCAAAATTTTCCCAGTTAAACTTGGCATCTATCGGTAAAATAATTCCATTCGGCAGTTTCAAAATTGCATCTACCGCCTCGCCCGATTTGAAATAATATTGTATTTCATATAAATCCTTCGCAAAGTACTGAGACAGCGCCGCCTCAAGAGACATTTCACCCCATATACCCCGAAGCTTGGGCGATTTAAAAATATTCTGAAAAGAGGAAACATCTCTGACGGATTCGTGAACACGCTTTAAATTTTCCTGAAGCATGGTGATCCCCTGAGTAAAACCGTGCACTTGCTGATGTACGCTCAGGGTGGCCCTTTCGGCCGCCTGGCGGTTTCTCTCAAGCTGTTCGTTGATAAGATTGGAGAATGAGTCGAGTCTTTGATGCAGGACGGCGTATTCATTCACGTTTTCCTTTTTTCTCGATTTTAAAAGATAGTAGAGATTGATTACGAGAGTAACCAAAACCGCTCCGGAAACGATAATGGATAGGATTACGATGGGGTTAGTCATGATTAGAGTATATAATATTATGTTGTTGCGGTTAAGGCAACCTGTCCGTTCGTTCGAAATTTGGGAACGGAGAGCTCATATCGCTACGATCGACAGGACCGCCCATTCCAAGCCTGTGGATTATATAAATAGACAGATCCCAATTAATATAGTAGAATTTAATCAAATAAACTAATTAACTAACATGTATAAATATATACGCGATCGTTTCGGTGTTGTACCCCTAATGGCCATCGGCTTAGTCATCGCCGTAGGTGGAGTCTTGATCCTCCAGAACAGTGTATCGGTTAGAGTTAATCTGGGCTCGGCCGAGTATGAATACTACGAAGGCGATGGCGCTCCTTGCGCAAAATTTTCCGATAATCCGTATTACTGTGGAGGTCAAAACATAGGCGATAAATGTACGTATGAGAGCGGGTGGCTTTGGTGGAAAAAGACTAACAGTGGTACCTGTCAGCAAGAGGACGGTAAACAAAATACTGACAGACAGCCAATTTGTTATTGCAAAACCGGTACGGAAGAAGATTCAGATTCAGGATACGATCTGTACGAATAGCAGTCTCCTCTTATCAATTTAAAACACCCCTCGCGGGGTGTTTTAAATTGATTTTCCATCATCAATGTTTTAAAATATCGCAAGCACATTTATAACTGCGGGGTAATGAGTGAGGAGCGGTCGGACAGACAAAGACCGCTTCTGGGCGGTCTTTGTAATCAATCTGATTATCTTCATAGCTGAACTGCTCGTCGGTCTTTATTCGGGAAGCCTGACGATGCTATCGGACAGCTTCCATCTTTCCATTCACGTCATAGCGTCGATAGTCGCCCTGATATCGGAGTATGGCTTTCTTGGCCTTCCGCAGGAGAAAACTAAGAAATGGTCAGCGGCAGTTAATATTTTTCTATTCTTCATTCTTGCCCTTGTTATCGGCAATGAGGCATGGGAAAGACTTCTCAACCCTAAGGCAGTCAACATAACAATAGTTTTCTTTTTGGTCGGTATCGCCGGATTATTGGCTAACTGGTATACAGTTAAGGTCTTAGAGAGCAGTCCCGATGAAGAATTCTCAGAAAATAGAGATATCCTATTTTGGGAAATGATTTATGACTACGTAAGCTCGATCATACTGATAGCCTGCGCCGTGATCATATATTTCACCGGCTGGTACATACTCGACCCGATCTTATCGATCGTCCTCGCTCTGACGATGGTCTTTAAAGCAGTGCAGATGTCTTTGAGATTCCGCAGTATCCATCATGGACACGGTCCTCACCGCCACTGACAAAAACCTCGCAATCGCGAGGTTTTTTATCGGAGGCCGTTCACTATTTTTACAAATTGATCGTTCCGGTCGTACTCGTTACGGAAAAGCCTGCCGAAAGAAGCAAAGGCCGGACTGAAAAGAATGATATCCCCTCTTTCAGCCATGCCTATCGCCGATTTTATGCAATCTTTCAAATCCCGGCTCCGATGAACGGCTATATTTTTTATTTTTAATACTTGGGGTTTTATTTTTTCCGTACCGCTGCCTTCAATCAATACTACGGCCCGGCATCTCTTTTTAACCTCGCTCAAAAGACCGGCCATGTTCAGCCCTTTATCGGATCCGCCCATGATTAAAACTATGTTCCTCGACCCTGTCAGGTCGAGAGCTTTGAGACCGGCGATAGTCGCCTCTGGAGTAGTGGAATTATTATCATTGTATATCTTTATTCCGCGAACTGTATTCAGATATTCAAGCCGACCCGGGACACCCCGGAAATTTTCAACGGCTTTCCTGATTACTGCTTCTTTTATCCTTAAGGCTCTTCCGACTCCTATGGCTAAGGCGGCATTATCCCTGTTGTGCTCGCCCGGAATTTTTAACTTATAACTTTTCGGGGGATCTTGAGATGAAACGGCGATAATCCGGCTTTTAATCTTTCGCTTATAGAATTTTCTGATGACCGGTAGGAATTTTCTTTGGGTTACCAAAAAATCCTCCTTATCCTGATACTTAAAAACATTTGCCTTATCATTAAAGTACTTTTGCATACTGCCCCCGTAGTAATTGAGGTGATCCGGGAAAAAAGTGGTAAAAACTCCGACATGGGGGCTGAGCTTCGAATCTCCGAATCCTTGAAGCTGCCAAGAATCCAATTCCAGGACGGCATAATCGCCGGGCTTAGCCTTCTTCAGCAACGGCAAGCTTGATCCACCTCGTATATTTCCGCCCACAAGCACCGGCCGGCCGGCCTGTTTTAATATACGGGATACGAGAAAGGTTACCGTGGACTTGCCTCTTGTTCCGGTAATGCCTATTACTTTGGCTCCCGACAGCTTAGCGAACAATGAGGCGTCCATTTCCACGGGAATCTTGTTTTTATGCGCTTCTTTTATATACGGTGAATCAAGGGGCACTCCTGCCGCCTTTATAACCATGTCGCAATCTTTGAAATCCTTGAGATCGTGCCGGCCGAGAACATAACGGATGTTTTTGTATCTCTTTAGCTCCTGAAGACTTTGTTTTAATTCTCTATGGCTTTTAAGATCCGTAACCGTAAGTACGGCTCCGCAATCAGCCAAAAACTTAGCCACGCCGACTCCCCTGCCAAGAACTCCAAGACCCATCAGGGTTATTTTTTTATTTTTGAAATAAGACTTGTAACTCATAGCTATTGGCGGAAATTAAAAGGCCGGATTATTCCGGCATAGCAAAAAATATATCCATATTTTGAGAGCGCATCTCTTTACCCATTAGAAATTGATGAATACGCATTTTAGTCAACTGACCCCTGTCATCAGTAAAGAAATCGCAAACTACTTTAATGTAATCGGGTAAATCCAATACTGTTATTGCATTACATTCTCCGGATCCTTCTGCCGGCAATGGCTGAATACTTTCTGCCCACATAAGAGCAAGTCGAGGATCGTTGAATAGATATTTAGTGAATATCCCCAATCCATCATCATTATCTCCCTCGTATGGCTTATCACCTGTCAGTGTTTTATAGTGTCTATTATCAAGATAGAAATCGATGGTTTTAAAATCTAAAAAGTCTTCTGCGTACTGAACTACTATCCTTTCTTCCCCTGGACTCCAAGGACTTTTATGTCGTAGTTCCATCTTAGCCGGAAAATAAGACATCCGATAGTACGCCGTACCAGAGCCTCTCGGATAATATTTTCCTGCTCCTTCACCGGTGAATTTTTTAATCATTAGATCTCTCAAAACATCGCCAAGCCTTACCCCCATCATACTCCTCCGCTTTTTAAGTTTGCTGAGATCAGTTAAACATAGCTGGCCCAATTCCGCAAGACTATTATCTTAACCTCAACGATCGTAGCCACCGAATAAAATAAGTAATACCAGAAACCACGATAAATGCTCCGAATAGATCTACGGCAAAGTTAGCTATGGAAAAAGACCGGCAAACTCCCCCATCAGGACAAAGTCCTCCATAAAAATAGAAGCCGAGAGGAAATCCCATGACCTGCGATCCATCATAAGCCGGGGCATCCGCAGTCATAAAATATGAGACAAATGAAGCGGTTAGAAAAAGTAAAACCGATAAAACAATATCTATTAAAACTTTTTTACTCATTAGCTATTCAAATAAATCTTAGTGGGTTCCGTCGATGCTAATTAGAACCAAGTTGTGCAGAAATTACTGAATTGGGCTATTCATTCTCTGAGCCAGCCCCACCTTTTTCCAACCGTTTTTCGTATTTAGCTAAAACTTTGTCAATTACTTCTTCCAAATCAACATTCAATGAATTTGCAATAGTAACCACAGAATATAGCAAATCACCAAGTTCCGATTTCATCTCATCTTTAAATTCTGCCCTCTTTTTCCCATAATCCGTCATTTTAAGCATTTCTTTTGCAACTTCTCCAAGTTCTGATATGGCATCGAGAATTTTATACTCTGGAGCCGAATCAAGATTATGCTCTTTTGAAAATTCTTTTATTCTTTTTTGCAATTCTTGGATTGTCATAAATTATATATTTTATGGTAGATTTGGTGGACCCAAGCGGACTCCCTCCAAAGACGGACAAGCGAACCGCTCTGTCAATAAATAATGACGGGCCGCTTGTGGACCGTACCAGATTCGAACCGCTGTCACAACTCTCGCAATCTTCCGATTGCTCGGTCGCGACCCCGTCTCATGGTATCACTCACCAAAAGCTCGTGATACATCATTACGACTCTCAATTCTCTCAGAAAGCAAAGCAGTTTGCTTTCTTTCGTGGAATTGAGCCTCCTCATTGTCCCGATAGCAAGGGTGGTCTATTCTTGAAATAGTTCGGACGGTTTTCGCCGCCGCAGGCGGCGAAGAAAGCCCCCCGCGAAATTCCGAAATTGCGGCTCTGCCGCGCCGATGACAATTTCAAGTTTTTCTTTGGCGGCACAAATTCAATATGAATTTTAATCTAAAAACGCAAAAAATACAAAAAGAAAAAACTCCAGCAACAAGCAGGCTACTGGAGTGGGTGTCGGCGAATTTTTTCCGCCGCGGAAAGAACGTCGTTGGGAATTTCTACTTTTACAATATCGCCTTTCTTGGCGTACTCATTGAGTCTTTCAAGTTCACCGAGAAGTCGACTGATTCGACGAGAAGTGAACCACTCTTTGGGCATTGGAAACGCACTACCGTAGACAGTAATTTCAGGAAATTGCTTTCGGAAAGTGGCGCACGACCTTCTCAACAGAGGGGGCATGGCGCACAGGATTACCGATTTTGGATTTACTCCGGCATTGCGGCACGCAGACATTCCCAAAAGAACATTTTCGAGAGAGTTTGTAGATTCTTTCTCAAGTATCAGGGCTTTTTTAGGAACACCATCGGATTCAATCAACGAAGCGTAAAATTCTGCTTCCGTTGCAAATCCATCTGGAATGGCATCTCTGCCTCTACCAGAGATGACAATGCGCGGTGCCTTACCTTTTTTCCAAAGTTCTGCGGCATGGTGTGCTACCTGCGGTTCGTAATGACCAAAAACAAAAATGGTGTCAGATTGCGGCAAGTCTTTGGTTGGGACGCTTTCGGTCAGAAACTCGGTTACTGTGTCAACGAACGGCTGAATAGTTTTCAAGTCGGCCTCCTTTGTTTCCATAGGATTAAAAATTTTCTTTTCCCAAAATTAAAATACAGTTCGAGCCGATATTTTTACAGGTTCTTTGGCAATTTTTATCGGCGCGGCAGAGCCGCAATTTCGGAATTTCGCGGGGGGCTTTCTTCGCCGCCTGCGGCGGCGAAAACCGTCCGAACTATTTCAAGAATAGACCACATTTTAGAAAACCGCAAGTCATTGGAAGCCGCCTCGCTTTGCTCGGCGGCCAATTCGTATTGAATTTTGGGCGAAAAAATCAGTTGGCGATTATGTATTTTTGGGAAAGAAAATTTTTAATCAAAACCACATGAAATACATACTTTACGCTCGCAAGAGCACCGAGGATGAAGACAGACAAATTTTAAGCATTGAGGCCCAAGTCTTTGAGTTAAAAGAATTTGCCGCCAAAGAAAAACTTGAAATTGTCGCCTCTTTTCAAGAGGCAAAAACTGCCAAAGAACCTGGGCGAATTAAATTCGCAGAAATGTTGTCATTGATTGAAAAGGGTAAGGCCGAGGGCATACTTTCATGGAATCCAGACAGATTGGCAAGAAACAGCGTTGACGGCGGAAGGATAATTCACATGATTGATCGCGGCTTGATTAAGTCATTGAAATTTCCAACGTTTTGGTTTGAACCGACACCACAGGGTCTATTTATGCTCCAAATTGCTTTTGGCCAAAGTAAATATTACGTGGATGCTTTACGCGAGAATGTAACGCGTGGAATGAGGCAAAAAGTGAGAAACGGCGTATGGCCAAGCAAAGCTCCGCTCGGCTATCTCAATAATCCGAAAACCAGAGGAATTGATATTGACAGAGAAAAAGCCCAGAAAGTTAAAAAGATTTTTGAACTTTACGCCACCGGAAGCTACAACTTGCGAGAATTGGCCGAGTGGTGCAAGCGAATAAATCTTAAAAGCAATTTGGAGTGGAACATCGCCATCTCTCAAGTCCATAAAATACTCCAAAATGTTTTCTACATTGGCTTAATGAAATACAAAGGTGAAATCTACGAAGCAACCCACGAGCCGTTAATTTTAAAGAAACTTTTTGATAAAGTGCAGGAAATTATGCGAGAGAAAGGAAAACCGCAAAAAGTGAAGAAACATAATTTTGCTTTTCTTGGCTTAATGAAATGTCCGTGTTCTGCTACGATAACCGCTGAAAAGAAAATCAAGCCAAGTGGCAAAGAATATATTTACTATCGTTGCACAAAAAAGAAAGGACCTTGCCAAGAAAAGCACTTTTTGCGGCAGGAAGAACTATACACCCAAATCAAATCTTTTCTTCAAAAAGTTTCTTTGTCGAGCCACGACACCAAGAAGGTTTTATCTGAATTAGACAAAGAGGAATCACAAGCAAAAGAACAATCAAAAATCACTGTTCAAAATCTCAAGGCCAGTTTTTCTGAAATTGAAAAGAAGCTTGAAAAACTTCTCGATGTCTATTTGGCCGAAACTATTACCGCCGAAGAATACGTTTCGCGCAAAGAAAAATTGGTCAAACAAAAGGTCGGTCTGCAAGAGCAAATCCGAGATTTTGAACAGAAAGGCCTGTCGTGGCTCGAACCGGCTCGTGAGTTCGTTTTATCCTTAAATCAAGCCTCAAAACTGCTTGAATCAGAAAACAAAACAGAAATGACAACATTTCTCAAAAATATCGGCTCGAACTGCATTTTACAGAATCGCCAACTGATTTTTTCGCCCAAAATTCAATACGAATTGGCCGCCGAGCAAAGCGAGGCGGCTTCCAATGACTTGCGGTTTTCTAAAATGTGGACCCAAGCGGACTCGAACCGCTGACCCCCTCATTGCAAATGAGGTGCTCTACCAGCTGAGCTATGGGCCCACCCTTGCTATCGAGGATCCTCGATTTCACTATTATATTAAAATTGTAAATCGGGACAAACAAGGCGCTCTACCAGCTAAGCTAACGGCCCCTGCACCCAGAAAGCTATGCCAAAGAGTTTTTAATTCTTCGCTTTAGCTGGGTATGTGCCTGCGAAAACCTTTTTAAGTTTTCTTCCCGATATTTGGCATCTTTCTCGGATTTATAATACTCGCAATATATCAACTCGTATGGACCCTTATTCTTGGTGGCTGTACTTTGGTTTTTATTATGTTCTGCTAATCTTCTCTCCAGGTTGGCAGTATAGCCTATATACAACGAGTTATCTTTGAGGCTTTTGATTAAATATATACAGAACATAATATTAGCTTCCTGGGTGAGGGGCTAACGGCCCATCATTATTTATCGAGGATCCTCGATCTGACTACTGCAGTCGGTGTGTTTTACAAAAAATGTAAAATCGTTTATATTTTATCACAGATTTTTAACATTTAAAAGCGGGGCTCCGTGAGCGAAAATCAGAAAGATTCACCCATTACAATCACTGAAAAAGCGGCTGAAAAACTTCTCAAGCTGATAAAGGATAAGGATTTAACTCCCGATAAAGCATTCCTCAGAGTTTTCATACACGGAGGCGGATGCTCCGGATTCCAGTATGGCCTGATGCTCGAAGGCAGTCCTTCGGAAAACGATAAAATTTTTGAATCGAACGGAGCAAAAATCGTAATTGATCCTATCAGCCTCAGATATCTCAAGGGTGCGGAAGTAGATTTATCAAATGACCTGATGGAAAGTTTCACGATAAAGAATCCTAATGCCAAGTCAACTTGCGGCTGCGGACAGTCATTCCAGCCCGAAAATTAAGCAACTCATTAAGAGTTGCTTTTTAAATACCCGAGAACCAATGCCTTTGCTTCGTCGATACTTTTGCTGTCCATCAATTGAGCCCGCAAATCCTTAGCTCCCGGCCAATCATTGATGTATATTTTGAAAAACCTCTTGAGCGTATCGAAGTTTTTGACGGTGGTCTTATCCTCTCCCTTCCATAGTTTTGAAAAATTGTCGCAATGCTGAAGCATCAACTTAATCTTATCTTTCGGCCTGATTGAGTCCGGTTTGATATTTTCGTTGAAAAACCACGGATTGTTAAATATACCGCGCCCGATCATAATCCCGTCCAATTTATACTCGGATGCTTTTTGTCTTGCTTCCGCCATATCCTTTATATCGCCATTACCGACAACTAAAGTACCAACGGGCTTGGCCATTTCGGCTATCTTTCCCATCTCATCCCAATGAGCAGGGACAGAGGACATCTCTTTACGGGTCCGCCCATGAACTACAAGCGCGGCGATCCCCTCTTCGACAAGATGGGGTATCCACGATTCAGTTTCAATTTTATTGTAACCGAGCCGAGTCTTCACCGATATCGGCAAAGAGCCGGCAACTTGTTTTGCCGCCTTAATTAACGCGCGAGCCAATTTAGGATTTTTTATAAGCGCAGCCCCCGCTCCTTGTTTCTCGATAGACCTGTCCGGGCATCCCATATTTATATCAACCCCGTCAAAACCCATTTTTACAGCCATCTCAACGCATCTTTTAAGTTTCTCCGGATCAGCAGTGAAGAACTGAGCAACGATAGGCCTTTCATTTTTTTCAAAATAAAGCTCGCCCCTGAATTTTTCCGGACCTAAAGCACAGATACCGTCGCATGAAACAAATTCAGTATAGAATACGTCCGGTCTTCCGGTCTGAATAATTATCTGCCTGAAAGCCCAATCGGTAACATTAGCCATCGGTGCCAGAACCGTAAAAGGCTTATTCAATTTTCCCCAGAAACCATAGTTCATAAAAGCACATTAGTATAGAAAAACCCTCCGCCGAGGATTTTTCTATACTACTAATGTGCGCATGCCTGGATTTGAACCAGGGACCTCGTCATTATCAGTGACGCGCTCTAACCAGCTGAGCTACATGCGCATTATTGAATCAAGATAGGCCTTTATACCCATCATAATTTCCCTCTTAACTGAACTGCTCGAAACCTTTATCGAACAAGTGCCATGCCTAAACGATTCTTTGTATAAAAAACTAGATTTTTTTAGTTTTGAAACATAGGTCTTATAAAACTGCCCTCTTTTAAGGCATAGCTCATTTTTCCAGAATTCTTTCTCTTTTTCAAGCTCCATGTTCTCGTAGAGATGAAGCTGAGCCCTGAGCTTTGATCTCGGTAGTTTAAAAAAATAAATTAACCATTTTATAAAAAATCTAAGGATTCTCGGGTCGGTATTGGCCAAAGACACATTATAATAATCTGTCTTAGATCCTTCAGCTAAGTACAAAGTCAGCCCGGAAATTAAAAACGATATTTTTGAAAATTTTCCAAGTCTTTTTAAATACCGCCCATATATCTTCTCATCTTTCTTCTGTCTTATTGCTCTCATGGTATTACGGAACTTTTCACGACTCGCCTCTCCTTTTGACCAAGCCGATCTTCTTAACTCCAAGATTCGCTCCTCGCTCAAAGGAAATTGCCTTAACCAAGCACTTAAAGTGCTCTTGGCAACAGGAATTTGAGCTTTAATTGACCCATAGCCCAACTGCTGTCCTATTCTCATCTGGATAGCTTTTTCTTTTAGTTCTTGATGCATTTAATTCGAACCTTTGTTATTAGATTGCTCAGTAATATATCTTAACAAAGAAAAATATAGCAATCAACTATTTGCTATATCACGAGCAGTTCTTCGCACAAGAAATTAAAACTAAAAGAGGGCTATTAAGCCCCCAGCAACAAAGCGGTAACTTTGTCGCTTAAATTCTCTTTATTGCCCGGACTGAACTTTAACAGCCGGCGCAGAATAGACATCTGGGTTCTCTGGGTGTCGCCCTCCGAACACATGACCACGATTTCCCGCGTCAGCCTTTCTAATTCAAAAAGGTTGTCGTTAAAAATCAACCCCGTCAAAAGACTTTCTTTCTCCGTTCTATTTTTGGCGAATGCAGCCAAAACGCTTTCCAGAACATATATTTTAATCAGGCAATCCGCTAAACTGCTCAAAACAACCTGATGTTTTTCGAGTTCGAGTCCGAATTTTTCGTAAGCCGATCCGGCTGCCATCAAAACGGCTTTTTTGGCATTATTCAGGTAGATCTTAAGGCGTTCGACGTAATCTTCCGGCTCCGTCTGAATCGAAGGGGTCATTGATTCGTTGATTACTTTTTGAATCGCATCCTTGACCGGAAGACTTCCGGTCATTGCTTTCTTAAACAGCATGCCCGCCAAGAGCAATCTGTTTATTTCATTGGTACCTTCGAAGATTCGGTTGATTCGAGAATCACGATAATGCCTTTCGGGATGGCCCTCGCAGAATCCGGAACCGCCATGAACCTGAACATTCTCATCGACAACAAAATCAAGGGCTTCACTGCAGAATACTTTGACAATAGAGCATTCTATGGCGCATTCTTCGATGGCCTTCAAAATAGCCTTGGAATCTTTCGCGTCGACACCATGGATGACTTCATCGAGCATTCCGGCAGTTCTGTAAACAACGGACTCCATCGCATAGTTCAAGGCCGCCATTTGGGCAAGCTTGTGACGGATAACTCCGAAATTGCCGATTTGCCGGCCGAACTGTTTCCGCTCTTTCGAATACTGCAAGGCCTCATCCACGCATACCCTGCCCGCTCCCAAACAAGCCGCACCCAATTTAAATCTGCCAAGGTTCAAAATATTGACCGCAATCTTGAAGCCATTGCCCTGCTCGCCAAGCATATTCTCAACCGGTACTTTTACCGAATCGAGAATCAACGTCGCCGTAGAAGAGCCCTGAATACCCATCTTATGCTCTTCTTCTCCAACTCTTAAGCCTTCAAAAGTTTTTTCAACGATAAAGGCCGTCGGGTCCTTGCCGTTTACTTTGGCAAAAATAATGAACAGGTCGGCAAAACCTCCGTTTGTAACGAATATTTTCTCGCCGTTCAATATAAGGCACTTTCCATCTTCGGATTTTACCGCAGTCGCCCGAATACTGTTGGCATCGGATCCGGCCACCCCTTCCGTCAAAGAATAAGCCGCCACCCACTCCCCTGAAACAAGCTTGGGCAGATACTTTTTCTTCTGTTCTTCGGTTCCGAAAAACCTGATCGGAAGAGTGCCAATCCCCGTATGCGCCAAAAACGTACAGGCAAAGGAACCCTGCTTGGAAACATGCTCGGCTACGATAGCGGCGACTACCGCTCCAAGATCAGTCCCCCCATACTCTTCGGGAACTTCAACTCCCAAGAAACCAACCTCGGCCAGCTCACGGATAAGCTCTCTCGAAAATCCGAAGTCCTTGGATTCAATTCTCCTAATAGCTTCATCGGTAATCAGTTTTTGATCAACCACCTCCGCTATCGTTTCCTTGATTAGCCGCTGTTCGTCGGTCAGATTATTGACCGTGAGTATATCGGGAATTTTATCGCTCGGAAGAATGAATTCTCCGCCCTTCGGCACTCGCCGCCTCGCCTGTTTTTAAAAGTTCAGGTACGCAGACTATCTATGCCATAATCGATTTAAAGAGTAAATACTTGTCAAATTTGGCCTCTTGTGGTAGGATCTTATATGCCTTTAATGACCCCTGACCCAAAAATGAAGGGTGTCCATGACGCCCTGAAAAGGAAATTTAAAGGCCGGCAACTATTATTCGGCCAGGGTTTTATTGACGCAAAAGTCGTATTTGTGGCCGAAAACCCCATATCCGAAAACGGGTCCAAGGACCTGACAAGATGGACTCCTCAATCAGAAAAGCTCCTTAATCAGCTTATCCGATCAGCCGGAATCAATAAAAACAAAACTTACTTCACTACCGTATTAAAGCACTGCCCTCAGCCGAACAAAGTACCTACATCCAAAGAGATAAAATCTTACGTTCCCTTCTTAAGGGAGGAGCTTAAAACCATAGGACCGGCCATCGTGGTCACTCTGGGCAACTTAGCCCTTAATGGAATCGGCTTGCGCCAGCCATTGGCTAATATACACGGAAGGAGCTTCAATTTCGGAAGCTATGAACTGTTCCCTACCTTCCACCCGGAAACCGCATTAAAAAGCACAGAAATAAAAACGCTCTTAGAGGGCGACTTTATAAAGCTCAAGCAAATGATAGACAGCAAGAAGACCTAAAAAATCCACCAGACGGTGGATTTTTTAGGGGGTTAAAGCTTTTCTTCTAAGAACTCGCTTAGCGGCTTCTTTTATAGATCCAATCCCCATTCCGAAAGATTCTATCAGCTCTAAGTGCTCGCCCGATTCTCCGAATCTATTGGCAACTCCGATATACTCCTGCGGAACAGGGTAATTTCTTGACAGAACTTCGGCCACAGCTGAACCTAATCCCCCGTTGATTTGATGCTCCTCGACCGAGACAATAGCACCTGTTTTTTTAGCTGCCTCGATTATTGTTTTTTCATCGATAGGATCCACCGTATGAGAATTGATAACCATACACTCGATTCCTTCTTTTGATAATTCTTCTGCCGCTACCAGCACATTGTGTAAAAGAATTCCGCAACCGACAATCGCAACATCTTTGCCCTCACGAAATACCTCTGCTTTTCCAATCTCAAAAGGGGTGTCCTTAGTTGTGAAAACAGGAGACTTTTCCCTTCCCAGCCTGATATATGTCGGCTTCCCGTTGAAAGCCGCCGCCACGGTCGCCTTTTGAGCTTCCAGGGCATCGCAAGGAACGAGCACGACCATGTTGGGCTGAACTCGCATCAGGGCGATATCCTCCAACTGCTGATGAGTTGCTCCATCCGGCCCTACCGAAATACCGGCATGAGCTCCGGCTATTTTAACCGGCACATTATTTAAAGCAATGGTCGTTCTGATCTGTTCATTATTTCTTCCCGGACTGAAAGCCGCATAAGAAGAAATAAAAGGGATCTTGCCGTAGTTGGCCATGCCCGAAGCGACCGTTGCCATATTCTGTTCGGCAACTCCTATTTCAACGAATCTATCCGGAAATTTTTCCTTAAACCAGTGGCTCATGGTTGATTCCGTTAAATCAGCGCAAAGCACAACAACTCTTTTGTCTTTTTCTCCGGCCTCAACCAAACCTTTTCCATAACCTTGCCGAGTAGGGGCCATCTCAACCTTGGCTTTATCAAATAAGTTTTCGACTAAGTGAGCGTTTTTATTAAGCATAATAAGGTTAAATTTGACTCAAAATCCGAATTTCGAAATCCGAAATAAAATCCGAAAATCTTAAATATCAAATCCTAAATAGTTTGGAATTTGAAATTTATAATTTTGATATTATTTCGAATTTCGTATTTCGTGCTTCGAATTTTCTGCTATTTGCATCTTCCGCAATCTCCGCATCTGCAGGTCATTCCGTGACTGCACGTATCCGCATTGCCCGTACCAGCAGCCATGCCCTTCCAATGTCTACCGCAACAGCCGCAGGCTTTAGCGCCAAAAGCTAAGAGCGTTAAGACGACAACGGACCAGGCATACTGACTTTCTTCAAATCCGAATACCAAAAACCCTTCCCACGTACTCCAGAAAAACAAAACGCCGGCTAAGCAAGCCAAAAGATGAAGAACTTTAACCACCCAATGATGAAAACATCTACAATCTCCTGACATAAAGCACCTCCCTTCCTGATTAGCTTAGGGTCAAGAGATCAAAGCTGAAAGCAAGAAAATATTCCGCTTTAGACTTTAAGCCTCATGCCGAAAGCCGGATTTAATACCTGTTTAAAAACGAGAAGAGGATCCAAAATACGATACCGATGATTCCGGCTATTATCGTTGCCCTAAACCAGAGGTCAAGACTTGCCCTATCTTGGTTCGTCCCCTCTTTATTGACGACTCCGTCAACCCCTACTCTTTCTAATCTCTGCAGAATACCGCTATGATCCGTATCTCCTATAATTTTCCGGAAATACTGTTCGTTGAAAAACTTGATAAGGTCATAACGGCTGACTATCCCCAAGAGCCTCTTTTGATCGTCGACCACCGGAATAGGATTAACTCTGTGATGCTGAGCAAACTCTTTGGCTAAATCTTCGACTTTCACGTCGGGACCGACCACTAAAGGATCGACATTCATTACCTCCCTAATCTTTATTTCTCTTAACTTCTTGAAATGGTCATCGAGGGTTTTATTATCTACCTTGCTTTGAGAAGCCTGCTTCATAATATTCAGTATCGTAGGCAGATGCATTCCCGAACCCTGAAGAATCATATCGTAACCGGTGACGATACCGACTAATTTTCGGCTATGGTCAATCACCGGAAACCCGTCATAATTATACTTTTCAAAAAGCTCTGCGGCGTATTCTAAGCTGTCCTCGGGTTTAACCGAGATAACTCCGACCCGCATTATATCGCTAACGCGCGCGATCGCTTCCTGCTCTTGTTTGTTTTCCATGGTTGTTTAGTAAGGTTTATATTATTTATAATTATACAATAACTGCTTAATTTGACTATTGATGCTCAGATCTGATTTTACCCCCCAAGGTTCTTAGTTCATCTAACATCTTCTTGGCCTGCTCCCCTTTCGGCCAAACATCATCCGGACCTTTTCCCGGAGGATTACCGTGCCAGCGATAATCAAATTCTATTTCTTTTATTCCTTTGCCCGGAATAGTGTGGGCGATGATGACGGTTGGTTTCTCATATATAGTTTTGGCTTCTTCGGTAGCATCGACGAACTGTTCTAAATTGTGGCCATCCACCTCAAGGACGTGCCAGTTAAAAGATTCGTATTTCGCCCTCAATGACTCAAGGGGCATTATGTCTTCGGTCATCCCGTCAATCTGAATATTATTGCGGTCAATTATACCGACTAAATTATTCAGCCTATATTTCCCGGCGAACATAATTGATTCCCAGGTATTACCCGCATCGTGCTCGCCATCAGACATGATGCAATACACACGATTTTTCTTTTTATCCATGCGCATGGCATAGGCAATTCCGGCCGCCTGGCCAAGCCCCGAACCTAAAGGCCCGGACGTGGTCTCAACGCCGGGTAATCTCTCCCTCTCCGGATGACCCTGCAAACGAGATCCGAATTTTCGTAAAGTTTTTAATTCTTCAACAGGAAAATACCCCGCCTGAGCCATTGATACATATCTGATCGGAGTAATATGTCCGTTGGAAAGGATCAGCCAATCTCTATCCGGTAAGTTAGGATTCTTGGGATCATGATTTAAAATATAGAAATACAGAGCAGTAAAAATATCGGCCATCCCCAAAGGACCGGCAGTATGCCCGGAACCGGCCGTGGTCAGCATCTCAATCAAAAGCTGCCGGGCTTCATTGGCTTTTATCTCTAACTCCCCTATTTTTTCTTCTGTAATATAGCTGCTCATTTAGAAAATGTTAACTTAATAGCCATAAAACAAGTAATAAAGAAAGTGCACCAAATAGTACTTTCATCTTTTTATCTTTATGCCTATTTGCATAGAAAAAGGCATAAAGAGCGGCAATCATAGTACTGATTAATGAACTTCCCATAATAGCCGCAGAGGCATTATTATCGCAGAAGAATGGTCTTGGCTCCATACTTCCTCCCCATATTTCAAATGGACAAAAGTACATCATATAAAAGATCATCGCAACCGCAAAAATGCTTAAGATAAAGGGCAGCGAATAGATAATTAATTTACTGCTCCATACCTTCCCCTTAATCCCTCTATCATTCTGTGTAAAATCCGTCTCCTCTATCTTCTTAATTTTTTCTTCGGTGATATAACTGCTCATTTAGAAAAATAAAGCATTATGAGGGAGATTGCTCCGGAAATAAAAGTTCCCACGGTCAGCAATAGAGCATTCTTGGTGCTCGTGTTGCCTCCGCCGGCTGTACCGACGGTAATTTTACTTTTCGGTAAAACCGAGCCCATGATCATAAAAAGAGAAACGGCAAAAAAAGAAAACGAGATAACTAATAAAAAGGAGAAGATGGACCTGAAGGCTTCTGATATGATGCCGAACATCATGGGAGTTTAGCGGCCTTCAATACATGTTCAACCAATGTATTGGTATAGCCGAATTCATTATCGTACCACGAGAATACCGCGCATAAATCTCCGTCGACTACCTTGGTTAGGCCGAGGTCAACAATGGCTGCGTGCGGGTCCCCGACAATATCTGATGAAACAATCTGGTCGTTAGTTGTCCTCAGTATTCCTTTCCAGCGATCTTCTTTCTCGGATTCTTTAAACATACCATTCAGCTCTTCCACGGTAACCGACTTGGGAGAACAGAAAACAATACAAGACAAAGATCCCGTCTGAGTCGGAACTCTCATCGATACTCCGTCAAATTTGCCCTTCAAAGCCGTAACAGCCCGGGTAGTCGCAATGGCCGCCCCCGTCCATGAGGGCGAGATATTGACTGCCGCCGATCGTCCCCTCTTCCAATCACTGCCCTTGACTGGACCGTCAATCAAAGACTGCGTAGCGGTGTAGCTATGAGTAGTATTCAAAAATGCTTTCTTAATTCTCAGCTTCTCAACTAAAATCTGCATCACCGGTGAAACGGAGTTGGTTGTGCAAGAACCGTTTGAAGAGATTGAGCAGTTTTTGAGATTGTCCTCATTGACTCCTAAAAGAACGGTCTGTCCATTGGGGCCATCGTCGTCTTTCGCGGGAGCGGTGATAACTACTTTCTTAGCTCCGACCTTCTGGTGAACGGCCGCCTTTTCAAAACTATCAAAAACACCGGTCGCCTCAACTACTATGTCTATATTGAGCGGGGCCCAGGGCAACAATGTCGGATCCTTTTCTCCGATGAATAACGTTTCATGGCCGTCTACAACTAAGTACTTCTTACCGTCAACTTCTTTGGTCGATATATCCTTGCCATACCGGCCGTAAGCCGAATCGTATCTTAACAAGTAAGCTAAATTGCCCAAATCCCCGAGGTCATTGATTGCCACGACCTCAAGCTCTTTCTTAGTTAGGGCCAACTTAAAAAACGCTCTGCCAATTCTTCCGAAGCCATTAATAGCTACACGCACCTTGCGCAAGTTATAAAGTTCGTAAAGTTATAAAGTTCGTAAAGTTAGCGCTTGATGAACTTGATAAACTTGATGAACGAATCACTTATATATTATATCAGTTCTGAAACAGGGGCAAAAGAGCTTTCTGTGCATTAAAAAGACCCCTAATAAGGGGGTCAATTCGACTAACTTGAGAGGGTATTTATTAATCGGCTCTTCAAAGAGGTCTTGACCGAAGAATAATCTCCTCTATCCACCCATTCGTCGAAGTCTATATGCACATATTTTCGACTAACCACAATGGAATGGGGCTCCAAAAAACCAGAATTCTTTTCTCGCCACAAAGGCGCCATGCCTTTGCCTATTCTACTGGATAACCTTGCATAAATTGCCAAAAACACGAGCACGCTCAAAAGATTTAGGGATAGGGAGCCGAGGACGATTTCTGCAGTTTTTGAACCTGAAGTAATCATTGACAGAATAATGATAGCCGAAACAGCCAAGAAAGCTCTTTTGAGCCAGTAAAGCAACTTGGCCTCTTTGGCCATCGCTTCCTTAACTCGAGGTAAGCCCTTGAAAATCCGGACTCGAGTCTCAAGATCAACTTCGAGATTACGAAATGCGGCAATACTTACGCCATAAATCGGACAATGCATTGTATTCAGCGGATGAAGCCTGTCGCAGACGACACAGGTTTCTGCAACCCGAGACCCACACTGATGGCATTTCTCAACCATCTGAAGACTCTGACCGGAAGCCCAGCCAGAAATCTGAGAATTGGTAAAAGGAAAATTATCATGCCCGCAAACCGTGCAAAGAAGCATTGATTTCTCCGTTTTTTAAAGATACTAACGATGCCTGATTATAATAACAAAAAAACTTAATATGTCAATCGAAACGACCGGCGATGTATCGCGCAAGGACCTAACGAGGCCAACTTAACCTGATGATATTTAGTTCCGTACCCTTTATGCTTTTCAAATCCGTAGCCGGGGTATTTTTTAGCGTATTGGACCATCATTTTATCCCTGAAAACTTTGGCAATAACAGATGCGCAGGCAATGGCAAAAACCCTCCTATCCCCCCTTACTATGGCTATCTGCTCGCCTTTTAGTCCCGGGATCTTTTTATTGCCGTCTACCAGAACTATAGATTTAAAAACTGTATCTTGTATTTTGTATTTAGTATTTTGTATACCAGATACCATATACAAACTACTATATACTTTTCTGACCGCCCTCCTCATGGCCCATCGCGATGCCTGATAAATATTCAACTTATCTATCGTCTTCGGATAAGCATAGGATAGGGCATAAACCAGATCTTTTTCTTTCAAAAGCTCCTCGGCATAGAATTCCCTGCTCTTGGCCAAAAGAAGCTTCGAATCCCTTAGCCATCGAAGTTTTTTGTGTGTTTTTTTATAAAATTGGTTAGTTATGGCTACGGCGCAAACTACTACAGGCCCGGCCAAACAACCCATCCCGACTTCATCAACGGCATAAATAAGCCGATAACCCGACATAAACAGATTGCGTTCGAGCGATTTATTTGGTAGTTTCATTGTCAGAATACATTAAAAACAAGGAGTTTTATGTCAGCTTGGAGCGGCATTCCCCCGGTCATTCCCGATCAGCCATGCGATGTATGCGGATCAAAAACCAATGTCGAGAGCGGGCAAGTAGAGGTTACGGAGTCTCCTTGCTGTAAAAGCAGTTTCTCTCATATTCAATCGAATCTTTGCAAATCCTGCAAAGAACAAGGTTGGGTTATATTCGGCCGAGCAAGCTTGAACGGAAGAATCACTTACTATAAAGCCCATGGCCGCGAATTCAGGGAATTTCCTAAGCGTTAATCAGCGCATACAGAGCAATTCCTGTCGCAACGGAAACGTTAAGGCTTTCTTTTTTTCCATACATCGGTATGGAAATTTTTTTATCCGCACGGCTCAGTACCGACGCAGAGACTCCATTCACCTCATTCCCGACAACCAAGGCGACCGATCCGCCAGATGACCGACTTAGCTTAACCTTAAAAATATTAACCGAATCCTTTGTTTGCTCAAGGGCCACAACAAAAACCCCTTCCATCTTTAGCCTTGTTACTATTCTCCATGAATCACGTATATACTCATAGGGGACGGCCTTTTCCGCCCCGAGTGCTGTTTTGGCTATCTTATCTGAATCATAATTCATAATTCGTAATTCATCATTCGTCTTTGGCCTTGGCGTAATCCCGCAAAGATATATTTTACTGACTCCGACCGCATCGGCAGTACGAAAAATAGAACCTACGTTCTCCCGGCTACGAATATTGTCTAAGATAAGGTATATTTCTCTGTTTTTAATCACTTTGCTATAATATATGTAAGCAGCTTAATTTTCAATTACCAATTCTCAATTTTCACTGAATATATCGATGGTTCCATTTTCAAACATTGGAACATTGAAAATTTATTGTAAATTGTAAATTGTAAATTGATAATTTCTTTGAAGAATTATAAATATCTGGTCTGGGCTGGAACAGCAGCCTTGGTAATGCTGATCATTTTCTTAGCGGCGGCGACTAAACAAATTAAAAATACGGCGACCACAACAAACACCATATCTTTCTCCGGCGAAGGCAAGATTTCTGCCGTACCGGATGTTGCTGTTATAAGTTTTTCAATTCTAACCGAAGCAACGACGTCCAAGAAAGCACAAGACGATAATTCTGTGAAATCTAAGCAAGTTGTAGATTTTCTAAAAAGCCAAGATATAGACGATAAGGACATTAAAACCGCGGGCTACAACGTCTATCCCCAGTATGGCTACGACAAACCACTGCCGGTACCTCTTGGATCTGAAGTTCAGAGCTATCCCTCATATTATCCAGGGAATCAAAAAATTATTGGCTATCAAGTGAACCAGTCTTATGAAGCAAAGGTTCGTGACTTGGAAAAAGTCAGCGCTGTCCTTGATGGTCTTGTAAAGGCCGGGGCAAACCAAGTCAATAACCTCGGATTCAAAATTGATGATGAAGAAAAATTAAAAGACCAGGCAAGGGAAATGGCGATTAATGATGCCAAGGAAAAGGCAAACAAGTTAAGAAAGCAATTGGGAATCCTTCTTGGTAAAATAGTTAATTACCAGGAAGGCGGATACTATCCTCCTGTATACTTAAAAGCTGAGGCGATGGATACCGGCGGTTATGGCGGAGGCGGTCCCCTGCCCGAAGTGCCCACTGGCGAAAACGAAGTAGTGGTCAACGTTACCATAACGTACCAAATCAAGTAGTGAATGCCTGCCCCGTACCAAGCCCGCCCCCTTTCTCAATGGCGGTCAGCGGAAAAGCTTGGTATGGGGTAACAATAACTTATCAAATTAAGTAAATCCTAAATCAAAAGGCGCCCGGAAGGGCGCTTTTGGTGTACCGGAATCATTACAATGACTTCATATACAATACACACTTGGGAAATCTTGTTTTCAATCTCTTGGCTAACCTTTTCCTTCTTCGGACCTGGTACTCAATAATATCCATCTCGGCTCCCAAAATGAGATCAACTACCTTTCCCGTAGTGAGTTTGCTTCTCCTTGCTATACGCTCAAGTTCTTTCCAGGCTTCTTTTGATAGTTCCAAATCAACAAGGGCCGCTCTATTCTTTCTCATCTCCCCTCTTTTTCTAATCTAACAAAGAACCGTGATTACTTTTACCATGCAAAGTATAGTTTGTCTATCATTCCGTCATTGCGTTATGAGCATCGTTAAAGATTTCTTAAAAGCCCGATCGAGGTTTAATTGTGTATATGCGACCGTCACTTTAAAGAGTTATGCCTTCACAATCCATGAATTGTTCAACCATCCCGAGAAAGGCCTGAAAATACGCCATTGCAAGAGAATACGCATCGGGGCTCTCAACCTCAAGTTTCCAAAACAGTAACTGGACCAATGATTCAATTGAAATTTCGCCGCTTGCCTTTTCCTCGTCAACGAATTCTTGCGCCCCATTATCCAGGAGGACGCCCTCGAATTTATCAAAGTAATACTCAGCATAGTCCATCCACTTTTCACAGTCACTTGCCCTGGTTCTGTTTATACTAATCGTGTCCGGCTTAATATCGGGAAAGTATAAAGCTATACCAGAAACACCTTGGGAAATACCCTGCCTTTTGTTGTTATATACTTTTGAGGCAAAGGATGTTTGCTCGGCAAAATACTGCTCCGAACTTTTGGTAACTTGACGATTATTACCACTCGGAAAAACCAACATTCCGACCGCCAATAACCCAAAGAAGGCTATTAATGTTCCCGCTAAAATTACATTGTTTTTTTGTTGAATGTTCATAGTCCAATTATACCCCCCCCCCCCGGATTTTTCGAAAGTTGATAACTTACAACCCTTAAATTTAGCTCAGCACGTTCGGCCTGCTGGCCTCAGTATTTCGAAACCTTCGTTTCTCAACCTGCCTGCCCGCTTCACCAGAGCTTCAGCGAGGCCAGCCGGCGAGGATTTCCAAAACCTAAAACCGCCTTCGGGCGGTTTTAGGTTTCCTAATCTTATATAGCTAACCAGTTCACCCTTTGAAATCCGGCGAAGCCGGAAACGCAAAGCGTTTATTTCATAGGGTAAATTCCTTTTGATGGCGATTTGTGTTCTAGCCATCATTGAACCAAAGCTCTCACATGGAGAACCCTGTCCCGTTAGAGGCAGGCCGCCATAGGCGACCGTAAGCTCTAATGGGATCCGATATATCTGTCGGACCCAGATCTCGCCCAGAGGGCGGAATCGACTTCATTTTTAATTGAAGGATAGAGGTTGGATGTGAAAAAGGACAATATTTAAATATTTAAATATTTAAACTATCCGATTACCCATCTTTCGCCTCCCACTTCTAACCTTTCAGGATATTTTCATAAAGAAAATATAGAAAGGAGGTGATCCAAGACCAGCTTCCGCTAGCCTTGCCTTGTTACGACTTACTCCCTGTTACCGATCCTACCGTGTCCCCACGTGTAAACATGGATCTTCAGGTATTACCGGCTCCCTTGAGTTGACGGGCAAGTATCTTCTGGGATTTCAGAATTGATGTTCCCATCGTACCTGCGGATTTCCCGCATACGACGAGCTCCTAATGCATCTTCGCTTTAATCTGGCGAAGATTTTTCAGTCCTTGAATGGTCTTGTGTTCGCCTTTCTGGAGACGCTCCATAATATCGCAAAATATCTGGAAGTCTTTTTTCTTAGAGACGAATCTCAACCTGTGCTTAGAGAAGAACGGGATAATTATTTTCTGTAAATCTCCCCAATTAAACACTTCGTATCGATAACATTGCTGATGATTTGGTCTTTTATCACGCTGGAAATATATACTACCACACCTAAAATAATCTTTTAATTTATAGAGGATATCTTTATCCTTCTCTATTAATTTAATATAGAACCTTGGTTCGACATATACCCGACGCTTGGTTTTGCCGCCCTTGTCCGGATCACGGACATAAGCAGTAAAACTACCTTCCCCATCAACAAGACCGACAATGTAATCTGGACTTAACATAAGAGTAGACCCTTCATAAAGCATTACTGCTTATACTACTATAGTCTAGCTGACTTCTGACGCGGCGTCAAATCCTTATACCGCATCAGATCTCCCCGGGTCAGTTATATTTCATTTCCCGACATCTTTTCGCGTCTTTTTTTCAGACCTTCTCTATGCTCACTGCCAATCATAGATCGATCAGACGTTTTGAATGAAAAGCTGTTGTTTGCTTTCAACTCCTTCGACCTAATCCTCGCGGATTAAGCCTAGTTTTCAGCTACGCTCGAATGACGGACATTCGAGGAACGGATTTCAACCGCTTAGAAATATAACCTGCCAGGCGCTTTTATTGTGAGTGCAAAATTTGAGAACGTATTCACCGCTGCGTTCTGATCAGCGATTACTAGCAATTCCAGCTTCAAGGAGGCAAGTTTCAGCCTCCTATCCGAACTGAGGGTGCCTTTGATGGGATTAGCTCCGCCTCGCGGCTTAGCGACCCATTGTAACACCCATTGTATCATGTGTGTAGCCCAGGGCATCAAAGGGCCACGCTGACTTGACGTCATCCCCACCTTCCTCTCCGTTACCGGAGCAGTCTCGTCTGACACGTATAACAGACAATAGGGGTTGCGCTCGTTAATCCACTTAAGGAAACCATTCACATGACGAGCTGACGACAGCCGTGCAGCACCTGTCCTAGTGCCTTGCGGGGGCCTTAGTTTCCTAAGGCTTACACTAGAATTTCAAGCCCTGGTGAGGTTCCTCGCTCAGTGTCGAATTGAACCACATGATCCACTGCTTGTGCAAATTCCCGCCTATTCCTTTGAGTTTTAAGCTTGCGCTCGTACTTCCCAGGCGGCAGACTTAACGCGTTAGCTTTGCCACTGGAAGGGTCGATGCTCCCAATAGCGAGTCTGCATAGTTTAGGGCGTGGAATACAAGGGTATCTAATCCTTTTTTATGCCCACGCTTTCGCGGCTGATCGTCAGTAGAGCCCTAGCAAGCTGCCTTCGCTTTTGGTGTTCCGTGCGATATCAATGGATTTCACCCCTACACCGCACGTTCCGCTTGCCTCTAACCCACTCTAGCTCTGCCGTTTCCAATGCGGCCTCAGGGTTAAGCCCTAAGATTTAACATTAGACTAACAAAGCCGACTACCCGCGCTTTACGCCCAGTAATTCCGGATAACGCTTGGGGTCCTCGTATTACCGCTGCTGCTGGCCTTTTACAAAAACATTTGTGTTGGACTATATCATCATCCTACAAAACTTGTAGGAGTTCGGCGTCTTATAGAAAGTAAAGACTCTCTATCCATCGAGTAAATCGATAAGTCTCTGAGGGGCTAAGTATTATGAGGTAACTTGTAAGAAAAACAATCAAGAATATGTGATCGGATAGTTTGGCAAAAGTTATCTCTGCCTTCTGATCCAATATAAATTCTCGGGTATCGTTTTCCTCTGCACAAATTGTTATATACGGTAGATTTTATATTAAAATTATCTAACAAAACGTTTTTGAGTTCGTTAGAATCTCCTACCGAAAAACAATTACTCGCCAGATAAAAAGCATAATGATTTTTGGGCCTAAAATCTAAAGACCCATCATCCATATACCATATTGCCAAACTTAATGGTGATTTTAATAAATCTTTTAAATTAGAGGGGATAATTTTCTTACCCTCTTTATAGAAAAGACCGTATAAATTTTGAAATTCTCTAAGATATCTCGTGCTAAAGTAATACTGATTATAATCTTCTCTGAATTTAATTTCAGAAAGACAATAATCCTTGAACTGGCCATAAAGCCATTCAACATACTCTTTGGCTTTTGATCGCTGTTTTATTTGCAATCTTATGCCAAGCGTATCTTTTTTCTTTTCAAAACTTCCGTCACCAAGAAGCAAACCAATAGTTATATCTTGTAACTTGTTATCCAGCTCCATGCCTCATTATACCAGCTTCCCTGCTGATTTTCTACATATAATCCAACTAAATTGGACGCAGCTATATGTAGCGTTCCAGCATATAAGCCAAATATTATTTCATAGGATTACTCCTATGCCTCGCACCATCTTTGTTAGATTCACGAGGTTAGCAACCCCTTATTCTCGTGGTACCGTCAGGGCCCCCCGACTCTGGGTATTTGTTCTGTTTTTGAAAGCGAAATAATAAACAATTTCGAAGCACGACGATGAAGTTGTAGTAAACACTACTACGAAGAGGAGAAACGAAGAAATTGATTATTATTTCGCTTCCAACGGGCAAGCGAATTTTAATCGTCTTCTTTGTTGCTCGTCCTCAATGTAGTATCAACTACAATTTCGTCCTCGCGTCGCGAATACATTTAAAATTCGCATCGTCAAAACGAACAGAATACCCAGAGTCGGGGGGCTATTTCTTCCCACGCAAAAGCGGTTTACATGCCGAAGCACTTCTTCCCGCACGCGGCGTCGCTCGATCAGGCTTTCGCCCATTGTCGAATATTCTCGACTGCAGCCACCCGTAGGTGTAAGGACCGTATCTCAGTTCCCTCGTTGGGGGCCGTGCTCTCACACCCCCTACCCGTCATAGCCTTGGTGGGCTTTTACCCCGCCAACAAGCTGATAGGACCTAGGCCGCTCCCCGAGTAACTCTTGCGAGTCTTTACTGATAACCGATTACTACCCGCAAGAGTTACTCGGAATTTCCAATTTCCAATTTCCAATTTCCAATCAAATCTCAATGACTTAATTTTAAAAAATTAAATAACTGAAAATTCAATAAAAATTAAAAATTAAAAATTAAAAATTTCGATTCTTGTAAGTAAGAATCGGCTATCAGACCATTGAGTATTAGCCCACCTTTCGATGGGTTATTCTCATCTCGAGGGTACGTTCCAAGGTATTACTAACTCGTTCGCCACTGTATCCCGACGTTGCCGTCGGGACCCGTTTGACTTGCATGCCTTATCCACGCCGCCAGCGTTCATCCTGAGCCAGGATCAAACTCTCCTAAATAGAATGCCTGTGGCTTAAAGTCTGAAGACTAAAGCCAAAGGCATCAGGAATTTTTTCCGACGCTCTTTCGAGATCGGAAAATCCCGTTAGAGATAGGATGCCACAGGCATCCGAAAGCTCTAATGGGACTGGTTAGCTATATAAAATTGGGAAAGATCTTTCCTGAACGATTATATTACTCTGATTATCTTTTGCAATACTGGATTAATCCCATACATTCGGCCTACTGGCCTCGGTATTTCGATGTTCTGCGACATCTCAATAATATAACCACGATTAGCCCCGTGGGGACCAATCGTGGTTATACAGACTAACCTAATTGTATGTTGGTTATTTAGTTTAAGATATTCCCATTATATTCCCCCTTAGCGACGATGTCAACAAGGGGAATCGGCCTGAAATCTTAATCGTTTTGACAAATTGATTGATAAATGGTAGATTCTGACCAATTCGAACCTTGAAAAGGGGTAATCGTGGGAACTCTTCTAATCCTTTTGGTTCTGAGCGCTATCGTTGCATTTCACGAGTTGGGCCATTTTCTTTTTGCGAAACTTTTTAACGTAAAGGTTGACGTCTTTTCCGTAGGATTCGGTCCCCGAATCTTGTCTAAAAAATTCGGAGAAACGGAGTATCGCATAGCCGCCATACCCTTGGGGGGTTATGTAAAAATGGTTGGCGAAGAATTAACCGACAGCCTCGCCGACAACGCCGATCCGAGATCATATACATCGAAGGTGTGGTGGCAAAAGTTCCTGATATTATTCGCCGGTCCGGCATTTAACTTCATCCTGGGAATAGCTCTCTTATTCTCTTTCTATCTCATAAACGGGGTCCCCAAGACCTCTAATAAAATTGCTGAGGTAGTGAAAGAATCTCCAGCCGATCATGCCGGAATTAAACCCGGTGACGCCATTATAAAAATCGACGATATTCCGGTAAACAACTGGAGGGATCTGGCCTCGAAAATAAATATCGATCAGAAAAATACAGAAATTAAATTAGAAGTGAAAAGAGGTAGATCTGAGCAGATTACCGTATCCGTCCGTCCGGAGCTTACCGATCAAGGTCCCAAAATAGGAGTCGTCGGGGAAAAGCCCGTTGTTGTATACGGCCCTCGCGAGGCCTTGATGGAAAGCTACCGAGCGTCAAAAGAAATGCTGACTTTGATGGCTGGAGGATTGAAGGATTTGTTCACCGGCAAAGTTAAATTTAAGGATGCCGTCAGCGGACCGGTTGGAATAATTGATTTCGGTAAAAAAACCAGTTCAGAAAGAGGCTTCGGCGGAATTTTGCTATTTGCCGCCCTAATCAGTTTCAACCTCGGCTTAATCAATCTCTTTCCCATCCCCGTTCTGGACGGAGGCAATATAGTTATCGTGATAACCGAAGCAGTAATGCGCAAACCGCTAAACCGACGCCTTAGAGCTGCGGTTCAGACTATAGGAATAGTCCTACTCTTGGCCCTCATGGCTTTTGCGATCTTCAATGACATTGGCCGTTTGACGAAGTAGAGACGCTCCGCTATTAAGCGGAGCTTTTTAATTTAAGCAGAAACTTATTCACCTTGTAAGCGGCGCCACTCCTCAATCTTTTTATGATTTCCGGAAAGCAAAACTTTAGGTACCCTCCATTTTATAGCCTTAGCCTTTAGACTTTTAGCTCTTAGCTCAAATATCTCAGGCCTCGTATACTGGACGTGCTCTTTTTCTTGGGCTTCTTTATCCGAAAAACTCTCATTCTTAATTGATTCTTCTTTTTGTACCACCCCCGGAATCAATCTTGAAACCGCTTCAATAATAACCATAGAGGCGACTTCCCCGCCAAATAAGACATAGTTTCCGATCGACATCTCTTCGTCTGCAATATATTCAGCCACTCTTTCGTCAACTCCCTCATAGCGTCCGCATATAAAAATAAGCTGATCGTATTTCAATAATCTTCGCGCATCTTTCTGGGTAAATGTTTTGCCCTTGGCCGATAATAAAACCACTCTGATTTTCTGTTTGGGATTTGTTTTTTGAGATTTGGAATTTGCTGGTTTTAAAAATTGAACCGCCTTAAAGATGGGCTCAATTTTTAAGACCATCCCCGCTCCCCCGCCATAAGGCCGGTCATCAACTGTCTTGTGCTTGTCATTGGTCCATCGTCGTAAGTTGTGAGTTTTTATAGTTATCAGTTTTTTAGCTTGCGCCCGCGCTAAAAGAGATTCGGATAAGAATCCTGAAAAAAGATTTGGAAATATGGTGATAATGTCTATCTTCATATTACGCATATTTGACAATATATATGTTTTGATATATTATATTGGAACATTCGTACTTTGGCAAGGGAGAGAGAAATGACTTTGAAAACCATAGTTCAAGAAAGGTCTCTGGAATTTATCAAACAGAGGGGTTTATCAGGTTATAGGAAATGTACGGTCGCAGAAATCCGCAACTACTTTCGAGGATTGTCTACTTATATATCCGCCGTTTCTCCCGGATTAGAACTATCAATTGACGAAAATCTTATCAAGGAAGCCCTCAACGATTTAGAGACCCAAGGAAAAATCTTCCGAATCACCACCGAAATCGGAGACTGTTTCGCCCTCCGGACAAATCCCTCACAAGTTACCGCCCTGTTTTAGGGCATCCTCCCGCCAATCAGGCGGGATTTTTGTAAATTAAAAAGCCGAGTCTGACTCGGCCGTAAATCCTATTTACCGATCCTTAAAATTAATTGTCCAAACAGGACAGAGGTTATTCCAGGCTTTTCCAAGGACGGGAAATCTCATGCTCATATTACCGACCAATTTGTAAAGTCCGTAACCGACCCCAAAGATTGCTCCGACAAAACAGACAAGAAGAAGAGCGGCGCCCGCTCCCGTCAAGACCGTTAAAAAAAATGATAAATCATTAATGGGATCAAAGAGGTTGCATGTGCCGATAAGTAGTCCAAAAATAACAGACCCATACAGAGCCAATGCAACGACCCGATAATACTTGTTGGTAATTTTCTTTTCTAATAATTTAGCGATACCTATCGTTAATACTGCAAGACCAAAACCAACTACGCCCAACCCAATATAAATTCCCCATTCGGTATAGTTAATAGTCGGCATGTGCGGGTTAAGTAGAAATGCGACTAAACCCTCGCCAGCAACATACAACGTGGTAAGAAACATTGCCGCAACCATACTCAACATGGCCAGCATAATGCTCCTCACGGCAAATAACTCACAGGTGCGGATATTGATGTTTGAAATATCTTTTTTCTCATCAAAAATATAAACTCCGGATAAAATATCCCTCCAAGTGCCTCTTTTTACGGTGATATTCCCGAACGACAAGAATGACTCAATCAAAAGCGATAATGCGGCTAACAGAACGCCGCCTTCGAGAATCGTCAGCCCCACTCGCTGGCCGGTATTTTGAAACCAAGCCGTCCAAGTCCAAAACAGGGCCCAAACCAAGACAATGATAACCGAAACAAGAACCGTTCTGACGACTAGTTTGCCGGTCATGTGTAATTCTCTTTTGTTATTAAGGTGCTTCAACTTAATAACAAAAAGGTATAACCGTGTCAAGTTTTTTTCCTTTAAATATCCCGTCTTTAGTGCCCCTCTCTACACCAAATGACACTCTGACACGATCGTTGTATAATGTCATTAAAGATTTATTTTTGATGATCCAAAGATAAGGTCCCGCGCGATCGCATAGGCTAATCCCTCGCTTGGTAGCTCGCAAACAAAAACTGGTCTTTCGACCAGTTTTTGCTCTTAATGTAACCCTTCGATTACACTCAGGGTGATTTTCGGCAGCGCCGAAAATCACATATCCAGGTCTCCCATAACGTCTTCGACGTTTCGGGTAGCACCCTTGGCAGGGGCTCTTCCACCTTCCGGCTCTTCGATCTTGAGATTAACGCGAGCGTTATTTCTCATACCGACAATTCGAGCTAAGGTTCTGATGGCCTTGGCGGTTGAGCCCGCTCGGCCTATCAGAAGACCCATATCTGCCGGGTCAACCTTAACGGAAAGTAGGACTCCGAGTTCATCAACTGTTCGGGTGACCTTTACGGCATCCGGGGTGTTGACGATTTCCTTAATTATCATTTCTACGAAATCTCGATCTCGATCTTGTGCTTTGCTCACTATTTTATATACGACTGATCCCAGACGTATCCAGCTTAGCTGAATCATCGTCCGTTTATCAGCCTATAATCATTACAATTCGACCGGGCCTTCGGATAGACAACCCTTAGGCTTTATCAGCATATCTTAGCAGGAAAGACTTATTTTGTCAAATCAATTCCGACCACCAAATTTATTATCCTATCCTTAACATAGATGACTTTTTTAACGCCCCCTTCGATGTGTTTTTTTACATTTTCACTCTTTAAAGCAAGCTCTTTAGCTTCGTTTTCAGAAATACCCCTTTTAACGTCCAGAGTATCCCGTAACCGGCCGTTAACCTGCACTACCAATTTTATTTTTTCTTCGGATAGCATCTCCTGATTATATTCCGGCCAGCTCTCAAGATGAATGGATTTTTTATTTTTCAAAACTGTTTGCCATAATTCCTCGGCCAAATGGGGCGCAAAGGGAGCAAGCAACAAAAGTAGTATTTTGTATTTTGTATTTTGTATTTTGTATCCGTCCCGGGCAGCCTGCTCAAATGCATTCAACAATTTCATCAGCTCAGAAACGCATGTATTAAATGCTAATTTTTCTATATCATCTCCGATATTCTTGATGGCCTTATGGATCGCTATATCCAGATCCCTATATTCGTTACTATTTCCCCCATTTTTATCTTTATTATACGAGATACCAGATACTAAATACCATATACGATTGAGGAATCGATAAACCCCGTTTATTCCGCCCGGACTCCAGGGCCCGCCCTGCTCATATGGACCCATAAAGGCAAGGTACATCCTGACCGCATCAGCTCCGTATTTTTTAACCTCTACATCCGGATCAATCACATTACCCCTCGATTTGGACATCTTTTGATTATCAGGACCGAGAATTATTCCACGATTCATACGACTAAGAAATGGCTCGTTAAAATCCACGTAGCCAAGAGAATGGAGAGCCTTGGCTATAAATCGGGAATAAAGAAGGTGCATCGTCGTATGCTCCGCTCCCCCGCTGTACATCGGAACGGGCAACCAATTAGCCATGTTTTTCTTGGAAGCAAATTCTTTTTTATTTTTAGGATCGGTGTAACGCATGAAATACCAGGACGAATCCACGAATGTATCCATCGTATCTGTTTCCCGCTCGGCATCATTACCGCACTTAGGACATTTTACCTTCAGCCACTTTTCAGCCTTAGCCAACGGCGAACGGCCGTCATCGGCCGGCTTGAAATCTTTGAGGGGCGGTAATTTAATAGGCAACTCTTTTTCCGGCACCGGCTGATAACCGCAGGTCTTGCAATTTATCATCGGTATCGGCACGCCCCAATATCTCTGTCGGGATAATATCCAATCATGGAGGCGGTATGTTTTGTGTGGCATCCCAACCCCCTTATCCTTTAATAACTTCATAATCTCGGATTTGTCGCGAAGCGGTGCATCGCTTATTGGTAAGCTAAATTTTTCAGCAAAAGCTCTGTCTCGCTCATCATGAGACGGTACGGCCATAATTGCTCCTGTTCCATAATGGCCCAAAACGTAATCAGCCACCCAGATAGGAATTTCTTTCCCGGTTGCAGGATTTATAGCCTTAGCCCGGGTATCAACGCCTGTCTTTTCCCGATTCTCTTGGCGCTGGAGCTCCGTCTTTTTTAAACTGTCCTGAACATATTTTTTCACCTCCGGAGGCGCCAGATCTCCGTGAGTATTAATCCATTTCTGGGCCATTTCGGGTGACACAACTAAAAACGTTGCTCCGAAAATAGTATCAGGTCGGGTCGTGAAAACTTTAATTGAGTTGATTAGATTGTTTAAAATCATCGGCTCCGTTGGTCCAGTAAAGTGTTCTTTGACACTATGTCCTTCGATTAACCTTGCACTCAATTTTTCTGACAAATATTTCATGAAAAAAATCCTTTTCCTTTCTTTTAGGTCAGATAGAACTACTACTTCGTAAGTTAATTTTTTTATTTTTTCAAAATCAAAATCCCAACTAAAATTCCGCCAATTAGGTCGTGGGTCATTTTTTAACCTTGAATCAGTCGCACCTGGATCCATGGCCATGGCTCCCAAAACAAGTTTTGCTATTGGCTTTCCTACTTTTTCCAAAACTTTTAAGGCAACCACTGCCCCTAAGCTGTGCCCAAAGAGAATGGTATTTTCGTCAATTTTGTAATTTTTTAATACATAATTAACCTGTTCGTTCTGATCTGGATTATTAGTATTTGGTAAGCGAGGTATATCGACTTCATATCCCAGTTCCTCTAATTTATTCTTTATCCATGGATATTTATTTTCATCTGGTGAGCCGGTGTACCCATGTATAATCAACACTTTGTGTTTTTTAGTGAGGGGAAAACTAATTTCTGCTCCCTCCGATCGCCCGATCCAATTTATCTGTCCAAGCTTAGCTGTTTCCTGCCAATCCAGATCTTTTAATCCATCAACGAGATCATCGGCGAATTGAGTTATCTTAAACATCCATTGAGATAGCTCTTTTTGCATAACTTCGGTTCCGCACCTGTCACACTTTCCGCCTTCGGCCTGCTCATTGGCCAATACGGTTTTGTCTTTAGGGCACCAATTGACCGAAGTAAGTGCCCGATATGCCAACCCTTTCTCGTAAAATTTGAGGAACATCCACTGGGTCCATTGATAATAATCGGGGTCCATCGTGCTTACCATACGCGACCAATCAAAAGTTGCACCCATCGACTTTAACTGCTTGGTCATGTAGGTGATATTCTTCTTGGTCCAGACTTCCGGATGAATGTTGTTTTTGATCGCCGCATTCTCCGCTGGCAGACCAAAAGCATCAAAGCCGGTCGGATACATCACATTGTACCCTTTCATCCTAAGATACCGAGCCCTGATATCGGGCAGAGAGAAAGCATACCAGTGGCCGATATGCAGATTGCCTGAGGGATAAGCAAATTCCGTCAGGAGCATATAATTCTTTTTTCCCTCAACGGAATCTTTCGTATCGTAAAATTTCTTGGTCTCCCAATAGCGTTGCCATTTTTTCTCTATTTCCGAGGGATTGTATTTAAGCATTCGGTTAATAAATTCTATCCAAATTTAGCCTAAAAATCAAAAAGGAGCTTGTGCTCCTTTTTACTCTAAATAGAATCGAGTTTTATATCCGGTCGTCTCTTTTTTGTATTGAGGCGGAATAAAATTAAGATCATCATCATATTCTACCTGCTCATAGCCTTGGTATATTATCTTAATGTCTTTGGCTATATTTACAGAATATTTACCATAGCCCGAAAAATCATCCGCGCCCAAGTGCCTATATACTATCTCCTTAGGGATCTCGGAATTGATATATTCTCGCATCTGATCCAAATGGACTTCTACAGATAAGTACTCTTCAAAGATATTGTATCCGTCCGAAGGATACCCCGCCCGGCCGTAGTTTTTGCCATCTATAATCTTGTTCGCTTCTTCTTCTGAAATCCCGAATCTTGAACATACAGATAGCACATCGTCCCTAAAACCGGGTCTACTTCTTATTTTTTCGACTTTAGCCTCGTACTCTTTGTCTCCTTTTTTGGATTCCTGCCCAATCTTCTCCAGTATGCGCTCGAACTTAGCTTTCTTGGATTTTTCAGATGACTCTGTAATTTTTGATCTTATTTTCTCAAACATATTGATTATCCCTTTACGCATAGCCAGATCCCCATTTATAAGAGCTGGCGATATTATTAAACATTAAACAATTTCTTGCAAAGCCGATGCTTCGATCGGCTCCCCGACAGAATCGTCGGGGTTCTCAAATCTGAAACAGTTTTCTACAGTTTCCTGTCGTCTGATCAATAACCCTATCCAATGGCTCGTTTTTGAGTTCGGCAACTTTTTTCGCTACCTCGACTACATGCGCCGGCTCGTTTCTCTTGCCGCGATACGGCTCAGGCGACAGAAAAGGCGCATCAGTCTCAAGAAGTATTCTGTCAATAGGAGCGTATTTAACTATGTCGTCGTACTGGCGAGCGAAGGTAAGGATGCCGTTGAATCCAAGGTAAAATCCTAAATCAAGATATTTTCGAGCGTCATCGATATTGCCCGTGAAAGAATGGGCGACGCCTGCGCGCCAGGGGCGCGCAGAATTTTCAATTTTTAATTTCCAATTTTCAATGATTGAAATCATATCGGCATGAACCCGTCCCGTTGAGCCCTTTACAGAATCGCGCGAGTGAAGAATGACCGGCTTGTTATACTCCATTGCCAGATCTAAAAATTTAACAAGGATTTCTTTTTGAATTTCTTGTTTCTCCGATTCGGGAGTCCTATAATAATCCAGTCCCACCTCTCCTATGCCAACGACTTTCGAATTTCGCAAAGCTTTATGATATATCATAAAGCTTTGCGAAAGATCATCCGGAATATCGTTGGGGTGATGACCGACTGTTGCCCAGATATTATCGTTCTTTTCGGCAAGTTCTATCCCCTTTTTTGAAGTTTCTAAATCAGTCCCGACACAAATCATAAAAACACCGGCATCTTTGGCCCGTTTAAGCATTTCGTCTCTGTCATTATCGTATTGTTCCATCTGAGGATGGCAGTGAGAATCAAAAATTGACATAGACTATTTAATAATTTATATTTATCTAAGTATTTTTTAACAATCAGGAGCGGTCAGATGATTGTTCTGCAGGTACTCGGTATTATCTACGGAATTGGTATTGCATTTGTCATTACGATGTTCGTGTTCGCGCTGGCTCATCTGACGGCAGAAAGATCTTTCTCAGAGTTATTGAAATTGTCCAGAAAAATTCATCTTGGCTTAGCACTTATGGCTATCTCTGCCCTATCATGGCCAGCACTGATATTTAAATATTCCGACTTCAGAGAAATCGTAATTGATGTTGGACGAATCGCTCTTACTGCTGGATATTTTTGTTGTGCCTTCACAATGTTCATTTATCCCCTAGTTTTGGCCTGGTATATTGCCGCGTTAATTTCCTGGATTCTGTTAGAAAAATATCATGAGAAGTCTTTGTCTCTTCTATCTAAGGCGCGGAGATAAGCCTCCCGTGCGCACCCTCCGAAGCTTCGAGCGAAGGAGGGTTTTTTATTTTAATCTTGGGAATAATCCCGCCCCTTTCTTAATGATAAATTTATAATTCTCTGGAATTCCTTTACTCAATAGATCATCGCCGAAAACTTCGGCGATTTTTTGTGCCGTTTCTGGGAGAAATGGCTGAAGAAGCCAGGCAATGTGATGAATCAGCCCAACCAAAACAGTCATCGTTTCCAAAAATCTTTCGGGGCTTTCTTGCGCTTCTACCCACGGCTTCCTGCCGTCGACGTACTTATTCGCTTCAACTATAACCTTCCAAACTTCTCCAAGCGCATCATGCAATCTGAATTCTTGGATGGCCTTTTCGTAATTCATAATTCGTAATTCATAATTCGTAATTCTCCTATATATAAGCTCCCCTCCCAAATTATTCTCAACCAATGTCGCCACCCTCTGAACTAAATTCCCCAATCCATTCGCTAAATCTCCGTTGTATCTTTCCTCAAGTTTCTTATACGAAAAATCCCCGTCTTCGGTCGACGGAATTTCTCTGAGTAAAAAGTAGCGGGTCGTCTCGGATCCGTATTTCTCTATCACCACAAACGGGTCGATGACGTTGCCGATGGTCTTGGACATCTTTTCTCCTTCGACGGTAATAAATCCGTGAACATTTATTGCTTTAGGGAGAGGCAGACCGGCAGATAAAAGCATGGCCGGCCAATACAGGGCATGAAAACGTAGTATATCTTTTCCGATCAAATGAATATCCGCCGGCCAGAATCGATCAAATTTTGAATTTTTAATTTTTGATTTTGCGTCGTCCTGACCATAGCCAAGGGCGGAAATGTAGTTAGTTAGGGCGTCGGCCCATACATACATCGTTTGATCAGGATCATCGGGAACCGGTATCCCCCACTTTAGGCTGGAGGATGGTCTGGAAAAACTGACATCTTCGGCATCGTCGATAAGATTTAATATTTCCTGCAATCTCGACTCCGGAACAATTTTTAATTCTCCCGCCTCTATTTTTCGTTTAACATCCTTTTTGTATTTCGTAAGTTTGAAAAACCAGTTTTCTTCCTCGACTTTTTCCGGCTCTGTTTTATGAAGCGGACAGACTCCATTAACCAGGTCGCTTTTCTTCATAAATGATTCGTGGCCCACACAGTAAAGGCCGCTGTATTTTTTCTTATACAAATCCCCGGATTCAACTAATTTATTCCAAAATTTAACGACGGCCGGCCAGTGTCTTGCCTTATCTGAGGTCCGGATTAGGTCGTCGTTGGATATATTCAGCTTCTTGGCCAAATCAATCACCTGACCCGCTACCTGATCGGCTAACTGCTGAGGGGTTTTCTTGTTTTTCTCGGCCGCCCTGACGACAGTAGTTCCATGCTCGTCCGTGCCGGTCAAGAACCAGACATCATTTCCTATCAGCCGATTATACCGAGCTAAAACATCGGCCTGCAACAGCTCTAAAGCGAAGCCGATATGGGGCGGCCCATTGGTATAGAGTATTGCAGTGGTTATGTAGAATTTATTGGTCATCTTTTGGTTTTTGACCCTGATACCATTCTACCAAACGATCGACGACAAAACTTGAATCATGTCTCGATTGATTTATGGCTTCTTGAATTTCTTCAGGAGATTCATCCGGAGAGAAGAGTCTCTTTAACGCTATGGATGACCTATCGCCCTCAAATTTTCTTACTCCCGTATACTTTTCTCCTTCTTGACTGTAAATACGAGGGGTATGCCTATCTTCTTTCTTTTCTTTTGAATAATATGCACCGGAAAAAATATCCGCTCCTCCTAGGGCCTCGCGAAATGAATTTTTGTTAATTGGCGATGGCTCTATGCCGATAGTAGCTATCTCGTAATTATACCCAAGTGATCTAAGCAGGGTGGTGAGAGTTTTTAGAGAATACCCCGACTTAACAGTGTCGGTAACAATAAGTATTTTTTTGTCTTTGGTTGCTCCGTATTTGATAAGATGGTCATTTAATTCTCTTTCCTGAACTTCTCTAAGTTTTAATAAACCGCGTCTTTCAAATATTTTTTTAAGGAGGGGCCGCCCCTCAAGACCGCCCTTTAATGCCTGTTTACCTGGAATAAAAATTAAACTTGGCTTTTGTCTTGCTTCATTTTCGGAAATTTTCTGAATAAAACCGCCTAAAATCAGCGTGGGGATTCTTCCTCCGGCATCGTCGCCGATAATTAAACCGTACTCCCCGCCTTCAATCCGGTCTTTTATCTTTTCTATAATCTTCTTAATCGGTTCCTCCAACTCGGCAACTTCGGGCAGAAGCCCCCCCTCCGATTCAGAACTTTTTTGAATTGTCGGTTTTTCTACAGACATATTACTTTTTTTGAGATTTATACCAATCCATCAGATGATCGACGACGATATTAGCATCATGCCGCGATTGATTGATGGCCGATTGGATGCTTTTTCTCTTTTCTTCAGGCACTAAGTTACGGAAAGGACGAGACTCGATAACTCCTCTAGTATTCTTATATACACCGCTTATGTCGGGGCGCTGATACACACGAGGAGTGTGCGGTATATCATAGCCTTCATTTCTTTGGTATTTCCCTGAAAAAATTTCTACTCTTCCGATGTTATCCTCTCTCACCTCGTCAGCTATGAGACCCTCACCTTCTATGCCGATAGCGGCTATATCGACTTCCCAATTTCTTTCTCGCAACAGAGCTACTAATCTTCTAAGCGCCTTGCCCGTATAGATGGCTTCGGTAACTATTAAAACCCTCCGGCCATCGTTCTTAAACCTCTTAAAGTACACCTCCGGATCACGATAAGCATCGGGCACTACTGAAAAATTAGCATATCCCGGAATAAATATAATATTCGGTTTTTAAAGCCCATTGGCCTCGCAGATTCTCTTTATAAATCCTTCCAAGATTCTTGCAGGAATTCTCCCCGAAGAATCATCACCAACAATCAGTCCGTAATCTCCCGATTCAATCCTGGGCAGTATCTTTTCTATGATCTTCTTTATCGGTTCTTCAAGTTCGGCAATTTCTTTCAATTCAACCTTTCGTTCTGTTTTCTCGGAGGATGATTCTTTTTCAATTGTCGGTGATTCTACGGGCATATTATTTAGACTTTAATACCACCACAAACTCCCCCAAGCCGCTGTTCTTGTCTGATTCCATCTGTTTTTCTATCTCACTGACTGTCCCGCGATAGATCGTCTCAAACTGCTTAGTCAGCTCCCGAGCCACGACCACGAGCCTATCCCCCATTCCGGACAGGTCGCGCAGTTCTTCAAGGGCTTTCATTATCCTATACTTTGATTCATAAAAAACAATCGTTTCTTCGATCTCGCCTATTTTTTTGAAAAAAGTCTGCCTGCCCTTCTTGTGAGGCGGGAAACCAAGGTATGTAAAATTGTCTGAAGGAAATCCGCTTATGCTAAGCGCTGCTACGGCGGCATTCGGGCCGGGCAACGGAATTACCCGGCAATCAGGCAAGGCTTCGAGGACTTTATTTATCAGATAATTCCCGGGGTCATTTATTCCCGGCGTTCCGGCATCAGAAACCAAAGCAAGGTTCTTTCCGCTCTTCAGCAGCTCGATGATATATTCTATTTTATTTATCTTGCTGTGTTGATGATACGAAATTACTTCTTTGCTAATCTCGTATTTATCCAGCAATACTCTCGTTACCCTTGTATCTTCGGCCAAAATAAAATCAGCGGACCTCATTGTATCGATGGCCCGCAGAGTGATGTCTTCGAGATTGCCGATAGGGGTAGCTACGATGTAAAGCATGGGAAATCGGTGTGGTCCCGATTTTGTTCCCACAAACAAGGTCACAAAATCGAGGATCCTCGATTTTTATCAAAATAATTTAACTTTGTAAAAATCGGTACAATAACATACAACAAGAGGGGGTTGGAAATTCGAATATCTAAATCCTAAACAATGCTTAAATTCTAATGACCAAAATTCAAAAAAGTTTAGATATTTGTATTTAGGAATTTGGATTTGTTTCGTATTTCGCGCTTAGGATTTCGGGTTTTTAATATTCAGGCGATAGTGGTGGTCTTCTTAATTTCCTTATGCTTGGCCATATCATCGAGGATCTCGACGATAACGGTGGCCACCGGAACAGAAATAATCATCCCTGAAATACCGGCCAAGTTGCCGCCGATCAAAAGAGCCATGATGACTACTATCGGATTCAGGCCGACAGTTTTTCCAAGAACTATCGGAACGAGAACATGGTTTTCAAATTGCTGAACGGCGACATAAAAAATTATAACCCAAAATCCTATTGCGGGATCCTGCAGGAAAGCAAGAAAAACTGCCGGTATAGCGGCGAGTACCGGCCCGGCCATCGGCACAACTTCAAGAGCCATAGCCAAGATACCGAGAATCAGTGCGAATTTGATACCCATCAGAGAGAGGCCGATATAAACCATCAATCCAACGACTAAAGCCAAGAGAAGCTGGCCCTGCAACCACTTCCCTACCTTTGCCTCCGACCTCTTCCACAAATCAGAAACATAAGCTTCGTGCTCGCTGGGCACTATCGATTCGATAAGTCCCTCAATTCCCTTTTTCATAACAGCTAAGTAGAATGAAACAACTACTATGGCCACAAAAGACATAAGTCCGCCGAAAATATTTATGATAAGACCGATGACCGATTGGGATGACTGCTGGAGGTACGCCGAAAAACCTTCCAACAAGTTTTGTATCTCACTGATAAAATCCAAATACTGAGGAGAACCTTTCTGAACATTTTCCAGCGAACTTGAAAGCCTATCCACTATAGTCGGCAGGGCGGAATTAAGCTGGGCGAGATCCTCGGTAATGGAAGGTATGACCAAAGACAAAACGAGGACGATCAATCCGAAAATAATTAAATAAAGCATCAATACCCCCAAAAGACGGGGAAATCTTTTTGATTCAAGCCAATTAGCAAAAGGGGTGACGGCCGCAGCAATAATCAAAGCAAAAAGAAAAACTATGAACACGTCTTTCAAGAGGTAGGCAAAAAGAAGTATTAATAGAATGGCCACGGCCTTTAAAATACTGGCCATGCTTATTTCTATATGAACATGCTTGTGGTTTTCTCCGTTGTAGCGGTCCTCCATTTCCATAATCGAGCGGTTAAATAGTTAAAATATCTTGGAATACCTTCTCGTCTTTAAACGGTCCTATCAGAGCTAAGTTAAGAGTCTTTGGATCAAAGATCTCCTTTGCCACTCCATTGACATCTTCGAGGGTTACTTTCTTAATTTTAGCAAGCTCCTCATCGGGGGTCAAAACCTTATTATGGAACAGGACGGAATCGGCATAGTTCATTGCCACCCCGTCAGAGTGCTCAAGGCCCAAAGCCATAGACCCCTCGGCGTTATCTTTGGCCCGCTGAAGTTCTTTTTCGGTGATGCCCTGATTTTTTATTTTATTTACCTCGGCAAGAATGACCTTTATCGCCTCTAGAGCTTTTTCGTTATTGACTCCGGCGCTGACCGAGAAAGAGCCGCTGTCTGTATATAAGCTCGTCCCGGCACTGACGTAATAAGCCAATCCCCTTCTCTCCCTGACCTCATAAAATAATCTTGAGGCCATTCCTCCGCCTAATATTTTTGCCAAAACCGAAAGGGCATACCTTTTTTCATCAAACATATCAAAAGATCTGAAGCCCAAAATAAAATGGGACTGGTCGGTTTCCTTGAAATTAATCAGTTGTTTCGGCCGATCCTGTTCCTCCTGAACGGCGGGCTTGCCGATTGATTTGCCATGACGAATGGATTTGAAATAATTCTGAACCTTCTTCTTAACTTCTTCCGGGTTGACGTTACCGGCTATTGCTACGATCGTGTTTTCGGCGACGTAATGAGTATTGAAGTAATCAACGAACTGATCGCGCTTAAAACTAACGACCGTTTCCTTTTCTCCGGCAATGGACCACCCGGCTGGTTGATCGCCGTATAAAAGCTGTTCGAATAAATCACCGACATGGCGCTGGGGCAGGTCCTTATACATGTTAATCTCCTCGACAATCACTCCTTTTTCGATGGCTATTTCTTTTTCGTCAAATTTAGAATTCAAGAAAATATCAAAAACGACATCAAGGCTGGTATCTAATTTTTCCGCACTGGCTTTGGCATAATACCCGGTATACTCCTTGCCGGTAAAAGCATTGTATTCGGCGCCGATTGAATCAAGTTCTCGTGCAATATCCATTGTTCCCGGCCGCTTGGTCGTACCTTTAAACATCATGTGTTCAAGAAAGTGAGAAATTCCGTTTATATTTTTGTTTTCGTATTTGGATCCCGTTCCGACCAACACAAAAACAGTGGCCGTTTTGGTAGCCGGCATAGGAATGACGACTAACCTCAATCCGGAATCGAGAGTATAAAAATTATGTTGAAGAGTGGTTTTCATCATTGTTGTCTTGGGTTTGATTAAAGTATGGTGTCGGTGGCAGGGATCGAACCTGCGACAACTTCTTTATGAGGGAAGTGCTCTACCACTGAGCTACACCGACGCTATTCTATTTAATACCTTAGCCTCAAACAAACCGACTAATAATCCTTTAATTTTATATGAAAGTTCAGTGCTTTTCAATATTTGAAAATGAATCGCTCCATAATACTTATGATGATTTTCATAAACTTTTTTTTGCTTGGCCTTAACAAAAGAGGTTTTTCTAAATTGCTTAATGGACATATTTAAATACTCCGACCAGTAATTCTTAACTATTTTTTCTCTGGTTTTATGGATTTGGTTAATTATTAGATAAAAAGCGAAGTCTTCTGTCGGTACATTAAAAAAGGTCCTGAACCAGCTGATCATAAACTTAACAACCCGAGGATCTGAGTTGGTAAAGATAATCCTTCTTTCTTTGGATCCCTCGGCAAGATAAAGAGTGAGCCCGGCACTAAAATATTGCTTTAGCGTCAAATTAGATAGTTTTTTTATACCCTCAAGTCTATATTTCTCGATCCTATCTAAACGTCTTTTTTTCTGTATTTCTGCCCCTATCAACTGCCCCCTCCTCAGCCCATTTTCTTTTGAATTTAATAGTATTAGTTTTTGCCTTTCAGTTAACTCAATATCTCGACACCACAAACTAACAGTACTCTTGGCAACCTTGACGGTGTCGGCTATTTTTATAATGCTCATGCCCCCACGTCTTAACTTTCTAGCTTTTAATTTTTGCTGAGATTTAGCCATTTCGAACCAAAGTTAGTAATAATTATATTATACTCTAAGGTTTTATATTATAAAAGCTTTAATTAAATTCCCCGGCTATTTCCGGGGAAACTAATCTTGATCTCGCAAGCAGTAAGGCTGTGGCGGACGATTCAATATCCAATCCATAAAGATTCTTCGCCGAATCACCGCTGGCCCAGATTTAGCTTTACGAAAGAAATGGGTCGCTACGTTATCAAAAGTATTCTCGGCATAATTAAGATCCAATTCCTGCCATCTCATTTTGAAAAGATCGCTCTGTCGGTAAAGATAGCGAGCCTGTACTGCCAAGCGAGCATAGTAACCGCCGAGCACAAACCAGCGAATTTTAAGGGGCAAGCAAATTGCCCAGAACAAAAAGCGCCGCCAAGTATTCCTGATATTCATACTACCTCCCAGCACCAACTGAACTACCTTTAGCCACCATGATTACGGCAGCGACAGCAAGAATATACCCAATAACCTGGTAAAGATTAGGCAAGCCGCCCGTCCAAAAGTACTTTATAGCTGAGGCAAGTACCGGAATCATCACCACTATAGCGGTAACGGTAAGGACATCTCCCCCGCCGGTATATGCACCAAGATAAAAAGAATCGGCGATAAAATATGCCAGACCTACAAGAATCGTCAAAATGATCATTGAACCGGAGGGCTGCACAACTGGCTGACCGGTCATTCTAAGGTAGGCCCATCCGCCCAAAGCCAAAGGTAGCATCGCCAAATATATATAGACTAACAAGGGAAAGATACTGTACTTTGAACCGAATTTCTGTTCCATGACTACATTCTGAAAAGCATAGATCACCATTGCTACGACGGCCATCCAGGCAGGTTTCATGACACCTCCTCGTTGTAAAAGATTAATTAAGATAATACACCTTTTTTCTATTTTGTCAACCATGCCTAAGGCTGTTCGAAAACCATAGCCACAATTGATCAGCTTTTTCTAAGGAAGCCAAAACGGCCATATTAAGTAAGGCAAACCTGATTAGAGCAAACTTCTGAGCGATATCAACATTGAATATTCGAAC